>Ga0315549_1004659_pt1 | contig 11458 bp, 10 predicted proteins | sample SalMarSW160200MG_FD_203101 | JGI IMG/M metagenome (GOLD analysis project Ga0315549, IMG submission 203101) | Salt marsh sediment microbial communities from the Plum Island Ecosystem LTER, Massachusetts, United States - Salt Marsh Sediment SW1601-200 ... | reverse complement strand
GTGAAAATATTAATTGCTCTGAGATAAAAGAATTACTAAATTTTGCAAAAAAAGAAAAGATAGATTTTACCGTTGTAGGACCTGAACAACCTCTGGTCGACGGTGTGGTGGATTTATTCGAAACGGAGGGTTTAAATATATTTGGTCCTACAAAAGACGCGGCGCGGCTCGAGGGGAGTAAAGCATTTTCAAAGGAAGTTATGGCATCCGCGAATATTCCTACCGCATCTTTTGAAGTCTTCAATGATTTTAAAGCGGCAAAAAAATACGTTGAAAAAGATAGGGAACAGATAGTGGTTAAAGCCAGTGGACTTGCCGCGGGTAAAGGAGTTATCGTATGTCAAAGCAAAAAAGAAGCTCTCGACGCGCTCGAATCTTTAATGGAAAAGGAAGAGTTCGGAGAAGCCGGGAAGACGGTTGTAATCGAGGAACTTTTAATTGGTGAAGAAGTTTCCGTGTTGGCTCTTGTTTCCGGGGATAAAATACTTCCCTTTCTTCCTTCACAGGACCATAAAAGAGCGTATGATAATGATGAAGGACCAAATACGGGAGGTATGGGCGCATACGCTCCGACACCTTTTTTAAAAGAAAGTGAAATTCCGGAGATTAAGGATAAAGTTTTCAAGCCCACCATAAGAGAGTTACAGAGAAGAGGCATAGAATATAGAGGAGTACTTTACGGTGGATTAATTATGACAAAAGAAGGGCCAAAAGTTCTTGAGTTTAACGTTAGGTTCGGAGATCCGGAAACGCAAGTTATTATTCCGTTACTGGAGGATGATTTATTGGGAATCTTGATGAAAGCAAACGATTATGATTTACCTGATAAGTTAAGTTGCGGTCATAATTCCGCGTTGGCAGTTGTTATGGCTTCAAAAGGTTATCCTAAAAAGTACGAAAAAGGATTCGAGGTAAATATACCGAAATCAGACTGTACAGTTTTCCACGCGGGAACGAAAGCCGAGGGGGGTAATTTTTATACAAGTGGTGGAAGAGTTTTAGCCTGCGTGGGCGTTTCGCATGATTTAATAAGCGCGAAAGAAAAAACTTATAATTGTGTCGAGAAAATCGAATGTTCTAATTTGTTTTATCGAAAAGATATCGGAGATAAAGGAATCAACTACCTTTCGTAATAAGATATTTAAACGGAGGTTATATATTCTCAAGTTAACGCAGTTCATTTATGACAGGTTGGCGTTCAAGGATATCATTCTGAAAAACCGCAGTCAGTTTTCCCAACGGGCTATTTCGCAAGGAGTACCACTCTTTTCAATTTCAAAGAAATTAAAAATCCATGCCCGTTCGACCTCCGAGGTATTTTCCCGGACAGCACTCCTTACTCATTTTGTTAATAAAAGTTCGTGTCCGCTCAATCTCCGAGGCATTTTTCATGGACGATACCCCTTCACTTTTAAACCTAACAATTACAATTTTCGCGCAAATTATATAAATCATTATCTGATATTTTGGGAAAAGGGGGTGGTTGTCTAATTTGGCTAATTTGTTTGAGAGAGGAAAAGGTAATCCTCCTTTATCGTACCGCGTTAGACCAAAGACGTTAAATGATTTCATAGGACAGGATGAGATAGTGGGTCCGGGATCTGTTCTTAGAAACCTTATAGAGTCAGAAAATCTTCCTTCTTTGATTTTCTGGGGTCCTCCGGGTTCCGGAAAAACCACTTTAGCCCACATAATCTCAAATCATACAGATTCAAATTTCGAACGTCTTAGCGCAACCGAAAGCGGTGTAAAAAATGTAAGAGAAGTTATTCAGAAAGCAAAATATCTTTTGCAGAATAAAAGCAAAAAAACCATATTGTTTATCGATGAAATTCACCGGTTCAATAAAGCACAGCAGGATGTGCTCCTACCCTGGGTCGAAGACGGGACAATAATATTAATAGGGGCGACTACCGAGAATCCTTCTTTTGAAGTCATTTCACCTTTACTTTCACGGGTGAGAACTTATATATTAAAGCCTTTTACTCCTCGGGATATAAAAAAAATTATCGATAGAGCTTCAGCTATTGATGAAGAGATAAAAAAGACAAAATTTAAAATAGATGAAGAAGCCATAGACTACCTGACAAAAATTTCTTCCGGGGACGCGAGGGTAGCCCTCGATGTTTTCGAATCCAGTGTACGAGTTTCTGCTCAGGAAAAACGCAAAATAGATAAAGAATTGATCGGAAATATTCTCCAAAGACAGGTTATGTATGATAAGACCGGAGAAGAACATTATAATCTTATATCGGCTTTTATAAAGTCGATTCGGGGAAGTGATCCGGATGCCGCGCTTTACTGGATGGCAAGAATATTAAAGGGTGGGGAAGATCCTCTCTTTATTGTTAGACGAATGGTTGTTTTGGCGTCTGAGGATATCGGTAATGCTGATCCTCGTGCGTTAGAGGTGGCGGTGGCGGCAATGGAAGCCGTTAAGTTTGTGGGAATGCCCGAAGCAGGGATAATTCTTTCTCATGCTGTAACTTATCTGGCGTCGGCTCCTAAAAGCAACGCTTCCTATCTGGCGTATAATAAAGCTCGAGGATTTCTAAAAGAACATCCTAATGAAGCTGTTCCTTTGCATCTCAGGAATGCTCCAACCGAACTTATGAAAGAAGCCGGTTATGGTGAAAATTATAAATACCCTCATGATTATCCGGATCATCATGTGAAAGAATCTTATTTTCCCGAAGGGTTGAAAAGGAATATCTTTTACGAGCCTACCGATCAGGGCTTTGAAAAAGAAATAAAGAAATGGTTAGAAAAACTGCGGGAGACTTAGGTTTAGGAGTCTCGATCTCCAGGGTTAGTTTTTTTAAGAATTACCGATTTGTTTGAGATGAGTAGATAGATCAGATTAGGGGTTGACAAAAAATTCGATTTTCTGTATTTTTTGGCGATGAAAAAATTTATAGCGTATATTTTCTTTGCTGGTTTGATTCTAAGGGTACTTGCTGTTTTTATTGTAGGTAATTATCATGAACCAGCGGATTTTGAGTATGGTCAAATTGCCCGAAACATAGTAAATGGTAATGGTTTTAGTCGCCCAGCATTTTCTGGGGATAATGTTTCTTTGACTTCATCTCATGCACCAATTTACCCGTATTTTCTGGCTTTTTTCTATCAATTTGGTAGAAAACCATCCGTATTAATATTTATTCAAATAATTCAAGCGGTAATTTCTGCGTTCACAATCATTATAATTTTTGGGATTTCAGAGATAATTTTCAACCGAAAAGTAGCAAATCTTTCTGCCATCGGTGTCGCTTTGTATCCGGTTTTCATCTACTATTCAACAAAATTTGTTCCGACAACATTCTTTATTTTTCTACTTTCTCTTTCGATTTTTTTGATTATGAAAAACAAAAAAACTGGATTATTATTTCTTTCAGGTATAATTTTAGGTCTTACGATATTATGTGCCCCTGTTGCATTTATGGTTATTCCTGCTGTTATTATATGGTGGATTGCGATAAAAAAATATGATATTAAAAAACTTTTTGTTATTATTTCTTTTGCGGTTTTAATTCTAATTCCGTGGACAGCGAGAAACTACTTTGTTCATCGCCATTTTGTTCCTGTCACAACACAATTCGGCCTTAGTTTCTGGTTGGGTAATAACTCTAATGCGACAGGAACAGATTATTTAAAGGTAAATCCGGAATCAAGCGATGATTACATATTTATGCTCCAGACGCTTCCTGAAAATATACAGGACAGCCTTTCGAAGATCGATGAAATTGATCGTTCAGGATACTATTTGAAAGAAGGAATTAATTTTATTAGAGATGAGCCTTTAAAATCTTTAAAACTTATTATGAAGAAATTTTATTACTATTGGTGGTTTGCACCTGCGAGCATGTACGCTACAAAGGATATCGAAAAATATGGATTTCTTCTAAAAATTGTGTATCTTTCTATTCTTTTCACAGGAATTATCGGGTTTGTTCTTTCAAGAAAATTCATAGAGGATACTTCTCTACTAATTATGATAATGTTTTTTATTTCTTCTCTTTATATAGTTGCCCATGTTGGTCTTATCAGGTATAGGGCAATTATTGAACCTTATCTCATAATCTTTGCTTCCTTTTGTTTTTATCAATTAACTTTTTGTTTTTCGAAAAAAAATTTAAAAGAATAGCCACTAAGTCACCAAGGTACAAAGAACAGAATGTTTTTCATAACTTTTAATTTCGGTGTGATTTGTTGTTCCTTTTCTTGGTTGGCTTGTTGGTTCGTTGGGTGGTTAAATCGGAAAATAAAAAAATTGAGTTTGGTGGGGTTTAGTGTTTTTAGTGTATTTCGTGGTTAAATAAATTGTTTTTTCTCTGTGTTCTCTGTGTGTTTTTTTGTTTCTCTGTGTACTCTGTGGTAAAATCAGTTTCTTTCTTTGTGTCTTAGTGCCTTTGTGGCGAAATTTTATTTCAGTTTTTCTAATTCTTTCTTTAATTCTTCCAATTCTTCGGAAACGCGCAGGATTTTTTCCATCAAAGCTTCTTTTAGTTGTTCTTTCTGTTCTATAAATTTTTTAGGGGTAATTTTTTCGATTTTGAAATCCGAGGAACTTCTGGATTCAGCGGTTTTTATTTCTGCCAACTTAACGGGAATTTCCATTTTGTTTTCTCCTCTTATGATTTTAAGCGTGATAGTATTCCCCGGTTCCTCAATTAAAACCATTTCTTTAAGACTTTCCAGATGGCGTATATTGTTACCATTTAGTGCTATAATTATATCGCCTTTATTAATTCCTGCAGCTTTAGCAGGTGACTTATTTATAACTTCGCTTACAACCACTCCCATATTTAAGGGGGCATTATTTTCAATTACAACACCAAGCCAGGCTCTTTTCACAACGCCAATTCTTTTTATTTGTTCTACAGAGTTTAAGATATAGTTGATTTTGATCACTTCTGCAAAATTGTTGGCATTCCTGAAAATATTTTCGGGAAATATAGGACGATTAACTCTACCTCCTACAATTCCTAAAAGTTTTCCTTTGAAGTCAAATACTCCGGCTCCATTATTGCCTGGAGATAGAGGAACGGAAAGGTTGAAAGATATACCTTCCGGACTCTGAAGAAATCCCATTCCAATCATTCCCATGCAACCGAATGAATTCCCGTAAATATAACAAATTTGCCCTTTTTTTATTTCCTTACCAGCGGACGGGATTCGAAAATCTTTCTCTGCTCTGATTAGATGAATCCCTGTAGATGGATCACGTCCGATTACTTCTCCGGTGGAAATTTTTTCGAATTTATCTTCTATATATACTGTTTGACCGATCCCAATAAAACCCACAGTTACAATATGGTTTTTTCCCACAATGGTACCCGTCATGATCAAATTACCGGTTTTTGTACATAAGGTTACTACATAGGGGGAAATATCTTTTTCGAGACTTACTATCTCTTGCTCTACTTTTGAAAGATAAGTAGCGAGAAAAATCAATATAAGATTCATAATAATGTTTTAAAATAAGACTTAGAAGCTACCTCCGGAATAACTTGTCAATACAAAATTGCCTTCTCTTTCATAGTAAACTTCCGAATATGGAGTCTTTTCTTCTTTGACAATGTAGTATTCTTTTGGGCTTTCCTGTGCGATGATATTTTTTTGCGTTCGAAGTAAAGGTGATAAGAGTGTACCCAATATTATTAAAAGAGAAGCGCTGACCGCGAGCCGGCGCAGGCGATAAACTTTTCTTCTTGGAAATAGAATAATACGCTTAAGCACTTTCTCGGAAGGTTGAGGTATTTCTATACTGCGAACACTGTAACTGATATTCTGGTAACTGGTCAGAATATTATTGCAATTTTCGCATTTTGCTACGTGTTCTTCGACGCGTATTATATCAACGCTTTCCAGTTCGGCGTCGATATAAGCTGATATTAACTCTTTAATAGTTCCACAACTCATTTGTTTCCCTCAAAAAAATTTCTTAATTCGTCCCTAGCCCTGCTGAGTCTGGATTTTACAGTACCTTTTTCGATTCCGAGAATATCTGCTATTTCTTTATACTCTAATTGGTTTATTTCTCTTAAAATTACTACCTCTTTTAATTTTGGCGACAATTTTTTTATTCCTTTTTCTATGTCAAGCTTTAATTCAATATTTTTCTCTTTTGATTTTAATTTTAACAAATCCAAACTCAATCTATTTTTTCTCTTTCTCCAATGATCATATACTGTATTCCTTGCTATTGTGAGTAGATAACTTTTCCAGTTCCTGATGTCTTTGTCCGCGGCTTTCATAACTTTTATAAACGTATCTTGTAGTAAATCTTCTGCTTCCGCTCTATTCTGGACCATCCCGTATATAAATTTAAAAACATAATCGTGATAATCCAGAAATATCTGCTCTATATTCATAGTTAAAGACGAAAAAACTCCTCTTTATGTTCCATTTTTCTATTTTTTATAGATGACTTTGTTTCTTGGGATTAAATTACAAAACATTCTTAAGAAGTTCAGAATACTTTCTGCTTAAGTTTTCCCAGGAGTAGTCCGAATAGTTGGAAACGGGTTTAAAAACATAGGGTTCCCCGATAATCTGCCGGATGGAAATAGCAAGGGATTCGGGTTTCGAATCGCAATTTTTCCCGGAGGAGCCTATCAGGTCTTTTATTTCCTTGTTCTTAGTTATCGCGATGATTGGTAATCCGGTACGCAGATATTGATAGAGTTTCCCTGGGACAAGCCAACTATCTTCATCTCCGCTTCCTCCTATCAAAATTAATAAGTCCGACATTATTAGTTCAGCCAGAGCTTCTTTTTGAGGTAAGTATCCTGTAGGAATAAAATTCTTCAATCCGATATTTTTTGCCTTTTCTTTTAATTTTTCTATCATAGATGGTCCTATATATTTTAAAACAATCTTTTCCTGAAGTTCAGGTTTTAAGGAGAACAGTTTTTCCAACCCTTCAAAAATCAGGTTTGGTTTAAATGTATCGTTGAACGATCCCATATATGTGAGTATGAATTTGTTAGGTTTTTTTCTTTTATGAGTTTTGGGAAAAGATGTTTCATCGAAACCGTTCCTTATTAAGTGGATTTTATTTTTGTTTTCAGGATATTGCTCTCTCAGGTAGTCACCTGTTTTTTTTGTAACAGTAACGACTGCAGAAGCCTTATCAATGAATTGCTTTTCTATTTTTTTTGCTAGATGTTCCTCCCATTTGAAGGAGTATTTTCCGAGATAACTTCCCGTCCACTGGTCCCGGTAGTCGATAACGTATGGAGTATCTTTAACCAGTAATAGTGGTAGCATGATAGAGAATGGGGGGCAGGAGACAACTATTATATCGGCACTTTTCATTTTTCGCCATAAAAAAGGCAGCCAAAAGATTTTATTATCAGGAAAAGATAAATAATCACGTTTCCCTGCTCCGGGAGTAGAAACTTTGCCGGGTAAGATGTGTAGAGGGTCGGGACAGAAAGATCTTATAACATTTAAGTCATTTGTTTTAAGCGAAGCATTATCCTTAGGATAAGAATAAGGAGGGTAAGGGGTATGAATATCAACATCCCATCCAAGTTCTTTTAAAACTTTCGGGATATTGTATACCCTCTGTACTCCTCCCATTCCCATAGGGGGGAAGTAATATGTAATCCAGCAAACTTTTCGTTTTACTGTTCTGTCTCCCGTTTCCCTTATTTGTTATCTTTTTCTATAAAGTCCTCTGGAGTTACTTTGGCTTTACCGCTCTTACCCTGCATCAAATTCAAAAAAGGTTTAAAAAGGTCTATAGGTATAGGGAATACAGTGGTGGAGTTGTTTTCTGCGGCAATTTCGTTTAAAGTCTGCAGGTATCGAAGTTGAATAGTAACAGGAGATTGTTCCATAAGTTTTGCAGCTGCAACCAATTTTTCCGCAGCCTGGTATTCACCCATAGCATTGATTATCTTTGCCCTCCTGTCTCTTTCGGACTCAGCCTGGCGCGCCATTGCTCTTTGCATATCCTGAGGTAAATCAACGTGTTTTATCTCTACAGTCGTTACCTTTATACCCCAGGGATCTGTTTGCTTATCAATAATACCCTGAAGTTCCGCATTGAGTTTTTCTCTCTCGGATAAGAGCGCGTCCAATTCCGCGCTTCCGACCACACTCCGAAGTGTAGTCTGTGAAATCTGAGAAGTGGCAAACTTATAGTTTTCAATTTCAATTATTGCTTTTTCAGGCTCCATGACTCTGAAGTAAACCACGGCATTAACTTTTACGGAAACGTTATCTCTCGTTATCACATCCTGAGTAGGAACGTCATGGGTTACAACTCGCAGGCTAACCCTGACAACTTTCTCGATAAACGGAATAATAAGAACAAAACCGGGTCCTCTAACTCCGACATACCTTCCCAGACGAAAAATAACCGCTCTTTCATATTCCTGAAGTATGTTTACCGCGTTAGCTGCAAGTATTAAAATAATAACTCCGACTACAATTAATACACTACCCAATTTATACCTCCTTTTTTTTGACTTTTATTATTAAGCCGTTCACTTCCAGGACTTCTACCTCGGTGTCTTTTTTTATTTTTTTATCTGATACGGCATTCCAGTATTCACCTCTTATAAATACTTTTCCCTCAGTAAAGCTTATGTCGCTGACAGCTTTTCCAATTGCCCCAATCAAGCCTTCTTTTCCTGTTGTGGGTTTTTTTCTCATTGCTCTTAGGGTAGCACCTAAAGCGAATATGAAGAACGCGGCAGTTGTTCCGACAGCGGCAAAAATTATTGGTTTTGAAATTTTAAGAAAATCGGCACTCGTATTTATTAGCATCATTGAACCTATCGACATTGATACAATACCTCCTATGGTTAAAGGTCCGTATGTGGGAGTTAAGACCTCCATAACGAACATGGCTATACCGAGTATGATTAAGGCAACACCTGCATAATTTATCGGAAGGGTTTGAAAAGAATAAAAAGCAAGGATGATACAAAGTGCACCCATAAGGCCGGGAATTATTGCTCCCGGGCTTCTTATTTCGAATATCAAACCGTATAGACCAACAATGAATAAAATATAGGCTATATTCGGATTCGCAATCAATTTCAAAAGTTCTTCTCGTAAGCTCATTGGCATATTTTCTTTCTCTGCGTTTTTTGTATCCAGTTTTTTTGAACCACCAGGTAAACTTACTTCCATACCGTGAATCTTTTCCAATAGCTCATCTACGGAAGAGACAATAAGGTCAATAATATTAAGCTCCAAAGCCTCTTCTGCTGTTGCGGAAACGGATTTTCTGACCGCTTTTTCCGCCCATTCTATATTTCTGTTTTTCTTTTTCGCTATACTACGCAAGTAGGCTGCTGCATCTTCGGTTACTTTTTCCATCATTGTGTCATCCGGCTTTTTCTCTTCGCCGCCTCCAATGCCTTTTGGGGAAATGGCTACAGGATGTGCTGCTCCTAAGTTTGTTCCCGGTGTCATTGCTGCAATATGAGCCGCGTAAGTCAAAAAAACCCCGGCTGAGGCATCTCTTGCTCCTGATGGGTGCACATAAACAACTATTGGGACGGTGGAGTTTAATTCGTCTTTAACTATTTCTCGCATGGCGCCGTCAAGTCCGCCGGGAGTGTCGAGCAACAGAATTAACGCTTCTGCGTCTTTTGCTTCGGCTTTTTTAATAACTCTATGTACATAATTTGCCGTAATCGGACCAATAATCCCTTCAACTTCACCTATAATAACAGTACTTCCGAAAAGCCATAAGATTAAATACATGAATCTATAATACTAAAAACAAAGAGGGAAGTCAACCCTGTTTCATTTAGACATATAACACCCACAAAGCTGTTAGCTATTTGCTGTTGGATTTTTGCATTAAACCCATCCTCGTAACACCAAAAATCTAAAAATTTAACAAAAAACATAAATTATTCTAAATATTTTTCAAGCTAATAGCTAAAAGCCAAAAGCTAAGAGCTGCAATAATTAGGATTGTATGCGTTACGTAAAGCTCTTTTTACTGGTATCCGGTACCTGGTATCTGGTATCTATTTATCGCACTTGACATCCAACAATAATTTCCTATTATAAATCCGTATGACTGACAAACAGTGGGATATATTAACCAATGTTATAAATGGAGAAAAAGTAGAATCTCTACCTGTTGGTTTTATCATAGATAGTCCCTGGCTGCCAAACTGGTACGGCATTTCCATCCTTGACTACTATTCGAACGACAACCTCTGGTTTGATGCGAATATGAAAGCTATAGAAGAATTTCCCGAGACGATTTTCTTGCCGGGTTTCTGGTCGGAATATGGTATGTGCACCGAACCATCCGCTTTTGGAGCAAAATGTACTTTTTCAACAAATGCATTTCCCAATGCCGAAAAGATTATTCGCTCTACGGAAGAAATTGGAGATTTGGAAATTCCTGATCCTTTGAAGGACGGACTTCTTCCGTTTATGCTGAACCGTCTAAAACTGGCTCAACCTAAAATTGAAAATGCGGGTCATAAAATAAAATTTTCCGTTTCCAGAGGCCCCTTGAACATAGCAGGATTTTTAATGGGGATGACGGAATTTCTCATCTCGATAAAAACAAAGCCGGAAAAAGCTCACGCCTTATTAAAGAAAATTACAGGGTTTTTAATAAAATGGCACCAGATTCAAAAAGATACTTTTCCTTCAATTGACGGAATTTTTATTCTTGATGACATTATTGGTTTTATAGGGGAAGAAGATTTTAAGACTTTCGGTTTACCTTATTTTAAAGAACTTTACAGGACCGATATGGCAGTAAAATTTCTTCATAATGATGCTTCATGTAAGGTATCGCTAAAGTATCTGCCTGAAATGGGAGTTAATTTTTTTAACATGGGCTTTGACACGGATATGAATGAACTAAGAGAAAAAACAAACTACAAAGTTACCATGCTTGGAAATATTCCGCCCAGGGATGTTCTTGCAAAAGGCAATCCGGATGATGTAAAAGAATCAGTGACTAAATTAATGGACTCTCTTGAAGATACATCAAGGATAATTCTTTCCTGCGGTGGCGGAATGCCGCCGAGTGTATCGTCAGAAAATATAAATTCATTTATTAAAACCGTTAAATCTTATCAACAGTAAATTAAATATAAAAGACTAAACAGCAAAAATACTAAATTAGGTTATAGTTAAAACAAAAATAGAAGCTTTGTGTTCTTTGTGAGCTTTGTGGTTCAATTTCATTTTTTCTCTGCGTTCTCTGTGTCTCTGCGGTGATGATGATTTGGGGGATAGTAGTGGAGGGTGTTACAATAGTTATTGACAAAACAAAAAAAGTATATAAGTTTTATTTTGATTGGGGAGAAAATTCTCAGGAAGAATATATTTGTAGAGATCATATTTAAAACATAAAAGCAGAGGAGGAATTTTGTCTGTTCTGGAAGATCTAAAGGAAAGCGTAATTGCCGGCAATGAAAATAAGGTAATAGAATATACCCAACAGGCTTTAGAGGAA
>Ga0315549_1004649_pt1 | contig 11473 bp, 12 predicted proteins | sample SalMarSW160200MG_FD_203101 | JGI IMG/M metagenome (GOLD analysis project Ga0315549, IMG submission 203101) | Salt marsh sediment microbial communities from the Plum Island Ecosystem LTER, Massachusetts, United States - Salt Marsh Sediment SW1601-200 ... | reverse complement strand
CTCATTATCCAGTGCCTGCTGGGCTACTATCCGCTTCAGCCTGGCGTTTTCTTCTTCTAATGCCTTCAGCCGTTTGAGTTCAGATAGAGTCATTCCACTATACTTGCTCTTCCAGCGATGAATGGTCGCTGGTGAAACCCCGTGCTTCCGAGCAACATCAACTACCTGGCTTCCAGCGTCAACCTCCTGGAGAATCCGAAATACCTGCACCTCCGAATACCTTCTTGTTTTCACCTCTGTTTCCTCCTGTAGTTATTTTACAGGAGTCTCGCATTAAAGGTGGACCTATTTTCGGGGGGCAGGCCAAATCCCCTCAGATCCACATGCTCTAAAGCTTTATAGTTGCGCAGTTCTAGTCCTTCAACAAGAATCATTAGCGTCTCTCAACCAATGGAGTCTAAGGCTACTGTACAATTATATCTAGCAAAAGGAGTCATGGCAAATGCTTGGCTAGCCTTCGAGTATCTCCACCTTCCCCTGGTTCCGTACTATGTACTGATGGAGAAGCTCACAGAACCACTGGAATAACAAAACATCGTCTTGTGACCTCTGACATAGCCCATTGGTAACCCCCGCTCGGAAGTGAAAGCCCGCCACCTTCCGATCATAATACCCTTGGACTGAATACTACTACGATTTACTACCTCTGGATTACTGATACGGTAGTGACTACCCTTTCTGATTTAGTTTTGCAGTTTTGACTGCTTTCCAATTCTAAATCCTAGTTCTCGGTTCCTAGTTCTCAGTTTGGTTCTCAAGAACAGTTCTCGGTTCAGTTCTCGGGAATGTTCTGAGAACGTTCTCAGTTATCATTTGACATTTGTTGCCAGTTTTCAGTTTCCACTTTTGCTCTAGGTTTAATAGCTTATGTTATAAGTGAAGTTCATTAAGTGAAGCTAAATGCTGGCATTTAAGGGAGTCATTAAGTGACTAAAAAAGAAGAGGCATTCAAGCTATTTGATGAGGGTAAAGACACCAGTAGCCCCGAAGTGAAGGCACTTAAACTGAAGGGCGGGACTAGATTCAATTACTACTTGGAATGGCAGAAAAAGGGGGGCATTGCCTCTTCTTCATCAGAACCCATCGGTGAAGCTAAAAGGAAGGGCAGGGCAATCAGCGAGCTTGAAATGTTAGTTAAACCTTCAGAGAAGTGAACGAGGAAGAGAAGGGGGGAGATGAACCTGAACAACCTAAACCAAAAGAAAAAGCAAAGGGGATATCCACTGATGGCAAAAAGCCCCTGCCGACAATGATTGCTGGGCAGGGCCTGACCTTTGCCATTACCATATCAACCAAGACCCTGATGCTTTATCAGTTTCCGCATCACAACAACAGGAGGAATTGACTCTGGGTGATTTCATAGATGCCTGCGTGGAGGATGCCTATCAAGGCCGGGGGCTTTACCTCGGATTAGTCAAAATAGCAGGAGGCGAATAATGGCTAAAAAGGACTGGACTCTGGTAGCATACTTTTAGGCTTTACTCTCTTTTCTGCTATTCTTAACTTTAGTCCCGGTATTCTATCAGACCTAAAGCCTTACCCCGCACTCGGAAAAAATCCTCAGCACAGGTATCTAGGAAGTCGCCCAAGTTCAATTCCTCTTCATTGTCATATTGTGCCTGTTTAGCCGCCGCAATTTTATACAGTACGAGAGTCTGCAAAGACAGGGAAACGGTACACTTAATTCCCTCCTCAGCTACCGTGATGGGTATCTTCCTCTCCTGTCCCCCTACGCCTTCTGATATTTCCTCCTCTTGGCTTAGTGCTTCTTCAGGTTGGGGCTTCTCCTTTTGTTCTTTCTCCGGTTTAGCTTTGGTCTCATCAATCCCACCTATGGTCTCACCACTAGGTGATTTTGAACTGACCATAGCTGTCTGGCTATGGCGTGATTCAGTATCCGCGGGCTTACCCAGCTTTTGCCATTCGGTGAAATATTTGTAGCGGTTGGTTGGATGTAGCCCTAATTCCTTGACCTCTGGGCTGGTTGGAGTATATCCCTGAGAAAAGAGTTCGAATGCCTTAGACTTTTTTGACCGTTTCAAGCTTTGTCTCTCCTTTTGTCAAAACATTAGTCAAAACATTAGCCAAAATCTTGAAACTGAATATGGTTTGGCAAGTGTCTTGGCTAATAGTCCTGACCTAATTGGCTGACCTAACATTTTGACCATATATCCAGCATAAAACAAAGACCTAACTTTTGTCCAGCCCCCTCCAATTCCTCAAAGTAGCAATTATCCTTCCAGATGACGTTCCAAGCGATGCAAAAGAAGATAAACGCAATCGTTAACCATTTCGCAACAAGCCAATACACTGCCAGCTACTCTGTCATAGATCTCCATTTTGCCGACATTTTGCCGACAAACTGTTTAGCAGCCAGTGGCATAGGGTGGCACTGCCAGATACAAAAGTGTGGTTCGCCTTGAACAGGGTGGCACGAAAACGTATCTGAGGGAACTGGGGGGATAGCCACTGACGCTTTTCAAGACCGCTATAGTGCCCGCTTGACATTCGCGTTATACATGTTATACAATATTAATGTGAAAACGCAAGAGCGTAGACCTATCTGTGCTATAAGGATGAAGCCTGACATTCTTCACCAAGCCCGTATTGCTGCCGTTACCCAGAAGAAGACATTGGGGCGGTGGTTGGAAGAGGCGATAGCGGAGAAGGTAGAGAGGCAGCAAAACCTCAGTAAGGAGGGCTAAAAATGAAGGCTGCAATCTATTGCCGAGTATCAACCGAAGACCAGGAGAGGGAAGGCACATCATTAGATAGCCAGCTGAGAGCCTGTCTTAAGAGAGCTCATGAGCTTGGCTATGATGTGCCCGAGGAGTTTATCATCCTAGAGACCGGCTCACGCTTGACGCTCGACCGACCCAAGCTCAACCAGATAAGGCAATGGGTCAGAGATAAGCAGGTTGCTGCGGTTATTATCTATGTGCTTGACCGTCTGTCTGGCGACCCGGTGCACATAGTTATTTTGGAAGATGAACTGGAGAGGCACGGTGTCCAGCTCATCTCGGTTACCGAAGATATAGATAGTTCGGACCTGGGCAAACTTGTCTCCTACATCAGGGGCTATGCCGCTAAGCTTGAGGTGGAAAAGATAAGGGAGCGGACAACAAGGGGGAAGCTATCGAGTGCTAAGGAAGGTAAACAACCTGGCGGTAGGCCAAAATACGGTTATGGACTAGTTAACGGCAGGCATGTCATAGAACCAAGGGAGGCAGAGGTTGTTCGTATGGTGTTCGATTGGCTTGTCGGGCATGGCATGAGCCTCCGTGCTATCCAGCATAAACTGATAAAGACGGGTATCCCCACTCGGGAAGGCAAATCGTGGTGGCAACGTGCGACGCTCTACCATATTGTTACAGACCCGATATACACCGGGCGGTGGTATTACAACAAGCATGTGGATGCTCCTGCCAAGAACAAGGTTAACGGAACCATCCAAGTCCTAAAGCCAAAGGAGCAATGGATATTTGTTAAAGTGCCGGCTATTATCTCTCAGGAAACCTTTGAACTAGCTCAGAGGCAACTGACGAGGAATAGAGAGCTCTGCCGCCGAAATACAAAAAGGGAATATCTACTAAGTGGGCTACTTACTTGTGGTAATTGCGGCTTCAATTTAATTGCCAGAACGACAGAGGGAAGAAGCTACTATTGTTGCAGTTCGAAATCAGGTAACAACAGGCCGAAGATTTGCTCCTCCAAAAATGTTCGGGGGGATAAGTTGGAGGCAGTGGTGTGGGAAAGCGTATCTCGGCTGTTGTCCCAGCCCGAGCTGATAATCGAGCAAGTAAAGAAACGGGGGCAAGCTAATCCTGGTGCTTACCTTGAGGCAAACCTGGATAGAGTGTCCTCGGGTTTGGAGAGAAAAAAGGTAGAGGTTGATAGGATGCTCGACGCCTACAAGATAGGAGCGATAGACCTCCAGACTCTAAAGCAAAAGATGGACGAAATAAAAAACGAAGAGGCACAGCTAAACGAGGAAAAACTAAGGCTGGAAAGGGAACTCCGAGAAGCCAGGGCTCAAGAGCTAAATGAGGAGAAACTGTACCAGTTTTGCCGGAACCTACCCGTTACCTTAGCCAATCTTAATTTTGAAGATAAACGCCAAGTTCTAAGAGAGGTGATAGAGAAAATTATAGTCAACGGGAATGATATTACTATCTATGGCATAATCCCCTTGCCCGAAGAGAAAGCTAAAGATTTGTCGGTTGTGTTGCCGTCATCTTAGTGACACATCACCCCCCTTGTCATTGCGAGCCGAAGGCGTGGCAATCCCATCCTGGAGATTGCTTCAGCCCTTTGTGCCTCGCAATGACGCAAAGGGCTACTAGGACATGTTCCCAATTTATAATCATGCCAACTTGCAATAGAGGGCACCTTATACTTTGAAGTGTCACCCATCTATCTAAACTAGCTCAGATAGATGGCCCGAGTAGATAAGGGAGTTTCGCACATCTCTAATAGTTACCTCACATTGTGCTAGCCATGTTAAGGCGAACTCCCCCTAGCCCCCCGTGGCGTATACTGGTTGGCGGCTTCAACCAGAAGTGCCAGGCTCATCAGGAAATCATCGTGCCCCTGTGATGGGTCAACATAGAAGTTCATCGTCTGGGAAGGGCGGTACTGGCTCTTAGCCTTCTCCATCTCAAACCAGAACTCTTGGTACTCAGGGGAGCCGTCCCCGGAATACATCTTGAGCCTGCCTGAGTTGATAGCGGCTAGCAGGTTAAAACCCAGCTCCGATTTCGACTGAGCAGTGAAGGTGAACGGAGAAATCTTTGACCCCAGCGACTGTCTGAGAAACGAGCTGACCGGCTGACCAACCCCGGTGGCATCAACCACAACCTTACGGCAGTGCCAGACGTTTTTGAGGATGTCAACTAACTGGGGATATAGTTCAGTATGCTTCCTGCCCGTCCACCAGTAGTGCTCAACAACACGTATCCGGGGCTGCTTCTGGATATCATCACAGATAGAAAAATCCAGTTCACCGATGGTAACCACGGTAGAATCCTGTCTTGGCTTCACCGCTCTTAACTGGGCTCCTTCCTCTTCTTCAGCTTCTCCTGCCAGGTCAATACCGGTGACATACACCTGGCTGTGGTCGGGCTGGTGCCTCCTGCCATGCTCTCCCTTTAGCTGAGCCTGCTGTTGATGACTCAGGTATCCCCCACCCCCGTGGATGGGTAGGAGACGATATTGGGTCAGAAAGAGGGGGTGGTTCTCCCCCAGGCGCTCCCTCTCGGCTTCAACATAAGCTAAATAGTCGGGGTTATACTTGGCGATTTCCTGCCAGTCGTATCGGAGGTGGCGTTTAATGCCATCCTTCTTCTCTAACTCTAAATTTGTCTGTTTTACCTCTTCAAGCAGAGTGGAATCATCCCAGGTGGTGCCATAGTGAACAGTAGTGACATTAGTGGTTGCCCCCATGGGCTTGAATTCCTTGGTCAAGCAGTTTCGTTAAGCCGACTCAATGGCTCCCCTTCGAGGTCAACATCGGGGGGTGCTATGAGCGGTCGCCGCAACAACTTGCCCCCCCAACCGCTCATTCTGGCCCAGACCGATGGATACCTCAGACCCCAAGATAAGATGAAGAAAGCAGCCTTTATTACAAAATCGCTGGGCATTGCTGCAAGCCCCCTTTGGTGGGCACAGGGCAAAGGGGGTGCAGCATGTGCTAACAGACCCTTATGAGAGTGAAGCAGACCATGTAACAGTGCTAGGTAGAAAAGCTACTGGAAATGGAGGATGCAAGAATGGAGAAAAACGGGATATATATTCCAGGGAAATCTAAATGTGGAAAGCCCCGGCAGACGACTAGGGTGGAAAGGCTAACAAAGCCCCTGAAAGCCAAAAGTCCCCAGTTTGGTACCTTTAAAAGCTGGAAAAGTTGGCATAAATGACTATCCGGCTTCTCCAGCCATAGGAGTAAGGACATGCGACGAAAAAACAGTGAGATCACCAACAGAAAAATAGTCCAAGATAGGATACGTGAGGTTTATCCCGAGAGATTAGGACAGTACGAACTCTCATGTTGTGCCTGTTGTCTTTACCGTAAAGACGGGGCATGTAGATGGGAGCTGCTACCGGTCACAAGTCAAGGGGAGATGTGTCCTTACTTCACGAAAAAGACGCATCAAGAATTAACCGAGGTGGGGCACCATGCCAGTTTGCTTTAGAAAGGGGCAGCCATGAGACCCCAAAGAATGAAGTCCCGCTTATCCCTTCTTGCTGATAAGGTTTACCTGTACCGGTGTCTGGACTGTCAGCACTTCCCCGCCACTCGCAGACGGCCCAAAAGCTGCCCCCCACAAAATGGGCAGCGCTAAAGAGCAGCATCGGCAGGACGACCCGGGAGATGTGCAACGGGAAGCCCCTTGAGTATGACATCGCAAAGCTGTCTTGCCGCAGCTCTAAAGCACCGGTAGTGATTCTTAATGGTAAGAAACCGAAAAACGTCATGTCGACGGCCAGCCTGCAGGCTGGCGAGGAGGGGGTGCAGGGGAGCGAAAGCTCCCCGCAGAGAGTGGTAGTAGAAAATTAGGGGGTGGTCTGTCTATTTGTAGTACCTAATGAGGCTGAAGTTAGATACTACGCAGGCGTGAGAGTTAGGTACTACATCTGGGCACCACTATTAAAGGAGGAAAGCCGTGGCGTACACCATAAGGAAAAGGATAAAAGGCCACTCATACATCTACCGGTTGGAATCGTTCCGGGAAAAGGGAAAGGTAAAGCACCACTACCTCGAATATCTCGGACCTGAGGGGAAGGCGAATCACAAGGAATCGATGGTGACCAAGCTCTACCGGGAGAACATCGGGCCGGTCGGACAGATCATGGCTGAAGAGCTGGCGAAAGCAGAGCGGCGGTGGCCGGCAGAGTGGATCATGGCAGCCATGCGGGAGGCTGTCATCAACAACCAGCTCCGATGGAGCTATATTGACCGAATTATAGAGCGGTATGAACGAGAAGGCTTCGCTCCCCTACATCAAGAGATGGTCAGGATGCTCGAGGCCGATGTTAAATTCCTTCCTTCTTCTGAACAAGGAAACCATAGGGCCAAAGCACCTCCAGTAGCGCCTCCTATAGTGGCGTCCAGCAGCAAGACTTTTGCTACTGGCATTACAGGACTCACCCGCTATGAGTTTGAGTTTAAGATAGCGGACGCAACGAAGCTCATAGCGTCCAATAACCCTTTTACCTTTGCGCCTAACCCCAAGTACCCAAAGGAGCTACAGCCGAGACTCCGAGAAAGAGTTGCAACAAGACTTCAAGTGGAGAACATCGCTGCCAATCTTGAACCCGATGCGCTCCTTACTGACTACAAGAGCATAGATAGAGGCGCGCCGATAGTTGGCAGCGACGGCGTTGTTGAGAGCGGTAATGGCCGAGTCATGGCTATCATACTGGCAGCCAAACAGCATCCTGAAGTCTACGCCAAGTACAAAGAGGCGCTGAAGGCTGTAGCTCCATCCTATGCTCTGTCAGTTGAACTAGTAGACAAATTCAAAGTGCCTATGCTGGTAAGGGAGAGACTCACCAAGGTAGACCGCAAGCAGTTTGTTGAGGAGTCCAACATCTCTACCACCATAGAGAGTTCACCTATTGAGAAAGCCAGGACTGACGCCGCAAAGCTAACCCTTGACATGCTCACGTCTCTTGAACTTTTAGAAGGCGAGGCTATTGAAGATGCCCTTCGCTCACTCCGCAACAAGCCTTTTGTCAGCGCGTTTTTGAGCAAGCTGCCAGCCAATGAACAAGCAAGGTTAGTAGACGCTCATGGCGTCTTGAACCAGGATGGCGTGAGGCGCGTGGCTATGGCTATTTTTGTTGCTACTTTTAGGGGCGATGTTGGTCTGAGGTTAGCCGAGCGTTTCTTTGAGTCCGCCGATGTCAACGTTCGCAATTGCTTCAACGGCATAACAAGGAGCCTGGGAGCGCTGGCCAGAGCCGAAAGCATAACGGCTAGTGGAGACCACCAGCGCGACTACTCCATTGGCGCAGACTTGGCTAAAGCAATCACTGTGTTCAGCGCTATCAAGAAGACGCCCGGCATGACTGTAGCAAAGTATCTAGCTCAAGCTCAAATACTGGAGAGGGAGCTAACACCCTTTCAGGAGAGGGTGCTGGCTGTCCTTGATGAGCGTTGTAGGTCAGCCAAGCACATAGGCTCTATCCTGTCAAGCTATGCCCAACTGGTTATTGACAGCCCGCCGCTGTCTCAGGTGTCCTTCGTACCAGAGGCTAAGGCAACTAAGGAACAGTTGTTTGAAACAGCGGTTAAGAGAGCTACAGACCATAATGAGATACCCCGCTTACCAGTCTTGGTCAGAGTTCACGCCCGGCGATGATGTTGGAGTTCTTGTTGGTGCGCGGTTCGATCGGCAGCCAACGGAAGAGAGTGAGTTATGAGCTCTTCCTCCCTTCCTCTTTTTGGATGGCCGTCCCCTTCAGCCGCTGGCAAGACAGCCCGCCGGTAGTCAAATTCGAGTGGAGAGCCACTGCACATATCCAGGGTTGTTCTGCCGATGGCGGCAGGATGCCGCTGGCAGTCTAAACAGCGGTACACACGCACTTCACTAGCGAGAACGGGGAGCTTTCGGAATTTCCTGCTTTGGGAGCCCAGATCCCCCCGGATGTCACTTCCCATCACCGACTTGGTCCGGTTCTGCCAGGATGTCAACAGGGCTTGCATCGGTCGGAAACTTCACTGATCAGGGATAGTCTGGTCAGAACTTCGTGTGCTTGATCAGCAATTGACGCGAGGCAGCGGCTTCATACCTTATCCCGTTGCCATGGAGTGGCTGCTTGTTAGCTGTGGTTATCACTTATGCGTGTAATAGTCGTTATACGCAGAGGAGGCTATAATGGAGAAGATTACAAGTAGTAGTGGGTTCCCTGCCCACTGTCCCTGCCTGAGAAGTTCCGGGAGTTTGCCGTAGTTCGCTAAGGGAGACGGTTCTCCTGCACAAGTTGGCTTTTCGTTCAATTTACAGGTGAGGACACCGTTGCCCTACTCAGGCTGAGGTTGAGCGCGCTTAGCAAGATCTTCCAAGCCATCGTGTGCATTTTGCCTCAAGACTCTCAGTGGCTTTTCGAGCAGAGCATCATCACCTTCACTAATTGACAACATCACCTGGTTCACAATCTCTCTTGCTACCGGCATGGTCTGCATGAGAACCTCCCGTCCGTTGTTCGTCAGGGTAACATTAACGTGTCTCTTGTCATTGGTGTTGCGCTCAACTGTGACGAGTCCTTCTTGCCTCATGCGGTTAATTAACGCCGTGATATTGTGCCGCTCTGTCTGCGTCCACTCGGCTATCTCGGAGGGCTTCATGACCCCATTATTGCTGGCCAGGACTTGCAGCACTATCAGCTTGATTGTCGAGAGACGCGCTTTTCTGTACAAATGAGCGTCAGCATACTTCAGCACTGCCCGTGCAGTCTGGACGAACAGTATAAAGGTCCTCAGAACAGCATCCTCGTGGTCTACGTTTATCAATCTATCCTCCTGATGATTTTCTTAAGTGGCTTGATTGGATATCTAAAGTAATAACATATACCGATTCCAAGGTTATTGTCAACGCAATAAAATAATGCTCTTTTCTTGGTGCTTGACAATTCATAAATGAACTATTACAATCCGAGCCACACAATGTTATGTTCATATGTGAATTCGTACACTTATACTAGGCAAATGGCGGTAGCCGAGAATGATTTTTTGATAAGTTCTGGGAAACCTTGGCCGAGGTGGCACATTGAATAGATTTCAGGAGGATGCTAATGGCAAAGGTTAAAAGGCTCTTAGGCATAATAGTGATCGTAGCACTGCTAATAGGCGCTGTTCCATTTATGACTCAGCCAACAGCCGCTGACGACGGGGAAGTGGTAACCCTTTCACAAATAGAACTAGCGGAAAAGGGGAACCCCAAGCTAGACTCTCAGCTAGACCAGCTAGTCCGCGCTGAAAGGCGTGGGGAAGCTGCCTCTTTTGCTCGGCAAAGCGACATCGAGTTGGTGGATGAGAGAGTGAGGGTAATAGTTGAATGCGTGCCCGGCCAGCTTGATGCCGCTACTGAAGCAGCAACTGCTCTAGGGGCTTCAGTGGAAACAAGCTACGACAATCTGCTACAAGCGGTAGTGCCCATAACCAGCCTAACGGCTCTGGCTGACACACCCAGTATTCGCCTGGTGCGGGTGCCATGGTATCCGTTACCAGCAATCGTCAGCGAGGGTGTAGAACTTATCAACGCCGATGAGTGGCAGACCCTTGGCTACACCGGGGTAGGGGTAAAAGTAGGTATATTGGATTCTGGTTTTACTGGCTATGCTGATCTACTGGGTACGGAGTTGCCCAGCTCGGTAACCACGCAGTCCTTCTACGCCGGCAGCGATATTGAGGGTGATACAGACCACGGCACTGCCTGTGCCGAGATTGTCTATGATATTGCCCCCGATGCCGACTTCTACTTGGCTAATTTTGGCACTGAGGTTGAAATGGGCAATGCCGTTGACTGGCTTATTGCCCAGGGAGTCGATGTTATCTCCTGTTCTATCGGTTGGCCAATCAGCGGGCCGGGTGATGGTACCGGCACCATCTGTGATATGGTTGATGATGCCCGCACCGCTGGTATTACATGGTCGCAGGCCATAGGCAACAACGCACAGTATCACTGGCAGGGGGACTTCGTGGACACCGACGCTGATAGGTGGCATGAGTTTGACCCTGGCGTTGATATCACTATTGACATCAATGTTAGCAGCGGGTCGAAGGTTAGAGTTGGCCTCAAGTGGGATGACACCTGGGGCTCCTCTGGCAACGACTATGATTTATATTTGGCTGATAATACTTATACTACAGTTAAAGCGTCCTTTGACCCTCAGGATGGTAATGATGACCCGCACGAATTTTTGGCGTATACCGCTACATATACAGGCGTGTACCACATAGCAATATACAAGTACAGCGCCACCGAAACGGTGAACTTTCATATATATTCCTATAGACACGATTTACAAGAATATCAGGTTGCATCAAGTAGCTTATCCGTTCCTGCTGATTCGTCCAATGCCATGTCGGTGGGTGCTGTGTTCTGGAATACCCCGACAACTTTGGAGTCTTTCAGCTCTCGCGGTCCAACAGAAGACGACAGAATAAAACCTGATCTGGTGGCCCCCGATGGCGTAAGTACCGCGACATATGGTGCTAGTAACTTCTATGGTACTTCAGCCTCCGCTCCTCACGCCGCTGGTGCGGCTGCACTGGTCAAGGGACGCTATCCATCATATACTCCCTCCCAGATACAAACATACCTTGAGGATAGAGCGGTTGATCTTGGCGTTGCTGGTAAAGATAATCTCTTCGGCAGTGGTCGGCTTTTACTTCCTGATGCTACCCCACCCGGTGACCCCACCGATGTTACCAGCCCCAGCCATACCCCAAGTGTCTGGTCTACTGATA
>Ga0315549_1004648_pt1 | contig 11475 bp, 14 predicted proteins | sample SalMarSW160200MG_FD_203101 | JGI IMG/M metagenome (GOLD analysis project Ga0315549, IMG submission 203101) | Salt marsh sediment microbial communities from the Plum Island Ecosystem LTER, Massachusetts, United States - Salt Marsh Sediment SW1601-200 ... | reverse complement strand
ATAATACGATTAATAATATAGAAACATTCTTTTTCATTTTCTTTAATACCTCCTTAAATTTTTATTAGAATAGCCTGGCTAAATAAGAGTAATTTTAGATCTAAAAAATAATGAAAACCCTGACACAGGGAATCTTCATTATTGCCGTAGTTTTTCTTTATTTTCTATCATTAAATCTTTTCCTAAAGAAGCAGCTCAATATTAGCAATTTTATTGTGATTATTCTTTAATTGCGGCACTAGCAATCACTAAAACAGCCCCGACAATAAGCAAAGCCCATCCCCATTGAATTTGAACTGATTGCATCGCCATATCAACTAATCCCCTAAATGGATTGCCCGCAAGTTCCGTTTCCATTTGGATCTTTGTATTAGCAAGGGTCATCTGTAAATTAATAAAGGTAAAAACCATGATAGCCATACTGCCCAGCCCAGTGAACCAAAGTCCTTTGAATTTCTTTAACAGGACAAGAATGAGAGAAACTACAGCCAAAACAAGAACAATGGTTCCATCACCCTTCCCATTTTGGAAATAATTCATGTTTCCCATAATTGGTATACTAACGATAGGCGCGAATACACCTACGAAAAGAACTGCGGAGCCAATTAGTCCCAGCAATTGTTTTGTTCCCTTTTTATTGCCTCTTTCACAAGGTTCACTAGATTCGCGAGATTCAAAATATTTAGTAGCAGCATTATCTAACTTATTAACAATATAATCTAACTTAGTTTCTGGTTTTTCTTTTTTAATTTTAATATAAGGATTTTCTATGGCATTAGAAACTTTGGGTTTAACTAATGGCTCATTACAATTACTACAAAATCTGGCGCCTTCTTTATTTTCGAAACCACATAATGGACATTTTATTTTCATATTGATGGCCCCCATTATTGATTATTTTATATATAAACAGCTTAAATCATTAAAATATTGCTGGTTTTTTTAAATAATTCTATTTCTGACTATTAAGAAGAATTTTCACTTTTTCTATTAGGACGTTTATTTTTATTATCTACTTACCAAGTATAATGCGTTAATTCCCAATCAGTAACTTTAATGGATGTAACTTTCTTATTTTTCCCTACATTTATCCAGGTAGTATCAAATTCATAATGTCCTACATCAACAGCTAACCCGTTAGTCCAATCTTCATAACTACTTCCGTCTTCACAATAAGCAGTAAACCATATCTTATAATAATCGATGTCAACATTCCCAGTATTAGTTATCTTATACCAAACTTTGACTAAATCGCTCCATTCTTGCCAAGACGAATAATAATTTTGCTCCCAGTCAGTTATTATAATATCAGCACTTAAAGTCTCTGCTGGTGGAGTTACTTCTGAACAACCTGATAAAAACATAGCTAACACCAAGAATAAAATTACAAAAAAATATTTCTTTTTCATTTTCTTTTAATGCCTCTTTCCTGTAGATTTAGTTATTTTATCCAATGTAGAATATCATTAAATTGTTCAACTGCATTCTTAAGCCCCCGCACATCAAAAATTGCAGTTATTGGATTTTCATTATAGGGGGTTACTTGAGCTACAAATCTATTAACTTCAAATAATTTTCTAATTAATTTTATTACATCACCATGAAAGAAAGTGCTTTTTTTATCGGTTGAAAGACCCCAGGGAGTTCTTTTTGCATCTTCTTCTCCTATCCTATATGTAACATCCGCTTCACTGCCTAAATAATCACCCCATCCAATATAAAACTCATCTTTTTTACTTTTATATCTAATTACTAGAATTATTGGATTTCCGTATACTGATTCCCCTTCGTCGCTTGTTAATTGAAAAAGTAAGGTTATTGAACCATCTAATGGATTAGTCTCTTTAGAAACACGCCATTTACCTTTATCGCTAGATATATTTTTAGATTCTTGTTTTTTAGATATTTCTACAACTGTTCTAGCGTTTTTTTCATTACTATATAATACAGATAGACTATAACCTAAATTTAATTTTTCTAAGGTTATTGTATTATTCGTTGTTATAGCAACTATATCGTTGTATTTGTCTGTTAATGCATAGATGGTAAACGAATTTAATTCAATCGGAATTATATTATCGTTTTTATCAATAAATTTCAGATCGGCTTCATTTTTACTAACAATATCTAATATAATTTTTTGAGCATTAGCGGTAACGGTAAACGAAATTATGAGAAATATAAGAAGAAGAAAAATTATAAATCTTCTCATCCTGAACCCCCCCCTTTTTTAAATTTTTATTAGAATAGCGTTATATTATTAAGATCGAATAGAAAAGGTAGGAATAGATACGGGAATTACATTTGAATATATTTGTTTAGTTTGCAATTCTTCACCTTCCCGACCAATTAAATCCTTCTTTTTCTAACCGCCTCCCGGCTTGATATACTTTCCGAAAATGACCTTCTTTGACCGATTTAATGCTTTTTTTATCAACGGAGATATATTTAAAATATATATCCTCGAATAATGTTAATAGAATTGTATTTTTTCTCCGAATTCGAAATATCATTCAATCTGTCCGGAAAATCTATTTGTGATAGTATCGGATTGAATGGAAGATAAAATCACATGATTACTATCAATTATAATAATTGCTCTCGTTTTTCTGCCATGAGTAGCATCGATTAATTTTTTACTATTTTTTGCTTCTTCCTTTATTCTTTTCAAGGGAGCGGAATTCGGAGACAAAATAGCAACAACCCGATTAGAATTCACAAAATTACCAAAACCAATATTTACCAAACCATCTACCATCTATACATTCTCCTCTTATTCAATATTCTTTACTTGGTATTTATGCCCTCAATCCTTCCGGACTCAATCCACTCTTTTATTATTTCTCTTCTCTTTTCTTCCAGGACAACCTCAAGCATTTTTGAAGTTGTTCCTTTAGCTCTTGCTTTATTCAGCTTTTCTTTCCAGAAATCCGGTAGCCTGTTTTTAAATGGGGCCCTATTTTTAATAAAAATACCTTTAAAACAATTTTTAACCCCTTTTTATATCTTCGATTAGGTTAGTTATATTTTCTCATCTTCATCGGTATTTATATTTTTCTTTTGGGATTAGGCCTTAATACTTGTTTATGAGTAAATTCTTCTATCTCTTGTTCCTGTGTAACCGGTTTTGAATAGAACTCATATCCACAAAATCTACATACTCTTGCATCTTTTTTAACTAATTCAGCGCATTCAGGGCATTTCTTCATTCCTTCTAGTATTCTTCTTGTTTCCGGCTCTCCTTTTTTCGATTTTAACAATATTGCCCAAGGAAATGCAATTATAAAAAATGATGCTCCAAAAATCCACCACAAGAAAAAGTTTATAACTTCGTTTTTTTTTGGATAACCCTTTTTATAAGCAATTAAAGCGGGAATTAAACCTATTAAAATTGCAATTATCCAGATCATTTTAATAAATCCTCCTTAATTTCAAATGTTGAGATCTGCCCCCGTTTGTTTCCTTTTATTCTATTTAAGTTCGGAATACAATTAGAAATACGATTATGAGTATAAATAGCCCAATAAGAGTCATGAAACAGCCTACGGTTTGAAGAGCACCCAACACAGTTGGCTCCCCACATTTAGGACATTTAGTTACGCCCGTTCCTAAAATATTTCCACAGTTCTTGCAAACCATTTTCCCGCACTCTGGACATTTTGTTATTCCTTCTGATAGAGAAATTCCACAGTTCCCACATGTGCGCATTTTCCTCTCTTTTTCTATTTTGTTTTTTACTTTGGCCTCTTCATCTGAGATAAGTTCAAAAGGCTGGTCTTCTTCTTTTATTTTAATATAAGGATTTTCTATGGCACTAGGAATTTTGAACTTAACTAATGGCTCATTGCAATTTTTACAAAATTTACTACCCTCTTCATTTTCAAAATCACATTGTGGACATTTTATTTTCATAGTTTTATACCTGTATTTAATTACTTGTTTAATAAATTTATTTTAATTTTTAGTAATTCTTTAATATAAAAAATATTGCCCATGTTAGTTAAACTGATATCTTCATTTCAAAGAATTAAAATATAGAAAGACTAAATTTATTTCTCATATTCATATTTCACCATCACATAATCATTGCCCCATTTATTGCTTGCACGCTTAAATGCTTCTGGATTTTTATCTTTATTTCTTTCTAACCAATCGTAAGCGCTTACTTGTTCTTCGTATTCATATTTAACCATTACATAATCAACGCCCCACTTCTGTTTTGCCTTCTTCATAATTTCCGGATATGCTTTTTGTTGATTAATCCAATTATATGCTTTTAATCGTTCCTCATATTCATATTTCACCATCACATAATCATTACCCCACTTCTGTTTTGATCTTTCTAAAATATCAGAATATTCAGCGTATTTAATAACCCAGTCATATGCTTTAGTTTGTTCCTTTATTTCATACTCCACCATTTGGGAATCGGTGGTCCATTTTACTAAAGCGTTCGCTTTAAATATGTCTACCATTTTGTCTCTATTAATATTTGTTGTAGGTGCTGATATTGGCTTTGTTGTAGGTGCTGATATTGGCTTTGTTGTAGGTGGAAGTGCTACTTTAGATTGAGGTTCAGAATCTATAGATTCAGGTTCTAATGGTGATTGAGGTTCATTTGAAATAGATTCAGGTTCAAATGATTTTTGAGATAACCCACGGGCTTCAAGAATCCAAATTACATATCCGAGCTTTTCATATTTAGAAACTATGTTTTCTAGGTTGGTAATCCAGATGTCTTTTCCTTCTTGGTCTTTGAGAATATAAAGTGTGGCAAAAGAACAATTAAAAAAAATTACATTTAGGAAAAATACTAAACAGATAATAAATAATAGAAATTTAATATTTTTCATAATTTTAAACCTCCTTTATCTTTAATAACGTTTTTCTAATTCTTAGCAGTATTTTTTACTTAGCTATTTATATGTTCAATCCTTCCGGAATTAATCCACTCTTTTATTATTTCTCTTCTCTTTTCTTCCAAGACAACCTCAAGCAGCTTTGAAGTTTTTCCTTTAACTCTTGCTTTATTAAGCTTTTCTTTCCAAAAATCAAGTAATCTGTTTTCTGTTTCTATTCTTATCTCTTCCTGCTGTGAAGGATCAAGAGAATTATAAATCTGCTCTATTCTTTTAATCTCTTCCTGCCTCTTTTTATTTTCCTCTTCTTTTTGTTTAATTTTAATAAATTCTGTTTTTTCCCTTTCCTTTTTTTGCTCCTCCTCTCTTTTCTTACTTAAATATTCCTCCGGGAATTGCCAATTTTCTCTTATTGCCTTCACTATATAAGCCGCTTTATCATTAGCATTAGTATAATTAATTGCCTCAACCCATTTTTTTATTAGTTCTTGATCATTGTTTCTTATTAAATCTTCAGCGGTTACTTTAGAAACATTTAATTCTAATAATTTATTACCTAATTCAGTCTGCTCTTTAGAAAATTTTTTTACTTCCTCTTTTGGTCCTGGTAGATATTGTTTTTCCAGATAATTAATACTCTTTGTCTCTGCCCTTCTTATTTCTTCTTTAGCTCTTTCTCCCGGCCAATACTTTATAAGCCAGTTCTTTTTTCCGTTTTCACTCCACTCATATTCCGATATAAACCCGGTGTCTTTGAGTTCGTCATTACCTGAATTTAATTGTCGTTTAGCTTGTGAAATATATCTATAAGGAGTTAATGGGAGAAGTTGGCACAAGGTATCATATCTATAACAAATATAATTATCTTTTTTGTTTTTTATCCCATAAAACTTTACCCCTAAAATTTCATAGAGCCTGGAGGCTATTTTACTTCCAAGACTTCGCCAATAAGTATAATCAATCGGTTTTGTATAGCGAGAGTTTAAGCTCTGGAGATACCAACTTCCTAAAAAAAGATAATTGGAATCGGCTATTTTATTGTTAGGTAATTTTTTACCTATAAAGACCACCCTATCATAGAGGCTAAAGATATCTTCAATCCATTGTTTATCTTCTTTTGAATAAAAGGTGCCTACTGATTTTATTCCAGTCATTTGTATTTTTTCTATAGCCTTTTTTATTTGTTGATAGTTTCCTCCACCTTTAATCCCCATTCTTTTACATAGACCATAAATCGAAAACTGAATAGGATTTTTTATAATACCCTCTCTTTTTATCTTTTCTGTTGCAATTTGCTCAATAGCTTTATGAACCTCCCTATCGAAGGGACCAGGATATCCATATTCAGGATTAGCTGAAACATTCCAAATTTTTTCTTTTTTTAGGTCTCCTGTTTTAGTGATCTCTTTATATTCGGTTTTTAATCTTTTATCCTTCCTCTCTAAGGTAAAAAATGGGAGTTTTAATAAATTTACTTCAGATTTAATTATCTTTGGTAGGATAATTTCGTTATTATTTTTTATAGAAATTTCATTAGTAAAACCAGATTTGAATTTTTTCACTTCTTCTCTCCTTTAATTTTTGAAAATAACAACAACATCTTCTCCTGTTGTTGTTATTATTGTATATATTGTAAGAGTTAAGGTTTTGGCAAACCCTTATAAAATAAAGGATAATAAGCAATTTTCTTGTTTCAAACTTAACTATTTCTTGTTTCAAACTTAACTATTTCTTGTTTCAAACTTAACTATTTCTTGTTTCAAACTTAACTATTTCTTAATCTAATAAAATATTATTTAACTTTAATTATCCAACCTTCTTCTTTCCACTTATCCCATTTCTTATCATCTATTCCGTCTACAAGCTTAATTTCTTCCGGCGTTTTAAAACCTCCACAGGCTTCTCTGTAATCAATTATATTTTGTGCAGTTATTTTACCTATTCCCCAAAGACAATCTAATTCTTCTAAAGAAGCAGTATTAATATTTATAGCCTTACCCGGTGGAGTAGGAGTTTCTTCGGAGGTCTCCGGAGCCGGCAAAGAAATTATACCGGCCTCGCTAATTAATTCCTGGTATCTTTTTAAACTGTATTTATTATTCCACAGATTATTAAATTGATTTTGATATTTTTCAATTATATTCTTATCATCTATTACTAATAGATTTTCGTCGTTTCTTTCTCCGGCAGAAGCAGTCCAATTATATGATCCTGTAATAACTATTTTATTATCTATTACTGCAAATTTATTATGCATTATAGAATTATTTGAGCTTATTCTTATACCTTCTATGCCATTATTTATAAAGTAACGAGATTTGCTATATTTGGCATTAACTTGTGAGCGATCTAAATATATTTTAATATTCACTCCTCTATCTTTGGCTCTAATTATTGCCTGGGCTATTTCTCTATCAGTAAAAGTATACATAGCAATATTTATAAATTCTTTTGAATCTTCTATATTTTTAATAATTATTGACTCTGGATCATCATAAAGAGAGAAATAGACTTCCGTTTTAGCAAGAGAATTAAAAGAAAAAATGAATAATAAACTAATAATTAATAGAACGATAAAAGTAAATTTAATTTGTTTTTTATAATTAAACATTTTTATAATAAAACCCCATTTTTAAAATACTTATAATTTTAAGCAATTCCTTTTAAGGTTCCTTCTGAGATTTAGGCCTTTCCTTTACGTCCTTTTCCTTTAACCCATCTCTTACTACAATATTGAAGGCCTCTGTTAGACTATGCCTATCCCAGTAGGCAAAATTATATAATTTCTGTAACAGTTCTCCTTTAATATAGAAGGTCATCTTTCTGGTCTTGTAAGTATCGGTTTTAGCATTGGGAGAAGATTTGCTTGTTTTACGTGTAATGTTTGTTTTACGTGTAATATTTGCAATGTTTTTATTACTTACTTTGCTCGTAGTTTTTTTAATAAGTTTATCTTTAAGGTTGATATTTTCCCCTACCGGCATTTTGGCTCCTTTCATTTAAAAATTCCTTCGCTAAATTCTTATAATCAATAGCCCCTTCACTTGAAGGAGCATAACTTAATACACTCTTGGCAAACGAAGGGGCCTCAGCTATCTTTACACATATCCGAATCAATGAATTAAAAACTTTTTCTTTTAGATTGTTCTTAATCTCGTTTAATATCTCGCTGGATAATCTTCTCCGGCCATCATACATAGAGACGACAATCCCGGTAATCCTTAATTTTTTATTTAAGATATTCTTGACCTCATCTATGGTCTTTAATAACTGGGTCAAACCCTGTAGGCTTAAAATTTCCATTTGTAGGGGAATTAATACCTCACCAGCCGTGGTTAGGGCATTTATAGTTAAGATAGATAAGGATGGGGGACTATCAATAAATACATAATCATACTCTTTTAGCCCTTTAAGTCGATCCTGTAATAACTGTTCCCGGCCAATTTTGTTAATTATAGAGACCTCTAAATCAGCTAGCAAAGAAGAGGAAGGAGCAATATCCAGGCCTTCTTTTTTTACAAGTATTGTTTGTATTGTTTGTTTTCCTTGTAATACTTCCACTATGGTGTTCTTTGGATTACGTATCCCAAAAGAGTAGGTAAGGTTGGCCTGGGGATCAAAATCAATTAACAATATCTTTTTTCCCATCAAGGCAAGGGCTACCCCTAAATTCATGGTGATGGTGGTCTTTCCGGTTCCACCTTTTTGATTGATTATAGTAATTATTCTCATTTAATTTACCTGCTATATACTTGTATTGTTTGTAATGTTTGTAATAATTATAATATCCAACGTGAAAGAGCAATGTTTATACATTAAATTTTCATTTCTTTTTCGCTTTTATTTAAAATTCTGTAAAATGCATTTTAAGCTCGTGAGCGGGCATTCCCAGGCTGTAGGTTAAAAATGTGCCTGCGGATCTAAATCTATTAACAAGACACGCTTCTTAAGCTTATTTAAGCCTGCTCCTATGTTAATAGCGCAAGTAGTTTTTCCCACTCCGCCTTTTTGATTGATTAAAGCAATTATTTGCATAAATTTATCCTTTTATTTTATTATCTTGCTCAATTCAATAAAATGATGAAAAATAAATTTTAGTAAAATTTCCAACATAAAAGATTTTTTGTTAAGTAAAAAATTAAATAAGAGCCACAAGGCAAAAAACTTTCATAATGTCTATGTTGTAAGCGGCTAGCAGTTTACGCCTCTTTTCTTGTTTAATTTTCTTTAATTCAAAAGGAAATTTATATCTATTTTAAATTTATAGCAAAAATCCTTTTTATAAATGTTAAGTAATATTTATAAAATCATTGATATTTATTTTCCCAAGAAAAATTACAATATACATGAGCCTATGGCTTCTCCATAAACATAAATGTTTTCATTTATCTTTTTATATTTCTTTGTCTCTTTTATTAATAAATTTAATGCTTTTTCTTTCAACATATTAAAAAGGATACTAGGATATTTTCCATCGTTTGTTGTTCTGACTTCAATTTCGGAAATTATTTTATTTTCATATTTAAATACAACCTTTTGAAATGTGCTGCTATTTTCTACCAGAAGATTTTCGGTAAAAATTATAAGCATTTCATTTCGGTCAAAAATATAAAAAATATCATCTTGATAAACTACAAAATAATCTATTCTTTTATCAAAAAGTGCTTTGTTTAGAAAATCATATTTATTTCTGCTATCAACTAAAAATTCCTTTAACTCTTTCATGTAGGGAACAATATTATTTTTTATTACCTCTTTATTGCTTTGGTACTCTTCGTATTTCTCGGGATAGGCTTTTAAAATTTTAATAAAGATGTACCTATTTAAAAACTCAGTATTATTTTCAAATTTACTAAGTTTGTGTAAAAATAACTGCCATTTTCCTTTCCTGCCTTCCCCGCCTTTTATTTCTCCGCCACCTTTTATTGAATAGATTTTTCCATTAGAATCTTTAACATCAATTTTTCTTGTTCCTTTTACAACTTCCCCCTTAATTAATCCAGCAAAAATATGCTCTTTTCGATGCCCCCTTTTTTTAATTCTGCTTGCTTTTTCTGAACTCATTCCGTGAGATTTTATAATTTTCATGAGATTGATACCTCGCTATTATTTTTCGGTGGACAGAAAATAATTATTTCGTGAGATTTTTTAATATGGTTTTCCCCATTTTCTTTTCTATTTTTCCCTATCCTTGTTTCTCCTTGCCCCATCGTGTATTGCCAACTTGGGAAGAATTGCCGAAACTCTTTATACCATTCTCTTATTGTAGAACAATTTGTATAAGATAAAATGAATCCTGCCTCATGTTTTTTTAATAAATCTCTTAAAAGTTCATGTTTAAATCCTTTATGGTGTATAGGTATATTTCTCATGGGATACACCCCCTTGAACATTTTTGAATCTTTTCCTATATAATATGGTGGATCACAATAGAAAAAATCATTAGGGTATTTCTTAAATATTTCTTCAAAGCTAGCGCATCCTACTGATAAATTTTTAGGGCTAAAATCTCGTACTCTTTCTATCATTCTTTTATATCTTTTTTCGTCTAAATATATTTTAGAAGTCCAACCTAAAAATCCAGGCCCATAAGAAAGATTAAAGTTAAAGAAGAAGTAAACTGCCAATTTACGCGGGCTTAATTTAATTTTTCCTTCCCAATGATCTTTTAGAATTAACCTAATTTTATTAAAAGTTTCCTTGTCCGGTTTAAACATTTTAAGCTCTTTGTATAAAAGCTTTGGATTTTCTATTTGAAATTTCCAATAATTCATTAATATATTAAAAATGTCATAACCAATTACTTCTAAATCAAGATATTTACTCATAGCTATTTCAATAGAGCCCCCACCAAAAAAAGGAGACACAACTCTTTTTAAATTATCTGGCAACAATTCAATAATATGGCCAACGGCCAAACTTTTCCCACCAGCGTATCTTATAGGAGATTCTGATACTCTCTTATATACATTCATGCTATTAGAATTTCTGCTTTTTATGTTTTCGATAAAGTTCTCTTTTTTTGTTTTAAAAATATTATTCTCTCCACACCCATAATCTTTTTTATTTTTTAAAATCATACCCTCACCTATACCCTAAGACAATTAAACTACTTTGTTAATGTTCCCAAACCAGCGTTTTGTAAAAATTCTGTTTATGCATGGTTCACTGTATAAAAAATAGATATTTTTTATACAGGTATTTACTTAAAACCTTTAAACTAAAGTCAATTCCCTATTCTTAACCTTATTTTCCTTATAATGAGCTATCCCCTTATAAAGAGGATTTTCCAGTATATATTTAATGGTCCCCGCATACCACTTGCCACCCCTGGCAGTAGGTACGCCTTTTTCGTTTAATTCCCTGGCTATTTCTCTTAACCCCATTCTCTTATATCTTTTCATTTTAAAGATCATTCTAATTACTTCTGCTTGTTCTTCATCTATCACTAATTTTTTATTCTTTGTTTTATATCCTAAAGCAGCAGCTCCTCCGGCATAACCGCCCTTTTGGGCCTTGTTAATCCTTCCTCCGCTAAGCCGCATAGTGATAAAAGTTTTCTCTAATTCAGATACTATTCCCATAAATTGCCGGAAAGCCTTTCTCATGGGGTCCT
>Ga0315549_1004647_pt1 | contig 11476 bp, 8 predicted proteins | sample SalMarSW160200MG_FD_203101 | JGI IMG/M metagenome (GOLD analysis project Ga0315549, IMG submission 203101) | Salt marsh sediment microbial communities from the Plum Island Ecosystem LTER, Massachusetts, United States - Salt Marsh Sediment SW1601-200 ... | reverse complement strand
GGTTATATCATATTTTAAACAAGTTGCTGATGGATCTCAATACCTCACTTTTTCAATTTTTCAATTAGATGATGAAATAGAAATTTTTGAAGATATAATAAAAGATATGGGAAGTCGATTAGGAGATATTTTTGAAAAATTCTCCGAAGCAAGAAGAACAAAAAAATTAGAAGAAATAACTAATATACAGATTAGATTAAAAAATGAACTAAAATACACAATTTTTCAAATCGAAAGATTATCTAATTTGACTAATCTTCAGAAAATTGCTTTGATTTATAATAATGAACTTAGATTGCTAATTCTTGAAACATTAAGACAATTTCCAATTTCAAGCACGGAGTTGAGAAGAAAATTACAAAAAGTAAGAGCTGATGCTAATTTGGAAATTCTTTTACATCCATTTATTGAATTAAACTTAATAAGAAGAGATTGGATAGAAGGAGAGAAGGATAAAGAAACAGGAATAATAAAAAACCAAGGAGAATATTTATTTTTAATAAAAGATATTATGTTTTCGCGAGCACCGAATAAGAAATTGCTGGAACATTTAAAGGAAATAAAAAGCGAGCTATATGATATTTATAATGAAAAAGTACTGACATATTTTACTAAATATAATCCATTTGAGGAACCATTAGAAAACAATCAAAAAATAGGATCTATGTTAATGAATCCAGATATATATGACTTTTTTATATTAATGAAAAATAACTATTATGCTAAGGATAAAATACCAAAGATCTTTTCTGAATTTGCTGTTACCGATGTATTAATCGAAGATTTAAAAGCTATTGAAATCTTAACTGAAATAGAGGACATTGAAAATCGAAAATGGATTCTTTTGCTAACAGATATCAAACCTTTAGTCATTTTTCCTGAATTTATGCTACCAAAGATACGGGCTTTATATAAAGAAGAACATGATCAGGAGAAATTGTATTATCAAATTGCGAAAAAAGCCTATGATTTATTAGAGTTGACTTTCCCAGAAAAAATCGAATTATAAAAAAACTAAAAGAGATGAAAAATTTATGTATTTATTCGAGAAACAAAAAACAATAGAAGTACCCATTAAATGTAAGTTATGTTTAAAGGAAATTAAATATCAAATATCTATTGATGAATACAGAAAAGTAAGAAAATTTCCAATAAAAAAAGAAAATACACATGGAGATCCAAAACATAAATTAATTGTATTTATTAATAAAAATCTTGAAATAGATAATTTTAAAATAGTAAATCTAACCGAAGCTGAAACTGCTCCAGTCGGTAATGAATTAACTAAACAGGTACTACATGACATAGGATTGTCAGATGTAGAAATTGAACTTTATATTAAAACTACTGGCAGAGATGTTGTATCATTAGGCGAGATGGGTATTTTAATTAATAAATCCAAAGAAGAATGTAAAAAAATCGCTGACAAATTTGTACAAAAAGGATTGTTTAAAGAAATCATTGGTGCAACACCGCATTTTACTCCATTGCCTCCATATGCTGCACTTTTAGGACAATTAAAAGATTTTCATTCTTATATTTCTAATATCAAGAAACAACTACCTATTGATGTAGATAAATCATTTCAGGAATTTGAAGCAAGTTCTGAAGATAGCACGAAGCTTAAAGAAGCTGAGGGCCTAATTCATGATATAAGAGATAATATGTTATCCAAAATTGATCTAAAAGAAGGAGATGTAGTTAGAGATACTTCTGTATATGACCAAGTTAAAGATATTACAAAAGATCTTGGAGATGTCGAAGGATTAACAAAAAATTTAGTAGATAAACAGATTGATGAGATGAAAAAACAATTTGAAGCTATTAATTCGAAATCTGCTGAGATTATTCAAGCCCAAGTTGAAGATTTGAGTGATCGATTAAGTGGTATGAAATCTATTATATCAGACAATTTAAGTAAACTTAAGTTAGGTGTTGTTCAGAATTCTGTAAATCAATTAGTTGAAAAAATTGTATCTAACAGTATGAAGGAAATCCAAGATGGTTTGGATGTCCAATTAAGCGTAAATGAAATGGTTTTTACAGAAGAATTAAATGATACAATTGGAAGTTTAGATAAAGAATTTACAAATAAATTTAAAGATTCAATTGAAGGAACACTTAAAGGTTTAGAAGGTATGACATTTGAATCTAAAGGAGATTCTAAAGCTATATTCGATCAAATTGGAGGTCAATTTACAGAAGCTGTAAAAGTCGCTGAAGATAAAATCAATGCAATATATGGAGATGTTCTTAAATCTTTAGGTGGTGTTAAAGAATTAGTAACAAAACGAGTTGTTAATACTATAGATAGTACGTTGGATAAAATCTTAACTAAATTACAAATGCAAGAAGCTATGACAGAAGAGTTCTGGGATCAAGCAAAAAAGATATCAACACTTACTATGAAGGATATATGGTTCATTAGATCACCAGAAGCAGCTAAAGCACATATAAATGAAGAAATATCTAGAGCTAAAATGAGGGTATTAGTTGTAGCTCCTGAAATTACTGATATTGATATAAATGTTATAAAATCTTGCCCATCACGTATTAATATTCGTATCGCTGCATCTATAGATGTTGGAAATCCTGAACATAAAAGAATACTTGATGAATTAGATAAGCTTGGTAATGCAGATTATAGAAATCGTGGATTAAAGAACTTGTGGGGAATTAATAAAGATTATGAAGAAGTAATTCTCTGTGTTTTATCTAAAATAGATATTGCAGGCACAACAAGAACAGAGATTGCTGGTATTGGAAGTATTATCGAAGAACATATAAAAATATTCGTTCCTATTCTAGAAGATGCTTGGGTTGGAGCTCAAAAACATATATTGCATACAAAGAAAGCTTCTGCTCCAAATATACAACCAGCACCTATTAAATCTCCACCTCCTACTCCACAGAAAGTAGTTGAAATCAAACCTGCTGAAAAACCAATGTTAGAACCGACAATTCACGCACCAAAAATAATCGCGAAAAAAGAAACACCTGCTAAAGAAAAAAAAGCTAAACCTAAAGATATAGTTACAGAAATAAGTGGATTAAAAAAACAATATGCAGATATAATTGCTAGTCTTGATAAAATTGATAGACCTACGCTTGCTGATGATTTGGAAATATTTCATAATAATTACATTAGATTAATTGGCTATAATAATACAATAAAACAAATATTTAAAAAAACAGATGTTCTTAAATCTAAGAAAGATATAATGGACAATATGGAAAGGAAAAGTCTAAAGAAATTTTTAACAGATTGGAAGAAAAATTTGGATTTATTATAGAATTTTTATAAAATACTTTTTTTTTAACCTTTTATTTTCTTTATTAAATTTAATAATATATTTCTTATTTTTAATTACATAAATTTTATTATGGTAAATGATATAATCACTAAGTCTGGTAAAATAAATGATTATATCCATCATATAGATTTGAATGCTTTTGGGAAAAAAAGATTTTTATCTAGTTATATGGCGAAATTTGATAATTTTTCGGTTATATTGGATTGTGGCACATCTTTTGAAATAGAAAATTTAATCAAATATATAAAAAAAAATAAAATCCCTTTATCATCCATTAAATATCTTATTACCTCACATCATCATTTTGACCATAATGGGGGTGCATGGAAATTGTATACTATGCTTAAAAAATATAATCAAAAATTAAAAATCATTACCAACAGTAGAACAAAAACACTTCTGAATGATTATAAAACACATTTGAAGCGTGCTAAACGGACTTTTGGAAACCTTACAGGGAATATGAAACCTATTGAAAATAATGCATTTCTTATAAAAGAACCTTTAGATAAATTTGATAACACCTCTCAAAATTTAAATTTTATAGATGAATTTTCTTTTAAAGGTGCCAAAATACAATTATTTACTTTAAAAACACCTGGTCATACACATGATCATCAATGTCCCTTTTTTGTAAAAGATAAGAATATAGATTTTATATTTCTTGGTGAAGCTGCTGGAACTCTTTATCATACATCTAAATTACTAACTACACCAACCACTATTCCAGTTTATTTTAATTATAATGATTATATGAGATCACTTGAAGAGTTACTCCAAATGAAAGCAAAATTAGCAGGATTCGCACATTTTGGTGTAGTGAAGGAAAAAAACAAAGTAATTCAAGTATTAAATGAAAATAAATGCTTTATGAAAGAATTTCGCTCACAAGTTATAGAATATTATAGTGAAGAACCTAAAACTAAGTATGTTTATGATATGCTGATGCCAAAATTAATAAAACGGACGAATTTATCTCATGAACTTATTCCTTTATTAAAAAAAATAATATTAGCAGCAATATATGGTATGATGATGGATTTAGGTTATAGAAAAGAATAAACTGTATCTATTTTTTAATAAATTAAAGTTAATTCTATATAAACTATTATTTTGGGATACGAAAATTTCTAAACGTTTTTATTTTATTTATGTTAATGGATGAATCAATAGAAAACTGTGATGTCTGTATAGTTGGTGGTAGTATAGCAGGTAATTATTTGAGTTATCTTTTATCTAAAAGTAATCTAAAAATAATATTAATAGAAGAACACCACAAAATAGGATTACCTTTCCAATGTGCAGGAATTATATCTAAAAAACTAAATAAATTAATTAATTTACCTGATGATATTATTTTAAATCGCGTTAATATAGCCAAATTTATTTCTCCTTCTGGAAAAATTCTTAAATTATCTGGAAATGAAGAACCATTAATAATTGATCGTATTGCTTTGGATCAATTATTTTATAAGAAAGCCCAAGATTCTCCCAATATTAAATTCTTTCTTGGAGAAAAATTTAAATCTTTTCAATATTATTGGAAAAATCATGAAAAACTAATAACACTTAAAACATCTAAAAGGATTATTAATACTAAATTATTGATTGGATGTGATGGACCGTTATCCTCCATTGGAAAACTTTTTGGAGTTAAAAATAATATAATATATGCGACTCAAATACGAATTCAAACTAATTTTAATGAGAATGAAGCAGTAATGTATCTCGATAAAAAATGGAATGAATTATTTGGTTGGATAGTTCCTGAGGGTAATAAAATATTTCGAATTGGTTTAGCATGTTCGAAAAATTTAAAAAAAAAATTTAGCATATTCTTGAAGAGAATCAATATTGAATATAAAACTAAAATTGATCAACAAGGAGGCATTATACCAATTGGTATTATGAATAAAATAGCATTTGATAATGTTCTGTTAGTTGGAGATTCCGCATGCCAAGTAAAAGCTACAACAGGTGGGGGAATTATCATGCTTCTTATAGCATCAAAATATGCCGCTAATTGTATTTTAAAATGTTTTAAATATAAAAATTATTCAAAAAAATTTATTGGAAAGAATTATGAAAAACCATGTTCTGCTATAATTAGTAAAGAACTTAAAGTGCACTATTTGGTTAGATTGTTGTTGAAGAATTTTACAAATAAAAATTTTGAACATTTCTTTTTTTTAATTCAAAATAGTGAAATTAAAAATTTGATATCTTTTTATGGTGATATGGATTTTCCAAAGAAAATTTTATTTAAATTATTGAAAAATCCTTTCTTTGATATATTTCTACTCAAATTTTTAATTAAAAATCCATTATTATTTGTAAAAATCTTAATTCTGCTAAAATAGGATTATAAAGATTAGATTATCAAATTAAGGTTGCCATGAAAAAAAAGCGATTTCACCACCTGTAAAAAAGAACCAAAAAACTATAAATCCAATTAAAAAAATAGTAGTTATCAATCCAATATTTTTAATACTTTTGGAGATTCCAAGATCATCATTTTTCCTCTGTACTATAGCTCGAATCATAGCTGTATAATATATTATTGAAATTAATAAACATACAATCCATAAGAATAACATAAACAGACTTAGAGTATAAATAGGTTCACCATTATATTTTAATTCATTTAACCAAACCCAGTATGTAACAATCATATATGTAGGTATAATACTAAATATTAATCCTGCTATAAGAAATGTGATACTCCAAGCAATTCCTTTCCATGCCATATTATAAAAAGCTCTCCTAGGTTATATTATATTTTTAATTTGTTATTCTTAATTATAATTATGATTTTCATAAGAATATTATTAATATTTAAATCGATGATCTATAATTATTTTTACTAACAATTGTATAAAGTAAAATTAGAAATATCTGTTATCATTGAGATAATTATATAAGCTAATTATATTATAATTTAAATTTTTAAAAAAATATAATTTGGGTGTTTCTTTAAATTAGCATATCTTAAAAAATATCATTCAATTTAGGTTTTTTTATTGGATTTTGAACTTTCTGAAAAACATAGACTTGTGAGAAGGAGTGTTAGAACCTTTGCAGAAGATATTCTAGGGCCTCTAGCACCCATTATGGATAGAGAAGCTAAATTTAGCTGGGAGGCTGCAAAAGAATTAGCTAAAATAAATGCATGGGGACTACAAATTCCAGAGAAGTATGGAGGGGCGGATTTAGATTCTATTAGTTATGCAATAACAATTGAAGAAATTTCAAGAATATGCGCAGCTACTGCTTTAACTATTTCGGTCCATAACTCCGTTGGAGCTTATCCTATATATAAATTTGGAACTGAAGAACAAAAAGAGAAATTTCTTCCTGATATCACTTCAGGTAAGAAAATAGCTGCTTTTGCATGGACAGAACCAAATGCAGGTTCTGATGCTGGTGCAATAGAATCCTTAGCTATAGAAGATGGAGATGTTTTTATATTGAATGGATCCAAAATATTTGTTACTAATGGAGGAATTGCATCAACAGTTTTGATAGGTGCTAAATATCAAACAGAAAAAGGTGAAAAAGGATATGTAGCATTTATTCTTGATAAAAATATGAAGGGATTTGAAGTAGGTGAAAACGAAGACAAGCTTGGTATTAGGGGATCTAGCACAACAAGTTTATATTTTCATGATATTCGGATTCCTAAAGAAAATATCCTAGGAAATCTTAATGATGGATTTAAAATTGGTATGCAGGCATTAGATGTCGGAAGAATAGGGATAGCTGCTCAAGCTATTGGAATTGCACAAGCTGCTTATGAACATTCTGTTAATTATTCAAAAGGAAGGATTCAATTTAATAAACCGATATCTAGATTTCAAGGTATCTCATTTAAGCTAGCAGAAATGGCAACTAAAATAGATTCTGCCCGGTTACTTCTTTTTAGAACTGCTTTTCTTAAAGATAAAGGCGTTCCATTTTCCAAAGAAACAGCTATGTCAAAATATTATGCCAGTCAAATTGCTCGGGAAATTGCACAAGAAGCAATTCAAATTCATGGTGGTTATGGGTATATGAAAGATCTTCCCGTTGAGAGATATTATCGTGATGCTAAAGTGACAGAATTGTATGAAGGTACTAATGAGATTATGAAATTTATCATATCTAGAGAAATTTTGAGAGGGAATTTATAAAATGCTTAAAATCTTTGTTTTAATTAAACAAGTTCCAAAAACAGATAACCTACAAATAAATCTAAAAACAGGGGCATTAATAAGAAATAAAATAGATAATATCATAAACCCTGATGATATATTTGCATTAGAATTTGCTTTAACAATTAGAGAAAAATACGGAGGTGTAATAACAGCAATGACTATGGGCCCATCACAAGCAGAATCGTCATTAAGGGAAGCATTAGCCATGGGGATTGATCATGTTATACATATATCCGATCCTATATTTTCTTATTCTGATACTCTTCAAACAACTTTAGTCTTAAAAGAAACATTTGAAAAGATTAAAAGTTATGATGTCATAATTACTGGAAGTGTAACCTTAGATTCAGGAACAGGACAAGTTCCCTATCAATTATCTGAAGCTTTACAAATTCCTTTAATAACTGATATTTTTATTTTTGAATTTGAAAAAGATAAATTTAAGTGCCAAAGAAATTTTGGACATGAGAGTCAAGATATTGAAGTAAATCTACCCGTTATAATTAGAATTGGAAAACATTTTAATAAACCAAGACACATACCCTTATCAGGAATAAAAAAAGCTTTTGAAAAAAAAATAGAAATTATGGATTTTAATTTATTAAATTGTCCAGATGAAATTGATGGATGTAACAAATCTCCAACCCAAGTTATAAAGACGGATAAATTGGTCCATAAAAGAAAAAATGAATTTATAAAAGGTTCTATTAAAGAAAAAATCCAAAGGATTTTCGATATTATGAAAGAACATGGAATAGAAAAACGTTGGATGCAAAAAAAATAGAAGAGGTCTAATTAATGGATAACTTAAAAGATTATAAAGATATATGGGTTTTTACAGAAATAAAAGATCATGAAGAAGTAAATAATTGCGCTTTGGAAATTCTTGGAAAAGCAAGAGAAATTGCAGATGAGTTAAATCAGGAATTAGTGGCAATTGTATTAGCTTATGAAGCAGAAAAGTATTTATCAATTATTACGGAATATGGAGTAGATAAGATAATTTATATTAGCCACCTTGATTTAAAGCATTATCATGAACAATTTTTTACCAATTTAATATATGAATTAATTGAAAAATATAAACCTTCAATTTTCTTGTTTCCATCAACAGAAGCAAGTAATGCTCTTTCAGCAAGACTTGCTTATCGATGTAGAACTGGTTTAGTAAATAGTGTATTAAATTTAGAGTTGGGAGGAGAAAAAGGGGATGATTTATTATTAACTGATAAACCTGCATATGGTGGCAATGTTAGTGTTAAGATTATATGTCCAAAAACAAGACCTCAAATGTGTACAATAACTACTGGCATATTCAAAAAAAAGGAATTAAAAAAGGAAAATGTTGAGATAATTGAAGAGAATTATCATTCTGATAAAAGTAAAATAAAAATTAAAATAATTGGCGCCCCTACTAGAAAAGATAAACCTACGGCATTATTAAGTGATGCAAAATTTGTTATTGGTGGGGGTCAAGGTATTGGTTCTAAAGAAAATTTTGAAAAATTATATATACTTGCGGATTATACTAATGGTCAAGTGGGAGGTACACGCAGACCAATCCTTAATGGTTGGATGCCTGAACATTTACAAATAGGAATAAGTGGAGAATCTATTAAACCTAATTTATATTTAGCTTTAGGAATTTCTGGAGCAATACAACACGTAGTTGGTATAACAGATTCTGATACAATTATTGCAATAAACACTGATCCTAACGCATCAATATTTAAAACCTCAGATTATTGTGTTATAGGAGATGCTAAAGAAATTGTAGACGGACTTTTAAAATTATTAGAAAAAGACTAAACCACTTTATTTTATTCTATTTAAATTATTACTTAATTGATTCCTTTTTATCTCGATTAGTTGTTTTTTCTTCATATAATATTGAAATAAAAAAAACTGTAATAATGATAAATAAACTCCATTGTGATGGAGGAAATTCTACTGGAACTAAAGATACAGCAATGTTTCCAAGACCATGTAATCCCATAGAGATAAATAAATTATCTGTATAATAATAGATATAACATAAAAAAAGTCCAAATATAAATGGACTCAAAAGTCCCAATAAAGCTTCTTCAAGATTATACCCTCCTGATAAAAATCGATTTGGAATATGTGCTAAAGCAAATAGTAATTGAGAGATTATCATAGCAATAATTAATTGCTTTCTCTCTGAAGAAAATTTATCTTTTAATTTAAAATAAAGGAATAATTGAGTGAAAAATACACCACGATATAATATTTCTTCAAAAAGACTATTTCCTAAATATTCTGTTATAAATTCTCCTAAAAGATAATATGGATAAATTGGATTAGACCAAGAAGATGGCATTAATGGATTTATTTGTAATATTAAATCAATAATTAAATATGCAATTTGCGTTATCCACCAAATTACGTAAACTAAGACTATTGCAAAAAAGAAACCAGATTTTTTAAGACCCATCTCGGAAAAAGTCAATTTTCCAATTCCTAAAAAGAGGATTAAACTGATTGTATTTAGTGGAATAAATGCAATTAGAAAATCTGTTCTAATTATATAAGATGTGCTTTCATGAAATGCTTTTGAATTAATATTTGGATAAATAACTGTATAACAAATTATCGCATAGATTATATTTACAGAAATTAGAATTAATGATAAAATGATATTTTTTCCTTCTTTTGACCTTTCCATGTTTTTAGTGAATTTTTTCAGTTAAAAGAGTTTAATGTTTATTGAGATAATTACATGTTTTTAATTATGTAAAATTTTTAAGTATAAAACAAAAAAATATAGGATTATAAAAATAGTTAGGATTTGATTTTACTTTTTTTTCTTCCCTTTTTTGAGTTCAGCTATAGATTTTTCTGCTAAATTCAGAGCTTGGCTTCTATCTTGTTTTATTTTTTCAATTTCACTTTCTAAATCCCTTACATACCCTTCCAAACGTTCAATTGTTTGATTTGCTGCCTGATCTACCACAACTTCGGCTTCTCCAGAATCTACTCTTTCTTTAAGTGCTTTATATTTCTCTTGCCATACTTGTACATCTGTTTGTAATTCTTTTATTCTTTCTTCAATAGGAACATCAGCAGATATAACTCCCTTATCAGATTCTAAATTCTGACATCTATCCTTTAGATTCAATACTTCACTCTCTAATTCTTTTACACGTACCTTTAATTGTGAAATAATATTTAAATATTCTGTATCTGATTTTGGACCAAGGATCTCTTGAAACATTTCCTTCCCCGCTTCTAATTCTTCTTCTGATTTATTTCCTAAGATTCTTGATTTTCTCTTTTGTAACTCTTCGACTGTTTGTTCTGGTAAAAAATCAAGAGCATTAAATCCCATCCCTCCATGTTTGGTTATTCTTTTTCTAACCTTTACAAATAATGGAACTCCACTTGCGGCTTCACCACTTAGGATACATTCACCTTTATCTAATCCATTTATATCTGATTTATTTTCATTACTTAGATCTTCAGCACTTGAAATAGTTATATTAATATCTCTTATATCTGTAAGATTATGGACTACCCATGTTCCTGCTTGAGCACGAATAGTTGTATCTAAAAGTTGAGGTCTTTGGGTTCCAATAACAAGATTAGCCCCAAATTTCCGCCCCTCTTGTGAAAATAATTTGACCGTTTCACATGTTTTTGTCTGTTTTTTACCCGCAAATAAATGAGCTTCATCTAAAAATAGGTAAAAGGGAGGAATCTTTCTTGATGTGCTAGCTGAATATAATTTATCAAGTAGTTTTCCCGCAATTGTTTCTTGAGCTTCCAGAGGTATACCTCTTAGATTTACTATAGTACATAAGTTTGGAGCAACAATATCCTTTTCAGATAATGAAAACATATATTCTATATCGATGTCTGCTCCTTTATTAATATTTAAATCAGAAAATTCTATGATTTTATCAATAAATTCACTTTCACCAGCATCTTCATCACCAGAAATTTTTAAAC
>Ga0315549_1004646_pt1 | contig 11476 bp, 7 predicted proteins | sample SalMarSW160200MG_FD_203101 | JGI IMG/M metagenome (GOLD analysis project Ga0315549, IMG submission 203101) | Salt marsh sediment microbial communities from the Plum Island Ecosystem LTER, Massachusetts, United States - Salt Marsh Sediment SW1601-200 ... | reverse complement strand
CCCACCCCCCAGTCCGACTTCAGCCAGTGGGTCTACACCAGCCAGTATGACGTGGTTACGGTAGCCTGCTGCTCGCTGGGGGCTGAAGTATCCATCTTCTGGATTAAGGGCGACCGCAAGCTCTACCACCTCAAGAGCACCGACTACGGGGCCAGCTGGGCCAGCCCTCAGCTCCTGACCTATGCCCCCACCACCGCCATTAACGGGCTGGCCTGTGCCTACAAGCCCAACGGCGATATAGCCGTCTTCTTTGCCGACCAGGCCACCCTCTACGTGATGAAGAGGGTAAATGATAGCTGGCAGGGAAAGGTCGCCTGGGACAAGTCAACCGGCGACCTCTCCGGCGTGGCCGCTGTTTATGGCGACGACTGGAACCTGTTTGTCACCGGCAAAGATAGCGACGGCAATTTTAAGCTGTGGTCGCTGGTCTATGGCGACGGTGGTGACGTTGCCGCCGGAAGCTGGTCGGAGCTGAAGGATTTTGCCTCCGCCCCCGCCGACGGCGATTTTGAGTACCGCACCGCCTTTATGGCCAGGCCCGATGTCTACCGCTGTTTCTTCGTCGAGAAGTTCGACGGCAGCCAGGCCTACAGCCGTCCCTGCTGGTCACCCTCGGTGCCGGAGAGCAAATTTATCGATAGCCTGTGGCACGAGCCGGTACCGTTTAATCTTTCCAGCCAGTACGGGCTGGCTATCGCCCACCACGGCAGTTACTGCTGGCTGTCGGCCCCATACGGTGTTTGGCGGGCCGGGCTTAACCCCCAGAGCCTTGATTTATCCGCCGATATAATCTCATTAAGAGAGGATCTAAACCCCGCCGGTGGCAGCCTTAATGTGGAGCTGCGCAACGACGACGGCCGTTATGCCGCGCCGGGAGAAGGGGACTTATCCGTCCTTGATATCGGCTGCCAGCTGGACTTCAGCCCCGGATATGTTACCGCCCAGGGGAATGAAGCAAGCGCCGGGCTGACTTTCACCCTGGATGCTTATGAGCATACCAGCGCCGGCGGCCAGTCCAGCCTGGTGCTTCAGGCCGTCGATGGCTGGAGCTTAGTTCAAGGATGGAGGGCACGGCACCAGTTCCGCTGGAACAAAGACACCGAGGAGATGAGTGTGGGGCAAATCCTGGCTTTTGTGTTGGGTCGGGTGGGCTTAAAGCTGGAGGTGAAGTCCCAGTCTTCGGTTATGTCCGGCTACTACCCCGATTTTACCATCAACCCCGGTAACAGCGGTGATGTCGTTATCCAAAGGCTTCTCTCCTTCGTCCCCGATGTCCTCTTTATCGAGGGCAACACCGCCTGTGTGGTCAACCCCCTGTCCGCCGATGGTTCCGATTATGCCTACGGGCAATCACACCCCGTGTTCGAGGGGAGGTACCGGCAGGCGGGGTGGGGGCTTAACCGCGTCCAGGTGGAGGGCTACGACCCGGGGCAGGGTGAGGCCATAGTGATTGATGCCTTTAGCTGGGGGCAGGTAGACCGCCTCTACGACAGGCTGAGGCAGGTTGAGGACAGGAACCTGGATACGGTGGCCAAGGCCGGGGAGAGGGGGGAGGCCTACCTTAGGCAGGCGGAGATGGAAGCGGTTAATGGCGCTATCCTGACCCCGGTTAACTGCGGCCAGCAGCTCTATGATGTGGTTGACATAACAGATAGCCGGGCCGGTCTCTCAGCGGCTAAGAGGCGGGTAATCGGGCTGGCTCTGGTTTACCGTCCCCGCCGGGGAGAATATCAACAGCGTTTATTACTTGGGGGAGTATAAAATGAACCTGAAGAAAGCGATACTGAAGAGCTTTGATTCCGGCAGCTATACCGCCAGCTTGCAGCTTACCGGCAGCCGTAAAGCCTACCTGGAAGGGGTGGCTGTGGCGCGCAACCTGCCTACTGCCGATATGGTCCTGGGGAGGGGGGTGGCGGTTATCTTATTTGACGAACACAACGCCAAAGATGCCGTGGTTATAGCCGTCTATACCTGAGTTTTAGCCCTTGAGCTTAATAAAAGTTAAAAAAGCACCAACCAGAGCCAGAAGCAATGCCAGACCGAGCCAGGGCAGCAGCAGGGCCGTTTTATTTATAGGGTAGACCTCCCCGCCCACCGGAGCCAATACCACGGTAAATCCGGGGTGGTTGGGGTCGTAAACGAAATCCGGAATCTCATTGTAGTCACCATTGCAATCGGTGTCAAAGACTACATCGTATTCGCCTATCTCAAGCGGGTGGCGCCATAATCGCTCATTTACAATGTCTCCAGCGCCATCGGTGGTAAAGGTCTCCATCACCATCACACCGTAGCCGGCGATTGTATCTCCGTCATGCCACTTCCCATCTCCCACCACGTAGACATCCACGGGGGAATTCGGCGGGAAACCGGTGGCGTTGACGTAAGCATCCTCGGTGGTGCGGTATTTCTCCTTGGACGTCCAGCCGTCCTCGGTGGCGGTATTCAGGCGGAAGGCTATAGCCCCCCCGTTGGCTACCGACCAGGTGCTGTCAACTACGTGCTCGTCGGTGGACATCACCCGCCAGAAATAGTCGCCGTCATTAAGGGAGGAGGAGGTAAAGCTGGTTGCTCCCTCGGCAAGCAGCCCCGAGGTGTAGACCACCACCAGCGATGAGAAGGTGTTGTCAGTATCATCTATCTGGATGGTGTAGCTGACGGTATTGCCCTCAGGGTCGCTCTGGGTAAAGTTCAGAGTAGGGGTATTATCATCCACCCAGCTGCCGTCTACATACTCGGTGGGACCCAGGTTACCGGGCGGGTCGGGGGGTGAGTTGTACTCCTCACCACCTACAGTAGCGCTCGGTTCCGGGGAGGCGTATTTGCGGACCCTGACATTATCAAATCTGGCGTAGGCTCCGTAGTGATTGGCCAGCCCGATTTCCCCCGCTGCCGGATACTGTGCATCAAATACCGTGGACATAAGGGTGTCGTTGCGGTATATCTGGAATGTTGAGCCGTTTATCACCAGTTTGGCTTTCTGCCACTGGTTGGCCAGGCCGAATCTGGCCACCGCCCCGCCGAACCCTCCCCAGGTGTCATACGGGGGCTTCATCCAGGGCGTTTCCGTTCCGGAACGGGTATCCCACCTCCCCTTGTAGCCGGTGTTGGCCGCGTAGTTGCCCCTGAAGATTATTTCGGGCAGCCCGTTGGCCGTCGGGTAGATATCGGCCTCTATTATCCCGTTCTGAAAGCTGGCGTAGGTTGCATCTGAGCCGATAACCGCCAGCCCGTAGGGGTAACCACTGGTAGTGCCCCCGCTGATTTCCAGGCACGGTGCCGGGTTGCCGTAGCTGGATGTAATAGCTACATCGGTGTCTATGTGGATATTCCATTTGCTCAAAGTGTCGCTGAAATCGTCAAAGAAGACGAAGGTTGCGCTTCCATCGCTGGTGCTGATGGCGGCGGCGTTGCCATAATACATATGAATTGTTGATGTTCCCGGCGTCGTTACCTCCACCCAGATTCTTGAGGTGCCGGTGTTATCCCACGATTCCACCCAGTAGTCCTGAAGTGCCGCCCCGTCTGAGCCGGTAAAGCGAATATCCGAGCCGTCGGCCTTAATATTGGTGTAAGGATTACCCATTGTACCGGTGTCGAGGGTGACCAGGACCTGATAATCGGCGACGGTTGTTGTCGTGTCTAAAGATATCTGCCGGCGGTAGCTCCAGCCGGGTAGCCAGTCGGGGCTGGCATAGGCAGCCTCGGTGCCGATGGAGAGGGTAACCGTGCTTTCGAAAGATAGCGTGCCGATACCATCGATGCTCACCTGCCAGGCAGGCATGAATATAGTGACCAAAATCAGCCCCACCACCGGTATAATTATCAGCAACTTTTTCAGCAGCTTCACCTTATTTTCCGGTTAAAGCCCCGGGCAATAACTACCCGCCGGGCTTCGACCATCAATCTCCACTTGCCAGCTGGCAAGTTAGCTTTTCTTTGTTTTACTTACTTAAACTTAATCTAATTCAGTATAACTTACCGTAATTTACTATAAAATTTGCCAAATGGCAATACCCCTGCGTGTCAATTTAACGTATCTATATAAAATTATTATGTTGCCGGGATTAATTATCTGTAAAACTTGGTATAGAAACTTTATACGCTCCCTTTCTTGACGGCTGGGGCTGGCGGTTATACAATGGCTTGGTTTGAAAAAAATGACCAGGAAATACGATGTTATCATCGTTGGCGGCGGTCCGGCGGCTATCTTTGCCGCCCTGGAGCTGTCCCAGGCTTCGGACTTAAGTATATTGCTTATAGAAAAGGGCAGGGACATTGATAAGCGCCAGTGCCCGGCCCGGGATACCGGCGGTTCCTGTATCTCATGCTCGCTATGCAATCTGGTCTGCGGGCTGGGTGGGGCCGGTGCTTTTAGTGACGGCAAGCTGACGCTGACCTCCCGGGTGGGGGGTCGCTTGAGCGATTACCTCGGGGAGAGCCAGACGGAAGCCCTTATCGGCTATGCCGATAATATCTACCTGGGGTTTGGCGCGCCGGATAAGCTTTACGGCACCGGCAAAAAGGTTGGCCAGCTGCGGGAGAAGGCGGAGCTGGCGGGCTTGAAGCTGGTTCCGGTGCCTGTCCGTCACCTCGGCACCGACCACTGCCGACTGGTGCTCAAGGCGATGTGGGACTACCTCAGCCCCCGCATAGAGTACAGGCTGGAGACCGAAGCCTGCAATATCAGAGTTGATGGGGGCAAGGTTAAGGGGGTGGAGGTTGAGGGCGGGGATAAATTTGACTGTGATTACCTTATCCTGGCGCCGGGCCGGGAAGGCGCCGACTGGCTGACCAACGAAGCCGAGCGGCTTAAACTGACCATGCACAGCAACCCGGTTGATGTCGGCGTGCGGGTGGAAGTGCCCGCCACGGTAATGGCCGAACTAACCGACTATCTTTATGAATCGAAGCTGGAGTTTATGTCCCAGAGCTTTGACGACCGGGTGAGGACCTTCTGCATGTGCCCCGGCGGCGAGGTCATCATGGAGTCCACCGGCGGTAATGACCCGGTAATCACCGTTAACGGCCACAGCTATGCCGAGCGCAAGACCGATAATACCAATTTCGCCCTGCTGGTGAGCACCGCCTTTACCAAGCCTTTTAACCAGCCTATCGCCTACGGCAAATACCTGGCCAGGCTGGCTAATATCCTGAGCGGCGGTGTCCTGCTGCAGCGCTTGGGCGACCTGAAGAAGGGGCGGCGCTCTACCCCGGAACGCATTAAGCGGGGTCTGGTGACGCCTACCCTGAAGGATGCTACCCCCGGAGACTTGAGCTTTGCCCTGCCTTATCGCTACCTGACTGGCGTCGTGGAGATGCTCCAGGCGATGGATAAGCTGGCTCCGGGTGTTGCCTCACCCCATACCCTGCTATATGGCATAGAGGTTAAGTTCTATTCCAGCCGGCCCGAGCTGAGCCCCGGTCTGGAGACCGAGGTCGGCAATATGTTTGCCGTCGGCGACGGCGCCGGCGTCAGCCGCGGCCTGATACAGGCTTCGGTTTCCGGAGTGGTGGCCGCAAGAGAGATTTTAAAGCGGATAGAGCATTAAAACTGTTTTCTACGGTATTGTCTACCCCTCCCCCTTTTTAACGTGTGTTTTTCTTCCCACCCACCCGCCCTATAGGGGCTGTGCCTCTAACACTTTCTTCCCCAAACCTCTGTACTTTTAACGGTTGTTTTATTTCCCACCCACCCGCCCACAGGGGTTGGTACCCCAGTCCCTCGCTTTGTGGGTGGGGGGAGAAGGGGAGGCGACTTATTTGGGGGTGTTTAAGAGGGGGCAAAGCCCCCTCTTCTTAAAAAAACCTTCCCCCTCCCTTGTAAGGGAGGGGGATTAAGGGGGTGGGTTGTTAAGACATTAAAATACCCCCAGTTGACAGGTGATTTAGAGCCGACTAAACTTATCAGGACACGATAATTGCCAATAAGGAAGCCGCCAGGAGACGCAAAAGCGCCCGAAGGCCTAGAAGAGTGTAGATAGTATGACAAAAGAATCCGCATTAAAGCAAAAGCTGGCCGATGACCTCAAGCAGGCGATGAGGGATGGGGATAAGGTTAAGCGTTCGGCAATAAGGATGGCTATGGCCGCTGTTAAGAACGCCGAAATCGCCCGCCAGGCCGCTCTGGAGGACGGCGATATACTGGGGGTTATCACCAAGGAGGTCAGGCAGCGTAAAGAAAGCATCGAGGCCTTCAAGCAGGGAGGCCGCCAGGAGCTGGCGGATATAGAAGAAGCGGAGATGGCGGTCCTGGAGCAGTACCTGCCCCAGCAGATGAGCCGTGACGAGATTACCGCCGAAGCCCGCCGTGTTATTGAGGAGGTGGGGGCGGAGAGCATCAGGGACAAGGGCAAGGTCATGCCCCTGCTTATCGCCAAGCTAAAAGGCAAGGCCGACGGGCGGGATATAAACGAAGTCGTCACCGAGCTGCTCGGCTAAGATAAGACCCTAGACAGCTCCAGTTCAAGCTGCCCTGCTTTGGTCCCCGAATCTACCACATCCCAGGGCAGTTTTTGCTTGATATCCCACTGCTGGTGAGCGTAGAAATCCACGTCTATTTTATGCCTGGCCGCTGCCTTGCGCCAGCCGGACAGGGATATTTCCTCTATATCGGCCAGCACATTGGCTAGGCTCGCGTCGCCCCGCGCCAGCACCCCCTGAACTTGGCTCCAGGCGGGGCTTTCCGCTTTAATTTTTATTCCTTTGGGCGTCAGACTTTTTTTGAGCCGGGACAGGCGCCCGTTGAGGATGGAGGGCCGGGTCATCGGCAGCCACTGGAAGGGGGTGCCCGCCTTGGGCACAAAGGGAGATATAGTAGCGGCGATGCGGCCGCCGGCCTGCTGCCTGTCAAGGATGTCCTTATATCTTAGGGTCAGATTTATAATTGCCTCTATATCTTCATCGGTCTCCGTGGGCAGGCCAATCATAAAGTAGAGCTTGAGCAGTCTTATACTCCCCTCAGACAGCTTGTCCATTGATTCCAGTATGTCGTCCTCGGAGATGCTCTTTTTAATCACTTGGCGCAGGCGCTGGGAGCCAGCTTCGGGGGCGATGGTAACGGTCCTGGCGCCGCTCTTAGCCAGTTCTCTCAATACTATTCTAGAAAGAGGGCTTACTCGCAGCGAGCTTATGGATAGTTTAGCCCCCATATCACTTAATTTGGTCATCAGTTCTTCGATATGGGGGTGGTCGGATACGGCAGGCCCGACCAGACCGAGACGCCTCCGGTATTTTAAGCCCTCTTTCGCCTGGGCGACTAGACTTTCTAGGGAGCGATAGCGCATGGGGCTGAAGGCTTTATTGACCAGGCAGAAGCGGCAGCCCCAGTTACAGCCCCTTTCTACCTCAATTAAATACAGGTTGCCCAGTTCGGTGTCCGGGGTAAGCACGGCCGAGGATACGGGAAAGTCGTCCAGGTTCTTGGCCCACTGCCGCGCCACCGGCTTTCCTGAATGGTGTTGCGGGACATAGACGCCGGGCAGGGAGGCTAGAGATTTGAGCAGGTCACTGCGTTTGCCTCCGATGCCCTCGGAAATAACGGGCAGTACCAGCGGGACTATGGGCTCGGCCTCGCCGATACAGAGGCAGTCAAAGAAGGGGGATATGGGCATGGGGTTGGCCATAACGCAGGGACCGCCGGCGATAACCAGTGGGTGCCTCTCGTCACGGTCGGCGGCGTAGAGGGGTATGCCGCTGGCTTTTAAAATACGGGCGATATTGAAATAGTCCAGCTCATAAGAAATAGAGAAGGCGATAATGGCAAAATCGGACAGCGGCCGCTGGGATTCCAGGGATACAGGTGGCGACTGGTTGTCCCTGTCCCCCTCTTCCCAGAAGGCTCTCTCGGCGACGACCTTATCGTGGCTGTTTAGCAGTTTATAGAGGGCGTGGATTCCCAGGTTGGACATGCCCAGGTAGTAGGCGTTGGGGTAGACCAGGGCGAAGGGAACCCTGCCCCCCCAGTCCTTGATGACGGTGCCCTGCTCCCGAGAGAGGTGCCGCCTGGCTTTTTCGGCCTGCTGCCAAGTCATTGCCTTATCTACCCCACTATAAGGTCAACGAAGCGGTTAGTTTTAAGATTGAACAGCCCCGAAGAGCAGATTCGGAGGAAGGGTATAGCCGGGGTGGGGAGGGTGGCTATGGTAAGGCTGAAATTAGGGAACCTGCCGCCCAGCCCGGCGGCGGCCTTATGGATGCGGTTAAACTTATCGGCTATGGTCTCCATGGGCTCGGTGGAGACGATTCCCCCCACCGGTAGGGCTATCTCCGCCAGTATCCTGCCGCCGGCACAGACCGCCTCCCCGCCCCCCATCTCTTTAACCCGGTTTACCGCCAGCGCCATATCGCTCTCATCGGCGCCGACCACTATAATATCGCCGCAGTCCCAGACATCAGTGGTGGCCACCGCCCCCTTTTTAAGCCCCAGCCCCCTGATTAGGCCGGTAAAGCTCTTACCTGTACCGTAGGACCTCTCAATAGCGGCTACCTTTATTATATCCTTGCCGACATCGGTTTTTAGCTGGCCGTCCGTCACCGGCATATTGATGAACTCTTCCCTGGTGACCAGATTGGTGACCTGGTCTATCAGCCGCGCCTTGACCTGATTGCCTTCCGCCGGGATGGCGAAGTCATCGGCGGTAAAATCTCTGGCCAGATGGATGGTGTTCAGCATCGATTGGGGATAGCGGTGCTTGCGGGGTGGAATAAGCACCCGGCCGTCCTGGCTCACCACCCGCCCGTTGCTGATAACATATTCCGGCCTGATGGTATTTAAGTCCGGGATAATGGCGATATCGGCGTACTTACCGGGGGCGATACCGCCGATATCGTCGTCTATGGCGAAGTGCCGGGCGACGTTTATCGTGGTCATCTGTATCGCTCTAACGGGGTTAAAGCCGAGGTTGACGGCTTTCTGCACTAAAAACTCCATATAGCCGTCGCTGATAAGCTGCTCCGGCTCCACACCGTCGGTTGATATTGCCAGCCAGTTGAGGGCGGCGTAATCGTCTTTTATGGGAGCAACGGCTTCCAGCTCCCGCCTCACTGCGCCTTCCCTTATCAGGATAAAGAGCCCCAGCCTTACCCTTTCCCTGACCTCTTCGGCGTTGATGGGCTCGTGGCAGGAGGAGACGCCCGATGAGACATAGGCCTGGAGCTTGGCTCCGGTGGCGCCGGCGCTGTGCCCCTCCACCTTCTTGCCCCGTTTCAGGGTCTCGGCGATAAGGTCGAGGACTCTTTGGTGGCCGCTGACCACGTCGCCCCAGTAGACCTCGCCCAGGCCGAGGACATCTTTGCGCCGCAGCAGGCGGCGCAGCTGGGGAACGGTTATGGCGTGCTCTTCGGTCACCGGGCTTAAGGTGATCAGGGGCGGGACGGTAATAAATACCTTTACCGGCTGGTTTTTACTGGAGGCTAAGAATTGCATTACCCCCTCATAACCCATAATGGAGCCAATGTTGGAAATCTCGGTGATAATGGTGGTGGTGCCCCCCTTGATGGCAAATCTCAGGAGCTCGCTTGTGGAATAGATGGTGTCGATATGGGTGTGGCCGTCGATAAAGCCGGGAATGAGAGTCTTGCCGTTGGCGTCAATGACCCGGGTTGAGGGGCCGATGGCCTTACCCGTGTCACTGCCTACGTAGGCTATCCTGTCCCCTTTGATGAGGACGGAGGCTTTTTCCACCTCACTGGTGTAGACGTTTACCACTGAGCCGTTGATTATGGCTAAATCGGCTTCCGCCTCCCCCAGCGCCACCTTCATCAGTTCATATCTTTTTTCCTGGTTTTTGGGCATACCACCCCATTATATCGCCTGCGGGGTAAAAATGCGAAAAAGAGAGAGGGGGAAAATTAGAGGGAGTTTAGGGGGGGGTAGACTGAGGTAGCCTCACAAGTCCTTTGCCGTTGAATATGCGCTCGCGGAGAGATTGCTTTTCTGCGTCGGTGAGTTTATCCTCTAGAATTCGAGATACAACTTCATACAAATCTGTGGACAGCAAAACTGTTATGCTTTGCTGTTCAGCGCTTTCAATCAGCTCATTTGCAAATAGCGCCTTTTGAGTATCTTTTGGTGGTCTGTTATCTAAAGGCTCTTCACAGAAAGGATTACCTACTAATATCCCTTTAACTTTACTTCCTTTTTCTGCCATAAAATTTCCCATATTCTTTATCAATTCACCAAGTTTTTCTATCTTTATAGTTCTTTTTGAGCCTACTATCTCAAGTAGAGCAGTTCCGTAATTACAAGTTACTGCACCATCGTTATCTTTGTCAGGTTGGGGCACGACATTACAGCCAAGGAGTGCGAGCGTATCTCGAACTACAGGCTCTAGTTGATGTTTGCCCTTTTCATATAGTAAATACTTCCAGCGTTCCAGCTTATCATTGCTGTCAACAACAGTTTCCCTTTCTTTCTCTAAGGCGTCGACTTGCTCATTGATTTGTGTAATCTTGGAAATTAGTTCTGATTGTCTAGGAACTAAAATAGACTTGGCCCAGTCGGGTTGGGGTGTAATTTCCCTGCCTGCTAATAACTTCTTTATGCAGTGCTCTATGAGTTCATCATTATTGTAATCATAGTAGCTAGGTAATAATATAATATGTCCAAGCCCTACTCTTTTTGCTAGTGAAACTGCATGGGTGTCAAAAGCACTTGCTAGGATTTTCCAATCCTTGCAAGCCTCTTTATCAACATATGCTGACCATGGAGGTTTGACGTTAAGATACTCTGAGAAAGGATGCCCTGAGTCTATGTAGTCGATAGTTGTACCCGTTGAATATTTAATCTCTCCTAATTCTGTTTTAATATCGCTGGATTCCAGTAACCAAGCATAGTTTGTAGTATAAAACCATCTGTCTTCTCCCTCAACGCTCAGGTTATAGCTATACAGCTTTAAAGGCTGCATAAAACAGACCACTACACCGCCCAACTTGAGGAGACTAGCGACCTGCTCTCGCCTTTGCAGATTGACTAAGCTTATAACCTGTCCAACTTCGGGAGTTAGCTGCCTTTCATCAGCGTCATAGAATTCGATTATATCGCCGTATAAACGTTCTAAGTTTTCTGGGTTTACCACCACAGCATTGTAGTCTTGAAACACGTTTGCTTCAATAAGTGTGTCACTTTGACCGCTAGGTATTCCTATAACATTAACCGTGAGAATTTTCATTTTTATCGCTCAGCACCTGGTATCCCCACACTTGGGCCAAAACCTCACTCTTACTGGGCTGGCGGGGGATGAAAGCCAATTTGCGGTTTGGGGGGCTCGGAGGCTTCGGTCACCTTGCCGAATTTAGATTCGTACTTTTCCAGGTTAGATTTAAGCGCCGAAAGCATTCTTTTGGTGTGCCCCGGGCTGAGGACAACCCGTGCCGTCACCGAGCCGGCAGGAGGCACAATCATCATGAAATCCAACACGAACTCTTCTCTGGTATGGGTAATGACCATGTTATTGGAATACACGCCGCCCCTGAGATT
>Ga0315549_1004645_pt1 | contig 11477 bp, 9 predicted proteins | sample SalMarSW160200MG_FD_203101 | JGI IMG/M metagenome (GOLD analysis project Ga0315549, IMG submission 203101) | Salt marsh sediment microbial communities from the Plum Island Ecosystem LTER, Massachusetts, United States - Salt Marsh Sediment SW1601-200 ... | reverse complement strand
GCTGGGCTATGGGCATGGCTCCGGAATCAAACCAGCAGTCGATTACCTCGGTCACCCGCCGCATCTTCGCCCCGCACTTCTGGCAATCAAAGGTCAGCTCGTCAACAAAGGGACGGTGCAGGTCTAAAGGCTCTTTAAACCCGGAAAACCCGGGCTTTTCTTTAAGCTCTTTTATGCCGCCCACGCACTCGTAGCTGCCGCAGGACTCACAGCGCCAGACCGGCAGCGGCGTCCCCCAGTACCTCTCCCGGGAGAAAGCCCAGTCAACATTATTCTGCAGCCAATCGCCAAAGCGCCCGTGCTTTATATGCTCCGGGTACCAGTTAAGCTCGTCGTTGTGGGCAATAAGCTCATTTTTTACCGCCGTGGTGCGGATATACCAGGTCTGCTTGGCGTAGTAGAGGAGCGGGGTATCGCAGCGCCAGCAGAAGGGATAGGTATGGCATATCTTTTCACTGCGGAAGAGCAGATTTCGTGAGTTAAGGTCAGCGATAATGTCTTTATCGGCGTCTTTAACAAATTTACCGGAAAAGGGGTAACTGCCGATGACTTTCCCCTGTAAATCCACGGTGTGGACAAAGTCCAGTCCATGCTCTATTCCGGCCTCATAGTCAACCTCGCCGTAAGCCGGCGCCATGTGGACGATGCCCGTCCCCTCCTCCATTGAGACAAAATCAGTAGCAATTACCGGGTAAGTCAATTTTTCATCGGCTTTCTGCGGTTGTAATTCCGAGCTTCCCTTAAAACTTCTTCTTTCCACCCCGAATTCATGGGGATTAAACAGGGGCTCATACCGAGTTTTAGCTAAGTAGCACAAGAAAGCTCCTTTTACTATCATTACTACCTTGTCATCACCTAGCCCCACCCTATCGCGTAAAGCATCTGCTAAAATGAGATATTCATTATCCGTTTCTACAACAGCATAATCAGCATCAGGAGATACCGCTAAAGCAGTGTTACCTGGCAATGTCCACGGAGTAGTCGTCCACGCCAGCATGTAGACAGGCTTACCTGAGCTTTGGAAAAGATTTAGAAGCTCCTTATGTGCTTGAGAGCCAGACAATGATGATAAATCAACCTTAAACTTTATGTAAACCGAGGGGTCTTCGGTATCATTCCGGTAGCCCAGGGCAACCTCGTGGGAGCTTAAGGAAGTTCCGCAGCGGGGGCAGTGGGGAGTTACTTTATAGCCCTGGTAGACCATCTCCTTATCCCACATCTGCTTTATCGCCCACCAGACGGTCTCTATGTAGTCGTTGTTCATGGTGACGTAGGCGCTATCCAGGTCAACCCAGAAGGCAATGCGCTCGGTTATCGCCTCCCATTCTTTAAGGTAGCTGAAAACGCTCTCCCGGCAGCGGGCGTTAAACTTGGCGATACCAAATTCCTCGATATCCTTTTTACTGGCAAGACCGAGTGCCTTCTCCACCTCAAGCTCTACGGGCAGACCGTGGGTATCCCAGCCGGCGATGCGCGGGGCATAGTAGCCCTTCATCGTCTTATAGCGGGGTATAATATCCTTGAATACCCGGGCCAGCACATGATGTATCCCGGGACTGCCGTTAGCCGTCGGCGGTCCCTCATACAGGACGAAGCGTTGCCCGTCCCGCCGGGCCTCTACACTCCGCTTAAAGACGTTCTTATTTTTCCAAAGGCCGGATATCTTTTCCTCAAGCTGTGGAAAACTGGTTTTACTGCCAACCGGCTCAAACATAAACACCTCTTATATATAAAAGTCCCGTCCTCTAGGGACGGGACTCATCAGACCCGCGGTACCACCCTAATTCCCCCACCCCGGGCAGGGGCACTCGTTCAAGGCACATATCATGCCCTCGTCAAGAATAACGGCTGACGCCACCGACCAAGTCTACTGGGTAGTCTTATAACCACCGTTCGGTTGATAGCTCGGGAGTGATTTTCAGGGTACGGCCACATCTGCTTCCACCGTTCCAGACTCGCTTTAGTGCCCGCTCTCCCCCTACTCCTCTCCGTCACCGCCTTTACCGCCAAAGGTTAGCACAGTTTGTAAAAGAAATCAATGCAAGCTAATCCGGCGGCTTGGGCATAATAACCACCTTACGAACCTCACCCACACCGGTGCTTTCAGTGATAACATCGGGGTCATCAGCCAGAGTCAGGTGGATAATACGCCGCTCATAAGCCGGCATCGGCTCCAGGGCAAACTGCTTCTGCCTCTCCTTCACCTGCTCCGCCATCCGCCCGGCCAAAGCCTGCAAGGCGCTGTAGCGGCGCTGTTTATACCCTTCCACATCAATAACTATGGGCACCCGAGCCTTCATCTGATGAGCCACGATAAGCCTGACCATATGCTGCAGAGCCGCCAGAGTCTGCCCCCGCCGCCCAATCAAGATACCAAGGTCATCACCGGTCACATTAATAGTAATAACCTCGGACGCCTCGGTTCCCTGCTCAAGGGGAGGTTCAACTTCAGACACCACCGATGCCTCCACCCCCATCCGGACCAGAAGGCTCTCCAAGGCCTCCCTGGCCACCCCGACTATTTCGCTTCTCTCCTCCGGTTCCATCACCAAAGACCTTACCCTGACTACAGCCTCCTCGGCCCCCAGCCCCAAAATACCAGACTTACCCTCTTTTACGACGATGACTTCGGCCTTTTCTCGGCTGACGCCTAGTTGCTCTAAGGCTTCTTGTATAGCCGCCTCCACTGTCGGGGCGCTTATCTCCAGACTCCTCATCGCTCGAACCTTCTTCCTGTGTCGAACTCGGCACAACGATATCAGCACCACCTGAAGGCAACTCCTCAACCTGGGCGATGCGTTCCTTATACTTTCTATCCCTGCCCACCGGCTTCTTTTTCTCTGATTTAACCAGACCTCCCCACCCGCCGATAAAATACTGCAAGCCAATTCTAAAGATATTTGAAGTCACCCAGAAAATAGCCAGCCCGCTGGGAAATGTCATGGTTAACCAGGCAAACATAATCGGCATCATCCACAGCATCATGGTGGACTGCGATTGCTTACTGGGGTCAGTGGCAGGCGTCATAACCATCTTCTGCTGCACCCACATCGTTCCCCCCACCAGCAGCGCCAGAAATACATCGCCGGTAGCCAGGTTCAACCAGAGGAAATGGTTCTCCAGAGGCAGCGTGGTATACACTATCGGCCAGGAATAAAGAAAACCAGATAGACCCACCAGATTCTCCGGTATTACCGCCAGCACCCGCATTATTGACTGGAACAGCGCTATCCATATAGGCATCTGGACTAACATGGGCAGCAGGCAACCGGCCGGGCTTACCCCCGACTCCTTAAAGAGCCTCATCTGCTCCCTGGCTATCTTTTCCTTATCCTTGCCGTACTTTTTCTGAAGCTCGGCAATCTTGGGCTGGAGGTCCTGCATCGCCTTGGAGGCGCGGACCTGCTTCATGGTGAGGGGGAAAATTATGCCGTTAACCGCAAGAGTCAGCACAATAATCGCAACCCCAAAGTTATTGAATAAATAACTGGTCAGCACAATGAGGGTGTTCATCACCGGCTGCATGGCTATTAAATTCCAGATATCCCCAATACCCACTAAAACCAGACCTCGCTTACTACTTAATAGTCAGATTCCACAAGTTCGCCCCGGAATCGGCATTCAGGGCGTAAAGGTTTTGCTCCTGGCTGTAAACGTAGATAACGCCGCCTTCGGCAGAAAGCGGGGCGTAGACCGCCTCTTCAATGTCGGCCAGCATGGTCGCCTGGTTGCTGGCCGTATCTATGGCGTAGACCCTGCCATCGCTGTTGGCGACAATAACCCTGCCGTCAATCAGCACCGGCCAGGAATAAATCGGGCTTTCCAGGTCCAAGGCAGCCAGTCCCTGCCCGTTTTCCGCCCCCAGGGCATAGACCTTGCCGTCAAAACAGCCGGCATAGATGGTACCGTTATAAGCCACCGCCTTCGTCCAGAACCATTTCTCCGCCGGGAATTGCCACTTCAGGCGGCCACTGGCCGCATCCAGGGCATAAAAATTCCGGTCAAAGGAGCCGATGTAAACCGTATCGTTATAAATCAGCGGGGTAGAGACAATAGCCCCCTCCGCCAGATACTCCCACTGCTTAGTGCCATTCACGGCGTTAAAAGAGTAGAGTTTCTTATCAAAGCAGCCGATGTACAGCGTCTCGCCGCTAACAGCCGGGGTTGCCCAGATTTTATCCCCCAGGGTAACCTTCCACTGCTCATCACCAGTGGCGGCATCCAGGGCATAGACCTTGCCGTCAGAGCAACCAAAATAGACCCTGTCCAGGGCTACTATCACGCCCCCGATAATCGGTTCCAGACTGCCCTCACGGGGATACACCCACCTCACCGCCCCTGAAGAGGCATTAATGGCATAAATCTTGCCGTTGTAGCCGCCAACATAGACCAACTCCCCGGCCACCGCCGGACTGCCATAGATAGCGGCTGGTGTCGTCGCCGGCGTACAGCCGAAGCCACCGCCCGAACTTGAGCCTTCCAGGGGGACTTCCCAGAAGCGGGTGCCATCGGCGGCGCTCAACGCCACCAGCTTACTGTCCACGGCTGCAGGAGTACAACCAAGGCCGCCACCGGCCTGCTTTATCGACGGAGCCAAAAACAGGGTGCCATCGGCTACTACCCCCCCAGAGCCGCCCTCAGGGGAAGTTTTAGTGCCATAACAGCCCAGAACGGTCAGCCCCACCAGCAGCAGAGCAACCAGCAGGCCAACCTTACCTATCACTACGGTATTTTTTCTAATCCTCACTTATCTGCTCCTCCAGAATGAGGGTACCGGGTCATAACCGCCAGCGTTAAACGGGTGGCAGCGGGCTATCCGCCTGGCTCCCAACCACACCCCCTTAAACACGCCAAACCTGGAGATAGCCTCATAGGTATACTGAGAACAGGAGGGGGTAAAACGGCAGTTAGGAGGCATAACCCGGGATAGGGTAGACTGATAAAGTCTAATTAACTCTAGGGCAAGCCTTTTCATATTTCCTCGCTAATAATCCGGCCCGGGACAACAGACCCTGAACCGATTTTTCCAGACTGGCGAAGTCAGCAGCGGCAGCATGAGAGCGAGCGATGAAGACAATATCCCACCCCGGCTCCAGCGGTGCTAAACGCAATATTTCCCGGAGCCGGCGCTTCACCCGGTTTCTCACCACCGCCCCACCTACCCGCCGCCCCACCGATAAGCCATACCGGGACCAGGTAAGCCCATTGGGCAACGCCTTCATCACCACCTTACCATCCAACCACGAGCTACCCTTCTCATAAACCACAGCATACTGCTCTGACTTAGTAAGGTATTCTCTTCCCCGCATGGTCACACCACAATGAGTCGCTTACGTCCCTTAAGCCGCCGGGCTTTCAATACAGCTCGCCCGCCTCGGGTACTCATTCTCGCCCGAAAGCCGTGCTCGCGCTTCCTGGGAATCTTCTTTGGTTGATAAGTCCTCTTGGGCACAACAACTCCCTACTAGATTAGGATGATTATACTTCTGCCATCTCTGGGGTGTCAATGCGAGGGGGATTCAAACACGGCGGCTGCCGCCGGGCTAATCGCGTACTCCAACGCCACCCGTTTTATGGATATGATCGGGCACATAAGGCAATAGAGCCAGGTGCCTCGCCCTCTTTATCGCCTCCGCCAGGGCACGCTGATGCTTGGCGCAGGTACCGGTTTTACGGCGGGGTTCAATCTTTCCCCTATCCGATATGTAGCGGCGTAGCTTAACCGGCTCTTTGTAGTCTATCGTCTCTACACTATCCATACAAAAAGAGCAATGCTTGCGCCTGTGTATATACCTACCCCTACCCCGTCTCCTCCCATCTGGCTCGGCAGAATTTCGTCCAGCCATAACTAATAAATCACCTAAACCCTTCTAATAAAATTACCGAACTCTAGCTTTCTTCGGGAAATGTAATGTCCTCCGGTTCCGGTTCGGCGTGAGCAGCGTCCTCAGTTCCATCAGCGGGAAGAGGAGCCAATACCTGCTTATCTAGAAAGAGCACCCGGTTAGCTATCACTTCGCTTCGCGAGCGCCGCTGTCCATCCTGACCTTCCCAGCTACGAGTACGTAGCCTGCCCTCAGCGTAAACACGCTGGCCCTTAGCTAAAAACTGGTTGCAATTCTCGGCTAGCCTATTCCAGGCGACCACGGTAAACCACTCCGTCTCCTGCTTGCGCTCACCTTCAGGGGTAGTATAGACCCAGTTAGTGGCAACACGAAACGAGGTTACCGGATTGCCATTAGGGGTAAAGCGCATCTCGGGGTCAGTACCAACATTTCCTATAATCATCACTTTATTCAAGGTCAACATCACCCTAACTCCTTCTGCCCTCCTCCGAACCATCCAAAAACAAACCCTCTATGACTGCCTACTCAAGATTAATTAATAAATGCCGCAGAACATCCTCAGAAATCCGCAGGCTTGCTTCCAACTGTTTGCAAAATTTGGGCTGCATTTTAAACCGAGTCAATACATAACTACCCTCAAGAAAATGCTTTATAGGATAAGCTAGCCTTTTTTTACCCCATGGCTCAACAGCCGAAACAGTGCCGCCATTATCAGTAATATAGCGACCTACGCCATCCATTATGCCATCGGCAGCCTCTTTGGCCACCTCCGGACTGACAATCACCACCAATTCGTAATCGCGAATCTTCTTATCTTCCTGAACTACCATATTCTCCTCTATCTACTTGGTGAAACATTATAACACACAAAAAGAAATACAAACAACACCTCGGATTAACCCACCGCCAGCTTGACACAATAGCACACCCCTGATAGACTTTGGCTAATAAAGGATGCCACCACTGACCCTTGAACACTTCACAACACTAACGGCCCCGTGGTGTAGCGGTCTAACATGCCACCCTGTCACGGTGGAGATCGGGGGTTCGAATCCCCCCGGGGTCGCCACCCCCACCACTAAAGCAAAAGCAACCGTTTAAGAAAGCTCCTTCTCTATATCACGGAAGAAGGCCGACCGAAACGGGTCCCATCTGCCCACCAGCCGGTCAAAGGCACGGGTGGGAAAGGTCTCCTTAAATATCCGGTAGTAATACAGTTCCTCCACGGAAGATAGCCAGGGATTACCCTCTGTCAGGTTGTGTTCCCGGAGTTCCTTTTCGGTAATATGTTTTGCCGCCATTTCACGCATGATAAAGGCCACCCCCGACCCCTGGGCAAAGAACCGCTTTGTCTGGTAGATGATATGTTCGGGCAGAGTGCCCTCGAAAGCCTGGCGCAGGACCCACTTGCCGGTCTGTTCCTCACCGTGAATCTTGCACTCCAGCGGAATCTTCAGGCAGAAGTCCATCACCCTGGTATCCAGAAAGGGGGTGCGGGTTTCTAGGGAATTGGCCGCTGCCAGTCTATCCAGCCTCTGCAGTGCCGTATTGCCGGCTACATGGACAAGCCTGTCCACTATACTGGCGACCTCCTCCGGGTTCTTCCCCTGCTTGAACTGCCCGTCATACCCGGCAAGAAACTCATCGGCCCCCTCGCCGGTAAAAACGCAACTGGTATGCGGCTTAACAAACCGTACCGCCAGGAAATTGGCAATCGCCCCGTGCACGCAGCTTTCCTCATACATCTCCTGGTGAGAGATAGCCTGAGTCAAAATCTCGTTTATCTCCTTTTCCCCGAACACCAAAACGTGATGCTTAACACCCAGGTATTTGGTAACGTCTTTAGCCAGCGGCAGGTCCTCCCCCTCCTTCATACTTACGGTAAAGGCTTCAATATCCGGATTTATCTCATGAGCCATGTAGCTTATAAGGCTGCTGTCCAGCCCTCCGCTCAACAGAACTCCTCCCACCGCCCCATCTTTCATCCGCTTCTCGGTCGCCTCCACCAGTAGCCGGCGCAAAACCTTCTTGGCCTGCTCATAATTCTCAAAATCGGGGGTTTCCACCTTCTGGCGTAAATAGTGCAGGAATCCCAGCTCCTGGGAATAAACATAGCCGGGCGGAAATTCCTTAACATCGTCGGCAATGCCCACCAGGCTCTTTGCCTCCGAGGCGAAGCACAGCTTCTCCCCGCTATGCCCGTAGTAAAGCGGCTTTATGCCGGCCCAGTCCCGGGCCAGTATCAGCTGGCCGCCGTCAGAGATAGCACAGGCAAAGTCCCCGTCTATCCTCTCGGCAAACCGGGCGCCGAATTTATTATACAGCGACAGCACCGCCTCGGCGTCGGTCTTGCCCCCCTTTTCCTGATTATACACACGCCCGTCGAGCACCACCGCCCTATCGCCTTCGGCAGTGTAGTGTGAGCCGGGCTTAGAGTCCCCTCCCATATTCAGCTCACAGCACCCCAGATTGACCCCCTGCTCCTGATTTATCCAGGTCTCGTGGGGACCACGATGCTTGATTCTCTCCAGCATGCGAGCCAGTTCCCCATCATCAACACCCTTAATGCCGGCAATTCCAGCCATAGATCATCTCCTTCATCCAACCAAGCTTTATCTCAACTGGTTTTCCCCTATTAAAAAGAATCCAGCTCCTTGATAGCCTGAAAACCATCCATACAATAGGCATCGGCGCCTATCTCCTGGGCATACTCGTCAGATACCGCCGCCCCCCCGATGAGAACCTTGACCTTATCCCTTAAGCCGCTGTCCTTCAGGGCTTCAATAACCGCACCCATCTCTGTCATGGTCGTGGTAAGCAGCGCCGATAGCCCCAGGTAATCGGGGCTTTCTTTTTTAACAAAATCAATAATCTTCTCCGTAGCCACATCACTGCCCAAATCATGCACTTCGTAGCCCGCCCCCTTGAGCAGGATAGCGACGATATTCTTGCCGATGTCATGGATATCCCCGGCCACCGTGGCGATGGCGAATTTCCCCTTGGTCTCGACATTGGCCGCCTCAAGAAGCGGCTTGAGAATTTCCATAGCCTCGCCTACCGCCTCCGCCGAAGCCAGCATATCGGGGATAAAATATTCCTTGCTGGAATATTTCTCCCCCACCACCCGCATCCCCGCCGTCAGCGTATTGATTATCTCCTCCAGCGAAGTCTTTTTCTCCAGCGCCAACCGGGTCAACTCCACCACCCCCGGTGTCCCCGATAGCTTCTCGTCTATACCTTCCTCATCCTGGTTCTTTCTACCCTGGATAACATTCTCTTTAAGCCGGACAATAATATCGTCTTCGGTCATATTTACTTCCCTTCTTTATAAACGTTCAGCCTGGGCAACAGGCCGGGAATCTCCCGGAATATCTCAGCCGTGGTATCCGGGGCTATGTGCTCCACCGGCTTTGCCAGAAGCTCGTTCATCCTCTGGTAAGCCAGGGTGAAGACGCTGTCACTCTCCCCATCCCCCTCAAAGGGATAGGGCGCCGAGATTTCCCCGCTGCGCATCACCTGGCGAATATAGCGAATATACAGCTTCTGCGGTGTTTCCACCACCTCTCTTATCTGCTTCATGGTTTCCGCCAGCTCCTGCTGATTAATCCGCGGAGTTTTAAGGAAAAACTTGAGCATCTGAAAATGGGCGTCGTCCAGGACTGCCTGGAGCAGGCAGAAAACGGCGTTGCAATCGAGGAGGCCATAAGCACAGTGCAGGTACTGGGGCCCGCTTAAGGTCACCACGATGTCAGAAAATAACCTCTCTATAGATGACTGCTGCCCCGGTATCTTGGTATCGCACACCCCGGAGGTGGAATAGTTGGGTATCTTGTAAAACCGCGCCATCTGAACACAGTCAATATTGTACTGGCTGGTTTCCACCGAGCCGTAGGAATCACTCAAGGTATCCATCCGCGCCATCACCGGCACGCTGCCGTAGAGCATCGGCGTCCCCTTATTTACCAGCTGCCCCAGGGTTATGCCGGCCAGAACCTCGGCATTTATCTGGGCCATAATACCCGCCTCTTTGATAGGAGCCGTTGTCCCCGCCTGGGGAGAGGAAGAAACTACGGTGGGCAGCCCACGGCGGCAGACCTCAATAAAGGTATCGGTAGTATCCTCAACAAACTGCAGCGGGCTCTTTACCAGACAGGTGATAAAGGAAATGATGGGATTCTCCTGTAATGCCTCTTTTCCCCCGGCTATCAGCTCGGCCATTCTCACCACGTTGTCCAGCTGTTCCAGCTTGGTCAGCCCCGACATAAAGTGCTTGGTGGTGTTATTCAGCGAGGCAAAGAACTTGTTGACGTCCTTATTATCCTCGGTAATATCCGCGTCCTGGATATTTACGGTGCGGATGTAACCGTCCAGTGTCTCCAGGTGCTCGCATACATGCGCCGACTGGCAGAGGTCGGCCACGGTGGCGCGCCGGGGGTGAAACTCCGGTACCTTAATCTCAATACTGCTGTCGGATTTCTTGACATAGGCGGGGAAATCTACATCCAGCCAGATATTGGTCTCCGAGCCGGAGATAAAGTAGACCCTCGGCTCGTCGCCTTTCATTATAAGAGCATTATCCGGGTTTCTAGCGCCCAGCTTGACCGTCTTGGGGGCACTATCAAGGGCCTCTATAACCAGTTTTTCCGGTATCTTTATACGCCAGCAGGGATTATCAGCGGAAGAAATAGTGGTAACCTCAGCACCATTACTTTTAAATATTTCGGCCGCTTTCTTACTAAAGCAAATCAGGCCGGGGTCCATGAGAATCTGCAGGGAAGCCCGGTGAATTTGCTGGACCTGCTCATCGGTAATTCTTTCATAGGGATTAGGAACTAATATTCCTTCTCTGGACAATGTATTCCTCCTCTTGGATTGCCAAATTGGGGGGCAGGATATTCTGCTGTATCACCAGCTAGGTGGAAGTTAAAGAATCTATCACCGCCAGCGCCTGAAAACCGTCGGAACCATAGCCATCGGCACCTATACTCTTAGCATATTCCTCCGAGACCGGCGCCCCGCCGATAATAACCTTGACCTTGTCCCTGAGGCCGCTCTCCTCCAGTGCCTGGATGGTGTCCCTCATATTGACCATGGTGCTGGTGAGCAGCGCCGACAGCCCCAGGAATTGGGGGTTCTCCTCCCTCACCGCATTCACGATGCTCTGGGGCTCCATGTCATTGCCCAAATCCTTTACGGTGTAGCCGGCGCCGCGTAGTAGTATCGTCACTATATTCTTGCCGATATCGTGGAGGTCTCCTTTTACCGTGGCCAGCAGCACCTTACCCTTGGGCTTAATGCCACTCTGGGCCAGGTAAGGCTCCAGCAGCTTCATAGCCACCCCCACCGCCTCGGCTGAGGCCAGCATATCGGGGATGTAGTATTCCTTCTGCTCAAATTTCTGCCCCACCAAGTTCATGGCCTCGGTCAGCCCTTTATTGATTATATCCCGGACATCCAGACGCTTAGCCAGGGCTTTCTCAATAAGCTCGGTCACTCCGGGCTCGCCCACCATACCCCCATCCAGACCCTCGTCATCCTGGGCAACTCTCCCCTGAATAACGTTCTCCCGAATCAGGCCTATTATGTCCTTCTTAGCCATAATATATTTCCTTAATCACAAATCTGTCTCAA
>Ga0315549_1004637_pt1 | contig 11486 bp, 13 predicted proteins | sample SalMarSW160200MG_FD_203101 | JGI IMG/M metagenome (GOLD analysis project Ga0315549, IMG submission 203101) | Salt marsh sediment microbial communities from the Plum Island Ecosystem LTER, Massachusetts, United States - Salt Marsh Sediment SW1601-200 ... | reverse complement strand
AGTGAACACTCTCCTTCCCGATCTTCAGGAAGAAGTTATAAACATAGGGTTAGTGCAGAAGCAAACGGACGCTGGAGAGAAATCTCAGTTCCGGGCTATCGTAGTTGTGGGAAACCGCAACGGTTACGTAGGTTTAGGTTCAGGAAAAGCAAGGCAGGTGCGCTCCGCCATCGAGAAAGCTGCTGTGGACGCACGCCTCAACATCACTCCTGTACGTCGAGGCTGTGGATCTTGGGAATGCGGGTGCGGAAAAACCCACTCTCTTCCATTCCAAGTTCGAGGCAGTTGCGGTGGGGTTGAAATTGTTCTGATTCCAGGACCGAGAGGTTTAGGTGTTGTTGCAAGCGAGGCAGCCAAGGTCATCCTAGGATTGGCTGGTGTGAAGGATTGCTGGACGAAAAGCTATGGCTCCACGAGAACTGTTCCTTCTTTCGCCTTTGCCGTCTTTGATGCTCTTAAAAAAACCTACCTGTTGGTCACACCAGGGGATTGGGTGCGTTAAGGTGGAGAAACAAAGGAAGTGTTTGGTGGCAGTTCGGATTCGCGGTTTAAGTGACATTTCTCAAGAAACCAAGGATACGTTAAGTATGCTGCGGCTAACCCGAAACTGTCATGCTACATTGCTTGATGACCGTCCCGCCTACAATGGTATGTTGCGGAAAAGTAAGCATTGCTTGACTTGGGGTGAGGTTTCCCAAGAGAACATAGCGCTCCTTTTGAAGAAGAGGGGAAAACTCGTAGGTGACAAAAAATTGACGGATGAATACGCCAAAGAATTAGGCTACAAATCGTTGGACGACCTAGCTGAAGCACTGTTCAAGATGGAAGTTGAGTGCAGCAGTCTTCCCAAAGTGAAACCTGTGTTCCGTCTTCGCCCACCGAAAAAAGGCTTCAAAGGGAAAGTAAAACGAAGTTATGCTGCTGGTGGAGAAGCCGGATATAGGGGAAACGCAATTAACGACCTCCTGAAACGAATGGTGTAGCCGACGCCAGCGATAATCTTTATAGTTACCATATCAGCACAATCTCAGTTAAGGAAGGAATTCCCTTGAGTAATCCGTGGTGGAGACGAAGAAAAAAGAAAAGTCCTTGGTTCAATGACATCTATGAAGAACTCGAAAAACTCGGGTACCTGATAGACGAAACTATGCAGAAAGCCTCTGAAAATTCCTCCGAGAATACGCCAGTCAGACGTAATCGTGTCCAAGGTTTCTCCATAAAAATTGGTCCTGACGGAAAGCCGAGGATTTACGAGTTCAATAGCCGTCAACCACGGCAGAACGAACCCGAGATTGATGATGATCCGGAGCCTCTAGTTGACATAATCGAGGATGGTGAGACGTTAGTTGTTTTAGCGGCGCTTCCGGGAGTCACGAAAGATGCTATTGATCTTCGCGTAACTGAGAATTGTTTAACTGTCTCCGTTGACGCGGCTGACTTTGAATGGTATGAAGAATTTAAGCTTCCAACTAGAGTGGATCCAAAGTCTGCGCGTGCGTCGTACAAGAACGGAGTGTTGGAAGTAAAAGTGAAAAAATTAGAGAAGCTAGTTAGAGATGGTAGAATATCTGTGAAAAAGTGAGGTTTAACGTTTGCCAACTAAAGATAGGAAAGTAAGAAGACAGCGTGGATCCAGAACCCATGGATGGGGTCAGGTAGGACAACATAGAGCTGGAGGAGGACGGGGAGGGCATGGAAAAGCGGGTCTCGACAAACACAAATGGACATACGTGATAAAACATGACCCCACATATTGGGAAAAGAAAGGCTTCGTGTCCGCCAGAACCCTCGGCAGAAAGGTTAATGTCATAAATGTGGGAAAATTGGATGACCTCGCTGACAAACTGGAATCCGAGAAAAAACTAGAGAAAAAAGAGAAGAAAATCTTTTTGGACTTGGAAAGCCTTGGCTACGACAAGCTTTTGGGAACTGGCGAAATAGTCAAGCCTATGCTTGTTAAGGTTGCGTCCTATTCAGAGGCTGCCTCTAGGAAATTGGAAGAGGCAGGAGGAGAAATCCTCAAAGAAAAAGAGTAATCGCTGATGTTTTTCTTAGCTTACCTGATTGAGTAACCTAAAATGTCAAAGTGTTTATATTTGCGTTCAACATACGCAACTTAACAAATTAGCTTATAAAATCTTAAACTTGAGAATGAAGGCGAGTAGATTATGGCTGGCAGATTCCTTTCACTGTTCGGACCGTTGTCACGGTTTATGCCTGAAGTAGGCTCACCAATCCGAAAAGTGAGCTTCAACGAAAAACTCTTCTGGACAGCCATAGCGCTAATAATCTATCTAGTCATGAGCCAGATTTCCCTCTTCAACGTTGGCGGTGAAGGGTTTGGATACGAAAGCCTCAGAATAATTTTTGCTTCGAACCAAGGAACTCTCATGGAGCTTGGAATAGGTCCCATAGTAACGGGCGGTCTCATTCTGCAGTTGCTCATCGGGTCCAACATCATAAACGCTGATTTAGGCAACCCAGAAGATCGATCTCTCTTCACAGCAGCCAACAAGGTCTTTACCATAGTTCTGACTGCAGTCCAAGCTTCAGCCTACCTCCTAGGCGGAGTGTATGGTTCTCTGGACGGTCCTACATCCATAATAATCTTCACTCAACTTCTATCCGCTGGTGTAGTGCTGATGCTTCTGGACGAAATGATACAGAAAGGTTGGGGAATCGGAAGCGGAATTAGCCTCTTCATTCTAGCAGGGGTAGCGCAACGCATTATGTGGTCCAGCTTTTCTCCATGGGGGCCTATGGCAGACGGTAAACATTCTGGAGCATTCATCGCCCTTGGTGAAACAATTCTTAACGGTGAATCTTTGATGAACTCCTTTTTCAGATATGACCTAAAGACTGGCGCTCTTACGAATCTTCCCACTATGCTAGGTTTCCTAACAACAGTCGTCGTCTTCGTCATAGTAATCTACATGGAAGGGGTCAGAGTTGAACTTCCCATCTCCCACGCCAACTACCGAGGATTCCGCGGCAAATACCCCATCAAACTTCTCTACGTCTCAAACCTGCCTGTAATATTCGCCTCCGCCCTCTTCGCCAACGTATACGTCTTCGCCCAGCTCTTATCGAGCCATTTTGGACAGAATAACTTCTGGGTCAACCTTTTAGGCACCTTCGGAGGGGAGGATGGAACAACCCTAACTGGAGGTCTTGCATATTACGTGACTTCCCCCAACGGTTTAGGAGAAGTTATTGCTCGTCCAGATAGAGCCATTATCTTCGTATGTATAATGGTTGCTTTTTCAATAATCTTTTCGTTAACATGGCTAGAAGTGGGAGGCTTAGGACCCGGCACTGTTGCACAACAGCTTGTTGACTCGGGCATGCAGATTCCAGGGTTCCGCAGGTCAGGCAAGTCCATAGAACTGGTTCTTAAACGTTACATTCCGGTGGTCACAATCCTTGGCGGCGCGATAATTGGGTTGATTGCCTCTGTTGCAGGATTCTTCGGGGTGTTCGGTTCAGGTATGGGTGTCCTGCTTGCAGTAGGTATATTATATCAGTATTATCAACTACTTGTGCAGGAGCAGGTTGCTGAGATGTATCCAGCCTTAGGTCGTGTATTAGGAGGATAAACGTTGAGTATAACTATCACCTCACAGGAAATTTTCAATGATATGAGAGGAAGTAACTGATGAGTTCCTTTTTGGCGCAGCCTCCCTATGTGACAATGATTGTTCTCTTTGTTTCCGTAGCTATGTCCTTCGTCTCATCACTTATTAACAGCCGTTTCATGCCTAAAGAGCACCGCCAAAAAGTCAAGGCGCTGCAACGTAAGATATCTGCTTTAACTAAGGAAAAAAACGAAAACATGAAGACGGCGAAGAGCACAGACGACAAAAAACTGCTCAGGAAGGCTCAGAAACAAGAGAAGCAGCTTCTTCAGCTTCAATCTCAAGCCCTTTCCTTAACCTCTAAACAGTTTAGAGTGATGCCCATTACTATGGCACTTTTTATTGTTGTCTGGCTCTTGCTGACTGGAAACGTTCTCGGCTTTAGATTGTTCGAAAGCCCCTTCATCGGCCCCGACCCTGTGGCATACCTCCCATGGTTGGGGGGCGTATTGCCCCTAAGCCTGTTCTACTGGTATCTCATCTGCTCTTTCCTCTTCGGAACTCTATTCTCTCGCATCTTCGGATTAACTGGGGGAACCGATTAGATGCCAGAACCTTCTAGGCGAGTTCGAAGCAAGAAACGCCGCCAAACCAAATCCTCTGGAGGACAAACAGTTATCCACTATAGAACAGAGAAGCCCCGTGTTCCACGCTGTTCCAGCTGCGGTCAAGCACTAGCCGGGCTTCCACGCTTAGAACCATCTAAACTCGGTAAGATTCCCGGAAATCAAAGAAGAGTTGAACGTATGTACAGCGGCAATCTGTGCCACAGTTGCCTCCGAAGTCTCCTTAGGCAGGCGGCAAGGAATCTTTAACACGAAATGGCGGCTGTCATACTATGAAAAACCGCGGGGGAGAAGAGACGAAAAAAATTGTAATATGCATTAGCGGAATGACGGGTTCCGGAAAGAGCACAGTGGCGAAAAAACTAGCCGCCAAATATGGGCTTGGTTACTTTTCTGGCGGGAAGGCTTTGAAGACCTTGGCTCAGGACGAGGGATACAATCCTGATGTAACCGGCTGGTGGGAAACCGCTGAGGGGCTGAGGTTTCTTCAACAGAGGATGGGAGACCCTGCTTTTGACAGGAGAATTGACGAAAAGTTGTTGGAGCTGGCGGAGCAAGGGAACGTTGTTCTTGACAGCTGGACCATGCCTTGGCTGTTAAAGGAGGGTTTCAAGATATGGTTGGAGGCTTCGCCTCAGGTTAGAGCCAAAAGGGTGGTAAATCGAGACGATATCAGCATTGAAGAGGCGATGAACGCTCTGAAAGAAAAAGATGAACGAACCAGACAGATATATAATGGTCTCTACGGGTTCGATTTAGGTCACGACCTTTCACCCTTCAATCTTGTTCTCGCCACAGACGAGCTGGATCCCGACGAAGTCTTCCATGCCTTATGTTTAGTTACTGACCGCCTAGTTTTTGGAGAAGCTTAGTTCTCTTTAATGTGGAAAAATTTCTTGTCGGTGGTTCCTTTTTGTGCTACCAGTAGAAAAGAATCTGGTCTAGGAAGAAGAAGACTGGTTGTGTCTCAAGCAGGTAATAGGCTATAAGTATCAATAGTGTGGCTTGTCTGAGAGGGATTATTGCGTGCTTTTTGTAGCGACAGCTTAGCAAAGCTAAGCCCATGTTGATGATGGTGAGCAGAATGAAGACGCGGCTTAATGCAAGGCAGATTATTGCTTCGCTGATTCTGTCAACTGAAACGTCCACCATCCAGCCATCTTCAGAGGAAGTTTGGCCTTTGGCTCGGGCTACGATGCCGTCAAGGGTGTCCAGTAGCAGGATAAGAAAAATGGTGATTATGGAGGCGATGATGGCTCTCTCGGAAAGTAGCAGGTAAGCTATTGGCGTGAATGCTAAACCTAGTCCTGAGATCATGTTTGCGTCCACTTGTCTTAAGATGGGGAATCGGGTTAGAATTGGTTTAAGAATCATCCTAAATGCTGAGAATGCCTTGACCATGCAGACTCGCAATTAATATCACTCCCATAATTACTGTTAGGACGGTATCGTAGGCGGTCAGTTTTTTCAGGTTCCTAGGCGCCAACCCAAGAAACACCACTTTTTCGCTTAAGGGATAGAATGGTCTTGTAGGTCGTGTTAAGAGGTCGAGGAAATAGTGGCTTACGAATCCTATGAGAATGGATCGCCCCAGCGGTGCGGAGAATAACATGACGGCTATTGAGATTATCATTGCCAGTAGTAGTCCGGGTAATTCGTGCCAGCGGCTTCTGGTTTCAGATTTGAATCTGTGTGTCTTCATTGCTGTTCGCAAGTGGAGGATGTGGTCTAGGTCCGTGATTACCGATGCTATGCTTGTTACCATTAGGGTTGTTGGAGATACGATTGAGGGAGCGCCGAAAACCAATAGTAGGTTAGCGAAAAAAACGTGACCGAGCGTATTCAACAGTTCACCATTCCATTTTTGTTATGAACCTACGTTCATGTTATATTTGGAGATTTCTCCCTTTCTTCCGCACCTCCCCCTTTTTTCCCAAATAGACTTAAATTTTAACCCCAAACCCAAAAGACTACTGTTTCCCACGAACGTATGCTACGCCGAACCTTTTTAGAGAAGCCACATTACCAGATTTTCCATGCAGGTCAACATATCCTTTGGATGCCAGACGTTTAAGAACGTTGGAACAAGATTTCCTGATTCCATACTTTTTGGATATCTGAGCCCATTTGATTATGGAACATACTTTTTCGATGGCTTTATAACTGCCACCAATTAGACGGTTATCATACATTGCTTCTAAGACTTCTTCCTCGTAAGCTTCAAGGGGCACTTTAATCCCACCAAGAGTTAGGCTTATAATTCATTTAAGCTTTATGTATAATATGTATAACAATACAACAAATTTAATATAGTTATACCCTTATGGGTATTTTGAGAGTGTGAAGCCACTGGAAAGAACAAGTTGTCCACAAGCAGTCAGTATTGTATTAGATACATTAACGCGCGCGCAAGCGCCCTGTTCGATTAGCCATTTATCCCGAGAAACAGGTCTCAATCCAAGGACCGTGAAGAAGACCCTCGGCATCCTTTTAAAAACACAAGAAAGCCTAAAGGAAAAGAGACTGGACATAACAAAAATTGGGCAAACAACAATAATCCAATTAAACAAGCGAGGCGGGCTACTTAACCTTCCAGAAGACCTGCAGAACCTTATCATCAGAACAGCTTACTATCCAACTCCATCAAGAGAAGAAGAGATTTTAGTATATTCGTATCGAGAAAAAGCATTCTCTGCAGAAAATGCAATAAAATTAGACCAATCATCAGTAGTCAAAAAACTCGTGGAACAAGGCCAACTTATTGAAACAACAAAAGAAGACAAGCGCACATATTACTTGTCAGACGAGGGGAAAATAGTATCCAGAGGAGCGTTAAAACTCTATCCAGAACTTGAATCTGCCAGACTATAATAGAGAAAAAGGTTAAATTTTAACCCCTAAACCCAAACTCGTTGACTGCTGCCCCACAGGCACTATGCTAAAATAGGCAATCACTTTGCAGGATTTCACCGAATTCATACTAGCCTATTTCCATAGAACAAGTGTAAACAAATAGGGGATTAATAGATATCAAGCTTTTCGGGTGCATAAAAAGTTGGGTTAGGATAGCTCGATTTCGTTGAGTAAATCCAAGCTTCCCAGATCATTCATTTTCACTAGCTTGTCCGACACAGTATATAGCACATTGCCTATGTAGAGGGCTCTCTCCACAAAATATTCAGAATAGGACCAGTAGCCGCTCTTCAAATCAGCGCCGTCTTCCAAGTGAGTGATTCCGCCTCTATACTCAATTCCATCTGGGGATATGTCGAAGACGCAGGCGCCCTGCCACACATATTCTCCATAGGCCCAGTCAGGCAGTTCATCAGGGTACATTGTGGGGTCTTTTTCCGCCACCAAAACAGGTATTACCAGCAGGTTCCTTGATTCATCGAACAGCAGCGCCTTATGGTCGTCTAGAATTGGAGAGGTTGTTCCTCTGTCGCCTATCTCAACCATGTCCACTTCTCTAGGGTTTAAGACGTCGCTTACGTCGAAGAGGGATATTTTCACTCCCTGATACCATGAGAAGTCCGCTTTTGCTTCGTACTCGGTTTCTTTGCCTATTCCGATTATGTGGTTCTCATCGTAGGGGTGAAGATAGCCAGAGTAGCCAGTTACTTTGAGTTGTCCGAGAACCGTTGGTGCGGTGGGGTCTGACAGGTCTATCACGAAGAGTGGATCAATGTTCCTGAAGGTTACCAGGTAGAGTCTGTCTCCCATGAATCTCGCCGAGTAAATCTGTTCTCCCGGAGCAAGGTCTTCCAGTTCGCCGACAACATCGAGGTTCATGTCGAGAACGTAAACGTTGTTCTTGGAGGTCGCTTCTTCAGCAAATGTTCTCCAGCCAAAGTTGTTGGTTGTTGTCGCTACTCTGAAGTAGCCGCTGTATTCGTCCATGCTGAATTGATTGAGCACGTAGCCTGGAACTGTTCCTTCACTGAGGATGTTGACTTGTTCTTGGTTGAGTTCTATTCTGTAAACTAGGGTTTCCTGTTTGGGTTCGTCTTCGCCATCTAAGATGAAATACCAGTTTGTGTTTGGAGCCACTAGATACATGTTATTCAGTGAAACGTACATGTTTGTTGAGTATCCAGTTAAGAATGGTTCATAGGTTGGCTCCTGCGCATCGTTCATAACGTTGACTGCGATGATTGTTGTTAGCTGGTAAGATGTGTCTGGTGCATCGATGTAGTATATTTCGGTTGGTTGTATCTGTCTAGTGTAGTCGCCTGAGATTGTAGGCAGAACCACTTCTAGATCTGTTCCGTTGGCTCTTTGTTGCATAATAACGTGATTGACAACAATGTAAACGTAGTTTCCTATCATTCTTGAGCCATACATTGTGCCGTTAACGGTTACGGTTCTGGATAGAACGGGATTGGCTTTGTCGGTGATGTCGTAGACCTTCACAAACATCTCCTCAACAAAATTAAAAGGTGCAAACGTGTCTACGCTCAAGCCTCCACCGATGCCATACATAGAATATGGGAAATAATTCGCTAAGACCGCCAACTTGTTTTCATTCACGTAAATCTGTACGCCATAAGTTTCGTTGAATTCTATCTTAGAGACCACTTCAGCTTGGTCAGCGGGGTAAGCCTTCAAAATGTAGATGTACGGTGCTGAAACCACATACAAGTATTCCCCGTCGGACTTCACAACATCTGCCTCGTCCACTCCAGCAACCTGAATGTTGGTTGTAGAATAATCTTCTTGGGCAGCGCCAGCCCCTCCAAAAGCTGCAGTGTCCGAAGTTTGGGACGCAAAGTAGTTTACTGTTCCCGCTTTTTCGGTGTTTACGTTAATGAATGTCTCAAGTTCGTCATAGCTTGAAAATGTTTTGAGTTCCGAAAACACAACTGGAGTAGTGGGTTGATTTGGCAAGTTAGGTATCGATGGAGTGTTTGGCTGAGTCGGCGTGTAGGGTTGTGACGGAACGTTAGAATCTTGTGGAGGCAAGTTAGGTATCGATGGAGTGTTTGGCTGAGTCGGCGTGTAGGGTTGTGACGGAACGTTAGAATCTTGTGGATTGGAGTCTGAAGGAACATTAGGGTCTGCGGGAACGTTTGGGTCTGACGGAATGATTGTTTGAATTCCGAAGTTGTAAACTGTCGCTGTTAATACACAAGCTAAAAGCAGTGCAGCAATTCCATAACGAACAGTTTTGTTCTTGATTTCTCTCTGCAACGTTAAACACGATTCTCTATACTAGTAATGCAGTATATTTTATCCTAATCTTTGGAACAATTTGTTCCATAAACTAGAACAGCAGACTAGAATGGCTTCAGGCGCCAAAATCGGATGGCTTCGTACCAGAATATGAGAGTGACGATTGCCCCGAAAGAGAGGATGAACAGGTTTTCTCTTGTAATGTCTTGCATCAATATCGTTATGTAGGCTATGTAGAAGGCTGAAGAGAAAATGGCGTAAAAAAAGTATCTGGGAAACATAAGTCTCCCCAGCTTGACAAAGTGTCTGAGAACACCGATTTTAACTTCGCTAACAAGACTGTAGTTGCCTCCAACTTTCTGTTTTTGAACCAAACCCATCTGCCGCAGCTGTTCAAGATGATGGTGTGCCACACTTGGACTACTAAAACGCAGAGCGTTCTCAACCTCGCGGACACTCATTGGACGACCACTCTTCAAAAGAAGCCAATAGACCTTCCAAGCCTTTCCCCTAAGCTTATAATCAAACTCCGTTTCATCCTCCACCGGCAACAACAACCCCTCTCTCTTAAATTGTTCACATTTATTCTTAAGTAATATCCATCTTTTGAGGCATAATAAATACTTGAACAAAAAGGAATGGGGTATGAGCACCTCTCCAGCGGAAGACAAAATTGAAGGCATCACAGTTCTTTCTCAATCTTCTTTCCTCACATGTCCCTTTCTCTTCGTCTAGCGTTTCAAGAATGCAGATGTGCTTTTCTCTTCAGAATCTTGTTTAGGGCTGAGAAAGTTTACTGAGTTAATCGGCTATCCTTTCATTTGGGTTTGGGGTTAAATTTTAACCCTCAAACCCGAATTAGTTTTTAAAGGTCTATTTTTTTCTATAGTTTGCGGGAATGGTGACTTTCTTTTTTTCTTTCTTCTTCATCTTCTTTGCCCTTAGGGCTTGCCTGTGCTGTTCCAGACCTGCAGCTTTTGCTTTCTTGCTGTTTTTAGTCAAGTCATGACCTCCGTCTTTAAGGCGAAACCACGGTGATTCTTCTTTAAAAATGTTTATCTAAAACACGTACGAATATATCTAAAAATGCTCACGCGCAAAACCAAAAAAAGAAAAAACAGTATTTCCGAAACTTGGAAAGAATGCAAGACAAACAGCCTTTCATTATCGCTTGTGGAAGCTGTCAATATTTGCTTAAGCACTTCAAAGTTTTGTTATGCACCTGCGTTTAAGGCATAGGCTGTTTTATGTTTTTTCTGTTACGAAAATTTCAAGTTTTTCAAAGTTTTCTTTTGTTCGTTCCCGCTTGTAAGCTCGTAACTTTTGCATCAGTTGTTTCTCGTCAACTTTCCCCCGTTTCTCCTTTACTTTCTTCGCGATCTTGCTTCCCAGTAAAAGGTATTGGCAGACGGAAGTAACATTTGAAACTCTGCGGTTGATGCTGGCTGTCTCAAAATCCAACAGATAAGGGCGGTCATCGGCGTCAACGAGTATGTGTTTCGGCGCATTGCTCAGCTCTCCATGGTCCAAGCCAGCCTCATCAAGCCTGTAGCACTGCTCCAAAATATCCTTTAAAGCCAAACGAACACGCGATTGCACTTCTCTTTCTCTCAATGATTTGATCCATTCTGGAAAGTGTGTGCCTTCAACTAACTCCATGAGAAGAAAATTTTCGCTGATCTCAAGCAGTTTTGGTCCAATGTCTATGGCATTCGCTCTTTTCAGCATTTCTCCTTCATGGAACATTTCCTTCCGGTCAGCGTCAACTCTGCGAATTTTCAAAGCGGCTCTCCCTGAATTCGTGTAGGCTACAACAACGACGCCCACGCAGCCTTTCCCCAGAACCGGCACATCAAAGACACTCTTCTCTCCCGTGAACTCTAAAGCTTGGACTCCGAGCCTCTCCAGCTCCTTGAGGCGTCTCCCCAATTCTTCCTGTTCACATCTTGGATAACATAGAACTTTGCAGTGTTTTCTTTCACTGAGCACTTTCAGGGAGACCACTTCACCCGCTTGCAACTCTTCTCACGTCAGATACTAGTTTCCGAGAACATTTATTAAATATGGCAATTCATCATTTGGATTCAGGGCAGGTTCCATGTCCATAATATCT
>Ga0315549_1004636_pt1 | contig 11488 bp, 10 predicted proteins | sample SalMarSW160200MG_FD_203101 | JGI IMG/M metagenome (GOLD analysis project Ga0315549, IMG submission 203101) | Salt marsh sediment microbial communities from the Plum Island Ecosystem LTER, Massachusetts, United States - Salt Marsh Sediment SW1601-200 ... | reverse complement strand
CCTGTTTACGGTAGGACTTTCGCAACAGGTACCGAGTGTAACTCTTGCCTGTGGGTGTGCGAACAGTCGAAGCATCAACGTACATAGTGAGTACATTATACAGAGATACTATTCACATGTCAAGGGATATATATCTCTGATTAGTGGCTACAATATATCGGAAAACATGGGGAAACACTGTCCGGAAACGCCTTTCTCGGTTTGCGAAGGGGGAACATCCGTTCCAGATCAGCCACTTCCTCAAAATCGGCCACATGTCGAGGGCCACGGTGCTCTGGTGAGGCGAAGTGCAAAGCGATCTTTTCCAACGCCTCTCTCACCAAGCCGTGCTCGATTCTCGGTCTGAGGCGTTCAGCCAATGCGTCCATCCCTCCCGGGAACTCTCGGATGCAGTAGTAGATGTCCCATGCATCCTTCTCTTTAAGCCGCCCATCAAGCGCCATTCCTTTCATACAGAGGAACGTCTCAATTGATGCGATCCTGATGCTCACCGTATCGAATCCTCCGTCAGGAAGCTCGCCCTCGATTTGGATGGTTTCGGGGTTGTCGAAAGCGATATCGCATCCCCGCGCTTTCCGGAGATGGATGTCGAGAATCCTCTGGTGTCTTCGACTCTTCCCAGTGCCACCATACTCTCCCGCCAGAAGATCAACCTCCACAGTGATCGAGTTGGCCTCTCTTCGGAAGATGAATGGTTGCTGATCATCCTGTTCGTATCCTCTATCAAGAAGAAGCTGTCGAATCGTTCGATAGCCGGCCTCCGTAATAGCACGATGATCTACTGCCAGATCGACGTCGATACTGCCGATGTGGGGCTCGCTAGGCTGGGTGATCAGGAATTCGGGCACCCAGCCGCCTACAAGAACCAGGTGGTCGCGATAGTCACCCAGCAAGAGCATCAGCTCGATCAATACTGATTTAGCTGCAGCGACCTGCTCAGCATTGTAGTCATGCTTGGTTACCATGATGGACGAATGGCCTCCTGCAACAGCGCCGCCGCCGCCTCTTCCCCGCGTGCCGACTGCTTCATGAGATCCAAGTACGTCTGAATCGCAGAAACAACAGGCAACCCATCTCGAGGTTCTACTCCATAGAAGACGCCTTCATCGTATGGCTGGATGAGTGTGAGGTTCGTCCCACTCGAAACCTGCTTTAGATCGAGTTTCTGCGCGATCGCCGCCGCCTCTCTAGCACAATAGATCATCGAACGCCGATAGCGCACCGCCGGTGCGTATCGGACAGCGGCAGAGAATCCAGTGAGTGCAATCCGGATGTCGCTGGTCTTTGCGGCCAAAGCAACTTGCTTCTCGAGTTCGTTTCCGGAAACAAGGGAGTAGAAATCCACAGCACGGTGTTTGGAGTAGCGGTACTCGCCAGCCCACTCTGTCAGGGCTGCCTCCGGATCGAGCAACCTAACACCCTTCGAGCGGGGGGCGAGCCACTCTCTTAGCTTCAGGATCTGCTTCACCTTGGAAGCCAATCCAAGACTCACGTCCGCCTCACTTGCCAGCTCTTGAACCTTCCATGCTTTCCGCGGTGAGGTCAGAAGCACTCGGAGAACCCTCTCCGCTTTGGGCGAATATAGAGATCGGAGTTCGCGCTTCTCCGAGAATGGATTCTCCTTGCCGCACTGTTCGATGTAGACCTGACCAAAGCTCAATCTGCAGTTGCCAGCAAGATCGATATACCCAACACCATCGCGTGCACAGAGTTGCGCTGTAGCATCAGCGACATAGGGAGCGAGAAGGACGGGATAGGGGTTCGGGACGCCTTCGGAATAAACCCGGAGCTGATCGATGGCCTGTCGCGCCACTCTGGGTTGACCGCTCGACTTTGCTTCGACAACGAGGTTGTACTCACCGCCAATCGTTTCGACGCGCACAACAAAATCGGGTCGCCTTCCGGAGAAATCCGGCTCACCCTGGAAATCTCGGATCTTCAGAAAGGGGACACGATCTAGGCAATTGCGAATCGCCTGTTCTCCTTGTTGGAGGCCTTCGTCTTCGTACATTTCACTCCCTAGGGCGTTTTCACCGTTTGGTGAAATAGAACTATACAGTGAAATGATCGGTCTGTCAACCCCTTTTTCACTCTCATGGGTCGTTTCACCATTTGGTGAAACTAGTGACTAGAGTGAAATATCCACACAAGCGGAGTGACTGCGAATAGAGCTACCCCTTTGCTAGCTGATGGATGAGGGCGGCGAGGAGGTTGTCGGCGTCGGTTTGAGCTTGCTGGAGCATCGGCTCAAGTCTTGAGCGTATGGTCGCTACCTTGGTCTTGAGCGGATCTTTTGGACCGCGGGCTGATCCGTGGCAGGGAAAGACAAAACACCAAAAGCAAAGATCAGGCACCTGCTCTCTTGCTCTGTAGCCACGAAGTCCCTTGCCCCCGCGTCCTCAAATCATTCAAAGCGTAGTTCACCTGAGTGAACAGTGTTTTGGCCATGTCACCTCCTGCAATAGACGGTTCTGAGGCGATCTTCTCTTGACATGTTAAGTTTCTTGTGTAAAATGATACCATTGTGGAAAGATATAACGATACCTTTACACCATTACCGAAGCTGGCGAAATACAAAAGGGCGATCGAGGAAGACTCCCCATTACCCATCTACTATCAGGCTGCCCTGGTGTTACAGGACTACCTCGAAACACGAATGCTTCCGTCTGGAACACTGTTTTTCAGTGAGCAGGAAGTCGCCGAGGGATTAGACATCAGCCGCCCCACGGCTAGCCGTGCCGTGAAAGATCTGATCAGCAAGGGCTATTTGACGCGGGAGCGCGGACAGAGAGCTGTAGTCGCAGACCTTCATACTATCCCGTTGCTGCACATGGGAGAATTGCTCAATCTAAGCGAGATGCTTGAAGAGATGAACATCAACCACGAAACGCGCCTGCTGGATAGGGCATTGCTTAACGAACCGCCGGACCATATCCGACAGGCTCTGAGGCTAGACGATGGAGAAAAGGCAATCATTTTGAAGAGGCTTCGGTTCGTTCGGGGAAGACCTGTCATTGTCATATGGTCCTACCTTGCCTATCCCCGCTTTGCCAGCCTACTTGATTGTGCAACCGAGCAGTTCGAAAAGGACATCTATGATGTGATGGAAGCGTTGGCCAACGCGGTTAGCGTTCGTGTAGAAAGAGATGTTTGGGCATCACGTGCCCCCAATGAAACGGCAAGTCTCTTAGAGATTCCTGCCTGGGAACCTTGCCTTCGAATAAACAGCATCACCTATGACAACAAGGACCATCCGATTCTCTTGTGTAGCTCGTTGCTCAGCGGACTGAGTTGTTCTCTTAGATCCTCACTACAAAGGGAAAACGCCTCTCTGCGTAGGATAGGTCCTTGTTAGAGTCTGTTGCTTCAAACAAGAAGCAAGGAGGTGAAAGAAGCGGTATTGTTTAGCTTGACTGGAATAGCATACTCGAAGGAGGTAAATGTGTATAGAAAGACGCTTGGCTGTGTGTTTGTGTGTGTGGCACTAATTGTGTCAGTTGGTGCAGTGGCTTTGGCGGATACCGGTCCAGAATACGGGGGAACACTACTAGTTGGTCTTGACCAGGATCCGGTGAGATTGGATCCCCACATTTCCTATTCGCGTTATGACCAAACGCTCTTCGTGCAACTGTATGACCCGTTGATCGTCAGAACGGGAGATGGTGTTTTTCACCCGGCTCTTGCCGAATCCTGGTCCATGTCAGACGATGGAAGGACCTGGACCTTCAAGCTACGGGATGATGTCGTTTTCCATGATGGTACGCCTTTCAATGCGGAAGCTGTGAAGTTCAACTTCGACCGAATCGTAGATCCCGCGACCAAAGCTCAAAGCGCACTCACCGGACTGGGACCCTTTGATCGGTGCGAAGTTGTCGATGAATACACAATCAATCTGATCATGAGTGCTCCTTATCCCCCACTCATAGAGCACTTGAGCACATACTACATGGGGATGGTCTCTCCCGCGGGAGTCGAGAAGTACGGTGAGGACTTCTTCCGACATCCGGTAGGCACGGGCCCATTCATGTTTGAGTCATGGCCCAACAAGGAGCGGATCAATCTGGTCAGAAACCCTGACTACAACTGGGCTCCTGATGTATTCGACCATCACGGGACGGCGTATCTTGAGAAGCTGCAGTTCCAGGTCATCTATGAGGGAGCGGTACGGGTCGCCAGCCTTGAAACAGGTCAAACGCAACTTATCACCGCAACGCCGCCTCAGGACGTTCCAAGACTTGAAGCGGCTGGGTTCGGTGTCGCCAAAGGCATTGTGCCCGGGCAACCGGTCATCTACATGCTCAACACTGGCAAGGCGCCCTGTGATGAAATTGCCGTTAGGAAAGCGATCAATTACGCAGTTGATCAAGACGCGATCATCAATATGCTGTTCTTTAACGCAATGGATCGAGCCTACGGCCCGATGGCGCCAACAACCTGGGCCTACTGGCCGGGAGTGGAGGATTACTATCTGTTCGACTCCGCGGCGGCGAATAGCCTGCTTGATGAAGCCGGTTGGGTCATGAACTCAAAGACCGGAATTCGCGAGAAGAACGGCGAGGCCCTTCACATGCTTGCGTTTCATTACATGCAACCCGAGTTGGGAACCGCCATCCAATCGCAGCTGAAAGATGTAGGCATTGAGCTTGTGGTTCGAGAAGGAACGATCCAGGAGATGGAAGAGTACACGGAGAACTGCAGACAAGACGCCATCTTTATGCGGTTTATCTATGCCGACCCCTCGGGTCTCGAGCAGCTTTTCCATTCTTCTCAAATACCTATTGAGGGTAGGCATGCGTTTGGGTTAACCTACTACGCCAGTCCAGAATTGGATGCCCTATTAGAAACGGGCGCCGCAGAGCTGGACGATGCAAAACGACGTGCCATCTACTACGACATCCAGAAGTTGATCATGGACAATGCATTGATTCTTCCGCTGTACGTCACGACTCAAATCGTGGCTATGGAGCCAGACGTTAAAGGCCTCAAGTTCGAGGGACACCAATTCTATGAGTGGTTCTATGACGTCTATCTAGAGCGATAGACAGGCGCTTTCTTGTGCGGGGCTGAGCCTGAAGGCTCAGCCCCCGGTCTTCACTGTGGTGGATTGAAGCAGAATGGGGTTATAGATGCTGGTATACGTAGGTAGACGGCTGGTTTCGGCAATTCCGGTGTTGTTAATTATATCTGTGCTTGTGTTTGCAATCATACATCTCATTCCCGGAGATCCCGTTACCATGATTATTGGTGACCAACCGGTGTCCGCTGAGCAGATGGATAAAATTCGAACACAACTGGGCCTCAACCGGCCCTTGATTATACAGTACCTTGACTACGTAGGCTCAGCCCTTCGTGGGGATTTGGGTCAATCCATCCAGTCTCACTTACCTGTCTCTCAAGAGATAGCAAGAGCCTTTCCGCACACGATCGCCTTGACTGCCGGTTCGATGGTCTTTGCCCTGGCAGTTGGGATGGTACTCGGGGTGCTTGCGGCCTGCTGGGTCAACACGATGGTTGATACCCTATCCATGCTGATCGTGAATATCGGGGTCTCGGCTCCTACTTTTTGGACAAGCCTTATTCTGATCTTCGTTTTTGCCTACAAGATCAGGCTTCTGCCCATGTTTGGGGCCAGTGGTTTCCGTTCACTGATCCTTCCGTCGGTGTCGTTGGGTTTCTATGCAGCTGCAACGATAGCAAGAATCATTCGATCCTCGATGCTTGAAGTGCTGAACGAGGAGTATGTTACTGTTGCCCGGTCGAAAGGGTTGCGGGAATCGATCGTTATCTATAAGCACGCGCTACGGAATGCCCTCATTCCAACCGTGACGATGGTAGGACTACTGGTTGGTCTTTTCCTGGCGGGCGCAGTCATCACCGAAACGGTGTTCACAAGACCTGGCATAGGGAAACTCCTGGTCGATGCGATCCTTTGGCGGGACTATCCCGTTGTCCAGGGCGTGCTCTTGGTTACGGCTTCCTGCTACGTACTCGCAAATCTGGTTGTAGATGTATCGTATGCGTTCCTAGATCCAAGAATACGCTACTAAGGAACATCGCACGGATGATGGAGGGAAAACCATGAGGGGTTTCGCACAATTTCTTGGGCGCTACGCGAGAAACAAGGGAGCCTGTATGGGATTCGTTGTCGTTCTGGCGATGATCTTGTTGAGTATTGCTGCTTCAGTTGTCTCTCCTTTTGACCCGAACAAGATTAATCCATCGCACGCGCTCAAGGGACCCAGTACAACGCACCCGTTCGGAACCGACCCATTGGGACGTGATACATTGAGTCGGATTCTGCATGGCGGTCGCATATCGCTGGCGGTTGGGGGGGTAGCTGTTCTGATATCTGGTTCCATTGGGATCTTCCTTGGGTTGATCAGCGGCTACTTTGGCGGCAGATGCGATGCGATCGTAATGCGAGCGGTGGACGTTCTGCTTTCCTTCCCTTCAATACTGCTTGCACTTTTGGTCGTATCGATACTGGGACCAGGCATTTTTAATGTGATGATAGCGGTTGGCATAAGCGGAATTGGACAGTTTGCCCGTCTGGCGCGGGCCGCGGTGGTACAGGTAAAAGCGAACTTCTATGTTGAAGCGGCCAGGGCCGTGGGATGCCCTAACCCTCGCATCATTCTGAGGCATATTCTGCCTAACATTTTCCCGCCTGTTCTCACATTTGCCACACTGAGGGCTGCGACTTCGATCATATCGGCTGCTTCACTGAGCTTTCTTGGATTGGGCGCTCAACCCCCCGCTGCCGAGTGGGGTTCAATGCTTAGCCAAGGTCGTAACTACTTCTTTAGCGGATGGTGGGTCATGCTCTTTCCGGGGTTGACGATTCTTGCGGTCACGCTGTCGTTGAACCTCATCGGAGACGGGTTGCGCGAGGTCTACGATCCGAAACGAAAAAGGGTGTGAGGAGCTTGCCCGGAATATAGAGACTCTCTTGATTTCTGTCTAAGAAGGAGGCAGACGTGCAATTGGTCATACTGAACAGTGTTGTACTTGATGGCACAGGAAAGGAACCGTTCTCGTGTTCTGCCATTGTGATCGAAAACGGAATTGTCTTAGACATAGTGCCGAAAGGCACAAGACCCAGCTATTCAACATCGGCCGTTGTTATTGAGGGACGGAATAGGTTTTGCATGCCCGGGCTGATTGACTGCCACGTGCACATCCACTGCTCTGGGAGGCCATTCACTGTTTGGAGACAGGAAAGCTTGGAGACAACGCCTGAGGCCGCTACGCTCCAAAGCCTTTACAACGCAGAACAGTACCTGGGGATGGGCTATACAACCGTGCGACACATGGGCATGGCGCCCGGGTATGCTGATGTAGCCCTGAGGGATGCGATTGCGGCGGGCCTTGTCCTTGGTCCACGGGTTCTTGCTTGTGGCCATGGATTGAGCATCACGGGCGGACATATGGACACAAAGGGGAGCGGAATTGAGAGAGGTTCGTTAAGCAGCGGTGTGGCAGACGGGGTAGAGGGGTTTCGGCATGCTGCAAGACTACAACTCAAGTGTGGGGCAGACCATCTAAAAATCAATGCTTCGGGGGGAGCCTATAGTGATGGACAGGTTCCAGGCGAGCCTCAGATGACGCTTGAGGAAGTGAAAGCTGTATGTGAAGAGGCACACCGTGACAATCGTATAGTCGGCGCTCACGCGATGGGCACTGCGGCTATTGAAGCTGCTCTGCAAGGCGGAGTAGACACGATCGAACACGGGTACTGGCTTACTGAAGCGCAGATAACATACATGATAAAGAATGATGTATCCCTTGTCCCCACACTATCGGCAAACGTTCGTATTCTCGAAAACTGGCCGGTTGAGGGGCTGGATATGGCGAAGAAACCGCTTGTCGAAGCGGCAGCCAAAGCCAACCGTGAATGTGTCTCAGAAGCGCACAAAATGGGTGTGCAAATTGCCGCAGGAAGCGATGGGGGAACGGCGTTCAACAAACCAGGCACCACGGCGTATGAGTTGGAGTTGCTATGTAGATCTGGCCTAACGTCGATGGAGGCAATTACCGCTGCAACATCAAATGCCGCACGGAGCTTGGGGTTGGAAGCGATTACCGGGAGTATTGAGATAGGAAAGTCGGGTGACATCTTGCTTCTCGACGCCAATCCGGTCGATGACATCACCGTTCTACAGAAGAAGAAGCACATCACGCACGTGATTGTACGGGGGGTGGTTGCGGAGGGGGATGTCTAACGACTCGCTGTCTTTGTCTCAAAACAAAAGGGATTCTGCCATGGCGGGAAGGCGCTTGGATAAGCTAGTCAAAAGAACCACCAGTGCAAAAGGAGGAACATCGTGAAGTACATGTTAGAAAAGATGACTTGGGAAGAGGCCGGAGAGGCTTTGGAAAAGGAAAAGATGGTGCTGTTCCCCGTGGGAAGCGTCGAACAACATGGTCCACATTGTCCTTTGGGCATCGATTTCTGGACGGCGCAGGAATTGGCGAGACGCGTTGGGGAACTCACCCAGATCCCTACCTTGCCCACGATCCCAATGGGTTATGCACAATACCATTCGGATTTTCCTGGGACACTTTCGGTGTCGAAGCCAACGTATGAACAGTTCCTGTATGAGGTATGTTCTCAGATAGTGAAGTGGGGCGTCACGCACATTTTGTTTGTCAGTGGGCACGGAGGAGACCGTGTACCTTGCGAAGACGTTGGAATGCGCCTTCGGAAGGACGGGGTTCTTGTGGGAGTTGTTGAGTGGTGGCAAATTGGAGGGTACCTGAACAAAGAATGGGCTCTGATTGGTCATGGGGACAAGCATGAGACGTCTGCCGCCATGTACCTTCATCCGGATTCGGTTCGATTGGATCGTGCAAAAGCGTCTGTCCACAAGAAGCTGAGTGAGGAGATCGATGTTGATCTTGGCATCAGTTACTTCCGAGGTGCACCGGTCAATATTGTTCTTCATGTCAAAGACGTCTGTGATAACGGGGCGCTTCTTGAAGCGGGCGTTTTCCCCAATATCGACTATACCGTTTCTCCCGCAGAAGCCACCGAAGAACATGGTAAGGAGATGTTTGAGGTCTTGAGCGACTACATTGCGGATTTCGCTCGAGCATTCCGGAAACTGAACATCAAAAAGTAGGGAAAAGCAACGGGACGTTTGAGGGCGTCGCAACGGCTTCCTGTCAAGACGGCAACGCATGACCACGCATTGGCCGCGTAGACGTTCATCGGAAGTGGTCTTTTCTAGTTCCGTTCTTGGCGGGAGACTATAGGACGGATATTGTGAAATCCAGAACGGCAACTGAGATACAGCGGTGAAGGCTATCCTTGGCATTTGTTCAGGGGCACTGCGTATATTGCTTGAACTACGGCCGCACGACAGGAGCGGTAGGTAAGCGATTCACAGGGGGGGTACAGAGATGTACGGACTGTACGGACGTTTTGCCGACGTTGACCTTGCAGAAAAAACGGTCAAGGATTTCGTTTTTCCCGAAGACTGGGCGCGGAAGTACTTGGGAGGAAAGGGGCTTGGTGCTCGAATCCTCGTGGATGAGCTTCCGGAAAACACGGATCCGCTTGGACCGGACAATCTCCTTGTATTTGCCACAGGGCCGTTTCAAGGTACGGGCATCGCCGGGGGAAGTCGCAATGTGGTGATGGCCTTGTCACCCGTGACGGGGCGTGTCAGCGGATCCTATGTTGGGGGATTCTTCCCCCATGAACTTGGGCAATCGGGGTACGACGGACTGCTGATCAGAGGGATCTCGAAAACCCCTGTGTATCTGCTAATTCAGGGCGGCAAGGTTCGTATTCTGGACGCCTCAAACCTGTGGGGCAGAGACGTGCTGGAGACGGTCCAGACCCTTCAGGACCTTCACCCCGGTGTACGGGTATCGTGTATCGGTTCTGGTGGGGAGAGAGGTGTGCAATACGCGTGCATCCTCAATGACGTCAATCGCGCTGCAGGCCGCCCCGGATTTGGTTCGGTTATGGGTTCCAAGAAGCTCAAAGCGATCGTTGTTGAGAGTGCACAGCGAAAGCCGATCTACAACGAACGACGATTGACCCGGCTTCGCGGGGAGTATGCACGCTGGCTAATGGAGGATCCGGCGACGCAGAAACGGAAGCAACTTGGAACCGCCAAGTGCATTATCGAGGAAAACGATCTGGGACTTCTGCCAACGAAGAATTTTCAGGAGGGCGTATTTCAGCATGCAGATCGGATCTCGGCGGAGATCATGTGTGAGACAATCCTCGAACGGCGTGACACCTGTATGGGATGTCCGGTCTCTTGTAAACGGGTTGTGCAGACCAGCTTTCGTGGGGAGCACGTTTTGGGAGCATACGGGGGGATGGAGTACGAGACGATCGCGGCATTGGGAAGCCTCTGCCTGCTGGATGACCTGGATGCGATTGCTCTTGCTGGCCAGAAGTGTAATCAATTTGGGATCGATACCATTGCGACGGGTGTTGCAATCGCTGCAGCGATGGAAGCCACCGAAAGAGGGCTTCTCAGGGGCGATGGGATCGCCTGGGGGGATGGAGAAGCTGTGGTGGAACTAGTAGAGAAAATTGGGCGCTTGGAAGGCTTGGGGGCGCTCTTGGGACAAGGGATGCGTGCGCTGGAGAAGGAATGGGGAAGCGATTTCATTCTGCATGTCAAAGGACAGGCTGTCCCGATGCACGATGTTAGGGGAAAGAAAGGCATGGGGATCAGTTTCGCGACCAGTCCTCGTGGCGCCACCCACATGGAGGGGCTCGATGATGAACTGTTCATCGGAGCTACAGATCCGACACCGCAGCTGGGTGTGTTTGGGCCGGTAGATTGGCTTTCGTGGGACAGGAAATCGAAGCTCTGCGTGATCTACGAAGATCTGATGTCGTTTACGAATTCACTTGTGATGTGTGTTTTTGTTTCTATAAGCAAGGTCGTTGGCACATACTATCCGTACGGCAAGATCCTTGACTTGTTGGGTGCTGTCACGGGCATGCAGTTCGACGAAGAGGAAATGCTCACCATCGGCCACAGGAACTACGCCCTGATGCGACAGCTGTCGTCCAAAGCCACACAAACGTTAGATGAAAAGCCGCTTCCCAAACGTTTCTTTGAGGCGATTCCATCCGGTAGATGTAGTGGAGAGCGGATTGATGAGAGAAAGCTTCAGCAAGCCATCTCGGAGCACGAAAAGCTGCGTGGTCGATCCGTCGACACGACGTCATAGAGCAAAGTAGTCGCGGAAGACACGAGGTGAATCCCTCTACGCGGAACATGTCAGATAGCCCATCCTAGCGTGAGTTCGCGTTTTATGCATCTGCAGGCAAGCTGTCTAGTCTGAAGTTTTTTTCATAAAGGCTCTCCGGTGGATACCCCCCAGCTTGCTGGGGGGAGGAAAGCGGAGATTCGCCGAAGGCGAATCAGCTTGTTGTTCGTACTAGCTGCATGAGTTCTCTCAGGATTGTCCACTTCAACGTCGGAGACAAGCTCCGACGCTACGAAAAAAGGGG
>Ga0315549_1004633_pt1 | contig 11492 bp, 23 predicted proteins | sample SalMarSW160200MG_FD_203101 | JGI IMG/M metagenome (GOLD analysis project Ga0315549, IMG submission 203101) | Salt marsh sediment microbial communities from the Plum Island Ecosystem LTER, Massachusetts, United States - Salt Marsh Sediment SW1601-200 ... | reverse complement strand
TAATTAAAAAAATAAAAAAAGTGTATATAAAAAAATGGGAATGAAAATATTTGGCGTATTTGACGCATATGAATCAAGAGAGACTGAAGAAAAAATGTGTATTTTTATCTCTAATGATTATCATAGGGAAATACATATTAAAGCGTATCCTATCAGAAAAGACAATAATAATGAATATGAAATTCGAATAGATGCACACCATACGCTTGATGAGACTCTTGAAATGAGTATGAGTCAAGGAGTTAAATATCTTCGAAGTCTATTCCCAAATATGTTTGAAGTCTCTAGCGAAAGAGATATTATTAAAAAATTAGAAAATAAAAAGTGGTAAAAAAATGTATATAAACGGAAATAGTCTTGAGAAAATCGAAGTTTTGATGAATGAAATGAAAGTAAATAGAGAAAATCAGTTTTTTATTTTTTCCCTTATGTTTAAGGAACATAAGACATTAAAGAAAGGAATGAAAGAAGAAAAATTGAGCAATTCAGAAACTGACTTTATTAGACGTATCTGCATAAAGCAAGGTATGTCTAAGGAATACATAAATGATAATTATTCATATTAATTTAATATTTCTCTTTTATCTTTACTCATTTCGAGTAGAGAGAGAAAAGAAACAACTAAAAAAATAAAAAAGGTGTATGTAAAAAATGGAAAACAAAACAATAGATAATGAAAAATTAAAAGAATTATATGAGCAATCTTTAGAAAAATGGGAAAAAATTAGAAATAATTTTAGAACTTATTTTCGAAGTTTTGGTTTTTTTGAATATTGTTCTTTTTGTAAAGAACAATTACGAAAAGGCTATGAACATTTAGATGTAAGAGGCACCGTAGGATGTACTACTTGTTCAATAGATAAGTTTATATGTGGTACAGAAAGCAGTTTATTATACAAATTGGGTAATATAAAATTAGAAATGTATAATCTTGTTGACGATATTATATGTAATTTATCAAATCATATATATATTTTAAATAAAGATATAAAAAAATAAAAAAAAGGTGTATGTAAAAAATGGAAAATAAAAAAATATTAGAAAATAAAATAAGTGAAATGTTAGAAAGAATAGTAAAACCACTAAGAAATAATCGCGGTAATAATTACTTTATCTGTATGTGTTGCGGGGATTTAATGAAAAGAAGTGAAGAGGGTAATAAAAATCGTAGTATAGGTAAATCTTTTTTTAATTATGAATTATGCTGCGAGTGTGGTAATGTTATTAAAAAAAATCAGATAAAAAAATGGTTATTAAGAACTTTAGAAGCAATAATTGATGATATTAGTAATTTTAACGGATATGGGCGTTTTACTATAAATGATTATAGATATTATCTTAATGTAAGAGATTATTTACATTTGCGTTAAATTAAATTTAGATATTATATTCTTTTTATTTCTTTTCTGATTTACAGAATAGAGAAAAGAACGTGAACGACTCACGATATACATAAGTTAAGCAAATTAAAGAGATGATATAAAAAAAATGGCTAAAAAATTAAATGATGAGCAAATTAAAGAAATTGAAAATTTTGATTTACCTGATTTTTTAGATGTCAAAATTGAAAGTGTACAAAACTCTATGATTCAAGCATACCCAAAAGCAAATTTAAAATTAGATGTGCCTTATGGTGCGTTTATAATTGATATCTCTACTGAACAAAAAACTGCCTTTGGAAAAGGATGTTTTTTAACTGTAGAAATTGAAGGACAAGGAAAAAGAAGCATTTTTATTAATGAATCTATGAAAATGGGTTTAGCGCGTATTTCAATGATAAAAGGATTAAAGAACAAAAAAGATTTTGAAGGATTAGAAGTAATTCTACAAAAACTTGAACTTAAAAATAGTAAAGGTGTTGAGTATAAGAGTGCTACAATTTATTTAAAAGAATAATCATAATTTTTCAAAATATTAACTATTTTTTTATTTTTTTCTTATTTTCTTGAACATTGTTCAATAAATTTATATATTATTTTAATTATTTATATTATAATAAAATAAATAAAATAAAAATTGATTAAAAAATGGCTATATCTGCTAAAAATATAATTATGATTGCTATAAGTTTAATTATTATTTCTATTATACTTCCAATTGCTTTAACGTATACGGCGGTAATTCCTGTGCAAGAAGTCGTTGTAAATAACGTCACCTATACTGTCGGTGACCAAGTTGACTCTTCTTTAATTACAATGTTGACAATTCTAATACCATTGATGGCATTGATTGGAATTCTATTAGCATACGTTCAATATACACGTACAGATTAAACATAATGACGTATCAAGATACAATACGTTTAGAATTATTTTGTACTTATTTAGCAATTATATTATTTATATACATCATTTTTATACAAATTATAGTAAATTTAAAAATTTTACATTAATAATATGAGATACTATAGAATTGTTTTTTTAGTTTTTATTATTTTTTTTTCTTTTTTTGTTAGTTTAAATTTTATAAAAGTTCTAAACGCTAAAGGTTTAGAAAATATTAATTATGAATTTTCTCAAACTGATTATTACGATTATAATAATAATATAATTAATGATTTAATTACTATAACTAAACCGTATAATTATTCCAACTTTAACGATAATGAATTTGGTGCCGAAGGACTTGAAATTGATTTCATAGATGAATATAATGGGAACGGCGCATTAATGAGAATAAATAGTTATTTTGGTTATAATACTCTCTATGTTGATGATGATTTAACTGATGCTTATACAATGTCAACACATTTAATAAATGCTAATAATTTTCTTGAATTAAATATTTCCTTCGCTATGTTAGAGTTAATAGCTGACCAAAATATAAGATTAATATTAAAAGATAATCTAGACACACCAATAGCGTTAATAGCTTTAAAAAATGATGGAATCTATTATTTTGTTAATACTACTACTCAAATAAATGAATTTGAATTTGATTTAGATGATAATGTATATCATAATTTAGATTTGTCTATAGATTTTACTTCAGAACAAGTATTTATTTCATTTAATAATAATACAATTACAAGAAATTTTTATGATAATAATAATATTGATATGTATATAAATGAAGTAGTAATTAGAAGTTATGACGCAAGTAAAGCAAGTGTTCATTTTAATTTATTTAATATATTAACAAATGATGATGATTTATTAATAATGAATTGTAGTAATTTAGATAATGAATATAGTACGTTTTATAATTATTTTTATATATTATTTAATATTAATTCAAAAATTAGTATATATACTTCTTATAATAATTTGACATATAATAAATCAATAGCCTTTCATTCTACTAATTTTCATAATTTAAGTGTAGGTAAAAATATATTTATAGATTTTTACACTATATTTAATAATTCTAATATAAATAACAATATATTATTATTTTATTATAATGTTTCTAATGTTTTATTATTTAAGATTTTCGGTTTATGTATGCTAACTAATGCGATATATTATGGAGCTATTGTTCCATCTTGGGCTACTGATGTAAATAAAATGTATGGATTAAATAATGCGTTAATTACAAATGCTTATTCTGAATCTATGTATCTAAATTATTTCTATATTAGTAATAATAATCATACATTAAATTATAATGTTGATTTTGATGATAACAGTAAAGATTTCTTAAATTTAATACTTAAATTAGATGTTAAAACATCATTTCATAAAAGTACATATATAACATTTAATTCAAGTAGAACTCCTTCACTAATTTCAAAGTCTTACCTAACTCTAGGACAATGGGGAACATACGGGTATTATAATCAATCAATAGTCTTAAATGATTATCAAGCTAATTATCAAGTAAATATACATAATGATAATAGTACATATTCTACATTTGAATTTATATATTTTAATGTATCTGATATAAATGATTATAGTTTTACAAATTATTGTATTAACGGATATATTAGTTCATTTATAGTAATATATGAAATAACTGTTCCTTCTTTTCTTAATGAGCTAATTTCATTTATTCCGATATTTACCATTATTTTTATTCCTTCTACTGCTATTTCTTATAAAATAAAATCAAAAACATTATTAATTCCATTAATTTTATTATTTTCATTTATCTGTTTAATTACATTTTTAATTCCATTATGGCAATTTTTTTTAATACTTATATCGTTAGGTTGTTTAATGTTAATTGAGGAATATTAAAATGGATACAACTAATATAGTAATAGGTTTAGGTATAATGGTCGGATTATCGTTAATTCTCACGTTATTAACATTTAAAACGTTCTATTCTTTTATAGCGTTTTTAACGATTTCTACAGGTTTTATGGTTATGATTGGTTTATTTGATATATATGATTTAGTATTAATATTAATAATTTTCGCAGTATTTACAGTTATCAGAATTAAACAGAAAGGTGTTATGATTTGATATTATTAACATTACCCATATTTGTTATGTTGTTAGTAGATTTATTTATAATCGTTTATACTGCTACTAATTTTACTTGGAATCAGGTTCAAGCTGAAGGATTTATAAAGGATTGGGAATTAAATTTCAGTTATGTTCTTGATAATTTTTGGATGGCTCTAGGTATTATTATAGCCATAGTTATAGTCATAATACTGCTTGGAATTACCATTTTAAGCTCGGGCATCAAGGAAATTAGTATTAAAATGGGTTCTTCGATTGTTTTATATATTTCATTATGGATTTTTGTTAGTGTGTATGCGTTTTACTATATATTTAATATATATATTTGGGGGATATTCATTTATATTGTATTAACATTTATGTATAGTATGGGCGTTATAAATCAAATTACAAAAGGTTAACATTTATGATATTACAAGATAATTATACGATACCAGATATGATTCTATTTAGTCTTGATATAGAATTAATGATTGGGTTTATAATAATGTTATTTTTATTATTAATCAACGTATATTTTTATAAAAAAATGAAAATACCTTTATTAATTATAGTAATATTTTTATTCTCTATTATAATTGGCTCTATGCTATTAAGCAATGAGCAATTCTTTAGAATTAATTATTTAACTTATTTTGTTATATTTTTTATGCTATTTCAAACTGTTTTATTTATATTAATAATAATTAAAATTTATGAAAAGGATGATAAAAATGTTTAATTTATTTAAAACTAAATTTATTATAAAAATAGTTAAAAAAGTTAATGATTCATATGAATTAATTAAAACATTTAATATTAATACTAATGTTGATGAAATTGACGGAAATGTAATTGATTTTGATAAACCCTTTTATCGAAATGGTCTTAAACTTTATTATTTTATAGAACAAACTTCAGGGCAAATTTATTCAAGTAAAACAAATGATAAAAGAGCATTAATTACATTAGCAGATATGATTGTTAATAAATCAATTATTAAACAATTATCTGCTAATTTGGATAAAATGAGGGAAAAACTCATTAGAAATTGGCTAATTATAGGTATAGCAATAGGCACTATATTAGGCGGTTGTATTGGATATATTATTGGAATTAGCTAGAGGGATATGAAAAATGGAAAATAAAAAACAAGATATTACGGCTATAGAAAAATTTATTTCTAAAATAAAAAAAACAAATAAGGATATTAGCGATAATGAAATTTTAAATAATCTAATTTCATTTACTGATAATATTGATTTAAAAACAAGAATTTATAATGCTAAAGATTTTTCTATGCTAAATGTTATAGCTGAAATATTAAAAACTATTGGATTAGAAAAATCATCTAACACGTTAGCATTATTTAATACTAAATATAAAACTTTCATGATTTCTGAAAATGGCTTAAGTAGAAAAGAAATTGTAGAAGTTTTATCAACTAGAAAAAAAGAAAATGATGAGCAATTAAGTATAGCTAAGAAATTAACATCAAATTTATCAAAAATAGAAAGTGAATAATAATAGATGTTGATCGGAATATTTGGCAATATAGGAGCTGGGAAAACCCTTTTATCAACAATCTTTAGTATAATTTCAATTAAAGATAAAATATACGCAAATTATAAAATTAATAATGAAAAATACTGTCCTTTAAAATTAATTGATTTATTAGAATTACCAAATAACGTTGATGTTGTAATAGATGAAGCATACACTTGGTTAGAATCAAGAACTTCAATGTCAAAAATAAATCTGTATATTTCATATATTATATTTCAATCAAGAAAAAGAAATGTTGATATTTTTATAACTGCTCAATTAGAATCGACAGTAGATTTGCGTTTTAGGGAATTATGTCATGTACATTTTATCGCACATAATGTAGTTAATCATTTAAACGAAACTATTGCTTTTTTCTATGAACTATTTTATAATAACAAATATTTAGGTAATTTTTATTTTTTAGAATCAGATGTGAGAGAATATTATAAATCATATGATACAAATGAAATCATAGAGCCACGTAATTTTAGAAAACTTAAAATAGAACTTCTTTCTGACTCCATAGACAGATTAATTCCTTTCCTTGATTCATTACTGCCCGAAATTAGAAAATTAGTTAAAAAAAGTAAGCATAATAATAGATATACTAAAACAGAAATAAAGGCTCATTTAACTACATTAAATATTCCAACACGTTTTTGCGAATATTATTATCATAAATTAAATGAAAATTAAAAAATAATTAATATAAAAATAATGAGAATAATAATTAAATTAAGAGATGGAAAAATAATAAAGGCGTGTATATTTAGTATGTTTACAAATTCAATTACTCTTAATAATAGATTTACTATTTCATTTAAATTAATTAAAGAAATTATTATCCTAATGAATTAAATCATTAATATTATATGAATAAACAACATGATTTTTAACTATTCCTTTATTATATGTTTTTAAAATTTCTTTAGTAGTTGTTTCTATAAGTTGTTTATTTAGAATTCCATTTTTTAAGTCGGATTTCATTTTATTCCATGTCTCACTTTCATAGATAACTTTTTCCTTATTTTCTTCTAATAATTTTGACTTCTTTTTAACTCCTTTACATTTTCTTAATTTTTCATTATCTTTATAATTTGTAAAATCGTAAAATTTAGGATTATAAAAAATAGCTTTACCAAATCCTTCTAATTTTAGTTTTCCTAATTTATATTCATGAATAAATCCTTTCATTAATAAGGTTTTAAATCCTTGTTGATTTAGAAATAAAGAATCAGTATCAACATAAAACACATTTTCTCTTTTAGCTATTAGTAAGTATTTAATTAATAACATACGTGCGTAGGACGTAGTAAAAGAAGATATAGCTACAAAAGAATCTTTAGAATTTTTTTCTAATTGTTTAAATGAATATAATTTATGATTTATCAAATATAATTCACACTCATTAATTATTGTTCCTAAATATACAATACAATTATTTCGACATTCAAATTCCTTTTCTTTTAACATTAATACAATTAGTTGATGATATTTAATAAAAAAATGAGAATTAATATCAATTTCTTTATATTCTATATCCTTTTGACCAAATTTACCGTATAGATTGGTTAGTATCATTTTTGTAAATTCTCTTAACGCTAATTTATTTTCTCTTGAATATTTCTTTTTTAATTTATAGAAAAAGGTTATAAAATTTTCAAAAATATTACTCATTTCATACATATTTAATTGATAAATATGATTTATTTTTCCATATTTTTCTATAAATTCAAGTTCAGGAGTACAAAATGAACCAATAATATTGTTTCCATAAACAAATAAACATTTGTTTAATTTTTGGTCTTTATAAAGTAGATAAGCATGTTTTTCAGAAATAGAATAAGATATTTTCATAATAAAACCATAATTTTGTTTATTTTTAAAATCATTATAAATTCTAAATAATTTAGATTGGGAATTTGATGCCTCATGTTGATATAAAACTAATTTTGTAGGAAATTTTTCATTTTTCATAACTTCAGCATATTCACTATTAATATCTGTTTTATATACATTTTCTATTTCTTTATTAGTTATAAATACATCAGTTATACCACCCTTATATGAATTTCTTTCTAATTGAATCGCTTTCTTCCAATCGTGAATTTCTATAGGATTTTCTTTTATATTATAAAATTTATGTCTAAATATATTTAAAGAAAGCGACGCGGAAGTTGGTTTTAATTTAGATAAGTTATTTTTCTCTAAAAATTCTAATAATTGTTTTATAAACACATATAATATATAAGCATCATTCATACAATATTTTCTTAAATAATATTCTTTATAATTATCAAAATCAATATCTAATTTAGTTAGATTAACAGATTTAGCTATTTCACTAAGAGGCTTTTTAACATAATTAAATGTATCCCAAAAGTTTAATATATATTGCTCTTTTCCTTTCTCATCATATTTTATAAAGCGTAGAATAAATACTGAACTTCTAACATAATGATTGACAAGTACAAAATCTCTATTAAGCAAATAATTAAATCCGTCAATCATCTTAAAATCAAAATACGTATTATGTGCGAATACAGTAATTTGATTGTTTTTCTCATCAAACATAGAAAATAAATTATTCCAAAATCGTTTTAATTTAATAAAGCGTAGTTTTTTTACTTTATTTTGATGATATTTATAGAAAATAGCACACCCTATTTTAAATTTTAGTTCTTTAGTTGTAGCGTTTATTTTGCTTTCTGTCGATTCAGTATCTAAAAAGCAATAATTTTCTTGAATTTTAAGCGAATGATTTTCTCGGAAAATATGAAAGTTATTTTTCATTTTATTATCATTTAATGAATTTAAAAACTTATTATATAATTTAATAAAGATTTATCTACAAATTGAGTGTATGTTAATTGTTTAGTAGATAATATCTTAAATTTTTTACAATAAAACGCTTGTATTACTGCTATTTGATTTTCATATTCTTTTTGATTAGTAAATACAATAAAGAATTTCCTTTTATTACATTGTATCGTTTGTATATAATAAAATCCTTCTTTTTTACTAATCTTTACTTTCTTTCTTTTTCTTGTAATTTTCTGTTTTGCTTTTTTATAAAAACGCGAGAATCTATTATAAAATGATTTTATTTTAGTTTTATTTTCAATATCTCTTTTCTTAATATAATCTAATTTAACTTGCTCTTGATTATTATAAATTTGTTCAGTTAGTCTTTTATAACCCTTAAATGTTAATTCAGATATATTTTTATTATACTTTTGATTAAACTCATCAACATTTAAATTATAAAAATCATTAATTTCAATTTTATTTTTAAAAATATAATTTAAATGAATTTGACGCCTATTTCTACTTTTTTTACTCGCCATTTTCTAACTCCTTCATTTTTAAATTAAAAAAATCATGTAAATTTATTATTTCAATTTTTTCAATTTTTTCATATAATTTTTTAAAATAATTATAATCATTAAAAGAAATCATTTTGCCTCGCTCACGCCTAATAACGCTTTTATAATCATTACTCCTTAACATAGTTCATTATACTCCTTTTCAAGTTGTTTGATTGTAAGATGTTCCAGTACATTATCAATAGTTAGCTGCTTGTCAAATTGATTAGTTAGATAATCAAGCATCATTTTTGTTTTCTCTCTTGTTCTTTCTTGTAAATTTAATGAATTTTCAAAAGTAATAAATATTTCTTTAAGAGTTTTAGAATCTAAATGAAATGCTTTATGCTTTTCAATTACTAATTTTAAAAATTGATTTATTTTCATATAATATTATTAGATTGAGTATTTATAAATCTTTAATTTTGTTATTTTGTTCAATTTTATTTCGAAAATATGAACAATGTTTAATATATTATTAAAAAATATGAATAAATATTCAAATTTATTATATCCTGGATATAAATATGTTCAAAAAAAAGAATTGAACAATGTTCATAAAAATAAGAAAAAAATTTTTTACTTTACCTGCGAATCTTACTCATTTTTGAGTAATGTTTATATTTATAAAAAATAAGAAAAAATAAAAAATTTATTTTTTACATTCAAATTCTCTTATTTGAGATAATAAAACCTTAATATCTAATATTTTTTGTTTTAATTTTAAAGGACTTATTTTCAAATTGCTTAAAGAGAATTCTAATATTTCATTTATAGTATTTATAGAATTTTGTATTCTATTAAATTTATTAGGAACAATTATTTTTGTTTGTTTTAATGTATTTAAATCGCTAAAAATCGTATCTAAAAGAATAAATAAATCATCTCTACAAATATAAGTATATTCAAATTCAGAAAGCCATTTAGGATTTTTAAAATATTCATTTATTTTTTTAAAATCTATAATTTTTTCTATTTCATTCATTTTTTATATCGCTCCAAAATTTACTTAAACTTCTTTTTTTATCAATATTTTTATTACAAATGTTAAAAAACATATTTATTAATCTACTTTCTTTTTTAATTATAGAGCTAGGATAAAAAGCATCAATACAATTAGAAAAAATAATTTTAATTTGGTCTAACATTATTTCAACATCAGTTATTTCATTAAAAATATCAATTAGAGTTTTATCATTAGTTTGATGTCTTAGAAATTTTGATATAGCTTGTATCAATTCACTTAATTCTTCCATAGCTATTATAAATTGGATTTCTATTCCGAATTCATTAACCAATTTTAACATTTCATATCTTAAATTAGGAAATCTTAAATAATTTTCTAATTTTTTCCAATTAGGTTTAATTTCTTTTTGTATATTATCCATTTTTTACATACACCTTTTTATTACTAAAGTATGTCCTTTTTTTCGATTTTGCCTTGTTATTTTAAAAGCAAAAAATTCTATATTATCTCTCTCTAGAGCATTTTGAATTTGTTCTAGCGCATCATTTCTATTGTCTATTGATGTAAATTTAAATTCTATTTTATAAATTGTCATTTTTTACATACACCTATTTTTTATTTTCTAATAGTCTAATTGACTAAAAGTTTAAAATAAAATATTTAATTAATTAAATATATTTAATCTAATAATCGGCTCATAATAATTAAGAGATTGTCTAATAGATTCTTTCCAATTTTTAATTACTAAATCTTTAATTTCAGTACTTTTAATTTTAATATGTGGTAATTTACACGCTTTCTTATATAAAATTTTTTTATTTTCCATTTTTTACATACACCTTTTTTATTTTTTTATATCTTTATTTAAAATATTTATATGCTCTGATAAATTACCTATAATATTATTAAGAATACTACTCATTCTAGATTCTATATGAGACAATTCAGATAATAAACTGCTTTCTGAACCACATATAAACTTATCTATTAAACAAGATTTACATCCTTTTGAACCTTCTACATCTAAATCTAAATTTTCATATCCTTTTTTTAATTGTTCTCTACAAAATGAGCAAAAATTAAAAAATTCTATTATGCGAAATTCATCATTAATTTTTTCCCATTTTTCTAAAGATTGCTCATACAATTCTTTTAATTTTTCATTATCTATTGTTTTGTTTTTCATTTTTTACATACACCTAATTTTTATTTTTTTAATT
>Ga0315549_1004613_pt1 | contig 11511 bp, 8 predicted proteins | sample SalMarSW160200MG_FD_203101 | JGI IMG/M metagenome (GOLD analysis project Ga0315549, IMG submission 203101) | Salt marsh sediment microbial communities from the Plum Island Ecosystem LTER, Massachusetts, United States - Salt Marsh Sediment SW1601-200 ... | reverse complement strand
TCGTTGTTCTGCCTTTTGATAATCCTTAATGGAATAGGTGTGTCCCAGGCAAAGTTCCTTGGCATAGAAGATGCTCAAACATCTCCGCGTACTCGGATGGGGTCCTATCCCAGTTCAACTGTTGGCACTAATTTTTTAGACCCTGAAGACTTGGGGCAGCATTCATATCGGTTTAGCTTTTCGGAAAAAAACGGGATTTTATATACCTGCAAAGGCGGGCATATTGATATAGCTCATTTGCGTAAAGCGGCCGACTGGACGGCATTTGTTACTGCAGATACTTTTAAAAAACTCAAGGAAAACAAAAAAAAGTTTTCATTCAAACTGATGGAGCCATCCCGGTATCATGTGCAGATTACTTATCCGGAAAACTGGAAAGATTTGTCAGGAAAAGAAAAGGAGGATATTGCATTTGATATCTCTATTCGTCTTGGAGAATACTTCATCTACACGGCAACTACATGGCATGAAATCATTACGTGGTTCGGCTATCAATGCACAGGAGTTCTTTATTCGGAGTTTGCATCTGCTTTTACCTGGGAGGATATCTTTTCAAATCTTCTGGGAACACATATTGCAGCGCAGGCGCTTCGAGATACTGAACATGAGTATGATGAAGCTGTGACACTGGCTTTTGCGAGGGAGCTGGAAAAGCTAAGAGTTCAGCCGAGACAGGTAGCAAGGCGAGCGGCCGAGAAGGTAAGGGGAGATTGGTTTTCGGGCGATTTGATATTTTTTATTAATATGAAAAAGAGGAATTTTGATATAGGCCTGGATGATGGTTATGTTACTCCTTCGATTATTCAATCAGTTCCTGGCTGCGAAGGGGCAGAACCTAAACTATATCCGGTTCCCAATCTTGACTTTCTTTCTGAATATGGATTTTCAGTGAAACTCGAAATTGAACCCAGAGTGCATGAGAAAAATGAAATCCTGAGCATTGTTTATTCCGAAAACGGAGAAAGAAGAAAGCGGATAGAACCTGATATCCACTTTGCTGCGATTATGAACTATATCAAAGAAGAGGCAATAACAAAATACGGCGATAATGTGGACCTTTGTGATACAATTACACAAACACCGCCTAAAGCTCGCCCATTTGAGCCAAGTATGGCACAGTTTTTGGCTGGGGGAAATGATTCTGTTGAAACTGTAGAATCATCACGAAACACCGGTACTGCTAAAAGTGCAATAGAGTCAATCGAGTCATATCGTATCGAGCCGGCCTGGGAAACTATCGTTGCGGGAGATGTAAACGGCGATTCGAAAGTGGATTTTGTGGATTTTGCAATTACGACATTTCAATGGCTGGAACCTGATGGTGACCTCGATTAATCACTGTTTGCTTACTTACATGCCCTGACTATTATTGAGTGTCAGAGTACTGTAGTACAAGCAACTCAAAAACTTTTACTATAAGCCTCACAAATGCTGTTTTTACTTCAGAAGGAAGTTTTGTTGGATTATATAGGTGATTTTGTATAGAATTGGCCTTTATGAAAGTTTTAGTTGCAGAAAAGTGTGGATTTTGTCACGGCGTTAGAAACGCTATCAGTATGGCTGAAAGGATACTGAGCCAGGAGAGAGATGTTTGCAGTCTCGGGTCAATTATTCATAACAAAGATGTAGTTGAGCATCTGGCGAAAGCCGGCCTAAAAATCGTAAATAGCGTGGAGGAAATTCGATCCGGGACAGTTTTGATTCCGTCTCACGGTGCAGCCCCGGCAAAGATAGCGAAGCTGAAAGAAAAAGGCATTAGTATTGTAGATGCCACTTGTGTGCTGGTCAAAAAGGTCCAGCATATTGTCGAAGGGTTGGAAAAGGATGGTTATAAAGTGGTAGTTGTCGGCGATGAAAATCATCCTGAGGTCAAGGCGGTTGTGGGCTGTGCGGGGGATGTTATTGTCCTTGCTAATGAGTCGGATTTGTATAAGCTGCCCCGAAATGCTAAGTTAGGAATTGTTTGTCAGACTACACAGAGCCCGGATTACTTTAGTGAAATGCTTAGTGCTATAGAGAGATGCAGCTTTAGTGAGCTGAAAGTAATCAACACTTTGTGTCAGGAGGCGATAAAAAGGCAGGAGTCGGCTGTGCAATTGTGCAGGCAGGTAGATGTAATGTTTGTGCTTGGCGGTCTGGAAAGTGCCAATACGCGGAGACTCGCAGAGCTTTGCAAAAGAGTAAACAGCCAAACATTTCATTTGCAAAATTGGAATGAACTTGACAAAAGTATACTTTCCGGTAAGAATATGGCAGGTGTTACGGCAGGGGCCTCAACGCCTGAGTGGATAATAGACGAATTTGTAAAGAATTTGGAGGATTTTGGTAGCAGCAGCGACCGATAGCAACTTTGAAAAAAAGTTGAAAATGTACGGTTTGCATTGGTTGCGTTGGCCAATGCGTTTTTATAAATGATTAACCAGAACTTTTATATTTGTGCAGTGTTGCACAAGGGCTTATTGGCGTGAATGTGGGGCGCCAATACGTCGAAGACAAAGACTCCACAGAGGGTTTTTATTTATGGTAGATAGAAATATAGTTAACAAATTAGGTTTGTCGCAAGAGAAACTTGACCAGCAAGTCAACGAGATGTTCAGTGAGAAAGAAAATGAATTTTTGGAGGAGGCTCTGCAGAAGAAGGTGGATTTACGTTTGCCGGGTACTGTTCTTAAAGGAACAATCGTGTCGCAAATAGGTAATGATATTATTGTCGAGGTTGGCCTGAAAAGCGAGGGAGTTGTCGATGCGAGTGAATTTGACAGCCCTGATGATATTGAGCCGGGCAAAGAAATAGAGGTCCTTCTTGAAGATACTGATTCTGAAAGCGGACTTGTTCTGCTGAACAAGCGCAAAGCAGACGTCATTAGGGGCTGGGAAACTATTATCGACACGAAAAAGGAAGGAGATATTGTCAAGGGCAAGGTTATAAGGCGCATCAAAGGCGGATTGCTTGTTGATATTGGAGTTCCTGTGTTTTTACCGGCCTCGCAGGTGGATATCAGAAAACCGGGCGACATAAGCAGATTTATCGGCAAAGAGGTGGACTGCAAGATTCTTAAAATCGATATCGAAGGTCGGAACATTGTCATATCGAGGCGTAAGCTTATCGAAGAAGAGCGATGCAGTAGCAAGGAGAAAATTCTTTCGGAAATCGAGGTCGGTCAATTACGAAAAGGTGTTGTGAAGAACATCGCTGACTTTGGTGTATTTGTGGACTTGGGTGGCCTGGATGGCCTGTTGCATATCTCTGATTTGAGCTGGGGCAGGATATCACATCCGTCTGAAGTTGTCGAGCTTGACCAGAAAATCGAATGTGTGGTTATTGATGTAGATAAAGAGAATGAGAAGATATCTTTGGGTTTGAAGCAGAAGACAAGCAGTCCGTGGGATGATGTTGAACAGCGTTACCCAATCGGAGCGAAGGTAAAGGGTAAAGTCGTAAATGTTATGAACTATGGCGTGTTTGTTCGGCTTGAAGATGGCATTGAAGGGCTGGTACATATTAGCGAGATGAGCTGGACAAGGCGTCTGGCACACCCTGGCGAGATGGTCAATCTCGGTGATGAAATTGAGATAATCGTGCTGAGTGTTAACAGGGAAAAGCAGGAAATATCGCTGGGTCTGAAGCAAACCGAAGTGAATCCATGGGCGATAGCTTCTCAAAAATATCCGCTTGGGGCGATTGTTTCAACGAAGGTGCGTAGTGTGACTAATTTCGGGGCGTTCGTGGAGATAGAGCCGGGCATCGATGGTATGATACATATATCGGATTTAAGCTGGACTAAGAAGTATAACCATCCGAGCGAGGCCCTGCAAAAAGGTCAGGAGATAAAGTGCATTGTTCTCGAAGTTAACGAAGACAAACGACGGATATCACTGGGTATAAAGCAAATGACCGAAGACCCATGGATTCGTGCTATTCCGGAAAAGTATATCCCTGGACATATCATAAAAGGCAAGGTGGCAAAACTTACTAATTTTGGGGCTTTTGTTGAGCTTGAACCGGATTTGGAGGGCCTGCTGCACATTTCTGAACTTGCCGACCACAAGATTAACAAGCCTCAGGATATTGTTCATGTGGGAGATGAGATTGAAGTTAAGATTCTAAAGGTTGATAATGAGGCCCGCAAAATCGGATTGAGTTTGAGAAGAGTTCAGTGGGCTGCTGAGGAACAAACAGCCGAGCCCACCAAGCAGCCGCCATCGGCGGAAATCCAGGATGACCTTTCGAGTACCGATTTGGACGAATCTGAGAAACCGCAGGACAAGGCCGGTGAAAACAAAGAGGCAGAAGCCGAGCCGAGCGTCTCCGACACCGAGGTTCAAACGCAAAATGAGCCGGATGAGCAAAAAGCCGTTTTAATTGAGCCGGAAGAGTCAGATGTTGATAAAGCGGCAGTAGAAGAAGAATCTGCACCCACGCAGTCGGAACAACCGAAAGAAAGCACGGATACTGAACAAGACAGCGACGATAATAGCGCAAAACAGGACACTGCGAAAGAATAACAAGCAAATGGGGATGAGGATTAGACATAGATAGCTACCTGCTTGGCCACTATCTTCGTAGTTTTTTGAGGATGAATCTGGCAATTTTTTGTTTTGTATATTTAACCGAGACAAAGTGGCTATAGGGAAGATGAAAAATAGCAGTTGCAAGAAGTTTTCCAGGTGATTTTCCTGCAAGCCAGTGTTATAAGCGCTTGTATATGCTGAACTTATGCATCTTATATCTTTGTGACACAAAATTTCCTGTAATTTTGTGACTTTTTTCTTGACGAGGACATAGCTAATATGGTATAAATAGGCAGGTTAAGTTGAGATAAAAATGTATATATGGAGTGAGGTTGATGAGCCATAAAGTATTGGCATTTCAACCAAAAGCTCAGACTTGAGCTTCCCCAAGGAGGAGGTAAAGACCAAGTTCCAAAAGAGTTCTTTAACAGGCACAGGGTTGGTGAAGAGCTTTGTTGCTTGTTTTGTTGTATGGTTGTTTGAGACAGGCACAACTGGTTGTGAAAGGTTTGTACGCTTGTCGAGAGCGACTAAATTGTTTCGGCTTGTAGCCGGAGCAAATATGTTTATTTGAAAAGAGGAGGAGTATTATGAGTACAAAGTTAATAACTTTTGTTTGTGTGTTAACACTGGCCTTGGCGTCAAGCAGCTACGGCAGCTGCCATGATCCAAGCACCATATTGTTCCAGGGTGATGTGTGTCACGATGGCCATTTTCTGTTAGGCAACTGGGAAATGCCCGGCAACCACAACGGCTGGCAAGCCACAGGTGATTATGACGGCTGGACCACAATTACCCATGGCGTCATGATTGGCTATGATGATTGGTCAACATTGGACTTTGACAGTCTCAAGATAGTTGCTCCATCAGGTTGGGTAGGGCTGATAGAGCTCAGGCTTCCGGATCCACAGAGATTTTGTGTTGGTAATTCCGGCCTTACTCTGGAAGATGCGTTCTTCGCCAACGATACGTTCAATATGGACATAAAGGTTAATCCTTGGATGGATACATGTCCTGGTTGCGGGCCATGTACTGGTGGTGCCAATCTCCAGTTGATTCTCAATTCAGATGGTATCGGCTGGTACGGCTTAGGGCAGGTTGATGTGGATATTGTTAATGGCGGAATATATCACATGTCACTCAGCTATGCCCATCTTCTTGATGGTGACATATATAATGACGAGTTCGCCACAGATGAGTTTGGCGATCCGCTTTATACGTACCTTGAATTTGTGTTGGCCGGATGGACAGACGCTGAGTGTCCCCAGGAATGGATTATCGACCATGCGTACTTGACTCCTGAGCCGACTACAATAGCCCTGTTAGGTCTGGGTGGATTGGCTCTGATTCGCAAGAGACGCTAATACGTAAATAAGTAAACGTATTGGCTGGCCAATGAGTTTGCATCTTTTCGGGGCCTATATCGTTTAGCGATATAGGCCCCGGTTGTTTTTATGGCTTTTTTTATCGTATTATGGGGGATTCAGGATGAACTTAAGACAACAGCGGAGGGTAAATTATTTATAACGGCAGAAATGTAATTATTGATATTAAATTGATATTAATATGTATGCACTGTACAATAGCCGATATTATAAATAAAAGACTATGTCATAATTTGGAGGTTAATAGCTATGTTAGTCTGGATGTTTAGATTCATATTTTTTGTGATGATTATCGCAGTTTTAATTCTTAACTTAAGCGCGGATCCGATTGCAGGCGAGGAAGGCAGGAGAAACTTTTATGTAATTCTTCTGAGCGGTGCGGTACTGGTGTTGATAACACTTATAGTTGATGTTTTTACGCCGAAGAAGTCTTTGGCAGCGCTGGCGGGTGTGTTTTTTGGGCTTTTAGCGGGGATGTTTTTCAGCTGGGGCGCGGCACAGATTATCGACTTGGTAGACGAGATATATTTACTTCGATTAAGCCCGATATCGCTTCAGGCAATTAAGTGGATGATGGGGATTTGTATATGTTTTCTAACCATCAGTGTAGTGATGCGGACCAAGGATGACGTGCGTTTTGTGGTTCCTTATGTTCATTTTGCCAAACAAACCAAAGGGGCCCGGCCGTTGGTTTTGGATACGTCGGTGATTATTGACGGGCGGATTGTAGATCTGTGCCAGAGCAAAATGTTTGATGCTCCATTGATTGTTCCGCGTTTTGTCCTAAATGAGCTGCAATTGATAGCTGATTCGGCTGACAAGCTCAAGCGTAACCGAGGCAGGCGGGGACTTGATATACTTAATAAGATGCAAATGAATCCTGTTATTGATGTGGAAATCGATGACACCGCTGCGATTCCGGAGGTTGAGGAGGCCAAAGGGGTTGACCAGAAATTGATGCTGTTTACCAAGAGTTGTAGCGGGCGTCTTGCTACGACGGACTATAACCTCAGCAAGGTTGCACAAGTTCGTGAGGTTGATGTAATAAATATAAACGATTTGGCTAATTCATTGAAGGTCGTTGCATTGCCGGGTGAGACTATGGAAGTTAAAATAATAAAACCCGGCGAAGAAGCGGAGCAGGGTATAGGTTATCTGGCTGACGGGACGATGGTTGTTGTTGAAGGTGCTCGCAACAAGATTGCGCGGGAAGTGGTTATTAGCATCACCAGCTCACTTCAGACATCGGCCGGCAAGATGATATTTGGCAAATTTGAGGGATTTGTGCAGGATAGAAACAGAACCGGTCGGCAAGTGTCATATGGGAAGCCGGCTGGAGTAAGTACATCGCAGAGCGATAAAAGTTAAAGACGACCGAAGTTACGGATATAATACCTAAAGTATATAGCCAAAGATCCAAAGTATGGGTCTTTGGCTTTTTTCAATTGTGGGATTAGGTGCTCTATTTAGACTTCAGGAGGCATTTTGTAAATACGGCGACAGCAAGAACATTACCGGTGGCGAATAACCACCAGTAGAAATGTGATTGAAAGTCGATTTTAGTAATGTGCAGGCCGGCAATGCAAAAGGAGACAACCACGGCAAAACCGGCAAGCATAAAACCGAGCCACTCAATCAGCGTTACTTTAAGGCTTCTGCCGCAAGAGTCTCTGTAAAGTATTATTACGGCAAATAACAGCAGTGTAAATGAGATAAGCATCGGGGCTAAAACAGGACCAGCCCAGGTAGTCGGTATAAGAAATAAAATGTCCCAATCCGTAATTGAGCTGGGCCAGTTAATGAGAATCTTAAGCCAGACGTAATAGAAGATATCCCAAACGGCGAATATGGTCGCGAAATAAGCAAACCTCTGATGACGGTTTTTGCCGGACAGCCAGGCACCGATAAGGATTAAAATTAGAGTGGCGGCTTCTCTACCGATTTCAGTTAGCAGAAGCGGTTCCCATAGCGGGTCGATACCAAAGTTGATTAAGGGAAAGATGAAACCGTTGGGATGGAAGATTGTTCGCAGATAGACAACGACAGCGGATTCGATGTATGCAAAGGCGATGCCGAAGATGATAACGATGCAAAATCGTCTGAATGCTGTCTTCGATGGTTCGCCGGATGTATCTGATAGTCTCTCGTTTGTTTCCATAATGTTATAGTTTGTGTAGTTCTTTCATTAACGCCGGGATGATTTTGTTTTCAGGTACTGTTGCGATTTTCCGCCCGTTTCTGTATATAAAGCCCTTATTTTTTGCGGCGCAGACGGCCAAATCAGCATCGGCAGCTTCGCCGGGTCCGTTGACGATGCAACCCATCACGGCAATACGCAGTGGTTTATTAATTTTAGTAACCGTCTTTTTGACTCGGCGGGCTAGTTTGATTACGTCAATTTCGGCCCTGGCGCAGGTCGGGCAGACTATAAGTTCCACAGTCGGGCGTTCGTAAAGGTCGAGCGCAATTAGTATCTGTTTTGCAATTTCAGTTTCCACTACAGGGTCACCTGCGGCGCTTACCCTGATAGTGTCGCCAATACCTTCCGCCAGGAGCGTTCCTATAGCGATAGCCGATGATATTTGTGCATCTTCGGGCAGGCCTGCGTGGGTCAGGCCGACGTGAATAGGATAATCGAAGGTCTCTGCAATTTTGCGGTTGACTTCAATAGTTCTTAAGCAATCGTGGCTTTTTGCGCTTAGAACCAATTGGGTGAAGTTGCGATTTTCGAACAGTTGTACATACTTTTTTATTTCTTTCAACATCAAAGCGGTGCGTTTTGTGGGCGGGACATCTTGTTTTTTAAGGTCCCTGATACTTGCTTCATTTACGCCGATGCGTATGGCGACTTTGTGCAGCTTGGCTGCATCTATTATTCGATGGATGTCTTTTCGATTTTTTATATTGCCGGGATTGAGCCGTATTTTAGCAGCACCGGCTTCTATCGCTTCAATGGCTCGGCTGGGGCTGAAATGAACGTCGGCAATTAACGGGACATTTACCTTCTGCACTATTTTTGCAAACGCCGCCGTGTCAGCCCGTCTCGGAACGGCGATTCTTACCAGCCGGCAGCCGGCCTGGGCGAGCTGGTTTACCTGCCTTACGCAGCGGTTAATATCAGTGGTTGGCACTTTCGTCATCGATTGTACGACAACAGGAGCAGATGAGCCGATTATAACCTGGCCAACCTTAACAGTTTTTGTTCTTCTTCTCTTAATCATATTTAATTTTTGCCGCGAAGGCGCCAGGACACCAGGTTTTTTTAATTTATAAATTTTTTGCAACTTCGTGTTTTTGTGTCTAATCCTTTTTCTTTTCAAGATTGTAGCTTGTTTTATTCTTTCGAGCAAATTAAAATGTCGCCCATTCAAAAGAATGATTATGTACCACGGCCATCCTGGCCGTGGTATCACGGGCAGCGAAGCCCGTGATACGCTATGATTTCGATGCTGATATATATTGGTGTAATATTATTTGTTGCCTATTGGGGCTTGGGGGTGATACTTTACATTATGCAGCCGAAGTTTTTGTACAGTCCTAGGGGGGAAGTTACCTATACGCCAGCCGAATTGGACCTGGAATTTGAAGATGTAGTCTTCGAAAGTGATGATGGCTTGAGATTGAGTGGTTGGTATATCCCGTCTGAAAACGCGCAGTTTACGGTTCTGTTTTGCCATGGTAACGGCGGCAATATGATGCATCGTCTGGACAGTATAAATATCTTTTATAATCTTGGATTGAATTGCTTTATTTTTGACTATCGCGGCTACGGGGTAAGTGAGGGTAAACCCAGCGAAGGGGGAACATATCTGGATGTTGAGGCAGCCTATAAATGGCTGACCGAAGAAAAAAAAATACCACCGGATAATATCATCGTCTTCGGCAGGTCCCTGGGAGGTAGTATCGCTGCATACCTGGCAAGTAAGGTTAGGGTGAGAGCCCTGGTTATCGAGAGCACCTTTACATCTTATGCTGACATCGGCAAGAGATTTTATCCTTATATGCCGGTGCGGTGGTTTGCAAGTTTCAGCTACAGGACAATCGATTATATCAAAGATATTCATTGTCCGGCGATGCTGATTTACAGCAGGGACGATGAGGTTGTGCCGTTTGAATTTGGGCTGGAGCTTTACGAGGTGGCGAACGAGCCGAAAAAGCTTGTAGAAATTTTCGGCAGCCACAATGACGGTTTCTTGGTTTCCGGCGAGATTTACAAAAAGGCCTGGACAGAGTGGCTAAAATCTTTGAAAGAATATAAAAGTCAAGCTGCTCGCCAACAGGTTTCTTAGCAATTCATATCTTGCATTATCTGTTGTGTAATAATGCGAATTTGTCTGCTGATACCCGCTTGCGCTCGTACAGGTTTTATGGTTTTTTTTCTACGATATTGTTCTCGTTAAAAGATTGGCCTTTCTGAGAATATTTTAAATGTATGTTGCCGGATACAAAGGAAAATTTCTGACGGGGTAAACCCACAGGCATATTTGGTCGATATTTCAAATGGGTTTTTGCACACATGGAGGAGTGGGACCACATTTTGCAGCACGTCGCAAAATGGAAACCAGGGCAATCGTCCTATAATAGTGAGTTAGGGGAAAAGCTGAATTTGCCTTAATGGCTGGGGTCGAAAGACTTTTGGCTGGGCAGGAGTGAGCTATAGCATTTGACGCCACTATAAAAGAATACCTGCAGGAGATTGACGCAGCATCATTGCTGACGGTAGAACAAGAGCACTATTTAGGCAAACTGGTCGTTGAGAAGAATGACCCGTGGGCCAGAGAGCAGTTGGTGCGAAGCAACCTTCGGCTGGTCGTTAATATCGCCAAGAAGTACGGCGGCCGAGGGATGAGTCTGGGAGACCTGATTGAAGAGGGTAATCTTGGTTTGATAAAAGCTGTTGGTTATTTTGACCCCGAGCGTGGGGTTCGCTTTAGTACGTATGCAGCGTGGTGGATAAAACAAAGCATCAAGCGTGCACTTCTGGAGAGCGTTCAGCCGGTACATATTCCCACTTATATGGTAGCTTTGATAAATCAATGGAGACATATCGCAGCGGAGCTGGAAAGTAAACTTGGCAGGGCGTTGGAAGTCGAAGAGATGGCCGATATTATGGGTATGCCCCTGCGAAAGGCAAAAGTTGTGTATCGAATCGTAGAGGTCCTTGGCTCTGTAACTGATATCGGTGGCGTCGAGAGCTCAGGCGAAAATCAAATGCTTGAGGCCACATTGGAGGACCAGAATACTGGCCAGCCGGAGGACGATTTGGTTGCGGATGAAGAAAAAGCCAAGGCCTTGAGATTGCTTAACAAAATTGAGCCGCGTGAAGCCAAAGTACTTAGGTGGCATTACGGCCTTGGCGGAAACAAGCCGATGACATTAAAAGAAATCGGTAAAAAACTTGACCTGACACGGGAGAGGATTAGGCAAATTCGACGTGATGCGCTTACAAAGCTGTACGAATATATGAACGAAGAGTAGCAACCCGCTTTGCCCGCCGTCCGCATGGTGTATTTATCCGCAGGTTTTACTCAGAATGTAGGGTGGGGTCTTTACCCCACCAACTCCGATACAAATGTCTTTCTCCTCGGCAAATAGTCGCTCGAGAACCGCCAAT
>Ga0315549_1004608_pt1 | contig 11523 bp, 9 predicted proteins | sample SalMarSW160200MG_FD_203101 | JGI IMG/M metagenome (GOLD analysis project Ga0315549, IMG submission 203101) | Salt marsh sediment microbial communities from the Plum Island Ecosystem LTER, Massachusetts, United States - Salt Marsh Sediment SW1601-200 ... | reverse complement strand
GGTTACTATCTGTGTGGGGCAGAAAGAGAGCCGCCATAAATTCATCCATGAAGGGCAGGTAGTTAGACAGCTCAATGTTGGTCATTTTCTTAGCGATATCTACCGCCTTCTCAAAAGCGGGGGTGGAAAGAAGAGCCATCCGTGCCCCCATAATAGAGCTATTACCAATGAATTGAATTTTACTGGTATCTACATCAGGTAACAGGCCTATGGCAACGGCCTTGGGAATATCCAGAGAGCTGCCGAAACCACCGGCGACACATATGGAATCTAACTGTTCGAAGGTTAGGCCAACGTAATCAATTAGAGACTTCATGGCAGCGAATACCGCTCCCTTGGATTTAATAAGGTTACCGATTTCTGATTCGGAAATAGTTATTGCCTCTCCTGTTTCCGTCTCCTCGGGGAAGGCCAGTATATACCGGGGTTCGTTATCTTCCACAGTTATTCTCTGGTCATTAAGAGGTAAATTGAATTTTCCATCCTGGCCTATTATCCTGTTCCTGGCGAGTTCATAAATAGCGTCGATCAGTCCCGAGCCACAGATTCCCCGCGGTCTGGCCTTGCCGATGGTTTCATATTTATCATCTGGTAGAAACTTTGCTTTGTATTTGCTCATAGTGTTTTCCCTTATCCGGTCATCTCTCCACCGGGGCAATGCTGAGAGATGACCATCCAGCAGTATATCTCATTAATTAGATTGAGATAGAGACTCATTATCATTCTCTAATTCTATACCTCCTTATTTCTTTTGTCAATTGGATTAGTTAGAGGCTACAGGCCGTCAGTTACACTGGGCCTAACACAGTTAGAGGCACATCGCATCTGCGTTGGAGGTAATCGCCTCCAACAAGCTGTGATTAAAGAGAAATACCCGCCCTTAGTCAAAAGTGAGGCAGGCTGTGCACAGGCGATTTGCACTACCTTAACAAAATGAGTAAATGTTAAATGGGCCTCGGCCACTAATCAACAGTCCAGGCTATGTGCGACTTCCGTGATAGTAACAACATCTGTACCGACACCGGTATCATCATCGTGTACTGCAATAGTTATGGTGTAGTCATCGGAAGGAGTATCGGTCGGATTATCCTCAAGGTACTGGTGTGTAGCGGAAAAGTCCTTCGTTTCACCAGGCGGCGTGCAGGCGCATACCTTTCCCCGGTCATTTAACCGGCGGTTGCTCACGAGGTCTTTTTTCATATAGTATGGTAGTAAAAATAGTCGAACGTACCGCCCCGGTTTAATAGGAGGTTAATATGAGGCCGCTTCAAACGGATCTGTCCGTTTACAGTCAATTCAAATTTGAGAGACCGCCTGTAGGTGTCAATTACTTTTTCCACAAGCCGGAAGGAATCGAGAAGCTGGATAAACAACTGGGCCTCTGCGAAATGGTCAAAGAGGCGCAGCAGAGAGGGACGCCCTTCTATTTCACTAAAGAGGAAGAAAATTGTATCGGAAAGATATTTCTCGGCATGATGGGCGATTCGCCGCATCGCTCCGACGGCGGACTGCTGGGAGTAAAACTTCAACTCTTTCAGGAACCGTGTGCCAACATTCGGCTCCGTACATTTATCTCCAATTTAGAGACGGGTTCGGTCAACTATGTTGCTTTCTCGCCGATAGACAAATTGAAGTTCGAGCCGGACCTTCTTGTTATTACGGCCACTCCCAGCCAGGCGGAAATCCTGCTGAGGGCAATGACCTATTCCACCGGTGAGATGTACGAGAGCCGGGCGACGATAGTAGGCGTGTGTTCCTGGCTTTACATCTATCCCTATCTCAGCGGTAAGGTGAATTACACTATGCCCAGCCTGTCTTACGGTATGAAAGGGAGGCAGGTATTTCCGGAGGGATGGATGCTGATATCTATCCCGTATCAATGGATACCCACCATAACGCAGAACTTGAAGGAAATGAAATGGGTTCCTCCGGGGTATATGTTGGGCAGGGAAGAGTTTATCCAGTATGATGAAAAAATAACAAGAGAAACAGCGTTGGAGAGTCAGAATCCTTAATCGTCTTGAGTGATTTTGACCTGCCCCGATAATCTGGTCCACCCTTTAAAGTAAGTATTTTGAACATGAGGTGAACCCCGTCTTCAGCCTGCCAGAAGTTATCGGTCATCTGTTGTACCATGGCTTACTCCTTCTTTAATCGATAATTTACTGCTTCGTTAGCTCCGGAGTGAGCCCTTAAGTGTCTATTAGGTTATGTCTTCTAACTGTCCCATTTTCCCTGACGATTCACACAGAAGTCTTGACAAGGGTAATTCAACCAGCTAAAGTATCCGTGTCTCAGTTGTGTCATGATCGCTGGTGACGCATAGAAGAAATCGGGAATGAGGATGCGCGTATTTATCATGCTACTTTCCAGGAAAGGCATCACGTGCCAATACTGAGATAGTGAGGTGCTAATATAGTAGAGCAAGAATTTAAAAATCTATTTTCTCCTATCAAGATAGGCAATGTAACCTTACCCAATAGAATAGTGATGACAGGGGCTTTTCACAGGCTCACCGGCGACAGCAAGATACAGTATTTTACCGCCAGAGCTAAAGGTGGAGCCGGGATGGTTATGTCTTCGCCTCATCCTCCTTTTGTCACTAACGAAGCCATGATTCCGGAGTTGAAGGCGGTGGCCGACGCCGTGCACCAGTATCCCACGAAAATTTTTGCCCAGTTATTCCACCATGGCGGTCGTATGTGGGCACGGATGACCGGTGGCGGTGCGACGCTGGCGCCATCACCGGTAAAGGTCAGATGGCCGCTTAAGGCCGGAGCCGCGAGTGTGCCGCATGCTATGGATAAGGATGATATCAAGCGTTTTGCAAAGGCGTACGGGGCAGCCGCCCTGGTAATGAAAAAGGCCGGGTATGACGGCATTGAAATTATAGCTGCCTGGGCCTTGCTTCAAGCCCAATTCCTGTCCCCGACGCTTAATATGCGTACCGATGAATACGGGGGAAGCCTGGAAAACCGCATGAGGTTTTTACTGGAGTGCATCGACTCTGTAAGAGAGAACATCGGGCCGGATATGCCTCTGGGCGTGAGATTTAACGGGGATGAGTTCGTCGAACGCGTCTGGTGGACCAAGGAGCATGGCAATACCCTTGATGAAGCAAAAGAAATTGCCAGGGCTCTGGAAGCTACGGGTAAGCTGGACTACCTGTTTGCCTGCGCCGATGCCATCGGCGCAGGGCACGTGCCTCCCATGTACTTCCCGCTGGGCGCTTTTACCTATATTTCCGCCGGGATTAAGGAAGTCGTCGAGCTTCCTGTGGTCGTCGTCGGCAGGATTAACGACCCGGTGCTGGCGGAGAACATTCTGGCCAATAACCAGGCAGACCTGATTGGCATGACCAGGGCTGTGATGTGCGACCCCGAAATGCCCAACAAGGCGCGGGAGGGCAGGCTTGAGGAAATACGCCGCTGTATCGCCTGCAACGAGGGCTGTGTCGGCCCCAATTTTATGGCGCTGCCGATTGCCTGCTCCCTCAACTATGAGACGGGCAGGGAAATCCAGGGGACTGTAAAGACCGCCGAAAACAAGAAGACCGTGATGGTAATCGGTGGGGGAGCCGCCGGACTCGAAGCTGCCAGGGTAGCCGCTTTAAGAGGCCATAAAGTATCCCTCTACGAGAAAAATGATGTCCTGGCGAAGGACCTGGATATCGCCGCCAAGGCTCCCGGGAGGCAGGACTTTACCGAGGCCAAGAGATACTTTGTTTACCAGATGAAATTACTCAATGTTGATGTGCATCTGGGAATAAATGTCACCCCCGAGATGGTTATCCAGCAGCAGCCTGACGCCGTCATCGTCGCCACGGGAGGGTTGCCCTTCATGCCGGAAATACCGGGGTCTGATAATGGTAATGTAGTGGCGATGAAGCAGGTTCTCGCGGAAGAAGTGGAAACAGGACAGAACGTACTGGTAGTGGATTATCAGCATCACCTGTACGGGCTGGATACAGCCGATTTCCTGGCGGAGAGAGGCAAGAAGGTGGAACTGATAACCGACTCTGTCTTCGCCGGCACTGAAGTAGATATTTACACAATCGAGACCGCTTACTTTAACGCTCTCAGCCGGGGGGTGGTGATAACACCTCTCACGGGTCTTAAAGAAGTAAATGGTAAGACTGCCACGGTTTATCGTGTAATTACCAATGCTGAGCGACAAATTGAGGGGATTGATACCGTCGTTGTTTGCACCGATGAGAGGGCTAACGATGCATTATATCATGCCCTGAAGGGGCAGGTGAAAGAACTACATCTGGTCGGGCAGGCTTTGTCACCGCGGAAATTGCTTGATTCCATAGCTGACGCCTATGTTGCAGCCAGCGCATTGTAGCCCCTTTGGGAAAATGAACCGGGTGTCTCCGCGGGCAAATTTATAGCTTAAAACGGGGAGTATGAACATGGCCGAGCAGGAATTCAAATATCTATTTTCACCCATCAAGATAGGCAATATAAAACTACGCAACAGGATAGTCTACCCCGCTCATTGTACGGCTTTCTTTGGCGAAGGTGAAGCGCCAAATGAAAGAATGATGCATTACCTGGCGGCTAGGGCCAGGGGAGGGGCCGGGTTGATTGTAACGCCGCAGAACGTGGTATGGCCTTCCAGTACATCTCGCAGTTACGTTGCAACATGTGATGATAAAGCGATGCCCGCTTTTGAGATGATCAGCAGGGCTGTACATGACCATGGAGCCAGGGTCGTGGCACAGCTTTCACACCTCGGCCCGTTAACCGGTTTTATAGACGACGCGGGAGCGGGATTTGCGGCATCCGTATCAGGAGGAGTAATGGGGCTGCTGCCTAGTGCATTAGGTAATAGCATAACTCACGAGATTAGCATTGATGAAATAAAGCTAATCGTAACATCATACGCCGCCTCAGCCCGCAGGATGCGGGAGACGGGATATGACGGTGTTGAAATTACTTCCGACATGGGCACGGGCGGGCTACTTGTTTCATTTCTATCTCCTCTCACCAACAGGCGCACCGATGAGTACGGCGGCAGCCTGGAGAACCGCTTCAGACTGCATATGGAAATCATTGATGCCGTCAGGCGAGCCGTCGGCACCGATTTTGTGGTAGGCTTCAGGCTTGTCGGCGATATGCTGATGAATGGCGGCACGACGCTGGATGATGCCAAGGTTCTCGCCGCTAAAGTGGAGGCGAGCGGCCAGGTGGACTACCTCAGTATTGGTGCCGGTATGGCCGGGCACATTCCTCCCATGCATTTCCCCCTGGGATGCTTCGTTTATCTGGCCGCCGGGGTCAAGGAAGTGGTCAGTCTCCCGGTGATATGCCACGGCAGAATCAACGACCCTGTTCAGGCCGAGCGAATACTGGCGGACAATCAGGCAGACCTGATTGGCATGGCCAGAGCCCTCATTTGTGACCCCGAATGGCCCAACAAGGCGCGTGAAGGAAGAGCCGATGAGATACGCAAGTGCATCGCCTGCATCCAGTCCTGTGCCGGCAACTTCTTGAGGCGGGCTCCCATCACCTGCGCTATCAACCCGGAGGCAGGCAGGGAAGAGAGGATGGCGACAATAATCCCGGCGGCGACTAAAAAGAAGGTGATGGTAATCGGAGGAGGAGCTGCCGGCCTGGAGATAGCCAGGGTGGCCGCATTGAGAGGACACCAGGTTACTCTATACGAGAGGGAAAAAGAATTGGGAGGCCAGCTTAACGTAGCCGCCAGAATACCGAAAAGGGAAGACTTCGCCGAGGTTCCCAGGTACTACGCTTACCAGATGAAGCTTCTCGGCGTGGAAGTCATACGGGAAACGGAAGTTACGCCGGAAATGGTAAGGGAAAAGAACCCCGACGCCGTGGTGGTAGCTACGGGTTCGGTGCCCACTATGCCTGTGGTAAAGGGAGGCAACAACGATAACGTGGTATGGGTGCGGGACGTTTTGCAGGGCAAAGTGGAGGTGGGTGATAATGTGGTGGTAATAGCCGCCGAGCAGCACGAGCAGGCACTGGGAGTGGCTAACTTCCTCGTGGATAAAGGGAAGAAGGTGGAGCTAATCACACATTGCCTTTACGCCGGTTCCGAACTGGAAGCAGCCACCATGACATTCATGTATCAACAGCTATTGACCAAAGGCGGCATTATCACGCCTCTGACGCAGGTAAAGGAGATAACAGATAGTACCGTGGTCACCGGCAATGCTATAACGGGCGTCGAAAGGCGTATCGAGGGGGTTGATACGGTGGTATTTTCGGCAATCGGGAGAGCGGATGATGCTCTATACCAGGCCCTGAAAGATGAGGTCAAGGAGATTTATGCCATCGGTCACTGCCTCTCGCCGCGTCTCCTCCAGGACTCGGTCTGGGATGGAGCGACCGTGGGCCGGTTGCTGTAGACCGGCTCAAAACCGAAAGAAAGAATATTTAAATTGTCTGAAAGCAAGAGTGTTTGTGTTCTGGCAGAGCAAAAGGAAGGGCAGATAGAGGCTGCCAGCCTTGAGACTTTGAGTTGTGGCCGACAGCTGGCCGATGACCTCGGGGGCAGGGTTGTTGCAGTGGTGGCCGGCAGCGACAGCCGGGAGCTGGCCGGGGTACTGGCGAGCTATGGAGCCGATGAAGTATTTCTTTTAGATAGCCCCCAGCTCCTGGAGTACAACGCCGAACTCTGCGTGGAAGCTCTATGCGGGCTTATTAAGGACGAAAACCCGGATGTATTCCTGTGCGGGGCTACCCTGACCGGCCGGGATATAGCTCCCAGGGTGGCGGCCCGGCTGGGAACGGGGCTGGTTTCGGAGTGCATCAGCCTGGCTATCAATCAGGAGGGGCGGCTATCGGGAACCAAACTCACCCACGGGGGCATGGTAAGCAGCACGATTCTTTGTCCGGCGTCAGGGCCTCAGATGGCCACGGTAAAGCCCGGCATCATGACAATAGCCCGCCAGGATACCGCCAGGAAGGTGGAGATAAAGATAATCACACCGGAGCTGGGTCGGAGCGAGAGCCGCATACGCTTGAAAGGGGTGGTCAAAGCCGACCCCGATAAAATTAGCCTTGACGAAGCCGATGTTATTGTGGCCGGGGGCAAGGGGGTAGCCAGCCGTGAAAACTTTCAGCTTCTCGAAGAGATGGCCGGGCAGTTAGGGGGCATCGTGGCGGGTTCGCTGGGGGCGATAGACGAAGGATGGCTCCCCCGCAAGAAACTCGTCGGCCAGACCGGGACAACCGTTGCCCCGAAGCTGTACATTGCCTGTGGTATATCAGGTTCGGTCTACCATGTCCTGGGTATGAAGGACTCAGGGTTTGTCATCGCCATTAATAAAGACCGCAACGCCCCGATTTTCAAGGTTGCAGATATGAGTATCATTGGAGATGCCACCGAGATAATCTCCGCCATCATCGAACAGCTGCGCGGATTAGCAGGGGAAACCAGTAAGAATAGCGGTGAGGCAGGTAATGCCGGAAAAGTTTGATGTCGTCATTGTCGGCGCCGGGCCGGCCGGTTGCACCGCGGCCATCGTACTGGCGCGAGCCGGGATGAAGGTCGCGGTTTTCGAAAGGGGCGACCAACCCGGAGCCAAGAATATGTTCGGCGGGGTGCTGTACTATACCGAGGCTCTCAATGAGCTTCTACCTGATTTCTGGAAGCAGGCCCCGATTGAAAGGTACGTAACTAGGCATGTCCTTACCTTCCTGACTACCGATGCGTCCTTCTCTATTACCTCGGCAGACAATGAATTCGGCTCTCCGCCCTATAATGGTGTTACCTTACTTAGAGCAAAATTCGACCCCTGGTACGCCGGTAAAGCGGAAGAGTCCGGGGCTTTCCTTATCCCGGAAACGGTTGTCGATGACCTCATCTGGGACGGGGATAAAGTCGCCGGTGTCATGGCGCAGAGAGCTGAGGGGGAAGTGCTTGCCGATGTCGTTATCGCCGCCGACGGCGCCAACTCCCTGCTGGCGAAAAAGGCCGGCCTCAGGAAAGAATTTGACGGCTCGTCCTTTGCCGTCGCCGCCAAAGAGGTATTGGCTCTCCCCGCAGAAACTATAGAGGCAAGGTTCGGTCTTTCCGAAGGCGAAGGGCTGGCCCAGAGCTTCGTCGGGGACTGCACCGAAGGCCTGACGGGAGGCGCCTTTCTGTATACCAATAAATCCAGCCTGTCCCTTGGCATGGTTGTCAGGCTAAGCTCGCTGCAGGAAAAGCAAACCTCTATCGCCGACCTTCTGGATGATTTCAAGAGTAATCCCTGCGTCAAGCCGGCTATCAAAGATGCCGTCCTGAAGGAGTATTCAGGGCACCTGATTCCCGAGGCGGGGATAAACATGGTACCCGAACTCTGCGGCAACAGCCTGTTGGTAGCGGGTGACGCCGCCGGCTTCATGGTATCAACGGGGCTTACCCTTCAGGGAATGAATTTCGCTATTGCCTCCGGTTATGCCGCCGCTCAGGCTATCGTAACGGCCAGCCAGAAAGGGGATTTCTCCAGAAAAGGGCTTTCCTGTTACAGGAGATTGCTTGAGGAAAGTTTTGTGCTTAAGGACCTGAAAACTTTTCGCCATGCCCCGGGCTTCCAGGACAATCCCCGCATATACGGGCTATATCCGTCGCTGGTCTGCGGAATATCAAGGAGGATATTCCAGGTTAACGGTCAGCCGAGAAAGAAGATATTAAGCCTGGTCAGGGAGGAGATGAAGGGAAAAATCTCGCCCTGGCGATTAGCTAAAGATATTATACAGGCAGGGCGGACGTTAATATGGCCATAGAAGATAAACTGGTCACCATAAGATTCAATGTTGATGCCGAGCCGCATATCAGGGTGAATACCGGAATATGCGAAACCTGTCAGGAGAAAGCCTGTCTTTATATCTGCCCGGTACAAAACTATACGCTGGCGGAAGACAAGCTGGTCTTTTCATGGCAGGGCTGTGTGGAGTGCGGCGCCTGCCGTATCGCCTGCACCGCCGGCGCTATTGAATGGGCCTACCCACGGGGCGGCTTCGGGGTCTGTTTGCGTTACGGTTAATACCGGAAGTATGAAGCAGGGAGGCACTTAGTGAATATAGCGGTATGTATCAAGCCGGTGCCTGATGTCAGTATTGTTACGCTCGACCCGAATACCGGCCTTATTAACAGCGACGACCTGGTCTACATAGTTAACCCTTATGACATGGTCGCCCTGGAGGAAGCCGTGCGGATAAAGGAGAGGGACGGAACCAGCCGGGTTACTCTGATATCTGTGGCCCCTCCCTCAGCAAAGAGGCTTCTACGCCAGTGCTTGGCTATGGGCGCCGATGAGATAATGCTTCTCTGGGATAAAAGCTTCGAAAATTCCGATAGCTACGCTACCGGGGTCATACTGGCCAAGTCTATCGGCTCCGGTCAATACGACCTTATCCTCTGTGGGCAAAAGGCTATTGATACCGAGGCAGGGCAGGTCGGCAGTGTCATCGCAGAAAGGCTCGACATCCCGTTAGCTTCAAGGGTTGTAAAAATTGATATTTCTCCCGAGGCTAAGAAAGCCGATATAGAAAGCAAGCTTGAGAAAGGGAATAGGGCCCGGATAGAGGTCTTTCTCCCGGCACTGTTCACGGTAGAGCTTGACCTTAATGAGCCGCGATATGCCAGCCTACCGTCGCTGATGGCCGGGCTTAGAAAAGATATCACGGAGTGTAACCGGGAGACACTCGGGCTCTCTTATGGGGAGGTGGGCTCCGAGGGGTCCAGAACCGGGACCGTGGCTCTCTCGCTACCCAGGCCAAGGCCTAAAAAGGTGTTTACGCCGGACTCCAACCTCTCTGCGGAGGAGCGGCTACGCCTTGTCATCTCCGGCGGCGTTACCCAGAAGCAGGGCGATGTGCTCGAAGGTGACCGGGATAAGATAGCTGCAACCGTGGTTCAGTTCCTTAGCGAGAAAAAATTCCTCCCGACAACTGAAGAGTAGCCGGGCCTTATCCAGACTCGATTTTCTATTTAGACGGCCACAGGATATCCTGCATAACCTTTAAGCCATACTGCGCCATCTCCTCATCGCCCTCCCCCGGGACACGACCGCCGACCCCGATAGCGCCATACACGGTTTTCTCACCGGGCTTCACGATAGCTACTGCCCCTCCCTGTGACAGGGCTACGTATCGGGCGTCAAAGTCAACAGCGATATTCCGGTTCATCTTGCTCATGGTTTCTGATAGCTTTTTGGCGTCTCCCCTGAAGTGTGCCGCCGTGAAAGCCTTCTTGATAGCCATGTAACCGCCGCTATCCATAAAGCCCTGGACCTCACCGGGGGCCAGGGGAACCGAGTCCATCTTGGCAAAGCAGATAATATCGCCGTGTTCATCCACAATGGCAACTGAAATTGGCAGGCCGCCCCGTTTTTTGTTCTCGGCAACCATAGCTTCTACAGTTTTCAGTGATTCCTCTAATCCAAGCACCTTTTTCTCATACATTTTCCATACCTCCATAAATTTAGCTATACTTCTAACTCAAAAGGAGCTTTTTGGCATGGCTAATTATACACCTCTCGCTACTTGTCAACAAGATATACATTTTAGTAGCGTATTACTAATTTGACCACACTGAATGGTTAATGCAGTCGATAGTCCCAAGATACAACGCAGGAAAAGGCGCTACAACTTTGGGCTACATTGCGTGCATTTTGGGGAAGGCAGTGGCCCTTTTTGGGGTCAGTGGCAGGGTCGGCGGTTAAAATTGAGGCTATGGTGGGCCACAGTGTACAATACACAGAACCTTTGAACTTTCCTTCAGCCTAAATCCATAATTGTTCAATTTAGGACGAGTCGCGGTCTCCGGTACCCGTTTCCCCGAAGTCACATAACGATGTTTTGTTCAGCATGTACTTTTCACTTCAAGACTGAGTTGAAATATCCTTAAGCCGTATCACCCGTCCGGTCTGTATGGCGTCAAATCCGTACTTGTTCCGGATGCGGTCGATGGCTTTATTCAATTCCTCCAGCTTCCGGGCGGAGGGAGCGAATAGCGTCGCCTGCTGGCTCGCCTCCACCAGGTTAGACACGCCGATGCCGACCAACCGCACCGCCTGTATTTCCATCGCCAGTGCCCGCTCGAGCAACCCAATACCCGTCTCAAATATCGCCCGGTCAGTATCGACGCTTTCTCGAAGCGTATGGCTACGAGTGATAGTTGAGAAATCAGCGTATCTCAACTTCAGAGTCACGCACTTTGCCTGTTTATCTTTTTCCCGTAAGTCGGCGCCTACCTTCTCGCTCAGAGCCCATAAAGTCGCTTCCAGAAATAAGCGGTCGCGGGTGTCCTCTCCGAAAGTGGTCTCCCGACTGATGGACTTCGCCTCGCCAGGTGGGAGCACCTTCCTGTCATCAATACCGTTGGCGAAACGATGCAGCATTTCTCCCGCGGTACCGAGACGGCTTTTCAAGGTATGAGAAGGCGTTCGGGATAGCCCGCCTATCGTATGCACTCCCAAGCCCTTGATGACCTTCACGGCCTGTTTCCCGACTCCGGGTAGTTTTTCTACGGGCAGCGGCGCCAGGAAGTCGCACTCTCCAC
>Ga0315549_1004599_pt1 | contig 11545 bp, 9 predicted proteins | sample SalMarSW160200MG_FD_203101 | JGI IMG/M metagenome (GOLD analysis project Ga0315549, IMG submission 203101) | Salt marsh sediment microbial communities from the Plum Island Ecosystem LTER, Massachusetts, United States - Salt Marsh Sediment SW1601-200 ... | reverse complement strand
AAAAATTAGGCCTAAAGGAGGGCTACTTCTATTTGGGTTTTGTTGGTTCTTTCCGGCCATGGGTAGGTCTAGATACTTTGATCGAGGGAATGAAAGAGGTTAAGAAGAAGGGAATGAATAAAATACGTTGCGTGTTGGTTGGCGATGGCGAATCGTTGAATTATTTGAAGAATATGGTTACTAGATATAAGCTGCATGGGGAGATCATATTTGCAGGAAGGATTAGGTACGAGCAAGTATCAGTATTGATAAACGCATTCGATGTCTGTCTGGCACCCTTTAAGAGAGAGAGAAACGAGAAGATTGGCTTATCCCCGCTGAAATTATATGAATACTTGGCGTGCGCCAGAGCTGTTATTGTAAGCAGAGTACAGGGTGTTAGTGAAGTTATTGAAAAAGGAAATTGTGGCTATCTATTTGAGCCGGATGATGCAAGGGATTTGGCATCAAAAATTATTACAAGTTACAATGAAAAGAGTAAATTGCCGGAACTCGGTATGAACGGGCGAATTTTTGTGGAGAAGAACTACAGCTGGGAGAAAATAGCTAAAAGAGTCGAGACCGTGTTGAAGGAAGCAATTGCATTAGATTCTAAAGATTGATTTCCTAAATTCAAAGCTCTGTTTACAAAAAGCGGAACGGTGTTGAAGTTTGTGCAATGAAAATTTGTTATTTAGCAGATGCAGGCAGTATACATATTCAAAGGTGGATAGGTTTTTTTGTCGAAAAAGATTATGAAATTCATCTTATCTCTTTTCGCAAAGGTGAGATAGAAGGCGTTAGCCTGCACTATCTGCGTCCACTTATCCCTTTTTCTTTCAATTTAAGTTACATACTTAGCATACCTACGATAAGGATGATGGTAAAGGAAATTAAGCCAGACCTTTTGCATGCATATTATGCAACGAGCTATGGTTTCATAGGGGCGTGCTGTAATTTCACGCCATTTCTTGTTTCCTGTATCGGCAGTGATGTCATGATCAATCTCCAAAGGAGCGCACCTTACAGGTGGATAACAAACTTAGCCCTAAAGGAAGCCACCTTTGTGACTTCTGTCTCAAGGCCAATAACAGATAGAATCATAGAACAAGGGATACCTGTTGAAAGAATCCAAACCATTCCTTTAGGGGTTGATCATGAGAAATTCTTTCCATCTTCTCAAGACCAGAAGGAATTTTTGTCACTAAGCACAAGAAGCCTAGAGCCTATTTATAATATCGAGACCATACTGAAAGGCTTTTCATACCTGAAACGAGATGGCTTCCAAGGGAAATTGGTTATACTTGGAGGGGGCTCTCAAGAAAAACGGCTGAAAAAGATTTCTATTGGTTTTGGCCTCTCAGGTAATGTCGATTTTGTAGGGGCTGTGCCTCCCGATGAGGTGGCTAACTATTTGCGTGTTTCGAAGATATACCTTTCGATGTCACTATCGGATGGTGCTTCGACCTCGCTTTTTGAAGCCCTGGCCTGTGGTGCCTTCCCAATCGTTAGTGACATTCCGGCGAATAGGGAGTGGATTGTACATGGTGAAAATGGGTTTTTGGTTCCGCCTATGGATTCCAGGGCATTAGCGCGCTGTGTAATGGAAGCCTTTAATAATTCCAATATTATGGAGCACGCTGCAAAAAAAAATTTTGAGCTTATTCAAAATAAGGCCATCTTGCAGAAGAATCTGGAAGAAATGGAATCTATTTATCACATAATGGCGAAGGAAAGATAGTAGCCTCCTTTTGTGTTTCTTGTTATTTTTTGGCGAAATTAATAGTACTTTATGGTCAAGTACCTGAATTCTTTTGTTATTAATGACCGCCCATACCGAACGCTAAAAAGGTGCTGCTAGTAGATGAGATTAGAAATGATGAGACAAGGGGAATTATTAAAGGCTCCATAAAGGGCAGTCATAATGCCTTTTGGTGAGCGAACTTTTTGAGGATCTTGAAAGGGATTGTTTATCTGTTGAGATTAGGACTCTTTTTGTAAGGAAAAATTTGCGTCTCCTCCAAATTTCCAGATGATTGTTTAGATTTGCAGACAAGACCATGGCAAATGCTAGAGGTATGAATGAGTTAATCTCAATCTCCGTTATTATTCCCTGTCGGAATGAAGGGCAATTCATCGGTCTGTGTCTTGACTCTGTTATTTCTAACGACTATCCGAAAGACAGCCTCCAAGTGCTGGTCGTTGATGGGATGAGTGAGGATTCAACCGGACAGATTGTTGAGTCCTACCAGCAGTATCCTTTTATCAGGGTTTTGAAAAACCCCCGCAGGATTACTTCATGCGCTTTGAATCTGGGAATTGAATCTTCAAAAGGTGATTTGATCCTGTGGTTGAGTGCTCATAACGAATATGAACGGCAGTACATTTCAAGATGCGTTAAGTATTTGAAGGAGTATCAGGCCGATGCCGTTGGTGGTATCATCAAACCGATTCCTAGAAAAAATACGTTTATTGGAAAAGCGATATGTATGGCCCTGTCTCATCGTTTCGGGGTGGGGAATTCGGCTCATAAGACGGGCGTCAAGGAACCTCAGTGGACAGACACTGCCTTTGGCACCTGTTATAGGCGGGGGGTATTCCAGAAGATAGGTACATTTAACGAAAGCCTCGTCCGGGGCCAAGACATGGAATTCGCCTTACGGCTTAAAAAGGCGGGCCTCAGAAACCTCCTGGTTCCGGAAATAAAGAGCTATTACTATGCTCACTCGGATTTGAGCTCATTATGGAAGCATTACTGGGAAAACGGTGTCTGGGCAATTCTACCGTTTCTCTATAGCGAGGTGATGCCTGTTTCATGGCGGCACCTCATACCCCTGGTTTTTGTATCGAGCTTAGTACTATCTGGTCTGTTGGGGCTAATGGAGGCCTTTTTCTGGCAGGTATTTCTAGGAATTGCGGTCATATATGCGATTGCAAATTTCATTGCCTCATCCCAGATAAGTTGGCGGGAGAAGGATTTCCGATATTTTGTTATACTACCTCTGGTCTTTATGGTATTGCACGTGAGTTACGGCTTGGGGTCGGTCTGGGGGAGCATGAGGTTGCTTTCAGCACCTGGTTTTTGGAAGAAGCTTCTCAAGAAGTCTGGGGGACACAGCGCGATTTCAGGATAGCAAAACTCGATGATCTTACCTTTTTTGGCAACCCGGATTTCCTTTTTTTCACTTTTTTCCGGCTCTAACTGGCCCCATCATTCAGAGAACGGGTACATATCCGATTAATCTTAGAAAATATTTATTATCATCCTTAATTTATTTTGATAAAGCGTCTTTTTGATCTCACATGTACCAGCATCGGTTTACTTCTTGCGGTGCCGATATTCTCGACGATTGCCCTATTGATCAAACTGGAAGATGGAGGCCCGGTCTTCTATCGAGGCATCAGGGTAGGCCGATATGGAAGACCCTTTAGGATTTTTAAATTCAGGACCATGGTGATCAATGCCGAGGAGATCGGAGGTCCATCAACGGCCGGTGATGATCCGAGGATTACCAGGATTGGCAAACTTATCAGGAACTACAAGCTCGATGAGGTGCCCCAGCTCATCAATGTATTCAAAGGAGAGATGAGTCTTGTCGGGCCGAGGCCGGAGGTTCAACAGTATGTGAATATGTTCACCGATGAGGAGAAGGCTATTCTAACGGTCCAGCCCGGAATAACGGACTGGGCATCCCTGTGGAATCCTGATGAGGGACGCATCCTCTCTGGAAGCCCTGACCCTGAAAGAACATATATGGAGGAGATTCGGCCCACCAAACTTAGGCTCCAGTTGAAATACGTAAGAGAACGGTCTTTTGCCGTGGATTTGGACATAATTCTGAGAACGATAGCAATAGTGATATCAAAGAGCGGGCATAGCTTATGAAACATTACTCCAAGGAATTTCTCATAGACCTCTATAGGACCATGGTTCGTATTCGCCTCTGCGAGGAAAGCCTTGTCGAGCCAATTCTGAACGGAGAGGTGCAGTGCCCGGTTCATCTCTATTCGGGAGAGGAGGCAGTTGCCGCAGGTGTGTGTGCAGTTTTATCCGAACAAGACTATGTATTCGGCACCCACAGGTCGCACGGTCACTACCTTGCCAAAGGGGGCAGCATGGGGGAGCTCATTGCGGAAATCTACGGAAAGGAAGCCGGTTGTTCGAGGGGAAGAGGCGGCTCAATGCATATCATTGAGCCTAAAAAAGGCATGATGGGTGCTGCCCCAATCGTTGGCGGTACCATCTCCTTAGCTGTGGGTGCTGCGTTGGCATCAAGGATAAGAAAAGAGAGAAGGGTTTCGGTGAGTTTTTTTGGGGACGGCGCGACTGGTGAAGGTGTACTCTACGAATCACTCAACTTTGCAGCGCTCAAGTCTCTGCCAATGGTGTTTGTCTGTGAAAATAACCTGTACTCCACCCATATGCCCATTCGAGAGTGCCGCTCGAATCTCCCTATTTTTCAGATAGCAAGGCCCTTTGGGATTTCAGCTTTCAGGGTCAATGGGAATGATGTACTCAAGGTATATGAGACAGCAAAAGAGGCTGTTGATTCGTGTAGAGAGGGTAGGGGGCCCGTATTTATTGAATGCCTTACCTATAGGTTAAGGGGTCACGTGGGACCGGACGACAATATTCAGGGCGCACATCAGGATATCAGGCCTGAAGAGGAAATAAAAAGATGGCAAAGAAGGGACCCAATACGAAATTTTAGGAAATACCTTCTTAAGAATGCCATAGCCGAAAACGATGAGCTGGCAACTATTGAGCAAGCGGCCCAGGAAGAGGTCCGTGATGCGCATGCCTTTATGAAAGATAGCCCTCACCCAAAACAGAAGGACATTGGAAAACATGTCTTCAAAGAGCAGAAAGCTTCAGTATAGTCTGGCCATCAACGAAGCCCTTCACCAAATGATGGGCGAGGATGAGTCCGTGTTTCTTATCGGCCAAGGGGTCAAGAGCCCATGGTATGTCGGCAATACGACAAAAGGCCTTTTAGAGCGCTTTGGGCCGGAAAGGGTTATCGATACCCCCGTTTCAGAAAATGCCGTTACGGGCTCCGCTGTTGGTGCTGCTCTGGTCGGCATGAGACCCATAGCTGTGCATCCGAGAATGGACTTTATGCTTTACGCTTTTGATCCAATCATCAATGAAGCGTCAAACTGGCACTATATGTTCGGCGGAAAATTGCCCGTACCCCTCGTCATATGGGGGATCATAAATAGGGGAGGGGAGCAGGCGGCGCAACACTCCCAGTCACTCCATGCGGTATTCGCCCACATTCCTGGTTTGAAAGTTGTGATGCCTTCAACCCCATATGATGCCAAAGGGTTACTGATAGCGGCCATAAAAGATGAGAACCCAGTGATTTATATCGATGACCGGTGGCTCTATGAGATTGAGGGCGAGGTACCGGAAGAGACATATGAGGTTCCCATTGGTAAGGCGGCCGTGATGCGGGAGGGAAAAGATGTGACTATAGCAGCAAACTCGTATATGGTGCATGCAGCGATGGGAGCAGCTGAGCAGCTGAGAAAAGACGGCATTGAAGCAGAAGTTCTCGATATGAGGACCATAAAACCCATCGACAAAGGACTCTTAGCGGCTTCGGCAAGGAAAACGGGCAGGGTAGTGGTTGCTGATGGTGGATGGAAAACGTGCGGTGTTGCGGCGGAGATATCCTCGATCGTGTCTGAGGAGGCATTTGGCTGTCTCAAAGCACCGGTAGTTCGCGTTACCGTGCCCGATGTACCGGCCCCTGCAAGTTCAGTTCTTGAAAAAATATATTATCCCGATTCTGGGAAGATCGTGCAAGCTGTGAAGAGAACTTTGTCACATGGAAAGGAAGCGTAAATGGCCTATAAGGTTCCGTTCGTAAACTATAAGAGGCAGTATCAACACTTAAAGAGTGAGTTTGATGGGATATTTGAAGAGGTTATGTCAGGTGGTGATTTTATTTTACGGAGACACCTCGAAGCGTTTGAAAAAGAGATTGCTGCATTTGTGGGGACCAAACATGCTATTGGCGTTAACACCGGAACTGATGCCCTGTATCTTTCCGCCCAAGCCCTGGAGTTTGGCCCTGGTGATGAGATCATAACCGTCGCCCACACCTTTGTTTCCACGGTTGGTGCCATAGTTCAATGTGAGGCAACACCTATTCTCGTCGATGTTCGAGGTGACTTCAATATTGATGTTGATCGAATTGAGGAGGCTATCACCAGCAAAACGAAGGGTATCATTCCGGTTCATCTCAATGGGCATGCCTGTGAGATGGACAGGATTATGGAACTTGCGAAAAAACATAACCTTAAGCTCATCGAGGATGCAGCTCAGGCACTTGGGGCTTCTTATAAGGGAAAGAAATGCGGCTCTTTTGGTGATACGGGAATCTTCAGCTTCTATCCATCGAAGATGCTGGGGACTGCAGGGGATGGGGGAATGATCTGTACGAATGACGATGCATTAGATCGAAAACTCCGTGCCTTTCGAGATAATGGCAGGGTGGAGAGCGTGGAAGTGATAGAGTGCTTCGGTTGGTGTACGAGATTAGATAATCTGCATGCCGCTTTACTTGGTATGAAGTTTCGATACTTTGATGGATGGGTTAAAAGACGTAGAGAGATTGCGCAGATATACGATGATGGATTGGCAGGTATTGATGGATTAACGCCTCATCCTGCTTCAAATAGTGACTACTTTGACGTCTATCAAAACTATGTGATCAGGTGCAAGGATAGGGATAAGCTGATTGATCATCTTCGGAGCTCAGGGGTCGAAGTACTCGTATCATGGCCTACACCCATGCATAAACAGACGGCACTCTGCCTTGATCATTTTAGATTGCCCATGACAGAACGGATTTCTGGAGAGGTCGTATCTTTGCCTCTGTATCCGGAAATGACTGATGAAGAAGCAGGATACGTTATTAATGCGCTAAAGGCATTTTTCAAGTAAGGCTCAGGAACTGGAGTGAGATGATACGTCATGAGGATCGACTATAGTACTGTAACAGAGGTTCCGGGGCACAAGGTAACTCATGAGCAATTGTCAAGGATGTATCATCGTTACCGTTTCGCAGCCGAGTTCTGTAATGGCAAGGATGTGCTTGAAGTCGCATGCGGTGCCGGCCAGGGATTAGGGTATCTAGCTAGATACGCGAGGCGAGTGGTCGGAGCTGATTATACGGAAGGCCTGGTTCGGGATGCGAAGAATTATTATAAGGATCGGGTTCAACTCCACATTCTCGATGCCCATCAACTACCATATAAAGATAAGAGCTTTGACGTGGTGATTCTCTATGAGGCTGTTTATTATCTTGCAAAACCCGAAACATTTGTCGGAGAGGCCCGTCGTGTTCTCAGGCAACCAGGGGTCTTGCTTATCGCAACTGTCAACAAAGATTGGCCGGAATTCAATCCGAGCCCTTTCAGCTCTAATTACTATTCCGTTCCTGAACTCAGCAAATTACTCGAGAAAAATAGATTTGCAGTAAAATGTTATGGTGCTTTTTCATCCATACCGAAAACGGCAGGAGAAAAGATCGTATCGAATATCAGAAGAATAGCCGTTGCCTTGCACCTCATTCCAAAGACGATGAAGGGAAAGGAGTTGCTCAAAAAGCTTTTTTATGGCCGCTTGATACCCTTGGGAGAGGAGATTCAGGAAGGCATGTATGAGTATCAAGACCCTAAGCTTATCCCTCTCAATGTGCCCAATTATGAGTACAAGGTCATCTATTGTGCTGCACGTCTCTAGAGTCCTGTCGTAATCGAGATTGATGATGAGGGTTGGAAGATTTTCCCTCAATTTCCACGTGATGAGAGAACGAATCGATACATTGTTAAACACTGCACGCACGTACAAGAGGTTCCTTTCCATACTTACGGATGTCATTCTTATCCTCTTATCCCTCTGCCTCTCTTTTTTAATACGCTTAGGCTCGATTGATGAGATAATCGCACGGCATATCTATCAGCTCTATCTGCTCGCACTCATCGTTACGCCCCTCAAGATAGTGGTATTCTGGCTATTTCGCCTCTATCACATCTCATTTCGATACATCTCCTTTCGAGAGGTTTTGTCCATTCTGAAGGCCTCGGCATTAACTTCCCCAATGATCTCCTTTATTGCCCTCATTTTCCGAGATACGGAGCTTTTCTTAGGGTTCCCGCGCTCCATAGTTTTTATAGATTTTTTTCTAAGCTTTTTTCTTATCACAGGCATCAGGGCTTTCTTCCGTCTCTATTATTCGGATTCCGGCAGAAAGAAAGGCCAGGAGACATTGATTGTGGGTGCCGGTTCTGCCGGAGAACAACTTGTGAGAGATATATTAAGATCACCAAAATATGATTATTTGCCGGTTGGATTCATTGATGATGATTTGCAGAAGCGAAGAACGCAAATACATGGCGTCAAGGTACTGGGTACTCGGGAGGACATACCGAAACTCGTAAAAGATCTCGATGTCAGGCAAATCATAATCGCCATTCCCTCAGCTTCTTCACAGGAGATAAAGGGAATAATGGAATATGTGAGAAACACTGGCTTGAAGGATGTGAAAGTGCTCCCGGGGATCTCTGATTTAATGAATGGCAACGTTACCCTGAAAGATATCAGGGACATTTCCATCGAGGATCTGTTGGGCCGCGAGCCGGTCAAGATTGATATGGAGAACGTCTCCGCTTCTATCAGGAGCCAAAATATATTGATAACCGGGGGAGGGGGCTCAATCGGTTCGGAACTGTGCCGGCAGGTTGCGAGGTTTTACCCTGCAAAACTGATTATTCTCGATATGGGAGAAACAGAACTTTTTAACATAGAAAGGGCGATACGAGCGAAATACCCGAATCTTTGCCTGCTGCCTGTCGTAGGGGATATACGGGATGAGAAAAGGATTGAGGGTGTTTTTGAGGTGCACAGCATTGACACCGTATTTCATGCAGCCGCCTATAAGCACGTGCCCTTGATGGAGGCAAATTCGAGGGAGGCAATAATCAACAACATTTTCGGCACGAAGCTGCTCGCCGAAAAATCGGTGAAATGGGGAGTGCGAAGATTCATCAATATCTCCACTGATAAGGCAGTGAACCCGACAAGTGTCATGGGGGCAACAAAACGTGTGGCGGAAAATCTACTTCTGGGCCTCAACAACGATACCACCGCGTTCATCTCGGTGCGCTTTGGTAATGTCCTGGGGAGCAGGGGTAGCGTTATCCCCATATTTCAGGAACAGATAAGGAAAGGCGGTCCCATTACCATAACTGATTATGAAATGAAGCGGTATTTTATGACCATTTCTGAGGCAGTGCAACTGGTGATGCAGGCAGGGGCTATGGGAAAGGGTGGTGACGTTTTCGTTTTGGATATGGGGGATCCTGTTTCGATCTACCATGTGGCAGAGGAACTGATAAGGCTATCAGGGCTTGAGCCAGACAAGGATATTCCCATTGTTATTTCCGGGAGGAGACCCGGTGAAAAACTGTTTGAAGAGTTGCTTACAGCCGAGGAGGGAACAACAGCTACACTGCATACAAAAATCTTTTCTGCCAAGATAACCGGAGTGATAGACAGGAATTACCTCGAAAAGATAGATGCCTTAATCTCTCTGGCCAAAGACCATAAAGATAATGAAAAGTTTCTACCACTCTTGAAGGATTTAGTCCCTACCTATGAGGCATAAGTGAAAGCTACGAATCAGCCAGAAGTCCTCCACGGTACCTTCGGATGCCAAGCTGTCACCCGGACCTGCCAGTAATGATCCCCTCAATTTCAATGGAAGTACGATAAACAGATGCGATTAGATTTTCTGTCTAACGTTATTCCTGCCCCCCTAAAGCGAATCGCTCTCATTCAGCCAATTCCTGATGATTCAAGGGCAACAAAAAGGCTGGCCATGCTCGTAATTGGGCTTGGATTTGCCGTTCGACTGTTTCGCTTTTATTATACCGCTATCATAAATCCTGACGGGCCGCTTTATATCCATCAGGCGAGGGCAATCTACTATGGGCTATTTGATTCTCTCGTATCCTGTAGCAGGGATTTCGTGTCAAATTATCCCATCTTCACTGCAGGAGCTTACGCATTTCTTCGAAACTGGGAGGTTGCCGCTCAATCGGTTTCATTGGCATTCGGCACCCTTACTCTCATCCCTGTCTATTTTTTGTTCAAGCGGATTTTTAGTGAAAGAATCAGTGTGCTAACGACACTCATTCTCGCATTGATGCCTGTTTTCATAGACCGAAGCGTCGATGTCGTGCGAGCCCCTGTCTTCTGGTTTTTTTCAGTCCTTGGTTTCTATTTCTTTGTCAGTCAGATTTATAGCAGAAAGAATCTGTATCTCTTAGTAAGTAGCCTATCTTTCTTAATGGCTATCTGGGCCAGGGTTGAGGGGATTCTCTTTGTGGTTGTGTCTGCTGTCTATATACTAGCAGGAAGGCAGGAAAAGAAACTGGAAAGCTTCGTTATTTTCATTTTACCATTTGTTCTTTTAGCAATGGTTGCGATGTCTGTTTTAAATGTATTCAGACATGAAAGCATGATCTCGTATGTCCGGTCTTCTGTTGCCGGATATGAAAGCATAAGAGTTAGTTTACAAGAACTTATCAGTCAGTCTCCAGATAGCCTCCTGACACGGTTTTTTCGCGCAACCAGAAATTTGACCTGGTGGGTTGCACTCGGCACCCTTATGAGGAGTGCAGTGAAGGCCTTTTTTTATCCATTTTTTTTGGTTTTTATAATCGGATTCAAGGGCATATGGGAAAAAATAAGGCAGGATCGGCGCATATCATATCTTTCTTTTCTTTGTATTTCTGCATTTTTCTTTTTGTATGCAGTAGTCTTAATAATCTGGGAAATGCCCACGCGGTATATGGGGGTTTTCATTCTTCCCGCCCTTATTTTCATTGGATCTGGACTGGAAACGATACGGAACTTTTTCAGATCCCGGTTCAGTCTCAAAGACTCTCTTGTATTTCCACTCGTTTGTGCATTGATTTTGGCTTTCAGTTTGCCGAAGGTTTTACAGCCCAGAGAGGCTGATAAGGCTGTTTTCAAACAAATCGGGTCTCTCATTGCCGAGCGGGAGGGAAACAATATGGAGATACTGGTAGCAGCATCTCATCATTCTATTCGATGGATTGCTTTCTACGCAAATGTCGGCTTGAGAGGAGCCCCGTGTCCGGAGAAAAACTATGATCTTGAGTATATAATTGGAAGCAGCTATAAGGAATTCGTCCAAAACCTGAGAGCAAGGGGGATACGCTATGTTCTCTGGGAGGAGAATCATTGGCCGGAAGTGAGCGCTCGGTACCTAGGAAGTCAAAACCCAAGGGATTTTATACGGGTTGGAGCCTGGAGCCATCCAGACACAGGGAAGATGATCCTCTTCCGGGTAACAGAATGAGCGACGAACAGAGAACGATTGTTGGAGATAATTTATAATGCTCATTATCCCGGCGGTAGACATTAAGGATGGTAAGTGCGTGAGGCTCGAGCAAGGCGCGATGGACCGGGAGACGGTCTTTTCCGCGCACCCGGAGCAGATGGCCATCCAATGGGCGATGAAGG
>Ga0315549_1004593_pt1 | contig 11568 bp, 9 predicted proteins | sample SalMarSW160200MG_FD_203101 | JGI IMG/M metagenome (GOLD analysis project Ga0315549, IMG submission 203101) | Salt marsh sediment microbial communities from the Plum Island Ecosystem LTER, Massachusetts, United States - Salt Marsh Sediment SW1601-200 ... | reverse complement strand
ATTTTGTGCGGTGGATGTTGACGGACTTCAGATTTGAGAATGAAACGGTCATGGTGGCTCCTGCCCAGGGATTTTACTGTACTCCCGGGAAGGGGATGGATGAAGTGAGAATTGCGTATGTTCTTAAGGAAGAGAATTTAAGAAGAGCTATAAATGTATTCAAAGCAGGACTTGAAAAATACAGGTCACTGTTTTAGCCTGAGTGATTCGGATTAATTATTTGACCTTGGCGTAAGACTGTTTTACAATTACTCTTTACTGGAATTTTTCCCTGAATCTTATTTTGCAGGAGCTTTAGTGCCTGCAAACAGAGTGAAATCATATTCGAATGAGACGATTTTCCGCAAATATGAATTGTTTTTCAAAGAGAGCTTGGAATCGAGGCTCATATCATTGGTTGTGATGAAAAAAAGGAGGTCAAAGTGACAAGGCAGTATGTGTATTTTTTTAAAAAGGATAATGCGGAAGGCAATAAAGACATGAAAGACTTACTCGGAGGCAAGGGAGCTAACCTCGCAGAGATGGCAGGGATAGGGCTTCCGGTTCCTCCGGGATTTACTGTATCGACTGACGTGTGCGCTCTCTTTCTGAAAGAAGGGAACAAACTCCCGGATGAGGTGAAGAAGGAAATCCTTGTCAATTTAGAGAGATTAGAGAAAACAGCAGGCCAAAAGTTTGGCGATAAAGAAAATCCTTTATTGGTCTCTGTTCGTTCAGGAGCCAAGTTTTCCATGCCCGGAATGATGGATACCATTTTGAACCTGGGTTTAAATGATGAAACAGTGGAAGGGCTGGCTCAAAAAAGCAAAGACAGGAGGTTTGCTTTAGACTGCTACCGGAGATTGATGCAGATGTTTGGTGATGTCGTTTTAGAGATCCACAAGAAAAAGTTTGAGGAAGTATTGAGGGCGAAAAAAAGGGAGAAGGGTATCCAGGTCGATTCACAGCTTCCTGAAGAGGCATTAGAGGCAATACTGGAGAAATATAAAGAGATCATAAAGGAGAATACGGGGAGAGAATTTCCCCAGGATGTCAAGGAACAACTGTTTTTAGCTGTATCTGCGGTATTCAGTTCTTGGAATAATCCTCGTGCGGTCACCTACAGGAATATCAATCATATTCCGGATGATTTAGGCACAGCCGTGAATATCCAGCTTATGATTTTTGGTAATTTTGGAGATAGTTCTGCTACAGGAGTCGGTTTCACAAGAAATCCCGCTACAGGAGAGAAGGAGATCTATGGAGAATATCTGGTTAATGCTCAGGGTGAAGATGTTGTCGCTGGGGTAAGGACGCCTTCTTTATTAAAAGAACTTGAAAACGATATGCCCGAAGTCTTTAAACAGCTTGTTCAAGTGACAAGCCACCTGGAGAAACATTACCACAATGTTCAGGATTTCGAATTTACCATTCAAGAGAATAAGCTTTATATGCTTCAAACGAGGGATGGGAAAAGAACCGGGCAGGCGGCTGTAAAGATAGCGGTTGACCTGGTCGAAGAAGGTATCGCATCGAAAGAGGAAGCTTTGATGATGGTGGAGCCTGGGGCACTGGATCAGCTGCTTCATCCTGTTTTTGATCCCGAGGAAAAAGAAAAACATGAAGTGCTTGCCAAGGGACTTGCCGCTTCACCGGGGGCAGCCGCCGGTCAGGTGGTCTTCTCTTCAGATGAAGCTGTGGAATGGAAGTCAAAGGGAAAGAAGATTATCCTTGTGAGGGATGAAACGTCTCCTGATGATATACACGGGATGAGCGCTTCCCAGGGAATTCTCACAGCCACCGGTGGAATGACCTCACACGCAGCAGTGGTAGGAAGACAGATGGGAAAGCCGGCTGTTGTCGGATGCGGTGACATTGCGCTCAATGAAGAAGGAAGGAACTTTAAGGTCAAAGGAAAAACAGTGAACGAGGGAGATGCGATTTCAATTGATGGCACTTCTGGAGAAGTTATGCGGGGAGAGATCGAAACCAAACCCTCAGAGATCATTCAGGTTATCAAAGGGGACAAAAGGCCTGAAGATTCTAAATTATATCAATATTTTGTTCAATTCCTTGGTTGGGCTGATGAAGTGAGGAGGATGAATGTCAGAGCGAACGCGGATACGCCGGGGGATGCCAAAATTGCCTTTGCCTTTGGAGCTGAAGGTATAGGATTGGCCAGAACAGAGCACATGTTTTTTGAGAAGGAAAGGCTGCCCTTTATAAAAAACATGATTTTATCTGAAACCGAAAAAGACAGGCGCATGTATTTAGATAAACTGCTGCCTTTTCAGAGGCAGGATTTTTATGACCTGTTTAAAGCCATGGGTGGGAATCCCGTGACAATCAGAACTTTGGATCCCCCTCTTCACGAGTTCTTGCCGAAGAAAGAAGATTTGATGCTGGAGATTGCTGAGTTGAAGCATTCGGGAAAAGCAAGCAGCGAGAAGATCAAAGAAAAAGAAAAGATCCTGGAACGGGTCAAAGCTCTGTCTGAATTTAATCCTATGCTCGGCCATAGGGGATGCCGTATCGGAGTCACCTTCCCAGAAATAATAGAAATGCAGGCATCTGCGATTTTTGAAGCCGCCTGTCAGTTATCAAGTGAGGGTGAGGATGTTTTTCTTGAGATCATGGTTCCTTTGATAGGCTCGGTAAACGAGCTGGCGGATCAGAAGAAGATCATCATTGATGTGGCAGAAAGATTGATAAAGAAATATAATGTCAAATTTGACTATACGGTCGGCACGATGATAGAGATTCCGAGAGCTGCCATAACAGCAGATGAAGTGGCCAAAGAGGCAGAGTTCTTTTCTTTTGGCACGAACGACCTCACTCAGACTACCTTTGGCATATCACGGGATGACGGCGCTTCATTTATCAACCAATATTTGACCAAGGGCATTTGGAAAGATGATCCCTTTACCTCAGTAGATATTGACGGAGTAGGTGAATTGATGAGATGGGCTGTTAATAAGGGCCGGGCCACAAGACCTGATTTAAAGGTGGGAATATGCGGCGTGCATGGCGGAGATCCGCGGTCTATTTTCTTCTGCCACAAAATAGGGCTGAACTATGTGAGCTGTTCCGCATACCAGATACCTATAGCGAGATTAGCAGCAGCGCAGGTCACCCTTCAGGAAAAGAGAAAACAATCATAAAGACAAGAAAACAGACACAATAATCACTTTTGAAAAAATCTTGCATATCATTGAAATGAAAATAATAATAAGGGCATTGCCATTTTTTTGATTAGGTCAGACTAAAGAGGTCAGTTTGGTTCATGGCAGGACTTAAAGATATTATCAGGCGTTTAAAAAAAGATAAATTCCCCTTTAGATTTGTTTACAGCGACTCTTACTGGATGGTGGATTTCAAAAACCACATCTTTCCTGTTAATAAGTACAGGTTGGTTTATGAGAACCTGCTAAAAAAAGGAGCGGCTAAAGAAAATTTTATTGAACCCGCCATTCCTGACGATAAAGACGTCTTAAGAGCCCACCTATCCAAATATATAAAAAAGATAAAGACCGGTCGTCTGTCCTCTTCAGAACTTACGGCACTTGAACTTCCGTTTTCCAGAGAAGCCATAGACTTTTTTTTTCTGACAGCAGGAGGCACGATACAGGCGTCAGAAGCGGCGCTAAGAGACGGGATGTGTGTGCATATAGGAGGAGGATTTCATCATGCTTATGCGGATCATGGTGAAGGTTTTTGCATGATAAATGATGTGGCAGTGGCTTTGGAAAAAATGAAGGCAGAAGAAAAAATACAGAGGGCCATGGTCATAGACTGCGATGTTCACCAGGGGAATGGAACCGCATCTATTCTGCAGAACAAAGACTATGCCTTTACTTTTTCAATTCACCAAATGGATATTTATCCCGCGGAGAAGGCTGTTAGTTCCCTGGACGCCGGTTTGTGGTCAGGAGACGGGGATGAAAAATACCTTGAAACATTAGGACAGCATATCCCCCGTATTTATGAAGAATTTGCTCCTGATTTAATCTATTATCTTGCCGGAGCTGATCCATATAAAAAAGACAAACTGGGGGATTTGGACTTGACGTTAAGAGGGCTTGAAATAAGAGATCAAATGGTCATAGAAAGCGCTCAGAGAAGGGGCTGCCCTATGGTTATACTTTTTGCCGGAGGATATGCTGCGGGTATCAATGATGTTGTTTCCATACATTTGAATACAATAATGACAGCAAGGAAAATTTATAAAAGATATTCTAAGAAAAGGTTTTAGGAATCTTGGAGTAATATATGGGCGAAGATCTTTGTGTCTCCCATCATATTGTCTATGACGCAGTATTCATCGGGTTGGTGGGCTGTCTCTTCTATTTTAGACCAGCAGGCAACTTGATAACCGGATTTTCGTAAAAAGGCGGCAGCGGTCCTTACTGCAATGCCAGTGGGCTTTGCTTTTTTCCCGTATATGGCTTTGACCGCATTTTGCAAAGACTGAACCACAGGAGCTTTAGGAGATGTCTCCGCGTGTGAAGAATCTCTCTGCACGTCTTCCAGTATGATATGGACATGGTATCTTTTCTCTGTTTTTTGGGCTATTTTTTGGATCTCCTTCTTGACCCTATCTATATTGTGCTCAGGGATGAGACGGCAGTCCATATAAAAAATATCCTCTCCGGGAATAGTGTTTATATTGGGCACATTTGCTTCTTTTTTGGTGGGTTCAAATGTAGATATCGGGGGAGAATAGATAGGGTTTTTTTCAGAAAATATTTGATAAAGTCGAGTGAGCTCTGTTATAAGAAAGGAGGCTGCCTTAAGACTGTTTACCCCTTTTTCCGGAGTAGAGCTTTGAGTCTGTATGCCCACGGTTTTTATTTTTAACCAGTATATGCTTTTTTCTGCAATGTCGATCAATGTCCCGTATTTGTTTCCCACGCCCGGGACAATGATCAGATCATTTTTTTTAAAAGGATTGGAGTTTTTCATTACGTACTCTATCCCCTTGGTATTACCTGTTTCTTCATCAGAAACAAAGATCAAGCCTACATCATATTTTGGTTTTATTCCTTCTTGTTGGAACGCTTTTAGTGCGTATATGGAAGCCAGCATATCCTGTTGATTGTCTTCCAGCCCTCTGCCGTATATTTTTCCGGCTTCTACATAGGCTTTGAAAGGATTCCCTTTCCATAAGGCGGGTTCACCGGGGGGGACAACATCCATATGCGTCATCATCCATATGGTTTTTGAAGAATTTTCTCCTTTATAAAGGGCGATTATATTGGGCCTGTAACAGGAGGGAGCGTCTATATCCGGGGCTTTGATGACCTTGACATCCTTGAATTCAATGTTTTTCAAAAGGTCTAAAATCATCTCTGCTTTTTTTGCTTCTCCCTCGCCGCCGTTAGCAGGAGAAATGGCAGGAACTGCGCACAACTTGATCTGTATATCGACCATTTCATTACGGTATGTATCTATTCTCCTTATGATTTTTTCCAGTTCGGTCATGTTTTTTTCAGTGCTCCAGATAATATCACCCCTTTATTCAAGAAGCAAGACATGCTGGATTTTTTATGAAAGTGAGATGAAAAACCCCGTTAATGGGAAGTATTTTTCCAGTTCCGGTCGGCTTGACATTTGGGGCGAGAGAGACTACATTTAGCCAAAATGAAGATAGGTATAGACCTGAGGCCTTTGCTTAGATTTGAGACAGGGGTTGGCATATACATCAAAAACTTGATTTTTTCTTTGTCCAATATAGACATGGAAAATGATTATTATCTTTTCTCATCTTCTTTTAAGCAGAGGTTTTCTCCCTCTAAGATTCCGATTTTAAATAAAATGCATTTTCGTGATTTTCATTGTCCTGTGAAGCTGTTGAACTTTGCATGGTACAGATTGAAATGGCCCGCAATGGATGCCTTTTTTAAGACCAGGCTTGACCTCACTCACTCTCCGACTCCTTTGATTTGCCCTACAAAAGGAAAAGCTATCATAACCGTCCACGACCTGTTTTTTATGGATTTTCCTTATATGGCAAACAGGGAAGCCAGGAAGTTTTTTTTAAAGAATATCCACAGGTCTCTCCAAATGTCACATGGAGTCATCGTGGACTCAAATTTTATAAAAAAACAACTTTTAGAAAGATTCCCTATAAACAAGGAAAAGGTAAAAGCGATTTATCTGGGAGTGGATCAGGAATTCAGTTCGGACATCACTTTGGAGGAGATAAAGAATTTTCGCGAGTCTCATTCTTTGTCTTCAAGAGTCATTGTGTTTGTTGGAGCCATGGAACCAAGAAAGAATCTGTTAAATCTTGTGAAAGCCTTTCGCATTGTACATAGCAAAGAGCCTGATGTATCGCTTGTCATTGCAGGCAGAATGGGACGTGACTATCCTGCCTTGAAAAAAAACATAAATGAAAACAGGCTGGATGCCCAGGTAAAAATTCTGGATTATCTTTCCTCACGGGATCTCAAACGTCTGTACAGGACCGGTACGCTTTTCGTATTTCCTTCTTTAAGCGAAGGTTTTGGGCTTCCCCTTCTTGAGGCCATGATCAGTGGAATGCCGGTTGCCGCGTCTGAGAGGACGGCCCTACCTGAGATCGCAGGAGATGCCGCTCTCTATTTTGATCCGGACAAGCCGGAAGAGATAGCCTCCCGGATTCTAGAGCTGCTTGAAGACGATGATCTTAGAAAGAAATATATTGAATCAGGCAGAAAAAGGGCCAAAGAATTCGACTGGGGAAAAACAGCGGAAAGCACCCTGGACTTTTACCAGAGCGTATATAGAGGGGAATAAAAGAAAAGGTGGAAGGCGACAAAAAGAGGTTTAAAATAGCGGTTGATTGTTATGAAGTCACTAAAGAACTGACTGGTGTGGGACGTGTTATTCACAATATCTTGCTTTCTTTGTGTGGAGAGGGAGACGGATACGAGTTTCTTGTTTTTTCCCGCCAGAAAGTAGAGGATTATGTAAAATGCGGCAATATAAAGCAGTATGTGTTGCCTGAGGATAGAGGGTATTTCAGATGGCAGAACGGTCCCTTTTTTAGAGGGATAAAAGAGTGCCGTCCGGAGCTTCTCATAGCTCCGAATTACACTCTTCCTTTTTTCGTCAGTTCAAAGTCAATTCTTTTCGAGCATGATGTTTCGTTCGCATCGCATCCGGAGTGGTTTCCAAAAAAAGAGGTATGGAAAAGGAAGTTTTTTGTAAAAAGGAGTCTTTGTAAAGCATCATTGATTTTAACTTTATCTGAAGTGTCCAAACAGGAGATAATCAGACACTACTCTGTATCGCCTGAGAAAATCAAGGTGCTTTATCTGGGAGCGGGAGAAAATTTCAAGCCGGCTGCAAACACAGAGGTTTTAAGATGGAAAGAGAAAAAGGGTCTAAAAGGCCGTAAGATCATAGGATTTCTGGGTTCGATTTTTAATAGAAGGAATGTTCCTCTCTTGGTTGAGGCAGTGAGGCATTTAAGAGCAGAATTCCCTGAAGTCATGCTCTACATAGTGGGTAAAGATCTGACCTATCCCCCTCAAAATATGAGACGGATATTAAATGAGGAATGGATTCTCTGGGAAGAAAGCATTCAAGAGTCCGAACTTCCGCTCTATTTTTCTTCTTTGGATGTCTTCGCCTACCTTTCTGAATATGAGGGTTTCGGGCTTCCGCCTCTTGAAGCTCTCTCCTGCGGCACGGTTCCTGTTTTGCTTAACAAAAGCGCTTTGGCAGAGGTTTTCTCAGAGTTTTCTCTTATGGTTGAGAATCCGGATGCGGGGGAGATTCGATCTCATTTGAGGAGTGCACTGGAAGATCAAGAAATGATGGATGTCCTTCTGCGCGCCTTTACTAAGAAAAGGAAGTATTTTTCTTGGGACCGGGTTGCCGGAGAATTCAGTACAGCTATGAATGAGGTGCTGCATGGGAAGTAGTCTGTCTCGGGAATTTTCTCCCCAAAAGGAAGATATGGTTTTGTCAGTCATACTGGTTAATCACAACGGGAAGGGTTATATCGAAGACTGCCTTGATTCCATAAAGAGAAATTTAAAGGGCATAAGAAGCGAGATTATTGTTGTAGATAACCATTCGACAGACGGAAGTGTGGATATTTTAAAGAAAAGATACCCTTCTATCCGCCTGCTGTGCAACCTTGAAAATGTGGGGTTTTCCAGAGCGAATAATCAGGGTTTGAAAGCCGGCAGAGGAGATTATGTTCTCATTATTAACACAGATACACTGGTGTATTCGAATTCCATAAAAACAATGATGGCTGAGATGAAAGAGCACCCTGATAGAGGAGGAGTCGGACCGGCTTTGCTAACTGGAAACAATGATTATCAAGTATCATTTGGTGGGAAGGTCAATTTTTTTTCTGAAGCAGCCAAAAAAATATTTTTAAACCGGATTTATAGAAACAGGCTTAGAAAAAACCAAAAACAAAGAGACGTTGAATGGTTGAGTGCCGCATGTTTTTTGTCTCGAAGAGATATTCTGGAGAGGGCAGGGATGTTCGATGAAAAATATTTTCTGTATTTCGAGGACATAGACCTCTGTATGAGAATAAGAGAAAAGGGATGGAAGCTGGTCTATTTACCTGAGGCCAGGGTATTTCATATAGGCGGAGCGAGCACAAAGCAGAGAAAGCTGAACAGCCGTTTTCATTACAGAAAGAGCCAGCTCTATTTTTATAAAAAACACTGCAGCCCTTTTTCTCTTTTTCTCCTAAAAGCCTTTCTGAGTATTGACTTTGTTTTTGTTCTTCTCGTGGGATTTTTCAAAAAGAACAGTGTTCTGAAAGAAAGAATCAGATTTTTCAGGTTATTGGGAAAACAGGGATGAGAAAAATTAAAGTCCTGGAAGTCATAGATAAAACATTTCTTGGCGGAGGGCAGAAAAACCTCCTCAGCCTGGTTGAAAATCTGGATAAGGAAAGGTTTGAGATTTCTGTTTGTTCCAATCCTGAAGGGCATCTTGTGGATGAAGTGAAAAGGAAAAATATCTCCCATTTTCCGGTATCAATGAGTAAGTATTTCAAGATAGAGCCTGCAAGAGCCATTAAGGCGTTGCTGATAAAGCACGGATTTGACATCATCCACACTCATGGAGGGATAGCGGGTTTTTACGGGAGATGGGCCGCACGAAAACATAAAGATTTAGCTGTGGTTCATACACTGCATGGAGTCCATTATCTCTACTATAGAAATGTTTTTCTTAAGCATGTATACATCTGGTTAGAAAGAATTTTTTCAAGGTTTACTCATGCGGTCATATTTGTTTCCCGGGCGGACAGGGAGAAAGGCATAAAATTAAGGCTGGCATCCAATGAAAAAATAAAACTCATAGAAAACGGAATCGATTTTTCATTATTCAAACGCACAAGCATAAAAGAAAGTGCTGGCGATGAGATCAGGAATGAACCGGTGATAGGGACCGTAGCCAGGCTTCACAGGCAAAAGAACATACCTCTTCTGCTGAAAGCAGGCGTAAGAATAAAAAAGCATTTTCCTGGAATGAAGATTTTTGTGGTGGGAGGAGGGCCCCTTCAGGAAAAATTAGAGAGGCTGAACAAGAAGCTTGGAACGGATGATGTCGTCAGTTTTCTTGGAGAAAGAGAGGATGTGTCTGAGCTCATGTCCGGATTTGATATCTTTGTGCTTCCTTCTTTGTGGGAGGGGCTTCCGTATGTATTGCTGGAGGCTGCGGCACTTGAAAGACCTGTCATAGGCACAGATGTGGATGGAATAAAAGAGATAATAGAAAACGAAAAGACCGGCATACTTGTATCCCCGGATAAACCGGATGAATTGGCTGGAGCCGCTTTAAAGCTTTTGAACAACAAGACTCTTGCAGAAAAATTCGGTACGGATTTATACAGAAGTGTTAAAAAGAGATATTCCATCTCATGCATGGTCGATAAGATTCAAAATCTTTATGTAGAGTTGTTCCGGAAAATGGGAAGACGCTGAAGCTCAAACGGGACATCAGATTCGTTGACAATCTTAGGAACCCTTCTTATAATCAATTTCAATGGATAACATCAAAGTCGCTTTAGTGCATGATTGGCTTACCGGGAGAAGGGGAGGAGAAAAGGTTCTGGAGGTTTTATCAGAATTGTTTCCCGATGCTCCCATTTTTACCCTTATTCATTTTCCCGGAAGCCAGATAAAGACCATCGAAGAGAAAAAAATCATCACGAGTTTTATCCAGAGAATGCCTTTTATTAAGAAAAAGTACAGGTCTTATCTCCCTCTGTTTCCACTTGCAGCAGAACTTTTTAACCTTCAAGGTTATGACCTGGTTCTTTCGAGTTCTCACTGTGTTGCCAAAGGAGTTATCCCCAGCCCTGATTCTCTGCATATCAGTTATGTTCATTCTCCCATGAGATACGCATGGAACCAGTATTTTTCTTATTTCTCAAGACAGAGATTGAATACTTTTTCCAGAGTTTTGATTCCTCCGGTGATCCATTGGTTGAGAGTTTGGGATGAATCATCTTCACGGAGAGTTGACCACTTCATTGCTAATTCAAAAACAGTAGCTGATAGGATACACACGTATTATCGAAGAGAGGCGGCTGTGATCAATCCACCGGTCGATGTTCATTTTTTCCGGCCGGGAGAACAGGTTGATCATTATTATCTTATTGTTTCCGCTCTTGTTCCTTACAAAAGAATTGACATCGCCATTGAAGCGATTAACAGAACAGGAGATACGCTGCATATTGTTGGGAGCGGGCCCGATTATAAAAGGCTGAAAAAAAAGGCAAAAAAAAACGTGAAGTTTCTTGGTTCTCTCCCCTCAGAGGACCTTCTTAAATTATATCAAGGAGCCCGGGCTCTTATCATGCCGGGCGAAGAGGATTTCGGAATTAATTCACTGGAATCCCAGGCATGCGGGATTCCTGTTATTGCTTTCGGCCGCGGCGGGGCTTCAGAAACAGTCATATCCGGCTCAAGCGGTTTGTTTTTCACAAAATTAAATGCAGACAGCCTCATAAGTGTCCTTGACAAGTTTAAAAAGTTGCCATTTAATAAAACTGAAATAAGAAACAATGCCTTGAAATACTCAAGGGAAAAATTCAAAGAAAGGATTTTTTCCTTTATCAAAGAGAAATGGGATGAATTTCAAAATAAAAAATGATAAAGAAGTATAGGACCAAACTCATCAGCCTTTATATCCTCAGTGATATTATCGGGATATTGATATCTTATTTTTATTCTTATGGTTTTCGTTTTTATGGGTATATCATTCCCGTAAATCCTGCAAAAGGAATACCGTCCATAAAATCGTATGTGTTCATTTTCCCCCTGTTTCTTGTTATTCATATGTCCATATTTTTCTTTCAGGGATTTTACAGGACACGCCTGAAAAGGACCGGAGTCGAAGATTTTTTCCTTATCACGCTGAACACGATTTTTACTGTTATTGTTATCATGGGATTCTTGAATTATCTCAATGCATACAGCCAGGGGCAGGCCCCTCTGTTTAAGATTGACTTCAAGCTTTCCCATGGTTTTTTAGGGGTTTATTTTATCAGTGTGATATTTGTCCTCTCCTTTTTAAGAAACCAGATATATTATTTCATGAAAAGGCGGTATGCCAGGGGCCTGG
>Ga0315549_1004592_pt1 | contig 11570 bp, 10 predicted proteins | sample SalMarSW160200MG_FD_203101 | JGI IMG/M metagenome (GOLD analysis project Ga0315549, IMG submission 203101) | Salt marsh sediment microbial communities from the Plum Island Ecosystem LTER, Massachusetts, United States - Salt Marsh Sediment SW1601-200 ... | reverse complement strand
AATGTGAGGCTGAATATATTCCACTCTTTCATGCACTTTTCCGCCACCTTCACCGTGTTTTCCACGGCCTCTGGGGCATGGGGAAACTGATCGATCATGGACCGGGAAAAGGTCAAAAAATTATGCTCCCGGCAGGTGTCTTCATACCGGAGACGGGAAAGCTTGGTGTTGAGGTCCACGGCCCTTAATATCCGATGAAACCTGAACTGCTCTTCCCGAAGCATATAAACCCTGTTAGTGGCCAGAGGAGGTATCCCGCTCTGTCTGGAAAAGGCAAGACACCCGTGCATATTATACCCCGGCGACATCTCCACAAAGAGGTCCTCTATGGAGTCTTTCTTCAACACCTTGAGCAGCCTGAAATCATCGGAAAATATGACCAGCCCTTCTCTTTTTTCCCCGAGGGTCTTTATCAGGTCAAAGCCAATGCGACAGTTCCTGTCCGAGATGATCCTGCAAAGATTGGCATATCCCCCGGGGCTGCGGACAAGCAATACCGCCCGGTGCCCGGAGGCTATGATCTCGCTTCCCACAATGGGGCGGATACCTGCCTCCTTTGCCGTCTCCAGAAAAAAGATAAGACCGTACAAACCGTTGGTATCGGTAAGGGCAAGTCTGTCCATACCCATACTCGCGGCCGTCTCGCACAGATCCTCAATGTAGGCTGTCCCCCAGCCTTTTGAAAAGCTTGAATGGGTGTGGAGATGGATGAAATTCATGATATTTTCACCACAGAGACACAGAGAACGCAGAGTTTTTAGCCTATCGGAAGATACCGATAGGCTAAAAGAGCATCTGTACTATAAATCTACAGGATTAATCTTTTGATTCCCTGTTTCAAAACAGATACATTGAAATTGATTAACAGGCCAACCTTAAGCCCCGTTAATTTCAGGTAAGTTAAAAGTTGCGCATCATGTATTGGCTGCAGCCTATCTACAGATTTTAATTCTAAAATTACCAAATCCTTTACGATAATATCTATCCTATAGCCACAATCTAGTTTAATGCCTTTGTATTCAATAGGAAGAGATTGTTGCCTCTTATAACTAATTTTTCTCAGATTAAACTCATGGCAAAGGCATTCCTCATATGCAGATTCCAAAAGACCCGGCCCTAACTCCTTATGGATCTCAATAGCTGCTCCGATTATTTGGCCTGTAAGATGATTTATATCCATATTTTTACTCCCTATCGTTATGTCCTCTGAACCGTTTTCACCACTTATTAAATGATTCGCAAAGGGAAGATCTACTTGATCCAACAGGTATCTCCCTGTTGGATCAAAAAAGGATAACTCCCTGTGTCCTCCGTGCCTCTGTGGTGATATCATGCGGCCGCTCTTCCATGTTTTATCGCCTCATTGCCGTACCGCTTCCTGACGCTGTCCAGTGCGCATGCAACCATGCTTTTCTTCTCCCTATCCGGATTGGTCGCGGGAAAAAGGGGAATCTGGGAGGAGGGGGCGGAGAGATCCCAAAACCAGACCCTTATAAACCGGACAGCGACCCTTCGCTGGCAGGCCTTGAAAAAGAGTCTCTCCAGAGGCACATAGAGTTCAAGGTCCAGGTTACTTCCATGAGGCACGTTGGTCCGGCGTGTTACCTCCATCTGATCAGAATATCTGAGAGCCAGGCCCGCCCGGTGAGCCGACAGCCCCCTGCTTCGTAGCCTCCTGGAACACCTTTCAACCAGAGAGTAGATTGTCCCCAGGAGTATACGGTCATCGTTCTCGTCATCGGGCAGGATGCTCGATTCGCTAACCGAAGGAATTGAAGAGGGAGGATGAACAGGCGTAGGATCAATGCCCAGTGCCCTCTGACGGATTACCCATGCCTGTCGTCCGAATATCAGCCTTAGATTACTACTATCCAGTACCGCTATCTCCCTGACCAAGGTAATATTCAGGTCTTCCAGGAGTACCTTTCGCCGGGTATGGCCTACACCGGGAAGATAATCTACCTTCAAGGGGGCCATAAAGGAAGATTCCCTGCCAGGATCCACATCCAGCACCCCTTTTGACGCCATCAAGCGGGATGCTATATTTGAAACCATTTTATTGCTTGCCACCCCTGCCGCCGCCGGCATGGCCAAACCATCCCCTATATCCCTCTCTATACGGCATGCGGCATCCTTTGCCCTTCCCCATAACCGTTCAGTTCCGGTAATATCCATGTACACATGGCCGGGTCCCGTGGCCTCCCAGATGGGGGTATACCGCGCAGCCACCCCGGCCAGCAACCTGCACCCTTTCTCCAGGAGTGGGGGATTAGGGGGGAGGATGGTCAGATCAGGGCATAATCTCATGGCCTTACCCAGGGCCATGCCCTTGAATACCCCTTCCCGCCCGGCCTCAGGTGATGCGGAAAGTATAAGGGCACTATCCGATTGGGGAGGCGCCACCGCGACCGGCCGGCCCCTCAGCTCCGGACGGTTTGCCCGCTCCATGGCAATACGAAATGCCGGAATATGGATGTGGATGATGTGGCGATCCAAAGAGTTCTCCATTGCTATGAAAAATTCAGTAGGGACCAAAACATTTTATGCTTGAGCATAGTGGCGCAAGGCGCAGGGCGCAGGGCATAGGGTAAAAATTTAAGCCTTTCTTTTTGATCTCGCTCCAATGAGTCTTGTAAGCATACCTGAAATGGCCTGGCATTCCTTCTGGATTTGATCAAAATGATCCTTGGCGAAATAGCCTATCTCATACGCAATGATGCCTTGGGTAAGGAGTTCAGCGGAGGATCCTTTTGCTATATGAAAATATTTGATGGACTGCCGATCTGTGCCTAATTCGTCTCCTTCTGCTATGTTACTAGGAATGGAGATAGCAGATCGCCTTATCTGGTCTCTAAACCCATAATCTTTGGCAATTTCTCCCTGTCGGCTGATTTTATAAATAAATATAGCGAGTTCTTTGGCCCTATCCCACACCTTGAGTCCCTGAAAATTTCCCATGATCTTCCTCCTTGCGCCCTGCGCCTTGCATTATTTTCTCCTTTCCCTTGCGCCCTGCGCCTTGTATTATTTTCTCCTTTCCCTTGCGCCCTGCGCCTTGCATTATTTTTTCCTTTCCCTTGCGCCCTGCGCCTTGCATTATTTTTTCCTTTCCCTTGCGCCTTGCGCCCTGCGCCTTGCATTATTTTCTCCTTTCCCTTGCGCCTTGCGCCTTGCGCCCTGCGCCTTGCATTATTTTCTCCTTTCCCTTGCGCCTTGCGCCTTGCGCCCTGCGCCTTTTATCTATAATACCTCACCACCCCCACCACCTTTCCCTCGATCCGAAGATCCCCCTTCCTAACCAGGATGGACTCCATGCCCTCATGGGCGGGTCTGAGCTCCACGTGATCATTATTCTTATAGTATCTTTTTACGGTGGCCTCATTGTTGATCAGGGCCACCACAGTCTCACCCCTTTCCGCTGTGGACTGCTTTCTGACCACGATAAAATCCCCGTCCAGTATACCCTCCTCCTGCATGGAAAAGCCCTTCACCTCCAGCACAAAGTAGTCACCGCTTCCTATCATGGAGGGGGGGACTTCGATCACGTCCGGATCCTCCACCGCCTCGATAGGCTTCCCCGCAGCCACCTTCCCCAGGAGAGGAAACTCGAACCGTTTCGCCTCTACGGGACTGATGATCTCCACCGCCCGCTTCCGGTTCCCTGTATCCGGGAGGCGGATATAGCCTTTCCTCTCAAGTATCTTGAGATAGGTTGTCACCGTGTTGTAGGAGTTGAAGCCGAAATGGGAACATATCTCTTCAAAGCTGGGAGACTGTCCCCACTCATCCCTGTAACGAGATATATAAGCCAGAAATTCCTTTTGTTTTTTGGTAAGCTTCATTTTTCGCCTCATTATAATAGAGATTGCCTGATCGCCGGTTAACCTTCTTTAAAAGAGCTTCCAGTAAAACTTACAGTAAAATATAACTATAACATTTACTGTAAGTCAAGCAAAAAAATGATGCTGTCTTGAAAAAAACAGGTGTGACCGAAGGGTTGTTCCTTTTCTTCGTTCCGGATCTCCCGGGCTGGTCATTTCAAGAGGTTACGGCCGTGGGATGCCTACCCCCTCCGCTGTTCCCCTCGGCTTCGCTTCCGCCTTCGTTACAACTTCGGCGGGACAGGCGGGGCCAGGGGGTCCCCCACCCGTAACTCCCTGAAATAACAGCGCCCTCCCGATAGTCACTCAAAAAAGGAATAGCTCTTCGTCCTAGTGCCACACCTCCGGGCCTGCATAAGCTCACGGCTGTTTTTTTCAAGATGACATCTCCAAAAGAATCTCACCCAAAGTCTGCAGTGGTCTTATTTTCAAGGGTTTGCTCCACCAGAACCCCTGGCAGAATTTCCCATTGCTACGAAGAATGTGTGTGACAAACCCTTGAAAACAAGACCACGTCCACTGAATGACATAGATGTCGTCTTGAAAAGAACTAGCCGTGAACGAATATTACCGATAGCTCCGGTCATGATATTTTCTTCAAAGTGATAGGGCAAGGGTTCAAGGATTCCCTATCCATTTTAACCGATAAATGCTATATTATTAGGATCATGATCAAAACTGCCTCCCAATACCATTCACACACCAGCTACCAGCGCGGCAGGATGGGCGGTCATTACCTTGACTGGCAAAACCAGCCAGATGTTTTTAAGAAATATCAAGGTGTTAACCCCATTCCCCTCCCTGACGAAATGCCCTCTTTTAAAAAAGGCCTGTGGTCTGTTCTAAAAGAGACGGATACTGATCCAGCCTGCCGGAAGATGGACATTAACCATCTTTCCCTGATCCTGCGTCTCACCTGCACCCTTACTGCCAAGGCACGCCATGGTGCGGAGGACTTCTTTTTCCGCAGCGCCGCGTCTGCCGGGGCCCTGTACCCCACGGAGATCTATGTGGCCACCCGCGGAGTCCGGGGGCTGGGTGACGGGCTATACCATTTTGCCATCCATGGTCACGGGCTTTCCCCTGTCCGGGACCACGACATTTCGGTCCATATCCCCGGCCTTGTTATCCCCCCTGCCGAAAAGCTGCCCGTTCTTACATTCTTTTTCACCGCCATCTTTTTCCGCAGTTCATGGAAGTACAGAGACCGGGCCTATCGCTACCACCTCCTTGATACGGGCCACGTGATAGAAAACCTGGATCTCGCCCTTAAGGCCATGAAAATCCCCTTTAATCTCTCCTATAACTTTGATGACACAGGGATAAACCGGCTGCTTGGAGTGGATGATTCAAAGGAGGTCTGTCTGGCAGTTGCCCGTATACCGGGACTGGATAATGTTCATGACTTACACATGAAAGATGTTCAAACCCCGCCGGACGATATACTTCAGGCAAGTATAGTCTCAATGAAAGAGACAGATTATCCGGCCGTACAGGAGATCCACAGGGCGGGATATATGTCTGAAGCAAAACACCATCTTGATACTGATATCCCGGGAACCCCCGCCTTAATACCGGAATCGTGGCATAATCTTGCGGATACACCATTGAATGCCCATTATGCCGAATACCCTGAATGTCTTTTAAAACGCCGTTCAGGCCGTAATTTTGTGAATGAACCCATGGGGAAGAACAACCTTTTATCACTCCTTGATTCCCTGTGCGTTGATAAAAACATGCCCCGAGAGACCATTGGACATCAATCATTAACCGTCGGTTTTCTCTCGGGAAACATCAAATCCCTTACTCCCGGCCTTTATATCCTTGATACGATTAAAAAACGATTCGGCAGGGTATTTGCCGGCAATCTTATGGGCGATATGGCCAGGGCGTGTCTTGAGCAAGAATGGTTGACCAGCGCCGGGGTCCATTTCCTGTTTATCACAGACCTTAACCTCGTTGACAGGACATACGGCCCCAGGGGATACAGATATACCATGATGACCGCAGGTCGGATGGGCCAGAGGATATATGTTGCGGCCACCTCCATGAACCTGGGCTGCTGCGGCATAGGTGCCTTTTATGACGATGAAGGGGGAAGTCTGATCGGTCTTGACCGCGATTCAATCCTGTACCTGGTGGCTGTGGGAATGAAGTGAGGGACGTCCATGGTTTTGGGGACGTTCCCCTTTTCAAGCTTAAACCTACCATTTTGATACCAAAAATATGCTTTTAAGGGTGAAACATTGAACTGAAGGGGGGATAAAACAGTGAAAAAGGTCGCTTTCTTATTGGTGATTTTGGTGTCGGCCTCCATGTTCATCGCGGTTTCTGCGAATCCGGATGCCGCTCAGAAAAAAACACTTGAATTGTCACTGGTTAGTTTTGTGTCCGATATCCCTCCGGGAGGTAATTGGGTCCGTCTCTTCATCAGCAACACAGAAAAGATGTCGCACGGTACCATAAAGATCAGATTCATGGGTCCGGAGGCAATTCCCGCATCTGACGCCCCTGCAGCCGTCAAAAGGGGCACCGTGGATATCGCCAGCGCCCTGTCCTCATTCTGCGATGCCCTTGTTTCCGGCTCCAGCTCCATCGGTCGCGCGGAATACAGCCCCATGGAACTTCGCAAAGGGCCTGCATTCAAGTACTACCAGGACCAATTCGCCAAACAGGGCATCTATTATTTGGGCGCCTCCATATCCTCTCTCCCACAGGTGCAAACCGTATTCTACCTGAGAAAGGACATTGAGACCCTCGAGAACATGGAAGGACTTAAGATCGCCTCAATGGGAGGTTCCAACAGGATGTTTATCGAAAGGTTGGAGGCTGTCTGTGTGCCTATAGAGTTCCCCGACTACTTCACGTCCATGGAGCGGGGCACGGTAGACGGCTACAACATCGGTATCCCCGGGATTCAGGATTATAGCCTGACGCCGGTCACCAAAGCCATGCTGGACGAACCCTTCAGCTCATGCGGGGCAATGATGATCATGAACATGGCGAAATACAAGAGCCTTACTCCCGAGCAACAGGACATCCTTAACAAGGCCATGATTCAGGCGGAGATAGACGGAGCCAAGATGTTCACAGAGACCGTGGAAAAGGTAAAAAAGGATATTTCTGCCGCCGGCGTAAAGATTATCCACCTCTCCCCGGCCGATTCCAAGGAACTCTATCTTGACTATCGAAAGGCCATGTGGGATGAAGACATGGACAGATGGCCCGACATCGCACCCAAATTGAAGGACTGGCTTGTTGATCCCGAATTTCCGAGGGCGAACTAAAGTCCTCATCTTCCGGTTTCGACCCTGACCCTGCAAGAAGACCGGCAGGCGCTACCTGCCTGCCGGCCCGGTTTAATCCGGACAGGTAACATATGAAGGCCTTGCGTAAAGCAGAGATCATCTTCGATAAAACCATTGACTACATGCTCATGGCAGCCGCCGCTGTTGTGGTCCTGGACGCCTTGGCCGTTTCCGCGGATGTCATTTTGAGAAAGGTTATCGATTTTACGTGGGCGCCTCTGTACGAGATCATCACCTACAGCCTTCTGTGGATGACCTTCCTTGGCACAACGGCCATCATGAGAATGAACGGCCACGTAAAAATGGACTCTCTCACCAGTCAACTGTCTCCGAAAACGCAGGCCCTTCTGAACACCATCACCCACTGCGTCTGTGTGCTCCTGGCCGGCGTAATGCTGTTTTACACCACCAAGCTGACCGTAACAGATTATCAGACGAATTTTATCCTGGCATCCATATTGAATCCGCCCAAATGGCCCATTGAAATCATCATCCCCATTGGATTCTTCATGTTGTTTGTTCAGACCATCAGGAATGCCAAGGGGTTCTTTGAGAGGTACAGGGCCTTGTCCCAGCGGAAAAAGTCCGCTGTTGATCACCAGGTCCCTGGGGATAAGGTGTCATCTCACCATTGAAGGAGGTATTGCCTTGGAGTGGTATTTTGCCATACTGCTGATGTTCGGTTTACTGATTGCGTTAATGGCCACAGGCATGCCCATATCTTTTACCTTTATATTCATTTGCATCATCGGGGGATACCTTTTCTGGGGAGGGGAAGCCGGTCTGGAACAACTGGCTATGAGTTTTTACAGCTCGGTGACCAACTACAACTTCCTCCCCATACCCCTGTTCATCCTGATGGGAGATATCGTTTTTACCTCCGGAACCGGTACCCGCCTTATTGACGGGGTAGACCAGATCCTCGGAAAACTCCCCGGAAGACTGAGCCTTCTTGCCATCGGTTCCGGTGTTCTTCTGGGCACCATGATCGGCATCAGCGGGGGGTCGATCGGCATACTCGGCAAGGTCCTGGTACCGGAGATGGACAAACGGGGCTACGCGAAAGCCATGACCCTGGGACCGATCGTGTCGAGCGGCACGCTTGCTATCCTTATACCTCCCAGCGCACTTGCCGTTTTCCTGGGTGCCGTCGGGCAGGTGTCCATCGGCAAGCTCCTCCTCGCCATCATCGTCCCCGGTCTCATGGTAGGCGCCCTGTTCGTCGGCTACATTATCATCCGCTGCGCAATCAATCCGGCCCTAGCCCCGAAATATGAGGTCCCTCCCGTACCGCTCTCCCAAAAAATCAAGACAGGCTTCACCCACATAGCCCCCATTGTCCTGGTGATCTTTGCGGTCATCGGGAGCGTTTTTACAGGCATAGCAACCCCGGGAGAATCGGCCGCCCTGGGGGTCATCGCCTGTTACATCCTTGCCGCCATCTACCGCAAGCTTTCCTGGGAGACGATCAAGGTATCCGCCCAGGATACCATCCACGTGACGGTCATGGTCTTTTTCATCGTGGTCGGATCCATAAGCTTCGGCCGCATACTGGCCACCACCGGGGCTATTTCCACGCTGGTCCATTGGGCAACGGATCTCAACGTCCACCCTATCTTGCTCATTATTGCCACCCAGATGATCCTTGTGTTTCTGGGTGCGTTCATGGATCCTGCGAGCATTGTCATGATCACCGCCCCCCTCTTCTTCCCCCTGGTAAAGGCCTTGGGTTACGATACCCTGTGGTTTTCCGTTATATCACTGATGAACATACAGCTCGGCCTCATCAGCCCGCCCTTCGGCCTGGACTGCTTTACCATGAAAGCCATTGCTCCGGGAGATGTGACGCTGGGGGACGTCTTCAGATCGTCCCTGCCCTTCATGTTGCTGGGCTTTCTGACCATGGCTCTGATCATGATATTCCCTCAGATCGGGCTCTGGTTACCCAATTTGATGCAAAGGTAGCGCCATAAAGAGGGCGTGCATGATTTTGGGGATATTCCCTTCTTCACACCTAAAGCTATCATCTTGATACCAAAAATATGCTTTTGAGAGTGGAAAAGAGTCGTCTTGTCAATGTATTTGTTGTAAAAACAATTGGATAGTCTGGCCCAATCCGTATTCTATAATGATTATCATAATTTATTTAACCGGGGAGTTTTATTTATACATCATGGCTCAAGTCTTGTATAAAATTGATGTACAAAGTAATTAGGAGGAGTCATGTTTTCCATACGAAGGTTTTTCTCATCATTAATAGGAAATCAATATGTATCAGAGAAATCGGAAATAAAGAAATCATGTCCTAATCAGGATGGGCTCTATCGATATACGCGGTTTGAACTTTTTACAGACAAAAAAGATAAGAATGGGAAATTAGCTCGGGCCTACCGCACTGCTCTTGTGCAAGACGGAGTCACTTATGAGGATGCAATGAAAAACTCAATTGCTTTTGGATTCAACCTTGACGAGGATAAGGGCCTGCTTAATAAGAATAAAAATAAAAATATAAAAATAACTCACTATACTTGTGGGGATAATGAAAGGAGCCATACCCATACTGGGGGCCAGGTTTGGGAATTTGAGGATGGAAGCTATATTGAAGAAATGATTACTTACACTCTCTCTGCGTTCTTATAGATAGCAATTGGTTTAAGAATATCTATTCCCGTATTTATGAAAAGGGGGACGTCCGCTAAAATATGAAAATTCTCTCATTAATTCATATTTTAACGTACGTCGCCCACTGCCCATTAATGATGTAGGTTTTAAGAACCGGATTTATTAAACAAAATATGCATTAAAATAAGATTCGATTTCATCCAATATCTTTTTATTTAGACGAAGGAAAATGTATAAGGCGGAATAATCGAGTTTCACCAGCGCATTGGCTGCAGCATCTTCATTTATAATTTCTTGAATTTTATCACAAACATTTTTATTAACTACTTGAATATCATCATATATCGTGGCGAGATTATCCAAATTCCAATCAGGCTTATTTTTTCTTCTGAGCAAAAAGAATTGTGCCAGCAAATACATAGTTACGGAGCGGTAAGTAGTCTCTTCTATCGACGCGAAAGGCAGGTGGTAACGCACCATCGGCTTAAGCTTTTCAAGAATAGGGCAACCAGCGGTGACCATATATACACCGAGTAACGAACTTAAGCCTATATGTAAGGGGACTTGTTTTAGGTATTTCCTTTCCTGGGTTTCCACAAGTACTTCAACCTCCTCGATAGATTCTATATTCTTAAAGTAATCAGTCAATTCGACAATGTTTGTTGCGGTGGGGCAAAATTCGTATTGCGATTCATCAAGGGGGCAATTTGGACATTTGAAGCTTTTTAATGCTGCCCATGGGGGAGGCGGTCTGTCTTCCGGCTGAATTAACCGTAACGTTTTTTTATCAAGCCTAATTTTAAATTCCTTTTCCAGACTGTTTTTGAAGGTAAAAACATATCTAAAAGTAACTACATCAGTAACACTATCTCTGGTGACATCCATAATGCATACCTCTCTTTTTATTTGATAAGAACACGCTTTTTAATGAACGGACCGTGGAGAGTTTAACCTTGTATGTCAAAAAAATTCAGCTGCATGATGTTGTGGTGCAAAAAATAAATTTAATGTAGTGATTTTTTGTCCGATACCAATAAAAGCATTGTACTCATTTCTTGCGATTTGATTTTCGAGTCTTTAATATCAATAAGGTTTAGACTCCCCAGATAATTTTTAATGAAGGATACTTCCTTTCGGATATTTCCTGTTAAATTATACTCAAAATAAATGAAAAGTCTACTTGGAGAGAAGAGATAAGAGAACAGGAGGGTCAGGTTCTCATTCTTCGCGCGTCTTTATTTAGTAATGGTTGTAGATAGATAATTAATCCGAAATCTGTCAAGAATGAAGACGCGACCCCTATGTTTTCTTAGAAATGCCTAAGTTGGCGTTCGATAATTTCTTCTATATCGAAAGCCTCGGCAAAATTTCCTGCCAATCCTGTTTGAAACTGAGCATTGACAGATAAACACAGCACTCCGGATAAAATTCATGGAGTGCTTTTAGATTTTCGAGAGGATCGTATTTTTCTGCCTTTTCATCTTTTTCTTTACCTACACTTTTGTAAAGAAGATCGATGTTGTTTGAGAGCCAAGCTTCAACGATGACAGCAATGTTAAAATCTTTTAAACTATCAACGTTCTCGTCTTTTCCAATGATGGGCTGTGTAACCACATACTTTGCGCCAGCTTCTATCTTTTGCTTCATTCGATTTAACTCCGAAGGCATTGGTTTATAAGGATTGAAGGCTGCACCTGTTGTGAAATGATCGGGGTATTCCGTGTTAATGTATCGAATCAAATCAATGGAGGTTGCCACG
>Ga0315549_1004591_pt1 | contig 11572 bp, 5 predicted proteins | sample SalMarSW160200MG_FD_203101 | JGI IMG/M metagenome (GOLD analysis project Ga0315549, IMG submission 203101) | Salt marsh sediment microbial communities from the Plum Island Ecosystem LTER, Massachusetts, United States - Salt Marsh Sediment SW1601-200 ... | reverse complement strand
CGGCGGCGCTGCTTTCCAGCCGCATCGATAGGGAATTCCGGGCGCGCCACTGGCTTCCGGTCGCGGCCTGCTTCTTGCTCGTGCTTTCGTGCGGCCCGGGTTCGCTCCATGTCCTCGGCCTCGATCTGAGCGTTTTCGTCCCCTTCCACGACTCCGTTGGCTGGGCCAAGCTGGCGGCCATGTCGCGCATGCTGCTGATCGTCTGGTTCGGCGTGCTCGCGGCCGAGGGCCTCGATCCAGCCGAGGGCAAACAACGCTTGGCCAGAGGCATCGTCATCCCGGCGCTTGTGCTTCTTGGCCTGGCGCTGCCCTTGCTGCTCTCACTCGATGCTCCCGGGCACAGCGGCGCGCAGACCTTCTTCGAGGAGATGAACGCCACCGATCGCGACGCGACCGAAAGACTCACAGAGCGCATGCGCGATGCCGCCCGGCAAACGCCGCCGGACGGTTACCTGCTGTTGGAAGACACCCTGCACCACCCGCCGGGCTCCACCCTGGAAGCGACGCGCGTCCCCAACGGGCACCTGCCCTACCTGACGGGCAATGAAAGCGGCCGGCCTGTGCTGGGCGGATGCGTGACCACCCGGATGCTGACTCACCCCTATGCCCAAACAAGCCGCGGCCGGTTGTTGTGCACCAGTCTCGACGCTGCGGGCAAAAAGATTTTCCATGCCCTCGACCGGCTCAGGGATCTGGGTGTGGCCAACATCCTGGCCCACAGCAAGCAACTGGTGTCCGCGCTCGAGACCTACCCGGCGGCCCACTTTCTGAATCGGGAAGCCGGCTTGGCCCTCTTCGCCCTCGAGCAGTACCGGCCGCTTTTAACCGACATAGACGGTTCTTTTCTGCCCGGGGCAAGGCTGTTCTTCGCCCCTGGTGAGACAAAGATAGACTTGCCAGCGGGCGAATCTGCCCTGCGCCTGCGACAGGTATACTATCCTTTCCTGCGCTGCGAGGCTTCGGGCCCGAGCGGGCCGCGCGACTGTCACGTATCTTCCTGGAGCGACGGCAAGGAGACGTTCCGGGGCTGCCTGGTGGACGACCCGAGAAAGATCACGGTCGATGTCCCCTGGATCCAGGTGAACCTGGAACCCGATCCGTGCGGGGCCGAACTAATAAAGCTTACCTGCCGGCCGCCACTGATGCCGTTTATTGTAATGCTTTTGGCCTGGCTTGCAGCTCTCGCCTGGCTACTTGTGCGGCGCCGCTTACGGCGTTATTCTTGATGCATGGAAGTCAAGGGTACTGCCGTGCGGCCGACGCCTCTGTTCATTCGCCAGCGCTTCAAGGATCGTTTCGACGAGTGGCTCGATGGGCTTTCTGGGATTTCCAGGAAGATCATGAGCGACAAGATTACGACCGAGGCTTGGTATGCGCTCGACGAGGCCATGATCGAGCCGACCGCCAAGATCTGCGATCTTTTCTTCGCCGGAGAAAAGAAAGGCGCCTGGGAGGTCGGCCGCTTCAGCGCCGACTACTCGCTCTGGGGGCTCTACCGGCTATTCGTCAAGATCGGCTCGCCGCTGCATCTCGTCGAGAAGGCCACCCAGGTCTTTTCCACCTACTACCGCCCCAGCCGTATGGAGATAACCGAGCGCGGGCGCAACCACGCGGTGGCGCGCATCCTGGAGTTCTCAGAGCCCAACGAACTGGTCGAGATGCGCATCGGGGGCTGGATCGAGCGTGCCCTCGAGATAAGCGGCTGCACCGATGTGCAGAGCGACATCACCCACTCGCTGGCGCGTGGTGATCCCTACACCCAGTTCATATCCGAGTGGAAATGAGTGTCTCTGCGCCGCCTTCGTAACCCAAAAAGGAAAACGACCCATGAAACGAACCGCAGTCGCGATTTTTATTATTGCGCTAGCTGGTGCCGTCTTCTACTTACTGACCAAAGACAAGACCAGCCAACATGCCCCAAGCTCCAGCGCAGAGCCGTTCGATGAGATTGCGCCTGTCAGCGGGGCAAATTCACAGGCTGAGCCAAAGACTCCGGCGCGAGCCATGCTCCCGGAGGTTTTCGAGGACGACGACCCGACAGGCAACCTGAGGCTCGAAGGTCAGGTGATAGACGCGGGCGATCTGCCGGTGGACGGCGCGATCGTGGCCATCAACACCCGTCCGGCGCGCACGGCGCGCACGGAGAAAGACGGGACTTTCTTCTTCGATAAACTCGTCGGCAGACGCTTCAGCCTGACCGCGCGCCACGGCAGCCGTGTCGGCGGGCCGATCCTGCACAAGCTCTCCGAAAAGAGCAGCCCGGTTGTAATTCGCCTGCGTTCCGGCGGAACGGTCGAGGTCAGCGTGACTGCCGCCGACACCGGCGCCCCCGTTGCCGGGGCGCTTCTGGAACTCAGAACCATCGACAACGTTCCGGCCGTAACAGACTCCCATGGGCGGGCCAGCTTCTCGGGCGTGGCCGCGGGCTACTGCACCCTGGCCGCGCGGGCGTCCGGGTTTTCTCCGGCACAGCAGTTGGTAAGCGTTCCCGAATCGACCACCAAGCCGGTCCAGATCACTCTCAGCCTGTACCGCGGCTCGAGCGTCTCGGGGCGCGTAGTCGATCAGGACGGCCAACCTATCCAGGGCGCGCGGGTGCTTGCCGTGGACAGCTCCGCTTTGTTGTCGCTGGCAGATGCAGATCGCGACGGGGCCGAAAGCGACGGCGACGGCCGCTTCTCGATCGACGCTCTCGCTTCCGGGAGCTACCGCCTGACTGCCACTCACGCCGACTACCCGGCGGCTTCCTCCAAGCCTGTGCGGGTATCCGCCGCGCGGCCAACCCCTGACGTTACCATCGTTATGCATCCGGGCGCCGTGATGGCGGGCAAGGTGGTGGACGCGAACGGCCAGGCGGCGCCATGGGCCAGGGTGCGCTGCGGCCGCAAGGACATGAGTCCGCTCGTGGGTGCGGCCATCGGAGGCAAGCGCCAGAGGGGCGCCACGGCCGACGAGCAGGGCAAGTTCCGCATCAGCGGCTTACCGCGCGCCGAGATGCAGGCACTGGCCCAAACCGAGGAGGCTTCTTCGGATGCGCTAACGGTTGATTTACGCTCTAGGCCGGTTGTCGAGGATATCGTCTTGCGGCTCACGATAGCCGGCATGATCGCAGGACAGGTGCACACCCCAAGTGGAGACCCGCTGGCCGATATCGAAGTCGCGGCCTTTCCCGACATCTGGTCGAACGGCATCTCGAACGAGACTTTCCTGCGCGGGCGGGCCACGACCGCCACCGACGGCAGCGGTCACTTCGTATTGCGGGGCCTGGCCCGCGGCAGCTACCGCCTGCGGGCCGCGCGCTCGGCCGGTTCTTTCAGGGCCCGGATGAACTCGGGAGTCAAGGCCAAGACCGGCGACGAAAATGTCGAGATCGTGTTGGGCAACGACGGCGGCATCAAGGGCCGCCTGGTGTTTGCCGACGGCGGGAACCCAATCGAGTTCAGCCTGGCGCTCAACATGCCCCCGGGCATTCCGTTTACCAGCCAGGACGGCTCATTCGAGATACCCGGCGTCGCCCCGGGCAGCTACCGGTTGACTTTCAGGGGCAACAACTTCGCTGAAACAGTGGTTCCGGAAGTGACCGTCGAGGAAGAGAAGGTCACGGATCTCGGAACGATCAAAGTCAAGCGAGGACGGACGCTGACCGGCCGCGTATTGACCGAGGACGGCTCCCCCGTACCCGGGGCGACTGTTCTTGCGGCCACGCGCCTGGTCGGCGACGGCAGTCACCTGGCACTTGATCTCGGCAAGGCGGCCGAAGAGCAGATGGGGTTGCGGCGCGCTAAAAGCGATGACGCCGGTTTCTTCAGGATCGACGGTATCTCGGCCGAGCGCTACATGCTGGTCGCCGAGCACGAGAAGTACGGCCGCTCCGATGCCATGGTCGTCCCGCAGGGCACGGCCGGCCTTGATCGCGAGCTTGTGCTACACGCGTCCGGAAGCGTCTTCGGCAAGGTGACGGCCGGCGGCGAGCCCGTCGCGGGCGCCATCATCCAGGCCAACCCGGTTGGAGAGTCCGCCAAGGTGATCGTGGTTCACGCGGGGGACGACGGAAGCTATAACATCGAGAAGATCCAGGCCGGCCAGCTGCGTATAACGGCGGCCCAAATGGCTGGGGCGGGCCTGGGGGCCAGATCGGAGGGAGTAGTGGTCACGGCCAGGCCGGGCGAGAAGGTACAGGTGGACATCGACATCCCGGTCGGGAGCGTCAAACTGACCATCGACGTCAAGGGCCAGGGCGGGGCAAAAATCGATGCAGCCCAGGTTCTGTTGCTGGTCGGGAAAGTACAGATAGAAAGCGCCTCCGAGTTGAACAAAGCAGCCATGGCCGCGGGCGGCAGTATAAGCCAGACATTCTGGATGGCGGCCAAGCCGGCCGTGTTCACCAAGGTCATCCCGGCCGAATACAGCCTGTGCGTCATCCCCATCAACGGCGACATGAACGACCCCGCCTTCGTAATGCGCCTGAGAAAATACACGGCTTCGCTGAAGGTCATCTGCTCGCCGCTTACCATCCCGGCCCAACCCGAGTCCCAGCGCCAACAGGTCACAGTCCCCCCGATGCAGCCCCTACCCCCGGAGCCCGCACCCGAGGTGCAGTGAAGACATTTACCAATCAACACCAACGAGGAGAAGACGCATGCAGGTACTTGATGGAATTCGCGTGCTCGATCTGTCTCAGTTTCTTTCGGGGCCGCGGGCTTCTCAGTTGCTTGCGATGTTCGGCGCCGAGGTGCTGAAAATCGAACCGCCGGCCGGCGACAGCATGCGCATGCTGTTGACCCTCAGCGGCTCGGAGCGCACCATGAGCTGCCTGCATCAGAACAAGAAGAGCCTGGTGATCGACTTGAACTCTCCCGCCGGGCGCGAAGTTTTCTTGCGGCTCGTCGATGTCTCGGACGTGTTGATCGAGAACCTCGCCCCCGGCGCGATGGACAAGCTGGAGCTCTCGTGGGATCTGCTGCGCCGTCGCAACCCGCGGCTGATATACGCCTGCATTTCGGGCTTCGGCAGAAGCGGGCCGCTTTCGAATCGCACCGCCTTCGACATCATTTCCCAGGCCACCGGCGGAACCATGTACGGCAACGGGATCCCCGACCGACCGCCGGGCGTCTTCTTCGGAGACCTGTGCTCGGGCGAGAGCTGCGCATTCGGAATCCTGCTGGCGCTGATGGCCCGCGAAAAAACGGGCTCGGGGCAACTGATCGACATCTCCATGCAGGACGTCATGTATTTTCATAACTTCTGGGGCTTCTCGGAAAAGGCCACCAGGCCCGTTAAAGACGAGATCAGTTCCATCTTCGGCCGCGATGTGACCCGGCTGCTGACAGACTACGAGCACCCGATGGCCTTCTGGAACTCCTACAAGGCAAGCGACGGTTACGTAGCGGTCGTGGCGCTCAGTGACCGCCATTGGAACCATCTGATGGAGGTCATCGAGCGGGCGGACCTGATCGGCGACCAGCACTTCGACGACTTCATCTCGCGGGTGAAAAACGCGGACGAAAGCCGCCCGATCATCGAGGAATGGATGGGGCGGCACACGCAGCGGCAAATCATAGACTCTCTCGGCGAAAAGCGCATCCCCTGCGGCAGGGTGCAGGACTACGAGCAACTAAACAACGACCCGCAGCTCGACGCACGCGGCATGTACCGCACCGTGAACCACCCCCGCCTGGGAGAAATCGACGTGCCGGGCAACCCAATCAGCCTCTCGGCCACGCCGGGCGAAATCCGCGAGCCCTGCCCGGACCTCGGTAAGGACACCGCAGAAGTACTCTCCAGCGTTCTCGGCCTCACGGAAGAGCAGATCGCGAAATTAGTAAAAGACGGCGCGGTCGTGTAACCTTCCGGCTGGCACCAACAATTAAAAATGCTTGCGCATGAATTCGAGCACGCGCGGATTGATCAACTCGGGAAATTCGAACAGCCCGCCGTGAGTACCCTGGGGCACCCCGAACCATTCGGCCCCGGCTATTTTTTCATACATTTTACGAATGACTCGCACAGGAGTGAAGTTGTCCTTTTCGCCGGCGACTATCAAGCAGGGCATCTTGACCAGCGGCAAGATGTGTTCGGCCGAGTGCGATCCGAGGTAGACGGCCAGTTGCAAGAAAGCCTGAAAATCGAACTCGGCCAGGTGAGAGCGCCAGTTGTCGAAGTCGGATTTGCTGGCGGCCTTGCGATTGAGCACGAAAAAGCGCGCCGCCTGGAAAGCCCAGGGGCCCGACAAGGCCAGGTGCCAAACCCGTTGAAAGACCGAGGGCCGCAACCTGACCAGTTTCAAGACGGTCTTCACCAGCGGTTCGCCCAGGCGGCCCATGTAAAACAAGCTTTTCAACGGGTATTCGTAAGTACCCAACAAGGCAATGAAGCCGCGCACATTTTCCGGGTGGCGCTGGAAATACTCCAGCGCAATCTGAACGCCCATCGAAAAGCCGCACAAGACGACTTCTTCGAGCCCGGCGGCGGTCGCCACGGCACGCATGTCCTTGATGCACCAGTCGACCGTCAGGTCGCGCGGGTCTTTCGGTTTTTCAGAGTCGACATGTCCGCGGTAGTCCCAGATAACAACCCGGTAGCGGGTTGCCAGGGACTTGATAATCCGGTCGACAAAAGCCTGGTTGCAGCCTATTCCGTTGGACAGGAATACGGTCGGCTCGCCATGGCCGTATGCCCGGTAAGCTATACGCGCGCCGTCGAAGCTGGTTGCGAATCGGGATTGAGTCATGGCGGGCAACAGTATGACCAAGAGCAGTTGAGAGATCAAGTCAAGTGGTCTCTGGGTCTCCCTGCTCCGTCCCCAAATATACGCCCGTGTCTACCCCGGGCGCGGCCTGACGGCAGTGATGGCGACTCTACTTCAACAAGAATTTCTCCAAAAAGAGCACCACGGCGTGCGAGTAGTAGTCCCTGTTTTTCTTCTTGCTGAAACCATGTCCCTCGTCCTTGGCCAGCATGTACCAGGCCGTTACCCCGTTGGACCTGACGACCTCGAGAATTTGCTCCGCCTCTGAAGCGGGGACCCTGGGATCATTGAGGCCCTGGGCGATGAACATGGGCTTGCTGATCCTGGACGCGTTGGTGGTGGGGGAAATCTTGTTCAGGAACTTTCTCATCTTCGGAACGCGCTCGTCGCCGTACTCCTCCCGCCGGAGGTCGCGGCGGTACTCCTTGGTGTTTTTCAGGAAGGTAACGAAATTGCTTATACCCACCACATCGATACCGCACTTCAACCTGTCGTTGTAGTGGGTCATCGAGGCAAGCGACATGTATCCGCCGTAGGAACCGCCGATTACCGCTACCCTGGAGCTGTCCAGGCCGGGTTGATCTTCGATCCAGTCAAGCAATCTGCCGATATCGCGGACCGAATCCTCCCGCTTGTACCCGTTGTCCAGCTTGAGGTAGCTCTTGCCGTAGCCGGCCGACCCCCTCACATTGGGAGCGATAACGGATATCCCAAGCTCATTAACATAGTACTGGAAGCTGGAAGAAAAGTACGGCACGAACTGTCCCTCCGGGCCTCCGTGTATATGGACCAGAACCGGCACGGGGGATTTCTTGCCCTCGGGTCGGTAAACGAAAGCCGGGATCTTTCGGGGCTTGCCACCGACCTTGTCGAAAGTTTCATAGTGAATAAGCCGCGGCTCGACGAAAGCACCGGTATTGAGCCCGCCAACCTCGCTGTGGGTCCATTGTTTTATGGAATAATCGTCCATTTTCACGACGTACACATCACCGGGTGACCTGGAGGTATTAATGACCAGGGCCAGCATTTTCCCTCCCGGATGAAAATCCAGCCCGTATATCAGGCCCGCCGAGATTCCCGGAACCAGCTTGCGCTTCTTACTCCCGGTATCCAGCATGTACAGCCGGTCTACTCCGTCCTCGTTGACGGTGAAGGCCAGCCGGTCGCCCTGGTCTGATATCTCCAGGCTTCTCACGTCCCAGTCAATATCGGCGGTGAGGTTGACGGTTTTTCCACTTTTGAGATCGGCATATTTAAGGTTGTGGAACTCGTCCCCCTGGTCATCGGTGAAATAGACATGTTCTTCATCCCCGGCCCACACGGCGCCGCCGCATGAAACCTTGCCTTTTGTGGGAGATATCGCTTTCAACTTTCCGCTTTCAACATCCAGCACATAACAGTACGATTCGTTGGCCGAAACATATTTACCTACCAACATCTTGCGGTCATCCGGGGACCAGTCACCCGGGAACCAGACACCGCCCTTCTCCACCACGGGCTTGGCAGAAACCGGATCGCCTATATCCCCGACGAAAATGTCCCAGTCGCGGCCGTTGCGCTTGGTGCTGAAGAACGCGAACCTCTTCCCGTCGTTCGACCAGACGGGTTCGCCGTTTCGCGAAGATCCGTCGGTAAACATCTTGTAAGAGCCGTCCTTCATGTTGAAGTAGAACAGCTGGTAGAACTCGCCGCCGCCCACGTCTTTGGTAAAGATAAAGCCCCTCCGGTCGGCATCCGGGCAAACAGCCGCTACCCTGACCGGTTCTTCGAAAAAAGTAATCTGCCGCCTGGCACCGCCTGGTTTTTCCACAACGTGAAGCTGGGTGGTCTCGGCGAACCTGGTGGAGATCAGCATGGCCTCCCCGCCGGGCAGCCAACCATGCATGTAGACCGACCTGGTGTTGCGGTACTGCCTCATCCTTTCCTTTATTCGTACGGGAATCTCGGGCATCTCCTCGATTACCAGATTGCCTTGTTCTTTTCTCTTCGTCTCGCCGTAGAGATCCCCGCAAACAAGGGAAGCCGCCGAAACCAAGGACGCGATTAGCAGAAGCCTTTTCATTGGATTGTCCTTTCTCAGTTTCCCATCAATGTGGGGGTGCTTGAAGCCACCTTTTCGCCGACAAAGTATCCGCTGACGAAGCTTTACTCTTCGTAGAAATACTCGAAAGTGGTCATTGAGCCGGGGTAGCCGTCGCGGCCGCCGGTGGGTTTGTCGGCGAAGGTGTCTTGTACTTCTATCTTGACGAGCTTCTTTGCCGGATCGTCTCCTACCACATCGAAGCCGCGGTAGGTTACCGGGAACTCCTCGGTGCCGAACCAGCGGCCCTCGTCCGAGGGCAGGCCTATGGTGTACTTGTACTTTATGGCCTCGCCCCGCTGGGCGTCTACTATCAGCGTCCATTTGCCGTCGCCCGCGACCTCGTCGCCCGACTGGCCGTCGTCTCTGAGCGAGACCACGTTGGGCACCCACTTGTCGCCCTCGGCTCCCAGCGCCGGCATGTTGCCGGTGATGTAGACTATGCCGTTGCCCTCGGGTGGAGGCGGTGTCTGGCAACATGAGCCGTAGGTGTCGCGCGGAAGCACATCGCCGCTGGCGTCCACAACCAGGACAACCTTGACCACGTTGGTGGCATCCTCGAAGATCACCTGCCCGCCCATGTTCGGCGCCAGGTCGATGTCGCGCCCGGCCTCGGCCGCCACCAGTACAACATCGAGCGGATCCTGATAGGCCAGGTTGAGATCGGTATAGGGGATCTTGATCTCTACGATCTTGCCGCCCGGCTGCGGCCCGGCAATCTCGACCGTCCCCTGCCCGTCGTCGACCCAGCCCGAGTTGCCGTCGGCATGGAAAACAGTTGCCATAAGCTGCGCTCCCGAGAAATCGAGCGCCAGCACTCGCGCCGGACCGCCGACCTTGAATACCAGCGGCGTGGCATTGCGCGTGGCCGTGTTGGCAGGATCCGTCTGGGTCTCGCCGGTCTGGGGGTCTATGATGTGCTTGTGGGGAAAGTATGCCTCCAGTAGGTAATCGGTACCAAGCTTGGCGCTCAGATCCTCGTTGCAATCGACAGCCAGGTAGAGCGCATTCGCATCGTAGCCATAATAGACGCGGGCGATGTCGTCATCCGGGTTGGCCACGGCGCCGCTGTCGGCGTCGTTGTAGAAGCCGCCCTCGTTGATCCACTCGGCCTCGTTGGGCACGAAGCTGCCGTCGATGGTCGGAGGCGTTGTAAACGGCCCGATCGGCGTCTTGCCCGATTCCTGGATGATTACCGGGCAGATGTACTCCTGAATGTTTATACCATCGATGCTGTTCATGAAGGAGTAGACGCCGGCCAGATGCGCCCTGAAGCCGCGATCGAAGGGAGTGTCGTCGTTGGCCGGGGTGATCATGTCCTGGCCGAACCACCAAAACCAGTCGCTGCCCTCGGCTGCGTACATTTCCTCCCAGGCCATGTAGACCTTGTACTCGTATGAGCCCTTGTCCGTGGGGGGATCGGCCAAGGGATTGTAACGAGGGATCCCGCTGCGCTCGAGATCCTGGCGCGTATGCAGCAGGCAATTCCAGGCCACGTTCTCCTCCGGCTCGCCGATCCAGATCGAGAAAGTGCCGTCGATCCACGAACCGGCGCTGAGAGGCTCAATCTCGGTCATCTCGCTTACAGGATGCGCGGGCACGTGCCTTTCGGGATTTCCCGAAATGTACTCCGAGCCTGTCAGGCTGACCACCTCGCCGGCGTCGTAGGCGTCTTCGAGCGTGGCGTAGAGCGTGTGCATGAAGTTCTTGCCGTCCATGTCGCGGGCGTAGTTCTCCCAGGCGTTCTCGCCGTCCATGATCACCGTCAACAGCCGGTCGGGCTCGCCCAGCGACGGCGCCTGGGCAAGAACGTCACCCATGAACGAAGCAGAGGCCTCCGTGCCGGTCATGCCCTGGTATCTGAAACCTATGGCGTTGGACAGACCGGTGTCGCGAAAGACGACGGCCAACTCGTCGTCGTGAGAACCCGCATCTCCGATCTGGCCGTCGGCGTCCACCCGGTAGGGAAACCAGTGCTTGAGGTTCTTGGGGGTCGAATTGTTGAGTACCTCCTGCCCGGTGGCCACCCAGCGAATCCCGTTTTGTACGAACAGCGAAACCACCACCTCGGCCACCGACCCCTCCCCCGGCCACATGCCCGAAGGCGGAATGCCGAACACTTCGGTGTAGAACTTTACAGCCTTGGCCACCTGCGCCCAGGCGTCGTCCGGAAAGCTGTATGATGGATCGGGCAGGTTGTCCCAGGGCTGATTCTCGCGAGCCTGGTCGGTATCGACGAGCAGGGGCAATATGGGATGGTAAAAAGGCGTCGTCAACACCTCGATCTGGCCATCGAGCGTCTGCGGATTGAAGAGCAACTGCTTGTGGATCGGAACCACGTTGGCCATGATCTTGTATTCCTCGGCCACCAGGCGGTTGCACAGATCTTCGCTGATCGGCTGGCGCAGCCAGAAGGTCTCGTCCGCGCGCTCCTCGACCACGTCGGAAAGATCCACCACCCAGCCGTTGGGCATCTCGACCGCGTGACGCAGGAAGTCCGGGTCGAACCAGGCGATCTCGAACCAGCCCTTGAGCGCCAAAAAGTCTTCCTGAGTGTAAGTCGAGCGCGGCTTGTCCCTCAGATCGCGGTACTCTGGAAAATGCTTCATTAAAGCATCCGATGTGCTGACGCAGCTCCAGGCGTCCTTGTGCAGCAGGCCCAGATCCAGCTCGCTGACCGTCTCGGGAGTCGGAGTATCTTTCAGAAGCAAATCGATCCACGGGTCGGTATGGCCTTCCCAGGA
>Ga0315549_1004590_pt1 | contig 11573 bp, 6 predicted proteins | sample SalMarSW160200MG_FD_203101 | JGI IMG/M metagenome (GOLD analysis project Ga0315549, IMG submission 203101) | Salt marsh sediment microbial communities from the Plum Island Ecosystem LTER, Massachusetts, United States - Salt Marsh Sediment SW1601-200 ... | reverse complement strand
TCTTTTCCAAAACCAGAATTCTATTCTATAGCATAGAAAATAGCTTCATAAAGAAGATTGAAACGAGCTAAATAGTGTAATTCCAAGTGCTACTACTACTATTGCTATATAGCATAGAAAATAGCTTCATAAAGAAGATTGAAACGATCGTTAAAGTCCCAAAAGGTCTCATGTCTTTTACTTGATGGGATAGCATAGAAAATAGCTTCATAAAGAAGATTGAAACGTTTCTTTTCATCATATTCTACAGCTGTAATTGTTTGATAGCATAGAAAATAGCTTCATAAAGAAGATTGAAACTATTTATTTAAATTTTATATCAATAATCAGCGTAAAGAATAGCATAGAAAATAGCTTCATAAAGAAGATTGAAACAATTAGGAAGTACAATATTCTTTTCTTTATCTAAATATAAAATAGCATAGAAAATAGCTTCATAAAGAAGATTGAAACATTTTGACGATAATGAATTTGGCGATGAAGGACTTGAAATATAGCATAGAAAATAGCTTCATAAAGAAGATTGAAACCTGCCTTCTGCTTCTAAACTCCAATCACCGAGATCTTGAGATATAGCATAGAAAATAGCTTCATAAAGAAGATTGAAACTTTAGCAAAAGAAAGTTCTTGCTCATCATTTTCTTTCTATAGCATAGAAAATAGCTTCATAAAGAAGATTGAAACTGCGACATAAAGGATTTGCACAGCTCTGTTTTATCATTTAGTATATAGCATAGAAAATAGCTTCATAAAGAAGATTGAAACTGAAATTAATATATGCATATTGTCCAGAGAATTCTAGATAATATTATAGCATAGAAAATAGCTTCATAAAGAAGATTGAAACATATCTGTAGGAATATAATCTCCTCCACTTAACGCTAGAATATAGCATAGAAAATAGCTTCATAAAGAAGATTGAAACTATTTCGTCATTATAGAACATATTGCTCCAATCTTAATAGCATAGAAAATAGCTTCATAAAGAAGATTGAAATTGAATATATACTGGGCTTGTTCCTAATTTGAATGGAGATAAATAGTATAGAAAATAGCTATCTTTCGGGTTATGTAAAATTCATAAAAATTAAAATAGTAATAAAGTAATCTAATATATATAATGTAAACAGTGATATATTAATAGAAAAATGCAGTAGTTAAGTGAATAAATATAGATTATTTATATAAGTCAATTTAATACATAAACTTTATATATGTCCTTGCTAAAAATAATACTATTAGAGAAAAATCTTCCAAAATCTAATATAAGGAATAATTTTTTGGAATAAGACATAATTAAGAAAAACTTCATTCAAAGTTTTTCAATTATTATCTGGGGTAAGTAAGATGAATGATGAAGATAAAAAAATTATATTAATTCTTATAATAGGGACTAATCCATTACCTAACTTTATTGTTGCTAAATTTTATATATATCAAATTCGTAAATTAATATTAATCTATTCTGAAGAAAACAACGTACAGGCTGGTACTGGGGACTATACCAATAGCATCCAAGAGGTATTGCCTTTGAATAATGTAGAATTAGAATTAATTTCTTTAGAAGATATTAGTTCTGCCAACCGGATTCGAGAAGATCTACAAAAAAAGCTAAATATTAATCCATACGACCTTATCCATTTAAATTATACTGGTGGAACCAAAAGTATGGTGGTCCATATCTATAATTTTATAAAAAAAAAAAATCCTAGAGCATTTTTTTCTTACCTTGATGCACGAAAGTATAAGATAGTGTATGATAATGGTGATTATTATCCTAAAAATGGTGATTTACGAGACATTATAATCCTAACTATGGACGACCTATTAAAATTACATTTATATAAGCGAAATGAGAAAACCAAAAAAAGCCCTAATTCGACCGTTCTTGATAAGTTAGATGCTCTCATAAAGAAAGACAAGATCTCGCAATTTATCCGTTGGATAGAATCAATTGATCCACTATATAAAAGAGAAGAAAAACTCCTCGAAAGAAAAACTAGATTTATCGAAAATAGTAATCATCCTTGCGTTGAGGAGGCAATAAATAATTTTGAGAATATGTCTGATTTGGTTTTAGACATATTAAATAGTTTTCCTGAAAAAAAAAGACTTAATAAGCAAAATGATAAAAATTTGTGGATTCCAGAGGATATTATTTCAAACAAAGAATTTAAGGAAAGAATAAAAGAAACTTTTGAATTTCTAGACGGAAAATGGCTTGAATATTATATATACAATAAGATTTTATCAATTAAGACTTCTTCTAATGAAAAGATTTCAATTGGTCAATCAATTGAAGCATATAATAAAAAATCAAAAAAATTTGAACTTGATCTGTATATAATCAAAGGGTATCAATTATTAGGAATATCAGTGACTACTATAATTAATAATGTTGGTTTATGCAAACATAAAGGATTTGAAATTATACATAGAATTAAACAAATTGGTGGAGATGAGGGGATTTCAATTCTGATCACAGGGTTGTCTAAAAATGACATCAGGAGTTTGAATGATGATTTAGAATATGCAACTGGAAGTGCACACGGACTGGTTTTTGCTTTTGGTATAGAAGATTGGAAAGATATATCAAAAAAGATTGAAGAGGTCTTGAAATTATGACACAAATAAGTGCGGTACTTATTGATACAATTGCAATACAAGAATATATTTTTTCAAGTAATAGGTTAAAAAATAATGTTAGCGCATCTTATATTATTAGTAATATTTTTAAAGAAGAATTAAGATTAGCATTAGAAAGATGTTTTAAATCCACTTATGATTACGATATTTGGAGATCTAAACCTTCTGAGTCTATAATAAGTTCTCTTTCATTTTCCTTCGAAATAGGATATATTGGAGGAGGAAACGCTTTAATTCTTATTAAAGAGAAACTTAAGGTAAAAGAATTTATAAAGATTTTCAGTTTAATCCTTCTTCAGAGATATCCTGGATTAAGAACAGGTTATGGATTAATTTATGATTTTGATTTCTCTAACATTAAAGATTCAATGAAAAGATTGCATTTTATTTTAAAACGCAATAAATATAACTATTTTCCAAAAGTCAATTTACTTAAATATGGAATAACTGCGGAATGTCCAGAGTCGGGAGAAAGTGCAGAATTATTCAAAAATGATAAATATCAATTTATTTCTGGTGTAATAAAAGCAAAGATTGATAAAGAAATGATCGCATTGAACTCATTAAGAGAGGAATTTAGCTTTGAACTCAAAGATAAATATACATTTACTAATGATCTTGATAATCTTGGAAAACCTGAAGGATTTAATTATATTTCAATAGTTTGTATCGATGGTAATCGTGTTGGCTCTCAAATTAAAAATTGTACATCCTTGGAAAAAATTCGAGAGACTTCAATAAAAATTGAAAATCTCTTTTTAAGAGCATTTAAAGAAATAATAAGAATAGGGTGCGTAAGGAACATTGAAAACAAAATTATAGAGAAGGATGAAGGTTTTGAACTTATACAGGAAAATAATAAAATAATCCTTCCTATCCGACCAATTATTATAGCGGGAGATAATATTACATTTGTATGTAATGGAAGACTTGCTTTGTACTTAACAGATTTATATATTAAATCCTTGGTTAGGCTTTCAATATCAGATAATTTTCCTTTATCTGCTTGTGCTGGGATATCTATAGTCAAAACTAAATATCCAATTTACAGGGCATATCGAATTGCAGAAGATTTATTAAGACGTGCTAAACGGCTATCCAGAGAAGAAAAAAATTCAAATTTTATCGATTTTTTTATTTCTACGGGAGGTCTTGGAGGAAATATCCATGAGGATTTTAATAATTACTACGGAGCTTTTGAAGGAAATGCTCATTTTGGACCTTATAGAATTTCTCAAAAAATTGATGAAAAAAGTGTTATAAATCTCAAAAAAAATATTAAGCAATTTTATACATGGCCTAAAAATAAGTTGTATAATTTTAGGGAAAAACTTTACGGAAGCAGAGATGAAGCTAGAAAGTATTTGGAAGAATTAAAGGAACAAGGTTGTGTTCTACATGAATTAGATGGCACACAATACCATATATCCATTTGGGAAAATCAAAAGACACCATATTTTGATCCAATTGATTTATTAGAATTTTATCCATTAAAACTATTAGAGGATGTTTGATATGGAATTAACAATAAAAATTTTATCCTATGCTTTAGTTGGATCAGGGGAAGGAACAGGAGTTTTAAATAATGATTGTATTTACGACTCTCTTGGGATTCCATATATTCCTGCCCGAAGAATTAAGGGTATATTAAAGGAAATGTGTTATGAAGTGTGTGATATCCTTGGTATAAATAAACAAATAGTTTTAAATATTTTCGGTGAGAGTGGTTTTAAAAGAGCTAAAATTAATATTCAAAACCTTTATATCAATGATTATGGTCAAATAAAAAAAGAAATAAAATATTTAAGACAAAAAATGCAATATTTCAAGCTCCTTACAAAAAATAAATTAAAATCTTATTATACAACGATTAGGCAACAAATAGCAATTGATGTGAATGGGATTGCATTATCAAAATCTCTAAGAACTTATAGAGTTTTAAAACCGGGTTTACAATTTAAAACCAATTTCTCTACAAAAAAGCTAACTGAATATGAAATAGCTCTTCTTTTTTTAGCATGTATCAATTTTAGAAGATTCGGAACATTGAGAAATATTGGGTTTGGGAAAATTGAATGTGTTCTAAATACTAATATAAAGTTACAAAATGCTATTAAGATGGTTAAAGATTTCGAAAATATAGACAAAAAAATCCCTACTCGTAATAAACAATTTATTCCAAACCTTTCTGGTCATAAAAAAAGTATGTATTATGTTATAAAAACACTAAATCCAATCATTTTGAGTTCTAATAGAGGAAACTCAAATACTATTATTAGTCAAAAGATTATTCCATCTTCAACAATAAAAGGATTACTGGCTAATTTATATATTCAAATAAGTGGATTAAATAATATATCAATACAAGATAATGAACATTTTTATCATATTTTCCTAAAAAATGCTTTGAATTTCAACCCTGCCTATCCTTTTGAAAGTAACAAAATATTTTTTCCTCCTCCAGCATTTATTCAAGAAGAAAAAGGAAATACGAGAAATAATATTTATAACCTTTTTTTAGATAATGTGGATGAAGAAACAATTCCATTAAATGAATTTATCAATGTAGATAATAACAATATTTTAACTTATTCACCAGATTCTATCCAGTTTTTTCATACTGCTATTAATAGACATGCTGATAAATCAAATGAGCCAGAAATTTTTTATTATGAAGCACTTAAAAGGGATCAGCAGTTTAAGGGAACTATATACGGAGATGAAGGATATTTAGATGAATTTAAAAAGTTTTTTGGTGATAAGTTTATTGCATGGATTGGAAAATCAAAAAGTGCTCAATATGGTAAAGTTGAAGTCTTATTTGGGAATATTGAAGATGTAAATGAAAATAATTATGTGGGTGATGAAGAATTTATTATTACAGCAATTTCACCAATAATTCTTTATAATAATTATGGTTTTCCTGAGTCTTCAATTTCACTTTTAACACAATATCTTGAGACTAAATATAACATAAAAATAAAAGAAGTAAAAGGTTTTGCGACGAAAAATTATGTAGAGCATTATGTTAATGTTTGGTATTCAAAATCTCCTAGAGATGTTGCTTTTGGAGAAGGATCCTCATTTTTAATTAAATTAGATTCATCAATCGATGAGGACATAAATAATATACTAAATAAAATGGAGATTGAAGGATTAGGAAGAGAAAAAGAAAATGGGTTTGGGAAAATAAAAATTAATTGGATTACAAGAAAATCTTACCAAAAACAAAGATTAGAATTAAAAGAAGATATTAAAACAACCATTCCAATCCTAAAAACTAAACCCTTAATATGGTTTCTTTTAAAAACCCAAATTATTGATGCATTTAGAAATGCAGGTTACAAACAGGTCATAATGAAGCGAGATAGTGGTTTGACTATCCCAAATAGTTTAATTGGGAGGTTAAATGGTATTTTAAATAAATCTAATGATGAAAATTCTTTAAATTCCTTTATTCTTAAAATGGATGAAAAAACTGCTCAGAAAACATTAAAAAATGCTTTGCTCTGGAATGATTTATTAAATTTCAAAAAAATTTATTATAAAGTCTATAACAACATAGACTTCTCTGAAAATATAGCTATCGCTAATGAACTTAGTTTTTCATTAGACGATTATATATTTGAATATCTAAAAGTATATTGGGTGACATTTTTTAGATATATGAGATTGGAAAATAAAAAGAAGGGGATATGAGATATGGATCGACTAACAAGTAAATTAATTTTACAAGGGGAAATTATAAATATTTCTCCATTGGTTATTGGAAGTAATAAAGGTGGTCTAGTAGATGTTGAATTAATAAAAAATGAAATTGGTGATTTTTATATTCCAGCTACCTCATTTAAAGGAACTTTAAAACATTATTTATTGTTGAATTTTAAAAAGAGAGTAAAGAATTTAGTTAATAAGTATTTAGGTTCAGAGGAAAGTGAGGGAATTTTCATTATACAAGACTTAAAAGCGATTACTTCTATGAATATAACGGTAAGGGACGGCATTGCAATTGACCAAACAAAGGGAGTTTCAAAAGAAGGGGCAAAATTCAACTATGAAATTTTAGAACCAAATACGAGATTTAAATTAGAAATAGAAATCGCTATAAATGATTCGATAAATGAGGGTGAAGTAAATAAGTTTCTAAAAACTATTATCGAGGAATTGAACGAAGGACATTTACGGATAGGGGCAATGAATACAAAAGGATATGGCAAAATTAAATTAGATAAATTCAGTTTATTTGAATTTAATTTTCCCACAGATGGAGGAGATTGGTTTAATTATTTAATTAATAAATCCATTGATCCTAAGTTAGAAATATCGCTTAAAGATTATGATTCCTACGAATATATTAAAAATGACAAATGTATATTTAAAATAAGTTTTCAAATTAAGAGCTCTTTAATCATAGGAGCTACTCCCTCTAATCCTAATGATCCGGATAAAATCCATATACTAAGCAATGGCATACCAGTTCTAACCGGTACGTCAATAAAAGGCGCACTTAAAGCAAGAGCAATAAAAATTATTAATACGTTAGGTGGAAATGGGGATGAAATGCTAAGGGATCTTTTTGGTTGGATAGATCTTACCAATAAAAGTAAAACTAAGTATAAGAGTCGTGTTATTTTAAATGATGAAGTTATTGAAAATGTGAATAAAACTAAACATAATAGAATTAAGATTGATAGATTTACAGGAGGGACGATCATGGGTGCATTATTTAGTTCTCAACCATTATGGCATGAAAATGAAAAAATCAATATTACCTTATCGCTAAAACAAGCAAAAGAATGGGAAATTGGATTATTATTACAGGTTTTTAAGGATCTTTGGAATGAGGACTTACCCATTGGAGGAGAAATAAATGTTGGGAGAGGTTTGCTCATAGGGGACCTAATAACGATTATATTTAATAACGAAAAATTTGAGATTTCCAAGAATAAAGAAATTCTTGCAATTGTTGGAGATAAAAATAAACTTGAAAATTTTTCTCAAGCATTAATTAATGAAATTGGAGATGGAAAAAATGAAAAATGATGAAAATTTATATAAAGTTGAGTCTATTCTTTCGCTTAGTAAGAAGGAAACTGGGTTCAAGGAGAGAATATCTGAAATTGTTTTGTCTAAATTAGATAAAGGTTCAATTATTTGTTGGTTAAATCATACTTTGTTATTTGGGATAATAAAAGAAGGCAATATAAGGATATATCCAAAAGATTTACCAATTTTTGAAAAACATTTAATTCGATTAAGGGCATTTAATGAAATGGAAGAATTATATATCTGGAAAGATTGCAATGATTTTCATTATAGATATAGAATTGACAAAGATCATACAGGACAAGAACAAGATTTTATAGAAGCTCATCAAATATTATTAGGGACAAAAATAACCCCTCTTGAGAATGAATTTTCAAAAGTTTCAGAGAAAAGAGGAGTTCAGTTTATCATCCCTTCAAAGTGGCTTAGCAATAAACAAATAGATAATAATCATAAAATTGTATTAAATACACGAAATTATATAGTATATAATGATATTGGCCAAGCAAGTTTCTTTGATAGTAGATTTCTTAGTATAGGATTAGAGGAGGTAGAATTGAATGAAGAATGAAGCGAAATCCCCCTACAATTTTATTCCTTTAAATGATAAGGTTGTTAAAGTAGAACAACCTGATTTCGATTTTAGTGTGTATCATAAAGATAGGTATAATGGATATTTGCGCATAAAGCTGGAAACTAAAACCCCACTTTTCATAAAAGGAGAAGAATACAATTTCTTTTCAATTGGTGATAATATTAAGATTCCAGGGAGTTCATTACGAGGCATGATACGATCATTATTAGAAATTGTTACATATAGTAAATTAAACTATGTTGATACTAAAAGAAGATTTTATTATAGATGGGTAGCAGGATCATTCTCAACACTTCGAAAATATTATGCTAAAAAAATGAAAGGTGTCCAAGGAGGTTATCTATCTTTTAACACTCAAGATGATGAATATTTTATTACACCAGCAAAATCAATGAATGGAAAGACATTTACTAAGTTTCGAGATAATTCTAAACAATTTAAGTATGAAAAACAATATAATGGAAGTTGGAAGGTCTGGAGTGGTATGATTCAAGGTAAAAAACATAATTGGATAATTAATAAGCCAGATTTATCAATAAAAAAAATTTTTTTATCAAAAAGAGATTTGAATTGTTATATTAATGATGAAAATCGTAATTTCATTTTTGAAATTGACAACGAGAAAAAAGGATTACTTGAAATGGCTAACGATCACACCTTATTCCCTAACGGAGTTCCAATTTTTTATAACAAATTAAAAAATTTAGTTTTATTATTTGGACATACTAAGAACTTCCGTATTCCATACCTAAAAACTATAAATAATCATATTCCAGAAAATCTATCCTCGGATCAAATTACAGACATGACTGAAGCGTTATTTGGGAAAAAAAATCAATGGCAGACAAGAATTTTCTTTGAAGATGCTGATTTACTACCAAATCAAGATAATATCTTTCTTAAAGAGAGTTCTCCAAAAATTTTAACCTCCCCTAAACCTACTTGTTTTCAACATTATTTAGAACAACCAAATAAATCTGATAAGAATAAAATCAAACATTGGGATGACTCTAACATTAAGATTAGAGGCAGGAAATTATATTGGCATAGAAATCCTCCAATGAAAGAAAGTGAAACGTCATGGAGTGAAGGAAGTATCCTAATTGATACCCAACATATAAAAATAAAACCATTAAGGAAAGATTTAAATTTTACATCAAGAATACGGTTTGAAAATCTTTCAAAAATAGAGCTTGGTGCCTTGTTATTTGTTCTTAATTTACCAAATAATTGCTTTCACAAAATTGGAATGGGAAAACCTCTAGGATTAGGTTCGATACATATAAAAACCGAATTGTTTTTAATTGATAGAATAAAGCGATACAGCTCTTTATTTAAAGGTTTAAATTGGCAACAAGGATTAGTCAAGTCTGATTTCAATAAGTTTAAAAATGATTTTGAAAAATTTATGCTTGATAATATAACTGAGAAAGAACGAAATAATGCAGAGGTTCTCTGGGATACACCTATTTTAAAAACTTTAAAATTAATGCTTGACTGGAAAAATACTAATCAAAAGGACTGGTCTAAAAGAACAAAGTATTTGGATTTAAACGATTTTAAAAATAGGAGAATTTTGAAAGAACCAGAGGAAATTGTCGGTTTCAATAATCATAATCCTAATTAGTTTATATTTTTCTATTATAAATCTAATGATAATGATAATAATTTTTTTATCTTATTTAATCCCTCTGAGAGAAAAGCTTCATAAATAAGATACATTTTGTTTTAATTAATTTTCATTGTTATAATTTTTTGAAGTAGAAAGGATTTAAATTTTTGTATTGAATTGTTATTCATACCAAATGATAAAAAAAAATATTATTTTAATGTGGTTAAATATATGAATAAGAAATTAATAGCTTATTATTTATTCTTAATTCTCCTGATATCTGGTTTTATTAATAACTTAGGAATAGTAAATGCATTAAATGAACCAAAATTAGCCAAAGAATATACTAATACGGAAGAACTTATATTCAAGCAAACTTGGACCAATATTGAATCTAAGGTTCAAAAACCAACTCCTCCTGATGTTTGGGATGTTATAAATAATATAACATTATTTTCAAATCCGAATGATACAGTATATCTTGGAGATGATATTATCCCAATATCCCTAATGGGGGGTATTCATTGGACTCATATGGAAATAAACCTAACAGCTATTTTTGTTTGGGACGATCATGATCCATTAGATGCGGGTGAGATTTATGTCCGCTGGATTCCAAATTATTGGATAGGTCTTCCAGAGTATGATATAAATAACAATTGGCAAAATTACCAATCGATCGATGATTTAACCATTGATCATGATCTATACGTTGAGAGTTCTCATTACTCGATAAGTAGTGCCTCACCAAGTTGGTATAACTTTACACAACCGATTACACTCTTTAATGACTCGACAATTTTAAATAATATGCTTATTGAAGTCTTTGATTATGATCCAACTTCTGCAGACGAATCTCTTGGAGGTGTGTATTGGAACTATATCAATCCAACGGATCTTGAAGGATATTGGATAATTAATCTAGAAGATGCTGATATAGCAATTACAGTAACTCTTTATGGAACTGATAATACATTTACAGCTAAAAATTTAACAGAGCTTTATCAACCTTTTCTATGTGATAATGATGATACAATTCATACTGCTGATCCTAATGGTCTATTTGCTCGAGTAATACATGGTTATGATTCTTCAATTGGTAGAAATGCTTTTTGTATTCAATATTTATATTTTTGGAATGAAGTATGGCTTGATGGATTTTGGACGGATCAACTTATACATTATAATGATTATGAATTAGTACAAGTTTATTTAAACTTTAGTTATACTGGAGGACCTGTTGCGTATCGATTTGTATTTGATAATCATGATTATTATACTAATTCCACAACAGAATGGCGAGATTCCATGGAATATGCAATATATGAGTGGGATACTATTGAAACTGGAATTCTGACCAAGGAAATCTCTAATTCTATTGAATTACAAACCCTATTAGGTGAGAGATATACAGCAAATTATGAGTATAAAAATCTTGACCTTTATGCTTCAAGTTTTTGTGGTTGTTATGGTGGAGTCTTATCAATGATGTTGACAATTGAAACATATAATCATCAATTTGCTGTTGGAAATACAGGAGGAGACATTCTTGGACAATATGAAATAGCCCCATTCACAGATTCTATAATTTACAATTGTTATGGGTTGTTGAATTTATCTTTTACGCAAGGAGTACATGAAATAAATAATGAAATTATTCCTAAATATGCTCCT
>Ga0315549_1004589_pt1 | contig 11573 bp, 12 predicted proteins | sample SalMarSW160200MG_FD_203101 | JGI IMG/M metagenome (GOLD analysis project Ga0315549, IMG submission 203101) | Salt marsh sediment microbial communities from the Plum Island Ecosystem LTER, Massachusetts, United States - Salt Marsh Sediment SW1601-200 ... | reverse complement strand
CCGCTAGGATTATCGTTACTCCCATTGGCGGTCAGGGCTTCATTTTCGGGAGAGGAAACCAGCAGATAAGCCCGGAGGTAATCCGGCAGGTAGGCATAGACCACATAGTTGTCATTGCAACAAAGAACAAGATGAAAAACCTGAAAACCTTGAAGGTTGACACTGGCGACACAGAACTTGATGCGGCTTTTCGTGGCACAATCAAGGTTGTAACGGACTACAAAGTGGAACAGACAGTGCCAATTAAATAAGTATAAATTGTGTGAAGCAATTTAATTTTCGTAAGAATTGGCGGAAGGGATAGCAGAATGAAGAGATTTGTTACCATGGGTAGAGGAGGTAGCGGCAAAACAACGTTTGTTGCCCTCATGACCAAATACTTTATCGAAAAAGGTGAAACTCCCCTCCTTCTTGTAGATGTTGACCCAGATCAGAACTTGGCAGAGATGGTTGGGGTAGACCTCAGCGAAGAGGGAAGGAAAACGGTGTCCGAGTTGCTTATTGAAACTTTTTTGGATAGAGGAGGCACAACCGTTGGGGTTCCCCCCTCAGAGAGGCTTGAAAACAAAATCTGGGAATTGGGACTCTACGAAGGAGATTACTTCGACATGATGGCTATCGGAACAAAATTCATAGAGGGCTGCTACTGTCTTCCGGACGCTGCTTTAAAGAAGGTTCTGGAGGCTTTAACAAAGTCGTACAGTTATGTTCTCATTGATTCTCCGGGTGGACTGGAACACTTGAACAGACGAATAGCTTCTCAGGTCGACGACATATTCGACATTATTGACCCTTCCCAGAAATCATTCCATCACGTAGCAAGAGCCTACAAAGTAGCCAAGGAAGTAAAAATAGACTTCAACAACTTCTACGTGGTCGGAGGCAGCAGAGTTCCAGAAGAATGGGAGGAAGAAGTTGAAAAAAGAACAAAGCTGCAATACTTGGGAAAAATCAGCCACGACAAAGAAGTGGAAAACTACGTTCTCCATGGAAAACCCCTACTCGACCTACCAGAATCATCTCCCGCCTACAACTCAGTGAAAAAAATCATGCAAAAAGCAGGATATTAGGAACCTAATAACAGCAGATTGTTGAAAAACAGCTTTTTCCAGAAATTTTGCTTCCATAACCCTCCGTTTTTTCAAATAGAACGCAGAGGGCACCCAAAGGCTTGACCCCAAATCTGTTGGTCAAGAAATCTTTACAAAAAATTTTTTATGTTTATGCAATAGTAGCAGTAACAGTGGCTGCAATAGCTGGTTGTCTGTTCTTGAAACGCAAAAAGCGGGGAGACGGAAAATAGACAAGAAACCGGGTGATAATAACAGCTTTAATTTCGCTACTTTTGTTCACATTACTTGTTGGATTACAGTTTGTCCGATTTGCAACGGCGAATCCCATCCCAGCTTATTCGCTTAAGATGCCTGAAGAATGCATTAACTACACGATTTCTCGGGTTAACGGAAGCTTATGGGCAAAAGTGGACGGAACATATCCCTTAACTAAATTTGGTATTGAATGTCAGGATCAAACGCTTTCGATCAACAAGACATGGTTTACGTTTACTGGCGACACACTGCCAATGGTTTATCCTACGCCTCCAGGTACAACCAACATTTCCGTGAAAATGGATGAAACAGAACTCGATTGGAGCAACTACACCCAAAGCTTTCCCGACGAGACACATTATACTGCTATTGGCGATTGGTCCATGATTTCTTGCACACTCTACCCTGTTCTAGATCAATTCATGCTGAAGATTCATTATGAGCACCCTATTATGCTGATGAATGGAAGCTACACGTTTCTGTATGACCTGAACATAAGCCCATATTTGTCGCCGTGGAGCAACAAATCCACAGCCCACTTTAACATAACATTTGAAACAGGCTACACAGGCCTTCAAGCTAATACCATAGCAGTTGATGGAACATTGAATCCGGTGGAGTATACAGTCACAAAAGAAACTGCAGCAGAAACCGTGTCGCTTCAAGTTGTATCCGATTACTCAGAACCACTTCCCGGAGACCTGCTGATATCCTTCAATGAGAGCAACGAATCGGAACAAACTAACTCCGGTTTCTTAGATTCAACTTTACATGGTTACGCCCTCGTAGCCGTGACAGCGATAGCAGTAGTTGCGATTGTTGCCTATATGTCGCTGAAACACAAAAAAGGGGGAAACAATAAATGAACAGGAAACGTTTCTCTTATGGACACCGATGCTGTTCGCATTAACGATAATTGCGGTTTCTTTAGTTTGTTATAGACGAAAATTGTGTGAAAAAAGATAAAAGCGTAATTCATCGAACAAGATGGATATCGGTGAGTCTTATGAAAGAGTGGAAGGTCACGCTTGGTGGAGCACTTGTTATGTTTATAGCTGGATTGGCCATGTTTTTGTGGGCAAACAGCCTAGACATTCACACAACGTTTCTTAAAGTAACTGATTACGTTCTAGTATCTGACCAATATTTGGTAACATTCATAGCAGGCGTACTCTTCACAGGATTCGGTGGCGGATTTCTAATTTGTACACTACTGATTTACCAGTTGGAAAAGAAGCTAGAATCCAAGTCACCAGACACGCCACAGTAAGCCAAGAAAAAGTTTTAACGTTTCATATACAACATGCCCGTGAGGTGAGTGGGGTGGAAGCTTCGGAAGCCTCAAAAAACGCGCTAGAAAACGTTCTTGAAGCCAGCAACGGCGAAAGAATCCTTATAGTCTGCGATGAAGAAAAAGCTGAGGTTGGAGAAGCCTTCGCAAACGGCGCTTTAGCCCTCGGATTAAATACGAGACTCATAATTCTTGAAAAACCCAAAGAACCGCGAACAGAAATCCCTGCAAAGCTTCAGGAAATTTTGACCCAGCAGACAGACATTCACATTAACCTTTTGCGGGGTAACCGCGAAGAGACGCCCTTCCGAATAAAACTCATAAAAACTGAAACACACGACCACAAAGCACGTCTGGGGCACTGCCCAGGAGTAACAGCGGGTATGCTCACTGAAGGCGCTTTAGCCCTTACCTCAGAAGAGCATAAGCGCATGCAAGGTCACGCGGAGAGGCTCATCCACGCCCTAGAAGATACAGTAACAGTGGAGATTCGTAATCCAGCGGGAACCAACTTGACGTTGAGTACACAGAACCGGAAATTCTTCACTGACACGAAGCTGGACTGGAAATCAATGAAATGGATTAATCTTCCCACGGGAGAAGTCATCGTTGCGCCTGTCGAAGATTCGTTGAATGGAAAACTTGTGTGCGACATGGCTGTTGGCGGAATCGGAAAACTAAGAAAACCCGTGGAAGTGACAGCAAAAAATGGCAGAGTGGAAACCGTGTTTTCGCAGGACAAAGATCACCTGCGCAGAATCGAAGAAACGTTTGCAACTGACAACTGGTCTGATGTTGTGGGCGAATTCGCCTTCGGAATCAATCCTAAAGCAAGGTTTTTGCAGGAGTTTCTTGAGGCAGAAAAAATTTTGGGAACAGTTCATGTGGCTTTTGGGGCGAATACGGACATGCCCGGAGGCAAAAACCCGTCAAAGAATCACATGGATCTGCTTATCTCCGATCCCACAGTAAAGGTGACCAAAGAAGACGGTGAAACCGTTACGATGCTGGAAAAAGGATGTTTCCAAGTCTGACGAGTATATGGCTGTTATGCGGACTCTAGTTGGGAACATGTTTCCTCGGGTTCATTGAAGGAATCTTCAAGCAGTTTTCTTAACCGTTCACAGGAGTCTTTATCAATTAGCTTATTACGAACCAAGCCTTGAAGTGCCGCGGAGAAGTTTTCCTTGTCGACTGCGCCCGTCAGCATTAACTCGTTCAGCGTTTCCACCTCTTTGTGCTGCATAGTGTCCTCTTTTTTTGCCAAGTAAAGCACCACAACTACAAGAATGGTCACCAGAGCGGCTAGAGGCAGAATTAAGAAAAGGAATTCGTTAGGATCCATGGTCAGTACGGAAGCAACAACTGGTAAAACATTTATGGATTCTAACTAATAATTTCCTGACTATATTCTGTATGTTCATCCCTTTTGTAAAAATTCGTTTGCCCGCCATAGAAAGAGAAATTAGCACCTAAAAACGAAAAAGAAATACAGGAAGACATTACAAAACAATTGTAACCGAACTGAACTATGAAGCGGTGTAAGAAGGACTGGGGATGAACAAATGAAGTACTTACTTATTGTTGGAGATGGAATGGCTGATTATCCAGTTCCTGAATTGGGCAATAAGACTCCTCTCCAAGCGGCAAACAAACCAAACATGGACATGATCGCAGCCAAGGGACGAAATGGACTACTCAAAACAGTGCCAGAGGGGTTAACCCCAGGTTCAGGCACCGCAATCCTTTCAGTTCTAGGTTACGACCCCATAAGATATTACACTGGAAGAGGTCCATTCGAAGCTGCTGCCAGAAACATTCAGTTAGACGAAAATGACGTATCGTATAGATGCAACCTCATCACAGAAAAGGATGGGATCATAATTGATTATTCTGCCGATCACATAACAAGCAGCGAATCCGCGGAACTAATAGAATCGCTAAAAAGGCGCTTGGAAAATCTGGGTGAAGTTGAGTTCTTTGCTGGTTTAAGCTACCGCCATTTCTTGATCCTAAGAAACTATCTGCACAACGAAATTATCCCGTGTAGGCCACCCCACGATGCCATAGGCGTTGAAATCTCAAAGGTTTTGCCAAAAGCCAAAACTGAAGAAGAGAAAAGCACTGTTGACTTGTTGAATAGGCTGATTCTTGATTCCAAGAAGGTTCTGGAACATCACCCCGTCAATGTTGCCAGAAAAAGTTCGGGCAAAAGACCCGGGAATATGATTTGGCCTTGGGGCGGCGGCAGAACACCAGTCATGCCCACATATAAAGAAAAGTATGGTGTGGATGCAGCGGTTATTTCTGCCGTTGACTTGGTTAAAGGAATCGGAGTTTACGCTGGGATGAAAGTTGTTGATGTTCCGGGTGCCACTGGTTTGTATGATACGAATTATGAGGGCAAGGCAGAGTTTGCTTTAGAAGCGCTTGAAGATTATGACATGGTTTTTGTTCACGTTGAGGCGCCGGATGAGGCAGGGCATTCCCGAGATTACGAGTTGAAGGTGAAGACAATAGAGGACTTGGACAAAAGATTAGTTGGACATCTGCTGGATGGACTGAAAGAAGATTGTGTTATTGCCGTTTTGCCTGATCATCCGACACCAATCAAGATTGGCACGCACACGAGAGACCCTGTGCCCTTCGCAATTTACTCTCCAATTGTTAAAGGTGATGGGGTGAAGCAGTTTGATGAAGAGTCTGCGAAAAGTGGAAGATTTGGTCTAATAGAAGGGGAAGAGTTTATGTCGCTTTTTCTCGGAAAATCGGATGCCAAGTAATCTGTTTCTTATTCAATGTATTTTGACATTACCTTAGAGACGGACTTCACGGTTGCCTGCAAGCCCTTAACGACGATGATCATCTCGTTTTTTGTTTTCGCAGACACCTCCTTCTGCTTCAGCAAATCCACAATTTTGGCTGTTTCCACAAAAATTTGATACTGATGAATATCCATCTGCTCAGCCCAATGCTTGAAGGCGTCCCTGAACTCCAAATCCTCTGAATCACTCATTACAGCAGCACCGTTCTGGACTTATAGCTTACACAACTTTTTAACATTTCAGGACACCATAAACAAAGAAGTGCTGACCAGAACACCAATTTTTATCTTTCTTGGTTTTTCAGAAAAAAGACTGTTTTCAACAATACACTGTTAATAGGCTCCTAATATGAATTATGGGTTGTTTGTTTTGGATAGTTTCCTTCTGTAGATTGCGACCACTAGAGTCACTGTTAGGAACAATGGCAGAATGATCCATGATGGAAACTCTGGAATGTATCCAGCTGGAGTGTATTGTTCAACTGTTGCTGTTGTCTTGAGCCAACCTACACCGCCTCCGATTACGTATATCAAGTCATCTACGACACCTACGGCGGGGCTGAGGCGGGCAGTCGGTATGGGAGTTCCGGTGGTCCAATCATCTGTTTCTGGATCATAAATGTAATTTTGGTCTAGGGGGTCCGCAAAACCTCCCTCGCCTCCAAGAACATAGATTCTCTTTGGCGCCATTGTGCCAGTTGTTGCACCTGCCGTTGCTTGCCAAATGGCAACAGGTGTTTGTGCTCCTTGACTCCAAGTGTCAGTTTCTGGGTCGTAAATCTGGGTGAAATTCAGATTCAGCGACTCATGAAATTCGTCTTGTCCTCCTATAACGTATATTTTGTTGTCGACGACTGCAGACGCGTAGATAACAACAGGATATGGTATCGGCTCCTTTGTTGTCCAGGTGTCTGTTTCTGGGTCATAAATTTCATTCAGGGCAACTGTGGTGTACTGACCTCTTGTTCTTCCGCCTATCACGTAGATCTTGCCGTCAACAGCGTTAGCTTGCATCTGGTATCTTTTAGTGGGCATAGATGTTTTGGTTTCCCACGTGTCTGTTGCGGGATCATAGACCTCATTTAGTCCAGTAGAGCCATTTTCTGTGTATCCACCTATACAATAGATTTTGTTTTGGCAAGTAGCTACAGCAAAATTATCTCTTGGTGTCGGGACCGGATTTTTTGTAGCCCAGCTGTCGGTTGCTGGATCATATTCGTAAAGTGGATTACTAGTGTATTTGTTGGAATCTCCGATAACGTATATTCTGCCGTTCACAACCGCAGCTTGAATTCCATTCTCTGTTGGCATTGGCGTTTTGGTTGTCCAAAAATCCTCAGCTGCCAAAGCATGGGGAACAGTAATAGTTAGCAGAAGGAAAAGAGTCAGCAATAGTGTAATGGTTGCTTTGGTCTTTTTTGTGTTAGAATTCATATCATTTAGTTTTATTGTGGGTAGAACGTAAAAGGGTTTTTGTAAAGGTTTCTTGACCAAACAAATGATACAATTGGTCAAGATTTCTTGACAATAATTATGCAGATTTTTGTATCGGCAGTTGAGGTTTTCAGATGAAGAAAAGAAGTAAAGTTTGTTTGAGATTTAAAAGATGGAAGGGTTAGGCATTTTTTGAGCGGAGTTTATTATTTATAAAAGGTAACGGTAATAGAGGAGATTCAGCGTACAACTGTAAACATACTTGAAGAGTGAGCGATAAGATGAGGATAATCTTGGTGGGATGGGGTGTAGTCGGGCAAAGCTTCGCCCAAATCATCACACACAGAAAAAGGGAGCTAGCCAAAAAATATGGCTTCCGCCCCAGAATCGTAGCCATAGTAGACAAGAAAGGCGCAGCCATAAACCCGAAGGGACTAGACCTAAAGCAGATGCTGGCTCTCAAAAAAGAGAAAGGAACAGTGTCAGCAAGCAGCCAACATGGACACCCCGGAATGTCAGCACTAGAAGCCATAGAATCCGTTGAGGCTGAAGCCATGGTTGAAGTGACCCCCACCAACATCGAAGACGGAGAACCCGGATTATCACACCTCAAAACAGCATTCAAAACTGGAAAACATGTGGTCACAACCAACAAGGGACCCCTAGCCTTGGCTCTGCCAGCATTAACAGAGTTGGCTGACTACAACAACATTTACTTGAGATTCAGCGGAACCGTGGGCGCGGGAACTCCAGTTCTTGAATTCGCCAAGAATTGCCTCCAAGGCGACAGGATACTTGCTATCAGGGGAATATTGAATGGAACCACAAACTACATTCTCTCAGAGATGGATGAGAAACACATCACGTTTCAGGAAGCCCTTGAAGCAGCCCAAAAACTCGGATACGCCGAAGCTGACCCTACCATGGACGTTAACGGCTATGACGCAGCCGCCAAACTGGTCATCATGGCAAACTGGATAATGGACAAAAAAGTCACCCTGAAAGACGTGAAGATCGGGGGCATCCGCGACGTATCCTCCCAAAACATAGAAGACGCATCAGCGAAAGGCTGCACAATAAAGCTCATAGGCTCCATCGAAGAAACCCTAAAAGTGGAACCCAGCCAAATATCCAAACATGATCCCCTAGCCGTGGACGGAGCCCTCAACGCAGTAACCTTCGTCTCAGAATCCGCCGGCGAACAGACCATCATAGGACTTGGGGCAGGAGGAATGGAAACCGCAAGCGCCGTATTAAGGGACCTGCTGGACATAAAACAGAACATAGCAAACAAGATGATAACGTGAAGCAAAGGAGGAAAAGGACTTGAAGAAAATAGTGATGAAATTCGGAGGCACCTCTGTAGCTACTGGCAAAAACATTCGCCACGTAGCCAACCTGATAGCCAACCATGCTGGACAGGACTGCATGGTCGTTGCTGTAGTTTCAGCCTTAGAAGGAATCACAAACCAGCTTATCCAAGCGGCAGAGGAAGCAAAAAAGGGAAACCGCGAATACATCCGTGACTTTAAGCAGGAAATCCTTGAAAGACATCTAGCTACTGCCAAAGAAGCCATCAAAAAGAAGCAGTTAGAAGTGGAGACTGCGCAGGTTCTCAAGGCTAGGGCAGGCGAGCTTGAACAGGTCTTGACAGGAATCGTTTTTGTCGGCGAACTTACACCAAAATCGAGGGATAACGTTCTTTCTTTCGGAGAAAAATTGTCTGCGCCCATCGTCAGCGGAGCCCTCGAAGACATAGGGCTTAGTTCTCAGCACCTCACAGGAGGAGAAGCCGGGATAGTGACCGACTCCAACTTCGGGGAAGCCAGTCTCCTCATGAACGTTACCAAATATCAGGTTAAAAAGAACCTTGAGCCTCTGCTGAAGAAAGGAGCCGTTCCGGTAGTAACTGGTTTTATAGCCGCAACTCAGAACGGAGAAACCACAACATTGGGTCGGGGAGGATCAGACTACACGGCAACTATCATGGGAGCCGCGTTAGCCGCTGACGAGGTTTGGATATGGACGGATGTGAACGGATTGATGACTTCTGATCCAAAAGTTGTTTCTTCAGCGAAAACGATTCCTGAACTGTCCTTCCAAGAAGCCACAGAACTGACGATCTTCGGAGCAAAAGCTATGCATCCCCGAGCGTTGGAGCCAGCCCGAAAAGAGGGAATACCCGTCAGAATCAGAAACGTTTTCAACCCAGAGAACCCGGGAACCCTCATAACGAAAGAACAGAAAATCAAACAAAAAGATGGAGTGAAAGCCGTAACCTTAGTCAGGAACGTTGCGGTGATCACTGTCAGCGGAGCAGGCATGGTGGGCGCCCCAGGAACAGCAGCAAAAGTTTTCGAAGTGCTCGGAAAAGAAAACATTAACATCCTGATGATCTCTCAGAGCGTCTCAGAATCAAACATTTCATTGGTTATTCAACGAAAGCTGCTGGAACGGGCAGTTAACACCCTGGAGATAGCTCTTCTGGGCAGGGACTTTATTCGCGAAATTATGTCGGAAGACGATGTGTGCGTAGTAGCGGTTTTGGGGGCGGGCATGAAAGGAATGCCTGGAGTGGCTTCAAAAATATTTTCAGCCGTTGCAATGGAAGGAATAAACGTTAGAATGATCGCTCAAGGCTCCTCTGAACTTAACGTCTCCTTCGTAGTCAAAGAAAACGATGGAGAAGAGACCGTTCGGGCAATACACAAGGAATTCAAGTTGAGCACAAAATAATCTGGAAAATTCCTCCGTTTCTGCAGGTCATTGTGCATCGAGTCTAAGGATAAGGTTTTAACCTCTCATGTCAGACGTTTATTGTGTGATGAGGGACACCATTCTGAGCTCTCGTGATGATGAGATGGAGCGACTCTGAAACAGCTTTATGGTCCTTGGCTAAGAGCGTCAAGGACAACTAGACGCTTGATCTGGCGTAAGCGTTACTGCACCAGAAAGGCGGATGAAAGCAAAAGCAAAAAAACGATTGAAACTTCTGCAACAAAACAGTTGGCACATCAAACTGAAAGGCTACCAAATCTATCACAACTACATAAGAGAACACGAAGGATTAGACGGAAAAACGCCAGCAGAAGCATGCGGAATAACCATAGAAGGAAAAAACAAGTGGAAAACACTGATTCAGAATGCAAGTAAAAACAACGATGGTTAAGAACCATAAAATCTAAAAAATCATAAACCCCTCTAATAATGAGGGAAAAGTTTGACTCAAACCAAAATCTTTTCTTTTTCACTCTCCGCAAAAGATGAAGCTTTTAGCCCTAATGACATGAAAAAGACAGTGAGTTGGTTAAGAAAGAAAAAACGGCAGAAAAATCCAGTTTGTTTATTTGCAGAAAAGTCACCTAGTGGTGTGCCTTCAGGTTCAATAATGCTCTTTTCGTTTGAAGCAAAAATTTTTGGACAAGCTACCTTGAAAGGAACTGTCAAAGAAATTCCGTTGGAAGAGCAAAAAGCCCGAAGGAAAGCTAAGCAAACTGTTTACAAACATTTTGTGTATCTTGAACCTGCAACAATTGAAATCTTTCATCAGCATCCAACAAAGACAGAAATCTCAGAAAAATTGAACAAAAACTTTGGTCCACTTATCACTTATTTCACATATAATGAATATCAAAGAATTCTAAAAATGGCAAAATAACAAGACTCTTCGTGAAGCCTTAGTGACTCTTCGTGGATTGTTATCAACCGAAAGGTAACAGAACCAAGTAGCAAAAATCATAAAAGTTAGAATTAGGTAAGAAATTTAGGCAGTTCTAATTTGTGGGAGACTTATTTACTCCCCGAACGGCTCGGTAGCCTTCTGAGACCGTCAATCTCGGAGAGTGGGTTCGACTCCCACCGCTCCCACCAAAAATATCAATCAACCGATTTTTTACAGCCCTTCCGAGAAGCCCAATCAACCGAAGACTTTACAGAATCTGCAAAAATAATCTTTAATAAGAGCTAGTTGGTTGGTTAACATAAAACTTTAAGAATCACTCTTTAGACTAAAGTTGAAGGAAGCCGATCAGTATGACCAGACATCACAGCATGACAAAAAAGACCAGCAAAAAGAAACAGAAGAGAACCAAGAAGAAGAGACAGCGAAGACGGAAAAAATCAAAGTAAGTCTGAGAAAACATTCAATCAAATATAGCTTAATTTAAGATTATTTATCTGAGTTTAGCATATGATTTTATATAATGTCAAAATGGTTTTATTTTCACAAAGCACAGCTAAAATAGCCGGTATCAGCGTTTTCCCCCGAAAGACAGAAAAAAAACAACGAGCCGGAGTGAACTGTCAGGGTTAAAATTTACCCCCAAACCCACGTACCCGTGCTCGTGAGTGTGTACCCGTACGTACGTGTGCCCGTGTGTTTACGCCTGCTCTCTACCCAAACACAAAAAAACTAAGTTAAAGAACATATTAAGACATAACGGTATAGAATTATACAGAGTCGAAAAAATTAAGTTGCTAAAAGAAGGCGGCACGAAATTCAGAACACTTAAACCTTAAGGGGCGCTAATAATTATCACATATACAGAAAGAGGAAGATGGTTGATAAGCCCATGAAAAGAAGCCAGAGAAATGCCAAGAATAGACGTGGCAGATACGTTAAGAAATGCCCCGTTGAGATAGGAAATGAATACGAAGTGGATATAACAGAAACAACCCCCAACGGGGCAGGCATAGC
>Ga0315549_1004585_pt1 | contig 11577 bp, 7 predicted proteins | sample SalMarSW160200MG_FD_203101 | JGI IMG/M metagenome (GOLD analysis project Ga0315549, IMG submission 203101) | Salt marsh sediment microbial communities from the Plum Island Ecosystem LTER, Massachusetts, United States - Salt Marsh Sediment SW1601-200 ... | reverse complement strand
ATGAGGCGACGTACCGTATCGACGTATTTCGGAGGCTTGAGAGGCATAGCGACCTCCTTCGACCTTCATAGTACAGCCGTTGGAGCAGGGGTGTCAACTTCATTCCTGCAATTCGAGGGCCATAGCCCTTATTTCAGGCTGCTCCTTGATGAATCAGGGTTGCGTCCCCGGAATTCCCAATCCCGGCAGACTCACCTGGATGACACAGATGACGGGGGCGGCATTTCAGAGCCGAGCAGTCCCTTGCGGGCTGCGGACCCCAGGAGCCACACCCCCGTCGGCTTCAGTTTAACTCACGAGGGCGCCCCTGTCACTGCAAAATCCAATGGTAGACCCCGACTCATTGCTCACGTTTACAATGAATACGTGATCGACGAGGTTCACGTGAACAGGATTGAGAATGCGTGGTCGCTCTTCAAGCGCGGATTAATGGGCATGTACCATCATGTGAGCGCGAAGTATCTCCAGGACTACCTGGATGAATTTGCCTTTCGGTATTCGCATCGAAAAGAGAAAGAAAAGCTCTTTGATCTTGTTTTGTCCCATTGTTAGGATATTACGACGCTCTGTCAGGCATCGGTAGCTGGTTCTTATTGATGCGTGCTACCTCCTGTGCGCGTTCTAGCACCAAATCCGGTTGGTTCAAAACCTCCAAGACCTTCTCTGCTGGAACAACAATGCCTATCCCCATATTCATTTCCTCAAGCGCATGTACACTATCCGAAGACGATATGCCTTCGGGCCTCTTATAATGCCCATACATGAGACCCAACCAATAGTGTCTGCCACTACCCAAGGCAGTAGTTTTTCCCACTTTGCGCCCTGAATGAAGATTTACAAATACTGGCGATCCACTATGTCCACCTATCGAGCGAGCTTCGATCAAGAACGCTTCTATAGGGCCAAAATCTGCTACCGAAATTTCCTCTTCTGGCATGAGGGCAATAGTTCCCTGTCTAACTATAGGCAGATTGCTTTCGCGGCCAGGATGTTGTGTGAACAAACCCACATAGTAAATCTCATCGCCAACTGTAATAGACTCCTTAGCAATTATCTCTTTAGTAGCAGCCATGGTGGCTGGGATGTATTTATGAGAAAGCTCATTGTACGAAAGAGTCCAAGGATGAATGGCTACGTCAATTGAAGCGTCCTGTGGATGCAAGATCCAGTCTTTTGTGTGTATTTCAAGCTTTCTGAAGCCCCCCTCTCGGGAGTTGAAACGGATGAGCGTAATCTTGTCCTCCGATTCTTTGTCTATTTTTTCAATTACGTGTTTGGCTGTCACAAGGTAGGAGAAAACGCGCTTGCCAATCGAGGTCTCTAGCTCGATGCCCACAAGAAATGCAGTCCCCACCGGCTTTTCCTCGCCTTTCGCCCTGAAATAGATGAAGAGTGCGCATTCTCTTACAACTGGATCTATTCGCACTTCTGATTCCTCGCGCCTGACCGCTCTGTACCTTGGCTCTCCCCCGAGCAGATAATCGACCCTCAATTCTAGGCCATGCGCAGAGGATATATTACCTGTTGGCCCTTCGGAAATCAATTTTTCTCCTTATTCATCACGATAAACGCCATGCATATCACATTTGTAGTAGGTCAGCCATACACCGCACTTCAGGCTGCTCCTTGCGGAATCATGGGTTGCGTTCAGGAATTTCCCTGTGACGAAATCTAAAGAACGAAGGTCTGCCCCCACTCCAGTTCCTGTAAAATCCAATGGTAGACCCCACTGGACAACCCCACTGGACATACTCTTCGTGGAATCAGCCTCTCCACCAAGTGACAATGGCAATTAGTAGAACCAATAGCACTTGGACCGCAATGATCAGATGGCGGGGGGCTATCTTGCGTTTTTTTGGCTTGAATTCCTTCCATAGTGGTTCCAGGTTCTGACTGACATAGTTTCTCAGCTCGCGATAGCGCAACCAACTGTAGCACACTAAGAAGACACTACTCGCACCAATAGAGACTGCAACCACGAGTATGAGGGATTTCGCGGCCACGCTACTGGCAAGGAATCGCGATAAGGAAGAGGTAAAGCCCGCAAACCTGCCGGTGACGAGAACGGCGAGAATACCTAGCAAAATTGTCGTGTGCCAGGTGGAAACGGTCAATTCGAAGTCTCGATACCGCCGCATCTCCTCATACATTTCTTGGTAGACTATATCGTGTGATACTTCCTGCTTTGGGAGCTCTGCTTCAGTTAGGTGGCCTTCCGTCATACTCCCTCCCTCTCCTTGCTTGATGTGGACCGGCATTGCGAAACCAGTGTCCTACAGCACAACAATGATTAGTCTACAACTCCGCAACATAGTATGCCGAAGAGCGGCGGGTGCCCTCTCTATTCCTATGAATTCGAGGGACATAGACCTTATTTCAGGCTGCTCCTTGAGGAATTGTGGGTTGCGCCCCGGAATTCCCCTGGCGTCTAACGCGAAGCTCAGCAGACGCGGCTTGTCAGCGATCTGCTGGAGCGTCTTGTTGGGCTCACCGCTCCCCCAGAATCTCTTTCTTCCATGTCAACAGTGTGGTAACAACAAGTGTTCGAATCTCTTGGTCAAGGAAATTCTTGTTCCTCACGCGTTCCATCAGAAGCTTCCTCAAGTATTTCCCTGTCGGCACACAAACGTTATCGCGTTTTGCGGCATCCCGGAACTTCTCTTTCTGGTCACCAAGTAAGATCCTTCGTGCCGCTTTTTCTCGCGACTCGTCACCTTGCTGTGCCGCTATCATTACTTCTTCGGGATAGTAATACTCGATTTCTCGCTTTCCCCAAATATGGGCTTTCAATCCGCGCTTCTTGAGGGCGTTGACGAACTTAGTGGCGTTCTCCGAGGGTTCCTCATCGGGAGCGGCGTCACGATCGCGAATCCACAGCGTGTATTTCTGAGCCGGCGAGATATTGCCCACATCGATTGCCCCGGACACAATCCCTTCTGCTGCGCCTCCCGCGTACTGTATCACCCCAATGGCAACGTTCGCGAATTCCTGAGAATAGAGCTCGTGCAGGATGTGCTCGAAAAAGACCACCTCCGCTGCTCCTTCAACCAGAACACAGATGTCCTTGTTAAACACGTCGCTTGGTCTAATGCCAAGATCGCTGAGGAGTGTGTGAATGGCATCATTGGGCACAGGGAGGACTGCCCGGTTCCCCCGAATGTTGATAATACGATAATAGCTTATAATATCTGCATAGTTTAGCAAGACTGGAGAATGGGTAGCCATAAAAAATTGCACGCCCTTTTCATCGGCGAGCTGCCGCAGATATTTGATGAACCTCCTCTGTAAATCGGGATGGAGGCCAAGTTCGGGCTCATCCAATAGAACAATCTCAGCCCCAGAAATGGTAGTCTTGAGTAGTACGTCCAGAAAATGCTTCAGACCAGTTCCTGAGTATAAGATGTCAAGTCTTCTCCCCAATTCCGTGTATATAAGGGTCGCGATGTCCTTTTCGGTTCTGTCGCTTTCTACGTCCTCAATCTCAGGGAAGTAGTGCTTAATCTCGTCAAGAATCGATATGTAAGACTGTGGCGAGAAGTCATGCTCTTCTCGATACGCATAGAACTTGATGGCATACAGTATGTCCAAGGAGTTGACTTCAGCGTAATTCCTCTGCTCAACATATGTGATTATATCTTTGGGTGTATGGTGCCTGCGCTGGAGCATGCCAGAGCCAACATCGGGCAGGATAAGAACGCTTTTGAATTTCTGATGTTCCGTAGGATTAGGATTGACTTCCGGCCCGTATTGGGGGGTGGCTGCGACAGTGAGGGAACTGCCATCGCTATATTTCAGACCAATGGAAAATGCGCCAACGTCGGCAAACAAGTCCTTCACCTCAAGTTTGGGCTGAAATAGATTCCAGCTCCTCACACTCAGCGCGAGGCCAGCCATGTCGATGGCATGAAGGACACTGCTCTTGCCAGAGTTGTTTTTGCCAACTAGCGCATTTAGTGCACCGCAATTGGATATTGTGACGGCCTCAAGGCCCTTGAAATTGTGTATTTCTACAGTCTGTAGTTTCATGCTTTACTTAATATAATCCCCATAATGATCATTCTCACCTTCGCGACATAGTATGTCGAAGCACGGTGGGCGTCAACTCTATTCCTGTCATCTCTTCGGATATTGGATGCCCAGATATTGACAATCGCATCATGGAAGTCCAAATGCGGCCTAGGGTGTACTGCAGCCCAACTTCTCAAGGATGGCACTGCGAAGAGCAGGCCCTATTCCGTTGACTCTTGACAGCTCCTCAACCGTAGCGAAACGGCCGTTGCTTTCGCGATACTCCAGGATGCGTAGAGCACGGATATCTCCAATGCCCTTGACTCCTACTAGATCTGCGAAACGTGCGGCATTCAGGCGCTCCAAGCAACTCTTCTCATCCCAACCGTCCTCAGATGCGGCTGGAGGTCTCGCCAGACCCCACAGGTAGTCAAACTCCAGTCGAAAGGATTCGGCAACCGCTTTACTCGTGACCAGCACGGCATTCTCCCAATTGTCCTCGTATGCATTCTGCGACCAGTTGTATGAGCCCGTGAGAACCCGCTCACCATCAACCACGATGAACTTGTGGTGCAAAACTCCCCGAGTTGCTAGATACTCAATCTCCAAGCCCGTCTCCTTGAATTGGATGAACTGAGTAGCATTCTTACGTGTTGTGATGACGCGAACAGACGCATCACCAGATACTGAAGCTAGTGCTTCGAGCAGCTCAATATCCCCCGCTTCCATCTGAACCGCAAGAACTTCGTGTCGTGCGTTCGAAATGAGACTGAGAATCTCGTCGCGAACTGGAAAAGCCTCACCACTTCCCGGTCTCTCGAAGAACGCCTGTGGAACAGGATCTCTTCCCCACAGATAGTACCCCCCAGCTACGCCCACACCAGCCAGTACCAATGCGAGGACAACCCGCAGCAAAAAGGACCACTTCTTATTCCTGCTCATCTCTAGCCTCCTTTACGGCAGAGCCGCAACAATGATTTCCTCTCAGCAGCAAACTCGCCACGCCAGCAACACGCATCTCAGCACATCGGAGGACAAGACAGGTGTTCGTCTCCAGAATCCGATGCCGTCAAGAGATAAGAGTAGACCCAAGCGCCCGCTACTTAATATACATCGCGCCTGACCGATAGGTGGGATCCAAGAAGCATGCTGAAGTCCTTGGCGATCCAATTATAGACCAGTTCGCGGAGCGCTCTCCGATTACCTTCACGTGCGTACGAACTTGTGGTACGGATCCCGTAGAAGATGAGACTACAGCTCTCGCCCATCCTTCCGTGGGAGCGAAGTCTCTCGAAGATCTCGTGAGCACTGAGCAAAATCGGTGGATCGTCGTTATCAACTATCCTGATCGTGGTTGCTGTCTGGCACGGTTCATAGTCCAGAACTGCTTCAGGGTAATCGACAGGCTCTCCTATACCGTATGGCCGCACATCCCTTCTCATTCTCACGCGAATCCGAATCTCTGCGGGTAGCTGCCTGTACAGATTCAGATAGCCGAGTAGAGGAGGGAAGTTTCGCTCAACTGTGTCCCGGTACGCCGTAAGAGCCAATTCGATCGATTGTTTCGCTAGTTCGCCTAGCTGTGAACTACTATACCGAGCGAAGATCCAGCTTTGGTCACGACGATCTGCACTCGGGAGCTTGGCCAATCTCCAATCCATTGCGTTTGAGTCGAAAGCTGCGAGGAGGCGAAGAGCCCAGTTCGCTACAGGGCCGCGGTCGGAAAGGAGATCGAATAGCTCATGTGCTTCGTACTCGAGAGGGTCACGATCGATGTCAAGTTGGCTAGAAATAGAGGATAGGTAACAGATGAGGTCCTCGCTCAGAAGCACGGCTCCATGCGAAAGGGAACGCTTGGAGAGTGTCCTCTCGATCGCTCCTCGCCACGTCTCCACAGCGAGTGAGTATGGCGACTGTTTTCTAATAGGGCCGGACTCTCCAATCCCCCTGTCCGAAGGTACGTCGGCTTCGGTAGAAACGAGTTGCACGAGCTCTCCTCTGGACCTCTCTTGAAGAGTCATTGAGTAACGCTCCAGTTTGGCATCAAGCCAGACGATTACTTGCAGTTCACCGTCTCTTTTCACACCGACTGCTGGTTTCACCGCAGGAGTGGCGGACAGGAGATGCTCAAGAGTTTGCGCATACTCCGACGCATACCATGTAGGGGGATCTTCGGTTGTGGGCATGGCATCCAATGTTCCCAGCTCTTCGGACACTCCAGAGAGGAATAGAGGCAACGCCCGATTTAGAAGGATACGCAAGTACGTGCTAAGCTGGGGTTCCGACCTCAAAAGGCCGCAAAGGTACTTGAGACATCCGCCCCAAGCTTCTTTGCGAGCATTGGCTTCGACCAGGGTTTCGAGTGACTGCGAGTCGGTGGATCTGAAGATGTGCCGAGCTGCAAGGTAATCGCGTAGTGAGCTGTGCGCAAAGCGGATGACGTTGGGAGCGGGCGTGAGAATGCCGGAATACCGAAGGATCTGAAGACACGAGCTTGCTGGTGTTGTTATCCCTTGCTCAGTCTCAAGAAGCTGTTTCGCTTTAGCTTGCGTGATTGGCTCTTCCAGAGAGTGAAACGCTAAGACCGATGCAGCATTCGTGTAGCTGTCTGCGCTCATCGCACGCGCTGTTAGTCCTTTCTTAGTCTCCCATTCCCTGAAGGTAAGGTCCAGAATAGACCCCAGAAGGTCGCCTGGAGTCCGCTGGGGTTCCTGTCCAGACTTGATTAGTAGAAGAACATATGTCCGCCAAAGCCTTGTCGTACACAGATCCTTGAGCTGAACGTCTAGCCTATTCCAGTACTGTGCACCTTCGTCTGGGCCGAGCACGGTTTCGAAGTACTCCATATTCTCTTCCGCTGAGGGGGCAAAGATCTCGGCCAGCGGTATCTCTTCAGGAAGAGGCACCACGAGACTGTCTGCATCCCCCTCCCCCTCCTCAAGTCGCGGAGCCACACGGTAAGTCAGGATTACCTGATTGGGGTTGAGTTCAGGTAGGAGCTTCCTGAGCAAAGCATTGATAACAGGCCGATCCTCATCAGCTACCTCATCAAGGCCATCAGCTAGGAATAAGAAGTTCCCTGCTTCCAGGGCGTTTCGCACAGCGTTTTTCACATCTCTTGAGAAAAACGACTGGAGTTCCGCTGTCATCTTCTCCAACAGAGATTGTCCTCTCATCTCACGCAAGTAGATCAAGTACGGGATGCGGGAAGTCGAATCCTCTAGCGCGCGGTTGACTGCGATCTGTGTTAGACGAACCAAGACGGAGGTTTTACCTATGCCCTGCCTGCCAACAATGGCACACTTCTGTCGTTTCAGGATCTCGTGTGGGGCAGACTCTTTCTGCGTCCCGCCCTCGGTATCGCTGATCAGAAAATGAGGCACTTCTTTTGGCAACTCGCCATAGCTTGGTGCCTCCACGATCGACTTAAGGTGTTTCAGGTAGGCTCGTTTGCCTCTTCTTGATAGCTTAGCAGCAGGCCCAAGATATAGTACTGCTGGAGCAAGAAGGGCCAACGTTACGATCAGTGACAAGACAATCCACAGGCTGCATTGCAGGAGGGTGAGTTCAAGGTTTGAACCGAGAAGATACGCAAGTGCCCAGGAGAGTGCTGCACCAGCTGACGTCGAAACAAGTACTACTCCCACACGTAGGATTAGCATCACGAAGCAAATCTACTGGGATCGGTCAGATAAGACGAATACAACCCGTCGCGATGCAACAGGGCTGCTATACCACTCGGCTTTGTATAGGCGTTCACCAAACGGAGGATACGTATGGAAGAAGGCGTCAAACCCTGCTTCGTGTCCTTGCGCGTAGTTGGAGACCAAGAAGAGAAGGTGGCTCCATCTTGCATGACCCCAACGCTCACTTCCTCCCCTCCTCGACGATGCGGATCTCTTTGTCGGTCAGCCCGTAGAACTCGTAGACCAGTTGATCGATCTGCTTGTCGGTTGCGTCAATCTGGCGATGGAGTGTGGTCTTCTCGTGATCGGTCTTGGCAGCTTGAAGATCCTCGTGCAGCTTCAACATGGTGCTGACCAATTCGACCATCCGGTCGTGGAGGGCTTTGTCGCTGGCATCGGTGAAGTCGATCGTGCGGATGGGGAGCTTTCTGATAAAACGCGATTCATAGCTGAAGTATCCACCACGCATTTGCGTTGCAGTCTGTTTTATGAACCAATCAAGAAGCCCGCTGTTAAGTAATCCCAGTATGTATTCACGCGAGTACTTTGGCAAGACAAGAATACCGTATCCACCGGAGACACCGCCTGTGAAGAAGATCTCCCCTGTTTCGTCCAGCGAAAAAGATGCGTGGGTGGCAATATCAGGCGTGAATACCTTGGGCAGCGGCATTACATCAAGTGCCTTGGGATATACATAGCCATACCAATGCGCACCATGCATTTTACCATGTTCCCGATTCTCGAGATACTTCTTATTATCCGAAAGGTAGGCCCACGTGAGTGGGTAGCCCTCCCTGAGAGTTGGTTCAGAAATCAATTCGGTGTGGTCATCTCCCTGTGGAGCATACGGGAAAAGGATTAAGCGATTAGTGCACGAGAGTTGGTAACGCCTACTGTCGCCTCCTTTGATCAGCGGGTGCAACAAATCAAGTTCAAGCCAATACTCGGCATCCTTTGCTCTGGAAAAGACCTTGACCCACTTCGCTTCGCGTTCTCTTTCCTCAACGATGTAAATCTTGTCGGCGCTTGTCTTGATCCCTTGAAAGATGCGCGATGTCACATCCCCCAACTTGACCGGCATCTCGCTCAGCCGCTCAAACAGCGTCGCCCCTGGCCCCACGACGAAGTTCCACTCCTTCTCCGTAACCGTGTCCGCTCGGATTTCACCCCTGATAGCTTCGCCGTTAGCTTGCCAAGCATTCAGATTGTGGGCCTTGAGGTAGTGGAAATGCTCGTTACCTCCTTTGTCCAGGAAGAGCAGGCAGGTGTAAGTGCTCGCCCCGGCAAAGACCTGCTGGTCCCCGAAATGGACGATCTCGGCCAGGTGATTTCCCTCAGAGATCAACTCGCGCAACGCTTGACCATACTTGGCTTGGAAGAACTTGTGGGGCATGATGAACCCCATCCTGCCGCGTTCGTTCAGCAGTTGCAGGACTCGCTCCGCAAAGACAACGTAGATGTCGTAATTGCCTTTACTTGCCGCCGCGTAGCGCTTCTTGTAGAACTCCACTTCGATCGGCGCCCACTCCTTCATCGCTTGGATACGGATGTACGGCGGATTCCCAATCACGGCGTTGAACCCACCATTCTGCATGATCTCGGGGAACTCGGCATCCCAGTCGAAGGCGTTGATCCGATAGCGTTCTTCTTCATCGAGCAAATTGAGTTGCTTTCCTTCGTAGAAGTCAGGGCCGATGAGCGAGTTGCCGCACTTGATGTTGTCGGCAAGATCAGGAAGGGCGCGCTCGTGGAAGAGGCGGAGGCTCTTTCCTAACGTCTCAGCGTTCTCGCCTTCGAGCACTTTCAGCAGCAAAGATAGCTTGGTCACCTCCACGGCCTGGGTGTCGATATCCACGCCGTAGATGTTGTTCAAGAGAATCCGCTTCTTCTCGGCGGTGGTCAGCCGCCAGTCGCCGCCCGGTCCGTGGAAGATCCTTGGCAATCGACCTCTGGCGTGCTTTTCCGGTTCGTGTTCGGCGTACCACTTGAGATGCCAATTGAGTAGCGTTTGGTAGGCTCCAAGCAAGAACGAGCCGGACCCGCAGGCGGGGTCCAAGATGCAAAGCTTCGCGACTTGGCTCGGCGTCTTCCCATCAAGCAGTTTTCCAACGGTGTGTTCGACGATGTAGTCAACGATGTAGGTCGGCGTGTAGTAGACACCACCGGCCTTCTTGACTTCGGGCTTGTCCTCCACCTTGGCGTGGTGACCAGGGGTCAATCGAATCACCTTGCCTAAGAACTGCTCGTAGATGTGACCGAGAATGTCGGCGGGCAAAACGGAGAACTCATACGGACTATCCGGATAGTAAAGGTCTTTTAAGACCTCTTTTAGCACCTTGTCATCGACGGTCAAGCTGAGGGTGAGGTCATCGGGGGGCTCGGGGCGGTCCTTTTCCTTTCGGAAGTGAAATAGGCCGGAGTTGTAGCGCTCATCAGCACGGCGAAGGATCTGACACAGGCGTGGGTAGACCCGGTTCCCGCTTTGTAGGGCCATCAGCTGTCCATAGTCCTCGATCCCTCGATCCTCGCAGATGCGAAGGAAGATGATCCGGTCAATCGTCCGCTGGACAGCGAAGTTCAACTCGCGGGTGGAAAGATCAGCGTTACGTAGCGCGATGTTGCGTGCCAGCACGTCACGCCAGTTCTCGATCTCCTTTAGGAAAGCATCGTCCACCTCAGCGGTCCCGCGCTTCTTCTTGGCCGACTCTGCGTACCTGTCGAATGAGCCCTTGAGAACCTCCTCGCGGGCGAAGATCCCGGCGATCTCGTCCCAACGCTTGGCGTACTCGGTGTATGGGAGGTAGAGGATGCGTGCGGCAGAGGCCTTATCGTTTTGGGATGGTTTCACCCGGCAGTCGTAGACTGCGAATTCCTCGAAATCAGTGAGGATCGAAAGCGGCAGCTTGGCCGACCAGGCATAGCGACGAAGCTGATAAGCCGGGATGGGATCATCCTTAATGCCGACAGATGGACGTTTCGCTTCCACAAAGAACTTGCGCGTACCACCGATGCGGAAGCAGTAATCAGGAGCCTTGGTTGCCCCACCGACCTTGATTGCATCCTCATGAACGACGTCCTTGTACGCCTCGGCGTAGCCGGCCTCGTTGTAGACGTCCCAACCGAGGGCCTTGAAGAACGGGTTGATCAACTCCAGGCGAACCTGCGCCTCGTTGTAATCACTGGAGCGATAGGCGTCGCGATTGCGTTCGAATCGCTCAATCAGCTTAAGGACTTCCTTAGGAGCGGGCACGTCCCTCCCTTCTTTCTGCACTTATGACAGTAAGTAATAGTTTATACCGACCCACAGGACTGGACAAGTGAGGAAATGGGGGCCGGGCAACCGGCATTCCTAGCGTGACATTCTTGGTGTTTATCCGACTGCTGAAGAGGAATACGCCGAACGGAACTTGAACTCGCCTGTTCTCGCAACAGAAGATCGCCTCTGCTGCGATAGATGACTCAGGAACCTACGTGACATAAATGCAATTGTGTTACATCGGCCTTGCCTGGTACACGTAACCGGCAGGTCAAGTTGTCTTATGTAACGTTTTGTGGCTGGAGAGGGTATACAACCCCCTGGCATGTGGCCGCGAGGGCTATGAAATGGGGAAGTTTTGCGCGGGTTTTTGTATCCCGTAAGGTCAGCTATCCCGCTTCCCGAAGTGCTCTGAGGACGCGGCGAAGACTCATTCGCTGACCATACATCAGTAGGCCCGCCCGGAAGACCCGCGCCGATCCCCACAGCAACACGACGCCCCCAAGAAGGGTCACAAGTAAACTAGTGATGATCTCTATGAGCGGGACATTCATGGCGCCCATGCGGAGCATCATCGTAATTGGGGCAGTGAGCGGAATAAACGAGAGGATTCGCGCCAGCAACCCG
>Ga0315549_1004584_pt1 | contig 11578 bp, 5 predicted proteins | sample SalMarSW160200MG_FD_203101 | JGI IMG/M metagenome (GOLD analysis project Ga0315549, IMG submission 203101) | Salt marsh sediment microbial communities from the Plum Island Ecosystem LTER, Massachusetts, United States - Salt Marsh Sediment SW1601-200 ... | reverse complement strand
AGCACCGAGATCACGTCCAACTGCCCCGCCGACGTCGCTACCCACCACCCCAATCCACGGTAGTTGAACACCGTCTCTGTGATCACTACTCCGCTCATCATCCAGATCATCACTAGCCCGCTTACCGTGGCCACCGGTATCAACGCGTTCGGCTTCGCATGTTTGTCGATCACCACCCCCTCCGCCAATCCCTTCGACCTCGCCGTGGTCACGTAGTCCGCCCTCAACACCTCCAGCATCGATGACCTCGTCACCCGCAGAATCAGTGCCCACTGTACGTACGACAGGGTTATGATCGGTAGTATCAAGTGCCTCATCGCGTCCCAGAAGATGTCCAGCCTCAGGTTCAGCAACGAATCTAACGTGTTCATCCCCGTGTACCGCGTGAACTCCGCTGATAGCACTACCTGGTTCGCCCAGTCCGATAACCTCCCCGCCGGAAACCACTGTAGCTTCGCATAGAAGATCATCAACACCAGCAAGCCAAACACGAACGTGGGAAATGACCACCCTACGATGGCGAAAACCCGCAAGATCTGGTCGATCGCCTTGTTATGATTCAGCGCCGATATCACCCCTAGCTGTATCCCTATCCACACTAAGGGCACAGCAGCCCACAGCGCCAGCTCGAACGACGCTGGAACATACCTCTTGATGGTGCCCAGCACCGGCGCGTGGCCAGTCCTCGAGAACCCTAGATCCCCGTGCAAGACCCCATTCAGCCACCGGAAGTACTGCATGTAGATCGGGTCATCCAGGCCGTACTTCTCGATGATCTCATCGAGCTCGCCAGCGCCCCGAGGAATGGCCGCCACGTACAGGCTCGCCCGCTGCCCAGGGTCCAGGAATGACATCATCCCGAAGATCAGTATAGTCACCCCAAAGATGATGATCGGCAGGATCAGCAATCTGCGGATGATATATGCTACCATTTCTCAATCTCCCTGCCTTGCGCGATACCGCAGTGCGAAAGCAGTCTCGCCTGCCCAACGATAGAACGCAGCCTCGCGAAGCTCCCTGCGTGTCCATTGCGACCGGCGCGGCTCTGTCCGCGAGCTGCCACGAGACCATGATTGGGGACCGAGGGCAAGGACCGGGATAGCCCGGTCCTTGCCCGAGTACTCTCGCAAGGGGCGTTGGGTCTAGTACCCCTTCGAGTACCGATATATCCACTGCTGTGTCGGATAGATCGGGTTGAAGTAGAAGCCCTGCACCCAGTCCTGGAAGTACATCCGGCCCAGGGCCTGGGTCATAAAGATGTCAAGGACATCCTCGACGGCCATGGACTGCAACTCAAAGTAGCACGCCTCCGCGTCAGGCCCGAAGGGCAGCACCAAGCACTCCGCGATCTTCGCATCGTACCGGTCGTACTGCTCCTGGGGCAGAGTCTGGAACTGAGCCCAGGTGCCCGAGGAACTCATGTACGGGACCACCCAGTTGTGCGGGTGGTGATAGTCCTCGATCCACCCGATGATGAACAGCGGCAACCGGCCGGCAACCGTCTCATCCAGCATCGTCGCGAACGGCACATCCAGCACCGAGATGGAGAAGTTGTCGTTGATGCTCTCGACATTGGCCTCGATGATCTCCGCCGCCGTCCGCCTCTGGTCGTTCCCACCGTTATAGACCGCTATGAGGTAGAAGCCCGTGTCCCACAGCGCACCATCCCAAGCCAGCTTGAACTCCTCCTCGCACTTGGCCAGATCGTAGGTGAACACCTCCTGGTCCGGGTTGTAGCCCAGGATCCCCGAGATGATGGGGCCTCTGCGCTGGGTGGCCTCGCCCAGCCACGCCTCGTCAATGAAGGTCTGGAAATCGAAGCAGTAGTTGAAGGCCTTCCGCACATGCTCGTCCGCGAAGAAGTCAGGCGGGATCCCGTTCCCGTCCAGCTCACCGCTGCCCAGATAGGCGTTGCCTCCCTCCACGTTCACGTCCTGGTTGAAGAACACGTCGGCTGAAGACACTTGCAGAAGGTTGATGAAGGAGCACGCAATGCCACTCTCGTTGAGAACCGTCATCGTGCTGGGATCCGACACGTCGATGGCGTCCCACTGCTCCCTCACCAGTTCGTCAGCCTGGCTGACGTACTGCCTGGGCACGTACATCTGATCGCAATCCTGCGCCTCAAACGCAGCATAGCGGGTGCCCCACTCTTCGATGTACTTCCAGACAGCGCGCTCCAAGACCGCAGGACCAGTCGGTGCACCTTCCCACAGCGGCTCGGTCATCCAGTAGTCATCGTTGCGCACCAGCACGATCTCCTCACCCGGCGTCCAGTGATCGAACTTGTAGGGGCCGGTGCCGTTCATGGCGGTGTACAACTCGCTCTCCACGTCCTCGGGATCATGGTAGTCGCCCCAGGTCGCGCAGTCACCATCCCAGCCACCCATCTCGGCGACCCACTCCTTGTCCACCGCCACGCCCCAGCCGGTGGCCACGACGCTCAAGAAGGCACCGAAGGGATTGGCCAGATGGAAGGTCACCGTCCAGTTTTCGTCGTCCGGCACCACCGAGCTCTTCACGAACTCGCAGGCCGCCTCGTCACCCATCTCTTCGGCAATGTCATCGATGGCGTAGTAGCCAGTCAACGGCTCCAGCACCACCCACGACGGGCCGCCAGCGCGGTCCTGGATCATCGTACGCCACCACGCGTAGGCAATGTCGGATGGCGTCAAGTCGCCTCCCTCGTGGAACTTGATCCCCTGACGCACCTTGAAGGTGTAGGTCATAGCGTCATCAGAGACCTCGGGCATCTCCTCTGCTAGTAGGGGCACGAACTCGTCTACCGACTCGCGATTGTAGAACAGCAAGCTCTCATAGACGTTGAACACGATCTCGTAGCTTGCATTGTCGTACATGTAGCTGTAGTCCATCGAGTCAGGCTCCGAGATCGTACAGGAGACGAACGTGTCAGGGTTCTTGATCTCCCGAGTGGTCGGAGCCGCTGGAGACTCCTCCGGCGGCGCGGTGGGCTCGGGAGTCTCACCTTCCGCTGCAGGCGTCTCTGCGGCCGGTGGCTGCTCGGCTGTTGGGCCGCACGCCGCCAACAACAGAGCCACTACCATGAGCAAGTTCGCGATCAGAAGCCATCTCGTTTTCCTCACCATTGTCCTTTCCCTCCGTATGGTTTTCCAACTCTGCGCTCTACCGGGCCAAGGTGTCGTGGCTATTCCCACCTCCCTTCATAGCCTTGCACGGAGACTGCCCCGCGGGCTGATTTGGGAAGAAGAAAGCAGCGAGGGTCACTGGACCCCCGCTGCCAGGAAGCACGAGAGGGTGTGGAACACGTCCACCAATCTCATGGCCGTGAGTACACACGCCCACAGATGACCGACAATGGAGACGCCATCCATACTTGCTTGTCACCTAGGACTCAGTGCGAGCCCCGCGAAGGGGCCCTATCCGGTCTCTTTCGAGATTGAGATGAGTTACTCTACACCCTCTCTTCCACCTTCCTCCGCTACTAATAACAGGAAAGTCGCAGCAAAGGTTCAGGCCCGTGGACAACGGGAACACCGAGGCTTGCAGCGCATCGATCCAGGCTCACACTCAGAGCCATAGCCAGATAGATCGCCTACACACAACGAAGAAGAGGCGAGCCATAACCGTTGGCCCGCCCCATGATCGCCGTCAGCTATCAATGAGTATGCGATGTGCCTTGTAGACATCACAGCGTGGCAAGTGCTGGTGCTATCGTCTGCTCCTAGCTAGCTTGGGGTCTAGTATGTCCCTGAACGCATCCCCGATCAGATTCCATCCCAGCACGAACAGCAGTATCGCTATCCCTGGATACACGATGATGTACCAGTAGTCGAATAGACTCGGCATCCAGTTCCTCGCGAAGCTGATCAACTGCCCCCAGTCCGCATACCCTGGCTCCGCTCCCAACCCCAGAAAGCTCAACGCCGCAAAGTTCAACACGTACGATCCTATGTCCATCGACGCTACCACCAACGTTGGGAAGATCGAGTTCGGTATCACGTGCCTCATCATGATCCGTTGGTGACTCGCCCCCAACGTCCTCGCCGCCATCACGTAGTCCCTCTCCTTCACCGACTGGATGTCCCCTCTCAACAACCTCGCATACGTCGTCCATCCAAACACGATCAAGGCGATCATCCCCGTCGTGATCCGGTCGAACCTCGGACTCGACCCCAGCACCGCCGCCAAGGTGATCGCAGCCAGCAGGAACGGGAAGCCCATGAAGATGTCCACCACCCTCATCAGCCCCTCGTCTACCCAGCCCCCGAAGTACCCCGACATCGTCCCTACCAGCAACCCGATGATGATCGTCGCGACCGTGATCAGCACGCCTACCCGGAACGCCGTCCTCGTACCCCAGATCACCCCGTAGTAGATGTCATACTGCCCCTCTGTGGTCCCGAAGGGGTGCTCCGCACTCGGCGGCTTGGGTTCCGCCAGGTACCCATCCCTCGGTATCCTGTATGGCTCCGCTGGTCTCTCCGGAGGCGCCAACACCGGCGCCAGGATCGCTATCCCTACGAACGCCAACACCAATATGATCCCCGTCAGCGATACCGGGTTCTTCAACATCCTCACGATCACCTTAGGAGGATGCCGCACGCTGAGCGCCAGGTTGCGAACGAAGTTCCCCGCTCCCCCCTCCGTATCCTGGGCAATGGTGCTCTCTGCATCCTCGAACGTCGTCATCGCTACCCCCTACTCCAGCCTCACTCGTGGGTCCAGATACGCGTACAGCACGTCCACTACCAGGTTCCCAAAGACCACCAGTATGGCGTAGAACAGAGAGAAACCCAGCACCGAGATCACGTCCAACTGCCCCGCCGACGTCGCCACCCACCACCCCAAGCCTCGGTAGTTGAACACCGTCTCTGTGATCACTACACCGCTCATCATCCAGATCATCACCAACCCGCCTACCGTGGCTACCGGTATCAACGCGTTCGGCTTCGCATGTTTGTCGATCACCACCCGCTCGGCCAACCCCTTCGACCTCGCCGTGGTCACGTAGTCTGCCCTCAAGACCTCCAGCATCGACGACCTCGTCACTCGCAGGATCAATGCCCACTGCACGTACGATAGCGTGATGATCGGGAGTATCAAGTGTCTCATCGCATCCCAGAAGATGTCCAGCCTCAGGTTCAGTATCGCGTCCAACGTGTTCATCCCCGTGTACCGCGTGAACTCCGCCGACAGCACTACCTGGCTGGCCCAGTCCGATAACCTCCCCGCCGGAAACCACTGTAGCTTCGCATAGAAGATCATCAACACCAGCAACCCGAATACAAACGTCGGAAACGACCATCCTATGATCGCAAACACCCGCATCACCTGGTCTATGAACTTGTTGTGATTCAGCGCCGATATCACACCCAACTGTATCCCCACCCACAGCAGCGGAATAGCCGACCACAGCGCCAACTCAAATGACGCCGGAATGTACCGCTTGATCGTATCCAGTACCGGCGCCTTCCCCGTCTTCGAAAAACCTAGATCACCGTGCACTACCCCGTTCATCCACCGGAAGTACTGCACGTGGATCGGGTCATCCAACCCATACTTCTCGATGATCTCGTCAAGCTCCCCCACTCCCTTCGGTATCGCAGCCACGTACAGACTCGCCCTCTGCCCGGGGTCCAGAAACGACATCATCGCGAAGATGAGAATCGTCACTCCCAGGATGATGATCGGCAGTATCATCAGTCTGCGTACTACGTATGCTATCATGATTCACCTGGCTCCTCTCCACCACCCACGATAGAAAACGTCACGTCACCGCCACATTCCGATGAGAAGCTGCTTTGACGGCAAACAGACCCGGCCTCCCACTTGCACCAAGGCCAGCGAGTCGAGCAACCTTCCTCGGTAGTGGCCGCTCACCTCTCGGCACTCCCAAGCAGGCCTGCTTCCGAGTGGCTTCGCACCGATGCCCCAGTTCGGCTGCGGCTTCCGTGCCAAGCCAATCGGCTACAAGGCATGTCGTGCCGGCTCGCTTGTTCCGCCGACGAAACGTACGAAGTGAGTACGGGCAAGGGCCGGCAGTCGGCCCTTGCCCGTCGATCCTAATACGCGTTGACGCTACATCTCCTTGGAGTACCGGTACAGCCACATGGGCGAAGGATAGATGGGGTTCACGTAGTATCCCTTCACCCAGAGCTGCTGGTAGTTGCGACCCAGGGACTGTGCCATGAAGATGTCGAGTACATCGTCCATGGCCATGGCCTGCAACTCGAAGTAGCAAGCCTCGGCCTCAGGCCCGAACGGCAACGCCAGGCACTCCTCGATCTTGGCGTCGTACCGGTCGTACTGCTCCTGGGGCAGATTCTGGAACTGAGCCCAGGTGCCCGAGGAACTCATGTACGGGACCACCCAGTTGTGCGGGTGATGGTAGTCCTCGATCCACCCGATGATGAACAGCGGCAACCGTCCGGCCACCATCTCATCCAGGTAGGTCGCCCAAGGCACGTCCAGCACGGAGATGGAGAAGTTGGGATTGATGCTCTCCACGTTGGCCTCGATGATCTCCGCGGCAGTACGCCTTTGGTCGTTCCCACTGTTGTAGGTCGATATGAGGTAGAACCCGGTGTCCCACACCGCGCCGTCCCAGGCCAGCTTGAACTCCTCCTCACACTTGGCCAGATCGAACGAGGGCACCTCCTGATCCGGGTTGAAGCCCAGGATACCGGAGATGATGGGGCCTCTGCGCTGGATGGCCTCGTCCAGCCACGCTTCCTCGAGGAAGGTGTCGAAGTCGAAGCAGTAGTTGAAGGCCTTCCGCACGTGGATATCCGAGAAGAAGTCAGGAGGGATCCCGTCGCCGTCCAGCTCACCGCTGCCGATGTACGGGTTGCCGCCCTCGACGCTGATGCCCTGGTTGAAGAACACGTCGGCCGAATTCACGCCTGGCAGGTGGATGAAGGATCGGGCTGTGCCATTCTCATTGAGGATCGTCATCTTACTCGGATCCGACATGTCGATGGCGTCCCACTGCTCCTTCACCAACTGGTCGGCCTGGCTGACGTACTGCCTGGGGACGTAGACCATGTCCACATCGCCAGCCTCAAACATGGCGTACCGCGTTCCCCACTCGTCCACATACTTCCACACGCCGCGCTCCATCGTGGCAGGACCAGTGGGCATGCCTTCCCAGATCGGCTCGGTCACCCAGTAGTCGTCGTTGCGGACCACCACGATCTCCTCGCCCGGCGTCCAGTGGTCCAACTTGTAGGGGCCGGTGCCGTTCATGGCGCTGTACAGCTCACTCTCCACGTCCTCGGGATCGTTGTAGTCGCGCCAGGTCGCGCAGTCGCCATCCCAGCCGCCTATCTCGGCCACCCACTCCTTGTCCATCGCCACGCCCCAACCGCTGGCGATGATGTTCAAGAAGGCACCAAAAGGCTTGGCCAGGTTGAACGTGATGGTCCAGTTCTCGTCATCAGGCACCACCGAGGCCTTCACAAACTCGCAGGCCGCCTCGTCGCCCATCTCAGCCGCCAGGTCCTCGATGGCGTACTCGCCAGTGAGGGGCTCCAACACCACCCACGACGGGCCGCCAGCGCGGTCCTGGATCATCGTCCGCCAGAAGGAGTAGGCCACGTCCGACGGCGTCAAATCGCCACCCTCGTGGAACTTGATCCCCTGACGGAGCTCGAAGACGTACTGGCTCGCGTCCTCCGACACCTCCGGCATCCCGGTGGCCAGCACAGGCACGAACTCGTCTACGGCCTCGCGGTTGTAGAACAGCAAGCCCTCGTAGACGTTGAAGATGATCTCGTAGCTTGCCGTGTCGTACTCGTAGCTGGGATCCAGGGAGTCTGGCCCACCGATGGTAGCCATGATGAACGAATCGGGGTTCTTGATCTCCATGGATGGCGCAGGCGCCTCCGGCTCCTCCTCCGCAGGCGGCTCGGTCGCTTCCGGAGCCTCTTCAGGAGGAGCTTCCTCCTCAGGAGGTGCTGCCGGAGCCGGCGTGCCACAAGCCGTGAGGACGAGCACGAGCACCATCAACACGTTTGCCAATAGTAACCATCGCTTGTCTCTAAACATCTTTTTCCTCCCTATCGAAAGGTTTGTCGCATCTTGAGTTGTGTCGTCTGCTACCACGCCACGGTCCCCAGAGCGTCCTCACCTCCTCTCCCTGCGCGTCAGCACAGACTGCATAAACCCCAGAGAGGGTGTAGCGTAACTCATCCCAGTACGGGAAGAGACCGGACAGTACCCTCGTACGAGGCTCTGCCTGAGTCCCAGATGACCAGTTCCTGGGGATGGCGTCTCCATTGTCGGTCATCTATGAGCGCGTCTCCTCGCGCCGCTGAGACTGCTGAGCGTCAGTCCACACCCTCCCTGGGTAAAAAGATTATAGCACGGCACTTGAGCGCTGTCAAGTTGCCCCAGGCAACCCAGCTCGGCGCGGTATCGCGATGGAGGCTTTGACCCCGCGCTTGATTTCGCACCACTGAGACCGAGCCGCGGGACGTTGCCAGACCACGCCGCCTACCCGCCAAGAGCCAGACCTGGGCCATAGATTATCAAGGTCAAGAAAGCATCTATCAGGATGAACACCAGGGATAGCGCCAGCAGGCTCCTGCTCTCGGCCCGGATCATGGCGTACAGCGCAGCGACTGTGGACGCAGCCAGAATGCCCACTGGCACCACGACTCTCAGGGACGTATACAGCCCCGCCGACAAGAACGGGATGGAAACAGAGAATGGCACGTAATCCAGCAACGAAGGGCTGAAGTACAGCTTGCTGGCCTGGTAGATACACATCGTCACGGCAAACGCGGCATAGCCCGTAGCGCCTTGCATTCTGTCGCCCAGGAAGCGGCCCGCGATCAGCGCCCACACCAGGGAAGGTAAGACCCACAGTATGGCGAAAGGTATGGCCGCCACACCCGCCACGGCGCTGAACGTAGTGTTCAGAACAGCGAACAGAACATCATCCCTCGTCAGCCCATCAACGCGTTGCCTGATCTGCTGCACGGTAGTAGCATAGTACACAGCACCTGGTCCTGGTTCCAATCCCTCCACCCAGCTCAGATGCAGGTCACCATCTCGGTCGGCCACCACGTTGGACAGCCTGGACCAGTGCGTGGTGTTACAGGCCACCTGATACCCCAGCAGTCCTCCATCGCGGAAGATCAGGTTGACTATCTGGTGCTCGAGGGACACCCCACGCAACATGGTCATCCCGCAGGTCACCATAGCCTCCTGATGTCCTCCCAGAGCCGAAGGATACGTCAGGCGTTCACTCCCGTACTCCTCGTCCCCCATCGAGCGCACAAGATACTCCGACCTGAGTGGCGAATCGTACGCCACATAGTCCGGCTTCTCCTCCACGGGCAAGTGCAATGCCCTTGCGGACACGTCTGACGGAGAGCCGAGACTGAAGCTGGCGTACCAGCCTTCCGAGATAGCCGGCGCCGTCAGATCCCTCCGGTATTCCACCGTCCAGACCAGATACCCAAAAAGCTGATCGAAGGCCAGAATCGGACCTGTCCTGAAGAACCGGCTGCCCGTGGGCAGATCCAGCAGTTTCGGCCCTGACACAGACTCGGTGATCTCATCTGTGACCACCGCAAGATACAGCTCTGCTGTATCCTCGTTGCGGCCGGGCTCCTCCCACAGCAGATGTAGAGCGTCGTTGGGCCCGACGGCAGCGACAGGATGGGCAACACCACGGGCCACGACTCGAGGCGTGGTGGACGCACCGACTCCCGGCGCAAGGGACAGATAGTACAGATCCCGCTCTGCACCAGTCCCCTCTGTCCAGAATGCGTGCATCATGCCCGACGACGTCGTCGCCACATCGTATTCGAAGCAGTTGTCCAGGCCCGATGACAATAGGTCCGGCCCACTATCCAGACGGCCATCCGCCGTCAGAACGAGGTGATACAGATTCGAATAATCACCCTGCACGGGGGAAGCCAGGACGAAAGCATGTATCCGCGCGTTTTCGTCCATCACCAGCCGCAGCTTTCTGGGTTGGAAGAGAGATAGATTCAGGCCGTGCTCCTCCTCCGCCATCCCCTCTTCGTCAAGCCGAAGGTAGCGCAGGTCGTAATCCTGAGCGCTATGGCGTAGAGTCCACACCAGGTGCACCCGTCGATCCTGATCAACCACAAGGGGTGCACCGCTGTCGGTGCCGTAGAAATCGGACCCGACTGGCATAGCCCGACTCCAGTCAGGAGCTGCCTTCTGCCCAAGACCAGCCCCCACTTCCGCAGGCCCGACCAACGCACAGAGGAATAGCGGGCCCAGCCCTAGTAGGGCGATGATCAGCCACGGCAACCAGCGTCTGAGCTCTGCTCTCAGAGCACGAGAGAAGCCCCCGCTAGAGCTAGCACCTGCCGTATTGCCTGCCAAGTCCTTGCGCACCCCTCGCTATCGCGTGAGTCGCCATGGGCGATGCACTCTGGATCTCACCAACTCGGGAAGTCTCCGCAACAGGGCCCTGAACATGGACGGCCGCAGAATCCCCCACGCCTGCTTCGCGGTCTGCTCGTCTGCCGGGCTGACTGCCCTTTGGGCGAATTGGTCGCGCACGAAGAGATCTGCGATTTGCCCCACCTGCGGCGCAGACCCGGGTAGTCGCTGCGCCACGAGGGCCGCATACTCGTATGGCGTGTGGTGTACGTGCCCTGTCACTCCCAGGAGGCGGGCGTATGTGCACATCCGCCCGTATACTCTTCCAATCTCGGAAGTCGGCCCAGACTTCCCCCATCTAGCGTACCAGTAGGCACCAACGCCCAGGCCACCGCACGCTGCTGCGCCCAAGACAGCAAGCCAGGGAGAGAAAGATCGCCTGGATGTGAAACCTGGCATTGACCCTTCGCCTAGAACTGCATCCTCCTCACCCCTGAGTCTTTCCAGGTCACGCTCTAGCTGCGAGTCAGTTTCTCCACCCGTTGCCTCTGAGGCTTCATCCGGGCCCCCTTCGGGCCGCACGATCGTTGCCTCGTTCGCTGTGGGCTCGAACTCAACCCAGCCGTAGGCTGGGAAGTAGACCTCCACCCAGGCGTGAGTGTCGCGCTGGCGCACTGCGTACCACCCTCTGTCGGTATCCAGCTCGCCCCCTGCGTATCCCACGGCAAGCCGCGCTGGCACGCCGACAGAGCGCGCCATCACCACCATGGCCGAAGCGTAGTAGTTGCAGTAACCCGCTTGACTGTCGAAGAGCAAATAGTCAACGGAGTCTCGCCCCTCCGGAGGAGCCTGCACATCCTCGCGATACCCTATCGTGCGCCGCAGGTAGTCCTGAATGGCCACCGACTTATCGTAAGCGCTCTCGTGGGGAGATGCTATCTCCTCCGCGAGATCCCTCACGCGCTGAGGCAAGGTTGGCGGAAGCTGAAGATAACGCTCGCCGATCCATTCTGGATAAACACCACCCGCTTCCCTGAGGCTCGCCACATCGGCGACGGAAGTCGAAGAGAACACAACGTAGGGTCTTTCAACGCTGACTGGCACCCGAGTCTTGACCAGAGAGATCGAGGCGGTTCCAGCCCAGGGATCTTCTGTCCCGCTGGCACCGGCATCCGCCAGCGTGTATCGGATCTCGGTCGGCAGGTTGATGATCAACGGCTGCCCAACCTGG
>Ga0315549_1004582_pt1 | contig 11583 bp, 9 predicted proteins | sample SalMarSW160200MG_FD_203101 | JGI IMG/M metagenome (GOLD analysis project Ga0315549, IMG submission 203101) | Salt marsh sediment microbial communities from the Plum Island Ecosystem LTER, Massachusetts, United States - Salt Marsh Sediment SW1601-200 ... | reverse complement strand
GGATAGGGTAAGTTTCCAGCCGAACCAACATCTATGAAATTAACGATTCCCTCCCCACGGAAGTTCACCACACCCTCCCCCAACATTCGCTCCCTTGAATACCTATAAATGCTTTTCAGCACTCGTTTCATTTTTCCCTCGGGAGTTATTCCCCCCATATTATTTCAACTTGGAGATAAGGTGCGTAGCACAACCCTGGCGGGTGCCCCATCGGCACCATTCAGACGCAATGGTAAACAGATAAGTTCATATTTCCCGGGTGCCACACCAGCCAGGTTCAGCCCTTCAACGATAATGAGTCCTGCCCTTAGCAAAATTTGATGCGTTGGGGCATTATCGCCGTAGCGATGCACCGACAGGTAGTCCACGCCTATCAGGCGAATGTCCTGGTCCACCAACCATTGAGCAGCATCACTTGTTAGCGCTACAAAGTCTTTCCTGAACTCTGTGACTCCTGTTTCCCATAGCTTCGAGTTACGTGTGCGCAATAGCAGGCGCGTTGTGCCTCCGGGGAGCGTCAACCGAGCAAGAGTCTCAGCCGTAATTACATCAACTGCTGGCAGATAAGCCACAAAAGCTTCGCCTATCATCGCGTCCAGAGGTAACTGCTCCGCAGTGCTTCCATCCTCCAGGAAGTGCCAGGGGGCGTCCACGTGAGTGCCGGTATGAACATCGCAGTCCAGTCGGGACGAATTATTCTTATCCCCTGTTGCCATACGCTTTACCGGCAAGATGCGAATACCAGCGCTCCCCGGCCAGACAGGCATTCGAGGTAGGAGGGGCACTGATATGTCAACGATCTCTGACAAACTCTTCCTCCGCAGCACCGGTAGTATAGTCGATGCAACGCTCAAGTTCAACCTTCTCGTTTATTATGGTTCAAGGTCTAAGCATTTCCACACAATACGTTGTCACAGGTCTTTGATCCGTGGATAGTTGGCCACCCACCATTCTGCAATGGACACGTCCAGTAATGTATGAATATCTCTTCCAGCTACCCAGTTGCGTACGATGGGAAGACAACGTTTCCCCATCCACCACCAGGGATTGGGGCCGTCGCGCCGTTGCACGCACTCTTTGCGGAACGCCCAGACACCCTGGTCATAGTAGTAAGCCGCTGGGTAAGACTGCCGTTCCGTCGACACTTCCCTCTTCTGTCCACCATAGGGACGCACCAGGCCGTCTACGATCTCCAGCGCACGGAGCGGATGATCGTCAGCCGCTTCCCAAACGGTCATTACCGAGTCAACATTTGTACGGCTCTGAAGGATATCCAGCGCCTTGTCGATAAGTTCCCCATCAACCATCACGGTATTGCCGAGCAGCAACACCACATTCTCGAGCCCTGGTTCTCGTGAGTCAACGGTCTCAACTGCATGTTTGATAACATCTCCGTGGTTCACATGGTCCCCGCGGAGTTCCTCCGGCCGCCAGATGATGTCGCAGCCCATGTGGCGTCCCACCTCGGCGATTGCTTCCCCGTCTGTCGAAATGTACACACGATTTACCGACCGGGCATCCAGGGAAGCCTGAATGGGATAGCTTACGAGAGGCGCTCCTGCCACCTCATAGACGTTCTTGTCCGGTATCGATTTGCTGCCGGCCCGCGCTGTTATGATTGAAACATTCATGGCGCCTTCCTCTTAATGTCAAACAGTATAATCGCTTGTTTTGTTGCCAGCTGTGTCAAGAACCCATCGATTCTCTCAACAGATCTCCCAATTCCTGCAAAGAGTTCACCATGTTCACCCCGGCGATTTCCATAAGCTCGTGGTTCTTGGTCATCCGGCGGTCATCCGCGTATTTATGTCCAGCATAGGATGCTATCAGGCGCTGGCTTGGACAGAACGCCCTGCCGTACCCGAATTGAATCGTGGTCAATAACGCTGTACTGGGCGGTCCGATGACTGCCACATCACGCCGGCCCGACTGTTCAAGTATGTACTCGACCAGCTGCTGCCGGGTATGCAGTACGGCATTGTACCGGGCAGAGATGTCCTCCAAGCGGCGCATTTTCTCCGTGGACGTTCTGGGATGAGTCTTGATCAGTATAGGCGTTGTCCGGGATACTGAACGGACGACTCCCAGTATGTCATCGTACATGTTCAGCTCATCAACCAGCGATGCAAACCTACCCACTTCTGATAACATCCCTGTGAGCAGGACTGCGCCTGGACCATCTTCCATAGGTTTTCCTCCGTCAATTTCATCCAGTATTTGCCCCACCAGCCTGATCTTATCCTGGGCCACATTAAGAGGTATGTAGTCAGTCCTTCTCTGTACCTCGGTGGGGGCGTACTTTATAAACAGGCCGTCATCCAGCATAAAATACCTGTCAGGACGCATCAGCCGCTGCACCGCTAACTGACGGAGGTCGCCGATGCAGTTGGCGTCGGAAAGCGAGAGCCTGTTCTTCTCCTGCTCCAGCGCCGCGATCAGGGACCCGAAACCATCATAGTATTCGAATACAATGTTCGGCAAAGTTTTCCGCAGATGGTGTAATGCATTGCGGCAATACGGTACCCCTTGACAGTACCAGTGAACAACCATAGGCCTGTCGTGTGCAGGGTCATACAGGCGGTGGGCATCACTAAGAGTGGGCAAAAACATGGAAACAGGGTCCGTGATCTGCATGCCAAGGTGTGAGCATGCCTTAATGAGCATTGTTTTCAAGTCGTCGTTCTTGGCAGACCCAGGAAATGGCAGAATCGTACATTGGCTCAGCGAAATTCCACATACATCAAGAGCACTGAGGAGGTATGCAAGCTGAGCTGGTCCTGTGCAGTAGGCGACGTGCGAGACCCCGTCTATATGCTGCAATCCGTTGCTGAGTCGACTATACACGGCTGGCGCTCCAGCATCTTCATTCGATACTGTCATTCGGCGGCTGTTTTGCCTTTCTATCTTTACTCGCCTTGGTTTCAAGTTGGGAGACTTTTTCAGCGAGTTTGTTCTGTTCCTTGAGAATGTCATAACCAATAAGGAAGACATCGTCCTTGATGGCGGAAAGTTCTCTTTCAGCTGTCTTCATTTCCTTTTCAACCGTCTTCATTTCTTTCCTAAGCTCTACGAGCGTGGCATTTAATGCGCTCAGAGCCTTTTTGATATCCGATACCCGTGTTCTTTGGTCGCTGATGATGCGATTTAATATGGACCTGGCATATAATAGTGCCAGCAGCCCACCGCACAAAAGTAACAGCGCACTGGCGATTCCCACCAGGTACCAGCGTAGAGGTTCGACTAAAGCCCCGGCAACGTAAAGTCCTGCGATAACGAGGAGAGCTATGCCGCCGATTCCGAAGAAGGTTTTCTTCAGCGTTGTTAGGCCCCACTTGCCGAGGCGGCCGATGGTGCCTATCGGCGGGTAATTCTTCATCAAATAGTTCATAGGCTTCCTCCGAAGTTTCTTGAAGTACAGTTTCATGCTTTCTTTTGGCGATGGTTCTTTTGTCCAGCCAGGAGGATAAATTGGCTCAATTCGACCAGATTGCTTGGAGTAACCTGATAGCGCTTTCGTATCCGGCTCCTCCACAGGATAATAATATGATGCCGCCCTGTCTCCCCTCGCCAGCATGGCAATATTTCTAAGAATTCCGTACGTTCTCTCCTTGTTATCGGGAACAATCGGCCCACTTTTTGCAACCAGGCTGTCAACCAGGTCTTTTGGCCCGCGTAGATGGAGCTTATCGCTATTACTTGCCCCATAAAAGACTTCTGAAGCAAGAAACCCGCAGAAATTACGAAACAAATGGATTTTCTGCTCAAAATCAGTCTTGTTCAGCGCTTCCTCAATGACATCATGTAATTTGCCTATCTCCGTACAATGATATGTAGCACCGCTTGCTGCAATAGGGTTAGGTGACAGCGTAACTACGGGTTTGCTCATTGACAAGGCAGGGAATGCAACCTTGGTGTTGAAAGCAATAGCAATGTCCGCTGAATCAATCACGTCTGATAAATCTGCTTTCGGGTCAACGAACTCAACGCCTTCCGGCATTTTTTCACGAGTAATTTCTTTGCATGAAGGATGACTTTTAACGACGAGAGACCAACCGGAATAATCGGCAATTCGAGCGAGTTCAGCAATGGCTTGATGTGGCTCATCAAAGAGCGGATAGTCTATTTTGCCCTGGGGATGATTCTTCTGCCCCCAATATGTGGAAAGCACGTTATCCATAGGCAAGAAGAGCAGTGGTCGTCTTAAGTCGTGTTTTTTGTTCCATTTTGTCCGGTGGCTGGCGCGGAAGCCGCTGTTTGGATTGTAAGCCAACTTGTTGCAGATAGTCATGCCAAGCTCATATAGTTCGTTTGGGCCATTGCTCCATTTTTCTCGACTATACTGCCATATTTGGGATTCGGCAAATAGTCCCTTTTCCTCTACCCAAATTGAATCAAATGGTGAACGTTCTAAAAGTACTGTGTAACTGCCATGATAAAGTCCTGCCTTGCGAAATAAAGCTGTTGTTGGTGGAGTTGCGTTCCAAGTGAGGACGACAGCAGGACGTAATGTTCGTATTGTTGTCTCAACGAAATGTGCGAGTCGGATCAGGCCCGTTGTCATCATTTTGTTGTGTAGTTGATTAGGGTCCTTGCGTACCAGGAACTCTTCTAAAAGGTTGACGTCTTCCTTGGATAGCCAGGGTAAACTAAGCTCCAATCCCTCGGCGGGCAAATGCCTCATTATTTCGGCGTTTTTGGCAGGGCTTGAGGCCATATCAAGAGATAGGACTCCCTTCATTGGAGGGGTGGGCACAGATAGAATATTTATGGTTATTAGTCGCCATCCCTGTCTTGCTGAATAGGCCCCGAATTCTTTCCAAAACTGGTACTCAATGGGTGGTCCGTGGAGAGGATTGATAGCTAGAATTGTTCTGGTAAAAGCTTTTAAAGGCATCTTTTTACATCACCACATGATAAATATTAGTTCAGTCGTTTGTGGAGCAGTCATCGACCAAAACGATTTCGTATTCATCGCGTCGCAGTGTCTGATTCACAACCGAGTGCAGACAAGCTTGAAGGAGCTGACGCTCGACATTGTAAATGGTAACAATGACGGAGATTTTCATTGTAGCGCTTCAGTCCTTTTCAGGCAGATTGATCATGTCATAGTTCGGCTTCCATCCAGAATCCCTAGCGTATGCTATAACGCTCCCTCGATGTTGTCAAGCCAGAGGTGGCTTGCCTGTGAGCAGCAATATGATACAATATGCAATAATGCCCTGGGGACAGCCAGGATATTCAATACAATAGCAAGAGCGCGGTAGCACCTCCTACCAGGTACCGGCGGTTCAATCAAAGGTCAGGCAGTTTAGAGTCCTACGGCAATAAGTAGAGATATGCCGCCGATGCCAAAGAAAGTGTTTTTCAGCGTTGTCAGGCTCCACGTGGCAAAGCGGCCGAGGGGCATTATCGTTGGATAAGTTTCTCCAGATAGGCTATAAGCTTTCTATGGCGCATCCGCCGGTACATCATCGCCAGACGCGGATGCCTCTGCATGACATACGTGGCTAGCCTGTAAAGCACGCGCAGATACCACTGTCGTGGCATGTGGGACTTTGAAACAGCGAGAGATGTTTTATCTCTGCCCGGCCGGGCGGAAAACTTCAGCGTTTGTCGCGCCAGTGACCTTAACTTATCATCACCCGGGTCTTCAAGAAACCCTATCATATTGCCCCAGGTCGTGTCCAGTTTCAATGAGGGAGAATAGCGAACCAGCCGTCTCCAGTCATGAGTAGTGCCATAGCGAACAATCGGGAGCCATTCACTCACGTATACGGTATAGCCGCGACGGATGAGCGTGTCGGCAAGTTCGTGTGCTGTATATCCAAGTGGAGTTGTTTTTGCGTCTTCAAACTCTACAAGGATAACTTCCGGCTTGTCGCTTTCCCATGGAAAGCCGTCAAGAACGAACTTGTCAAATCCTTCAACATCTACCTTAAGAAAATCCGCATGGCGAAGCCCTGCCTTCCGATAATAGTCAGCAAGCGTTGTCGTCCTGACTTCACCGACCTGTTTATGCCCAGCGGTAAAAGCCAATAGACCGCTGATGCCTGTACTTTCTCCGCTCCTGAAGAACGGCACCGTCAAGCCTGATTTGTCACATACCGCTTCCTCGTTAACGAGCAAGCGTGGACACGCCGGCCAGGTATCCAATAATGTTTGCCGGTTGTTTGAATCCGGCTCAAAGGCGTGAATTGTCCACCCCTTCCCGAGATAGATGTCCAAACTATGACCATGGGCTGCGCCGACGTCGATCATGATGCTTCCGCTATCGCCAAAATACCGGGCGACTAGCTCTTCCTCGGGGAGTCGAGCTTTGTGGCGACGCTCAAAATCTCCGAGAATCAGGCCCGGGTCCTCGCACTGGAAGGGCTCCTGTTCATGCAACCGGTCGAAGAACAGATCGGACACTGCGGACTGTTGCTCACAATCACGCTCCTGTATCTCCGTTACGGCATCAGCAAGACGGTGAGTAACACACTGGCCATCTGGCTGATAAGCCGTATGCCATTCAAGGAATGGGAGGGCGCGCTCCCGGAAATCGACACCGGACTCGATGTCCTTCGCTACATTTTGAAGTGCGCGTATCAACTCCTCCTCGGTCGTCGCAATTTCATATGCGCCGAGGGGGGATTTAAACTTCTCAACCTTTTCGTTGTGCGGATTGAAGTAAATTACCGGCTTCCCGCTGGCGAGTGCTTCCAGAATACCCGTCGCAAAGCGGCTGACGAAAACCGAGCACTTGTCTATTAGTTCATATTGCGTGAGGCTCGACACCGGATAACCTCTAAAATTGCCCCTGTCCATTGGGTGTTTCGTTATCACCCACTCGTAGCCGGCGGCAGCAAATGCACTCTGCGCCGTGGCGATGAATTGCTCTCGCGCTTCTTCGAGCACACGATAGGTAAAATTCACGTTCAGGACAGCGAGAGGTTTCTCAGGGAATGTGGGTGCTTTTGTTGCGAGTGATTCGATTATGGGAAGCCCCACAACATAGGTCTGCCTGTCTTCAAAATACTTCTTATCATCGCTCCCGGCCAAAAAGACATAATCGCAGCGCCGATAGGGCAACTGGTGATGACCTTTGGAATCGACCCGGAGAAAATCGTTGATCCCCTCGACCATGGATACGGACGGCAGCCCCAGCCGATGGCGATACTCCAATGCTTCCCGGAAGTCATCGTTGAAATCGTTGAATGTGATGACAAGTCTGGCGGTGCTAAGCCAATCCGGATCATATGGTGGCTTGGCGATCTTTATGCGCTCCGTGCGCCAGAAGATATTATCCTCTTCCGGAGGTAATTGACGAAGTCCGCTTGCTACGAAGGCTGAATTATCAAGCACGGCACAGGGATGGCCACGCAGTCTCAGTTCATGCGCGAACGCTGCGGCATTGCGGAGTTGATAGTCCACCTGGCAGATGAAGGCGACCTTGTCTTTCAATCGGCGTGCTATTTCAGTGGGAACCAGCGAATATTTTAAATGGGTCTTGTTATCCGGTTGCGCCGGAACGCCCCTGGGAAAGTTCTGCTCGATTGCCTCCTGCAACCGTATTGGTTGCCCGGCAATGCCGTCGGCATGGAGACGCTCCAGCAATCTCGTTCCGGGCAAGGAAGGCTTGGGTCGATTGAGCGGAAGCGCCTGATATTTCTCATTGATGATATTCAGCATTTTGACTTTATCATCAATATCGAGGTGTTCGCAAAAAACGCAACGCCGAACACAGGTATTTACATGTACCTCGACACCGTAAGGCATTGCAGCTGAAAGCTCTTCGAACATACCATGGCGCCTGGCATTTTCTATCCAGTCATTGATTGTGCGGAACACGCCGTCTATGTTACTGGTAGTAAAGCGTGAGAAAGAAGTCAATCCTGCTTCATTTACCACATAGTAATAAATTGGCCTGCGAATGTGCGCCACGTTTCGTGACTTGAATACAATCCTGGCGAACGTTGCTACATCCTCGTACTTTCGCTCTGGGAGCAGATCGAAAGTATCATCGGTCAACATCGCCTGTTTGAACAGACGTCCGCACATTGTGAAGGAATGTTCTCCAGAAAAGACCGCCTTTAGCCTTGCGACATATTCCACGGGCAGGGGCTTTGTATATATGGATTGCAGAGCGTAGCTCTTGGTCCCGCTGACCCACCGAAAAAAAGGCGCGGTCACTATGTCCGCCTCGGTCTCGTGAGCCTTCATACTGAGATGTTCGGCTGCGTCACGGGTCAGCATGTCGTCGCCGTCAACGAAAAGGACATAGTCACCATCCGCTGCCTTGACGCCGGACCAACGAGATTCGTTAGGGCCACGATTTTCCGTGTGCCGTACCAGCTTTATGTTCGCCACACCCTTTGTGAATGCACTAATCGCGGCGATCGTGTCGCCATCGGTGGAGCAGTCATCGACCAAAATGATTTCGTATTCATCGCGTCGCAGCGTCTGATTCACAACCGAGTGCAGACAAGCTTGAAGGAGCTGACGCTCGACATTGTAAATGGTAACAATGACGGAGATTTTCATTGCAACGCTTCAGTCCTTTTCAGGCAGATTGACTGTGTCATAGTTCGGCTTCCATCCAGAATCTCTAGCTTATGCTATAACGCTCCCTCAATGTTGTCAAGCTAGAGGTGGCTTGCCTGTGAGCAGCAATATGATACAATATGCAATAATGCCCTGGGGACAGCCAGGATATTCAACTGGAGACCGAGTCTAAAAAGCTACTGGAGATTTACCGGAGGTTGAGCTATCGCTTCGATGATAGAACAGGTTAAAAAGGTCTGGCAGAGACGGGAACTGCTGTGGTATATAGTCAAGCTCCAGATGAAGGCTGAGAAAAAGAACAAGGTTCTCGGCTTTGCCTGGAGTTTCCTGGACCCGCTCCTGCTGTTCTTAACCTATATGATCCTGGTGCATGTTATCTTCGGACGGGGTGGTCCCCAGTTCCCGGTTCTGCTTTTTATCGCCCTGTTGTCCTGGAGGTGGTTCGCCTCCTCCCTGCAGCGTTCGGTTACCTCCGTAACTTCAAAAGTGGGGCTGATACAGAGCGTGCGTTTTCCCCTGGCTATACTGCCACTGTCCGGTATTATTATCGGCTTTTTTGATTGGCTTTTCGGCTTCGTTATTCTGGTGCCCATGCTCTTTATATTCGAGGCATCGTTTACGGTGAATATACTCTGGCTGCCGGTGCTTTTACTCATCCAGTTTGTAGGCACCGTGGGAGCCTGCCTGATAGTTGCTGTCGTGGGCACTTACCTCTCGGACCTGGGCAATATCATCCAGTTCGTTATCAGGATATGTTTCTATTTGTCGCCTATTTTATACTCAATCGAAGGAACGGTCCCCGAAAGGCTCCGTACGCTGTATCTGTTGGGCAATCCCTTTGCCGGGCTGCTGGAATCATATAAGAATGTGCTGATTCTCGGCACGCCGCCCACAGAATATGCCCTGGTGGGCACGGCGGTAGGCTGTGTCGCTTTCCTGGTAGGGCTGTGGTACTTTTCCCGAGATGAACACAGGCTGGTGAAGTCAATTTAAAATGGTCGAAGTCAATGACCTGGGAATCAAGTTCAAGATGGGGAAACGCCGGCGCTCCAGGGCGCTCGCTTTGCTTCTCGAGAGGTCCCGCGACCGGCGAGAGTCGGCTGGTGAGTTCTGGGCGCTCAGACATGTAAGCTTCACCGTGGAACGTGGGGAAACGGTGGGAATCATCGGCAGGAACGGCTCGGGGAAGAGCACTTTACTGCGCGTGGTAGCCGGGATTTACCCGCCCGACGAGGGCAAGGTCTCGGTTCAGGGCGAGGTCTCCACCCTCTTCTCGCTGGGCACCGGGTTTAATGCGGAGCTTTCCGGGCGGGACAACGTCTATTTAGACGGTATTATGATAGGTATGACGAAGAATCAAATCGACGGAATAATCGACAACATAATAGGGTTTGCCGAGCTGGGTGATTTCATAGATATGCCGGTGAGGACTTATTCATCAGGCATGCGTGCACGGCTCGGCTTTGCCATTGCCATACATAGCGATAAGGACATTGTATTGATTGACGAGATTATGGGCGCCGGCGATGCCGCGTTTCGCCAGAAGGCCGATGCCGAGATGAGCCGGATTATCGGCGAGAGGACGGTGCTAATAGTGAGCCACGACATGAACAATATCGAGAAATTTGCCAGCAAGGTAATCTGGCTCAACAGGGGAGTCATGGCCGCCATGGGGGAACCGAAAGAGATAATAGAGCAATACCTGGCGGCGTCCAAGGTAAAGAAGCGGCCTCCCGATTTAGACTAGTCACGACCTGGCAACAGGGACTTTGGCATGTTGCTCATCGGCAATTCGCTATCGTTGGTCGATGTAAGGGGAAAGGCTATTTAGTAGATTCCTATATCTCTCCACTGCTGCTTCGTACGTGAATTCCTTCTCCAATAACCTGTGGGCATTCCGCGTGATTTGCTCCAGGTTAGGATGACTTAAAGCCCTGATGATATTCTGAGCGATGCATTCCGGAGAGTTGTTTTCCATAATGAAGCCTGTTTCGCCATCTCTAATAACATCCGGGATGCTTCCGACCGGCGTTGCCAGGACCGGTGTGCCGCAGGCCATGGCTTCGAAGGCAATGGCTGGCCCTGATTCGGTATAGGAAGGGACAACCAGCAATTTTAATTCGTTCAAATAATGTGGAAGCTCACCGTGGGGAATCCAACCGACATATTTGAATTTACCATTTAATTTGTTTGCATATTCTTCAATCTGGCTACGCAGTTGCCCATCGCCTCCTATTAGAAATGCCGCCTCGTCTCTCATTTCCATTACCTTTGGGATTGCTTCCATGAAGTTTAAAATTCCCTTCTCCTGGCTCAAACGCCCGATATAGCCAACAAGGGTAGCTCGCTCCTTTAATGGCTTTCTCATTTTGAATTTGTCAAAATCAAGGAAGTGCCTGCGGGCTGTGGAGATTTTATATTCATATTTTTCCAGACCCCATGCTTTGATGAGGCTTCCTGAATAGATGACTATTCTTTTGGAAAGAGAAAAGTTAATTTTTGTTACGAGCCCTACTACTTTCGATATGAGTCCCCCAATTTGGGGTCTCATCTCATCGGGGGCAGATCCCGTTAAAGCCAGTACAACATCTTTGCGAAGTATTTTTACAGTTAGCATCGGCAGCAATAGTACGGGTCCGCCAAAAAAGAAAATCCAGAAATCAACATGCCTAGCTATTCCGCAAAGGCGCCAGGAAATCTTTAACTGCGTAGAAACATTATTTATGATTCTCACAAATGTGTTTGCCGTTGATTCCTGTTCTATGAGATAGAGATGCACTTCAGGCTTGGCCTCGATAGAGATATCACGCGCAGCTCCTCCTGTAATAATGCGTAGTTCATTGGAGAACGGATACAATATTTCTATCAATTGCTGTAAAGGGACAACGCCTGCCTCAAGTATAGGCCAAGTCACCACACCGATATTCGGTTTTTTCTTATTTATCATCTGTGGGCGTCCGCAGACGGTGTTCTATTTCTTCATTTGGTCCAAGTACTCCCTGAGCCTGTGAACCAAAGTTGTCTCACCCTTGAATTCTA
>Ga0315549_1004579_pt1 | contig 11586 bp, 6 predicted proteins | sample SalMarSW160200MG_FD_203101 | JGI IMG/M metagenome (GOLD analysis project Ga0315549, IMG submission 203101) | Salt marsh sediment microbial communities from the Plum Island Ecosystem LTER, Massachusetts, United States - Salt Marsh Sediment SW1601-200 ... | reverse complement strand
AATAATAATTCTATTGATATATATTATAACTTATTAAAAAATAATCTAAATAAAGATTACTTATGTAGATCTATTCAAGATATTGAAAAAGCAGAATTATTAATATTAATCAATACTAATATTCAGAAATCTCATCCTGTATTGTTTAATCATTTATTTAAAGCAAGAAAAAATGGATCCAAAATTATATCTCTTAATTTAAATAATATCAAATCATCAACAATAACAAAGAGAATTTTAGACTATGAAATAAACTTCTCAAAAAAAGAACTTATTCTATTTTTATTAGAGTTATCAAAAAGATTATCTGAAGGTATTAATGAATTTAAATTGGCGAATTTTGATTATAAATCGTTTTATAATTATATAAAAGATTTTAAATACAATGAAAAAAATCATAAGGAGAATGGATTAATTGATGATTTTATTAGTACTATAAAAAAATCAGAACAATCTAAAAGTATAATTCTAGTAGACTTAGACAGAAATTTATCGGATAATTATATTGAGGATTTAATAGGAACTCTATTTAATTTATTAATTCTTTTAGATAATAAAATTGATCTAATTCCATTATGGCATTATGGAAATAAAGAAGGTGTATTTCAAAATATTTCATATAATATCAAACCGAAATCTATCAAAGATATTATAAATAATATAAAAAATAATCAAATAAAATTACTTTACCTTACTGAAAGATTTGAAAATCCTGAGATATTGAATAATATTGAATTTATCATATTACAAGATATTTATTCATCTAATAATTATGATTTAGCAGATATTATTTTACCTACTTGTACATATTTAGAGGATTCTGGAACTTTTTTAAATGCTGAACTAAAAAGCCAAAATTTTCTTAAAATTGCTGATAGTAAAGGATATTCTAAACCTGATTGGCAAATTATAAGTGAATTAGGAAAAACCTTTGGAAATAATTATGTAAGAGATTTTTCATTTGATAATTCAAAAGATATCTATAAAGAATTGATGTTGGAGAATCTCTATTTTAATGATGATTTAAATAGAGAAACTAAAAAGAATCTGAAATTTCATTTTCCCGATCTACAGAAGATTTATTTTAATGAAGATTTAGATTCATTCGGTCTGAGATCTTTTGTTTATAGAGGTGAACCTATTTATAATCAAGTAGATGATTTAAGGGAGCTAATTAATTTTAATGAGTCTCTAAAAGATGATTCAGCTGATGAAATTAAAAAGCAAGAACAAATAAAAACTCAGTTTAAAGTATTATCTAATAAAGAAATAGTACCAAATACATTTGAGCTTATTGTTGAAGCTCCCTTAATAGCTAAGAAAGCAAAACCAGGAAACTTCGTCATTATAATGAAAAACCAAGAAAGTGAGAGATTACCAATGACTCTTTCAGATTGGAATATCGATCAGGGATTAATAAAAATATATTATCAAGAAAAGGGGTTCTCTACAAGAGAATTAACTTCTCTTAAAAAAAATGATTATATTTTTAGTATTGTTGGTCCTTTGGGTAAAGAGTATCCAATCAAACATTATGGTACTGTATTATTAGGTGGGGGTTGCTATGGCAATGCTGCAATTTACCCTATAGGAAAAGCGTTAAAAGAAGCAGGTAATAAAATAATCATTATTTTAGAAGGAAAAAATAAGGATTTATTCTATTTGATAAACGAAATTGAAGAAATTTCAGATGAAATTATTTATTGTACTTCAGATGGCTCAAAAGGATTAAAAGGGAAGATAGATATTGGAATAAATTATGCACTTAATAAAGAAAAGAAAATTGATAGATGTCATTTTATTGGTTGTAATTATATGATGATGGATGCTTCAGAAAAAACGAAGATCTCTGGAAATATCCCAACAACTGTTTCTTTAAGTACTATTATGATTGATGGTACTGGTATGTGTGGAGGATGTAGACTTTCACTAATTGAAAATGAAAAAGAAATAACAAAATTTGCATGTGTTGATGGGCCAATATTTGATGGTCATTCTATAAATTGGAGCGAATTAATTCATAGACAATATCGATTTAACTTTGATGAAACACAAATATATCAAACACATAGTTGTAAGTTAAAAGCTTTTATAAAAGAGGGAGAGAAAAATGAGTGATACAAAGAAAAAGAAAAGGCGCATTGATCTTCCAAGAAATAAAATGCCTGAACAAAATCCAAATTTAAGAAATAAAAATTTCAAGGAAGTTAATTTAGGTTATACTAATGAGATGGCGAAAGCAGAAGCAGAAAGATGCTTACAGTGCGAAAAACCTTTATGTGTTGAGGGTTGTCCTGTTAATATCAACATACCTGGATTCATTAAATTTATCAAAGAAGGTAATTTAAAAGCTTCTATTGAATGTATAAAAGATTATAATATATTACCTGCTGTATGTGGAAGAGTATGTCCTCAGGAAGTACAATGTGAGGGAAAATGTATTCTAGGTAAAAGATTCGAACCTGTAGCTATAGGGCATCTGGAAAGATATGTTGCTGATTGGGAAAGAGCTAATAAAATAAATGCTTGTCCTGAATGTAAATCTCCAAATAATATTAAAATAGCAATTATAGGATCTGGTCCTGCAGGAATTACATGTGCCGCAGAACTTGCTAAAGAAGGTTATGATATAACAATTTATGAGGCCTTTCATAAAGGTGGTGGTGTCCTTGTATACGGTATTCCTGAATTTAGATTACCTAAGGAAATCGTAGCAACTGAAATCAATACTCTGAAATCACTTGGAGTAAAAATAGAATATAATATGATAATAGGTAAAATCTTGACTATTGATGATTTATTTAATATGGGATATAAAGCAATATTTATTGGTATAGGAGCAGGAACTCCAATATTCTTGAATATCCCAGGCTCGAATTTAAAAGGTGTTATATCAGCAAATGAATATTTAACAAGGATAAATTTAATGAAAGCATATGACTTTCCAAATTATAAAACTCCTGTATCTTTAGGAAAATATGTTACTGTCATAGGGGGGGGAAATGTAGCTATGGATGCTGCTAGATCTGCATTAAGACTTGGAGCAGAAAAAGTTATTATTGTATATAGGCGTGCATTAGAACAAATGCCTGCAAGGAAAGAGGAAATCCATCATGCACAGGAAGAAGGAATTGAATTTAAGCTTCTCACGAATCCTTTGCGATTTATTGGAAATATCTATGGTAATGTTACAGAAATGGAAGTTATAAAAATGAAGCTTGGAGAACTAGATGCATCAGGTAGAGCTAGTCCTATCCCTATAGAGAACTCAGAATTTCGTATAAAGACAGATTTAATAATTAATGCGATTGGAAATAATTCTAATCCATTATTAACTTCTACCTATCCTATATTAGAATTAAATAAATGGGGTAATATTGTAGCTGATGAGGATGGGAGGACTAATGTTGATAGCATTTATGCGGGAGGTGATATCGTTACTGGTACAGCTACCGTAATTTCAGCAATGGGTGCTGGGAGAAGAGCAGCAAAGGCAATAAATGAATATTTAATTGGCTTAAATAACTAAATAATTAAGTTAAATTATATATATTAAATCATAAATGAAACTTATAGCATTTCATTAGTCTTGATTAGTCTATTTGTAATGAAATTTATTAAAATTCTAGAAAATAATTATTCTAAAATCTAGTGGAATTTGGAATTATTTAAGGAATCTGTGTTGATAATTTTTTTTTATATGAATAATCTACCCTATAAATCAAAATATAATATAGCTGTTTGATTTATGGTGTCAGCGTATATTCTCATTTTCTCTTGATTAGATTCATTATTATATTCAAAAACTTTTATTATATCTTCATATTTTTCAACCTCAGGTAAAATTTTAGCTAAGATATTATCCATCTTTGACAATAGGTCCTTATTTAATATAGATTCTTTATGTTTAGGATCGATAGCGATGTAAAGCATATCATTTTCAACAAGATCATTGAAAAAGTGAGTTCCTAATGAAGCGTCTGGAGTCAAATTCTCATGCATTTCAGCTATCTCACAAATAATTGATATTGTATTTATTTCACGAAAAGTCACAGGAATTCCTAAAGAAGGACTTGATGTAGCCCACCTACCAGGACCTGCAAGTAAAAAGATTTTATCTTCTTGTTTATCCATTTTTTGATTTAGTTTTCCTATTATTCTAGCAATACTACTTCTTTCTTGGTTTGGTAATTTACCATATAATTCTGGTACTACGTATATTAATCTATCAACCATTTTTGAAATCCCATTACCTATGATCGGTCCATTAGTTTTGAAAATAATATTTTGATCCTTTATATTTTTAGGTTCTTCTATTTTTTCAGTTTCACTTTTTATCTGAAATGGACGACACTGGAGAATATATATTTTATATTCATTATCTTTGATAAAATTAATAGCAAATTCTATATCTATGGAATAATCATACACTTCTGATAATGTACGTAAAATATAATACATATCTTCTATTATGGAAGATTTTAATATTGATTTATCTAAATCAAGGAAATAATACAATTTTGTTTTTCCTAATTGTTTATATTTCTGTTCAATACTAAAATCACGAGTTCCAAAAAGCTCTATTGGGAGATTTGGTGAATTAAGAACAATATCATCGAAATATTTAGTGATAAATTTATTGTTTTTTAAGTCAATTACATCAACCTTACGTTGATTATATTTGCGTGTATCCAATAAACTAGTTTCTGGTCTCTTTTCTGGAATATTTAAAGCGATAATTCGAGTATAATCATCATCATATCTTTCTACTGCTCTAGTTCCTAAACCAAATACTAACCTAATCAAACCATCTTCGGGTCTTATATCTTTATTCCAAACAAAAGGATTATAAGAATAACCCACACCTGCTAATTGTGGATAAAATAGATTTCCATATAGTGAACCTGAAACTCTCTGAACTAGAATACCCATTTGTTCATCTTTATCTAATAAATTCCTTCTTAAGCGATAAAATAATGCTTCTTCACTTAAAGTACTTTTATATACCTCTCGAATAGCATTCATGAATTCATCGAGTCTTTGTTCTGGAGTACCTTGATTTGCAAGAAATATACTTTCATATTTTCCAGAAAAAGCATTATCATAGGCATCTTCTAATAGACTACTACTTCTAACAATTATAGGAGATTGACCATAATAATTAAGAATTTTTTTAAATTGTTCAATAATATCATTTGGAAATTTACCTTTCTCCATAATATTTCTTGCTTCTATTGCATATTTCTTAAAATTTTTATTTTTACGAATCTTATATCTGAGCCACCAACAATCATTAATAACAAGATAAGTATAAAATACATCTGCACCTATAAAAAAAGAATCATGTTGCTCTAATTTATGATACCATTTCAGATCTTTTTTCTTTAAGATAGATTGAGCTAATAACATTCCTAATGACTTACCACCAATTAAACCTGTCCCAATCATTCTCTTGCCAATATTTATCAAATCCTCTATATTAAAATATTCATTAGCGAGAGGATATAATTGGGGATCTTGAGTCATTACCATTCGTATAATTTTCTCTTTAAGAAGATCTAAATCATCCTTTTTAATAGTTTTATTATCATAATTAGCATAACTTTGATAAGCTTCTCTAAATGTGCTAGTCCATATATCTTGTGTCTTTGATGTAAAATCTATCCATTGTGATGCATATTCTGTAAGTATTTCTGAGATTTTTGAACTTTTTAATACTGGAATAAATTCCTTGTTTTTCCATATATGGAGCATATACATAGTAGTAGAATGCCTTTTCCATACTTTGATTGGATGGATATAATAATTTTTATCTTTTTTATAAACATCAATTATGATTTGGGCAGTGCTATGAATTTTAGATATAGTATATTCACTATGTCTATTTCTTATAAGTGCAAAAAAGGTTTCTGTTTCAAAATCGAAGAGATAAGGACATGTAAGCATAAAGAAGTTAGCAACCATTCGATCACTATACCAATCTACAGTTAAATCACTCAATGAATCAAAAACATAAGCAGCTCTTTTCCCATATTTCTCAATAATAGTAAAAATTTCATCAATAAAATGTTCAAATCCCACCTCTGGATGAACTTCCAAAATGTCTGCTTTGACATTCTTAGGTATAAGTGAAATATGATTAGCAAATCTAAAATATATTAATTTACGATTCTGAGTATTTTTATCCTTACAAAATGCATGAACGAAAGGAATAAATTGATCTATTGACTTTATCTGAAACACGATATTATCTCCAGGTAAAATACCATGCAAGATGGTATCTAGACCAGTTATTCCAGTACTAAAAGTATTTGGATCCATCTTATCTTCCAAGTTTTAATTAATAATACTCAAAAATGATTTTTGAAGTTATTCATATTTATATTTTTAAGTATAGTTGATTTACTAAATAGTAATTAGTAATAATTTGAAATCATTTTATTTTATGGTAGATTTTCCATAAATTCTTAAATAAATTTTTATTAACACATAATATTATTGAAAATATTTCAAGATTTATCAAAGTAAATTGATTGTTTTTCTAAAAGGACATATGAATTAGAAAAAATATATTGTATATATTACTTATATTGTTTATATTAATTGTATCGCTTATATTCGATAAATTGGTAATATTTTTATTTTTTTTTACTCGCTTATTATTATTAAAATTTTTTTTATAAAATACAAAAAAGAATATCTTTGAAATAAAAAATGCCACATTCAAATTAAAAATTAAAGAATAGTTAAAATGACGATAGATGAAACTTTTATTGATAAAACTATAGAAAAAAATAATAGGTCTCTTATCTCTATTTTACAGGATATACAAGAAAGTTATAATTATTTACCTGAAGAGTCTCTTATTAAAGTTGCAGAAAAAATGCAAATTCCGCTGATAGATGTATATTCAGTAGTTACATTTTACCATTCATTCTGTCTTATTCCTAAAGGTGAGTATATTATTACTGTTTGTTTAGGAACTGCATGTTATATACGAGGTGGAAAAAAAATAGTTGATTTATTAACAAAAGAATTGGAAATAATACCAGGGGAGACTACAAAAGATAATAAATTCACACTTGAAACAGTTAATTGCCTTGGTTGTTGTGCTATTGGACCTATCGTAAAAATAAATAATGAATATCATGGAGAGATGACTCCAAATAAGACAAAGAAACTTATAAAGTCCTTGAAGAGGGAAAAAAATGACTAAATTACTCTCAATAAATGAATTCGATAAAATATCTAAGAAGATTACAGAACGTCAGGATTTTAATAAACATATTATCTCTATATCTTCGGGTACATGTGGACATGCAAGTGGTTCCATTAAGGTTGCAGAAGCATTAAAACAAGCTGTTAAAGGATATGAAGACAAAATTAGTATAAAACTGACAGGATGCCATGGATACTGTGCGGCAGAACCTAATATAATAATCTTCCCCCAAAAAGTTTTTTATAAAAATTTAAAGCCAGAGGATGCACCAAATATAATACAATCTATATTAAAAGGAGAGATAATTGAAAACTTAGTTATTAAAGAGAATGGAATCAATTATACCCATATTGATGAAATTCCTTTTTATAAATACCAAAAGAATATTCTTATAGGAGATAATCCGCTTATAGATCCTAAAAATATCGAAGATTATATAGCAATTGGTGGATATAAAGCATTTTCTAAAGCTTTATGTATGCGACCTAATGAAATTATTGAAGAGATAAAGAAATCTGGATTGCGGGGTAGGGGAGGAGCAGGATTTTCAACAGGGATTAAATGGGAAGTAGCAAGTAAACAAAAAAGTGATACAAAATATATAATTTGTAATGCTGATGAAGGGGATCCTGGTGCTTATATGGATAGAAATCTGCTTGAAGGTAATCCACAATTAATTATTGAAGGTATGATAATCGGGGCTTATGCAATAGGTGCAAATAAGGGATGGATTTATGTTCGAGATGAATATCCCCTTGCTGTGAAGAATATCACAATAAATATTAAGCAAGCTAGGGAAATGGGCTTTCTTGGTAAAAATATCCTTGGTTCAAGTTTTGATTTTGATATACAAATTACTCGTGGTGCAGGTGCTTTTGTTTGTGGGGAAGAGACAGCTCTTATTCAATCTATAGAAGGTAAAATAGGTGATCCACGTCAGCGACCTCCTTATCCCGCTCAAATGGGCCTTTTTGGCAAACCTACAAATATAAATAATGTAGAAACATGGGCTAATATTCCTAAAATAATTGATAAAGGTGCAGACTGGTATGCTAACATCGGTACCAAGACGAGTAAAGGTACAAAGATTTTCTCACTCGTTGGTAAAGTTAAAAATACCGGATTAGTTGAAGTACCTATGGGTATTACAATAAAAGATATTGTATATAATATTGGAGGTGGATCTCCAACTGATCGTAAAATTAAAGCTATACAAACAGGGGGTCCCTCTGGTGGATGTATTCCAGAAGATCTATTTAATTTACCTATCGATTATGAATCGCTTAAACAGGCTGGATCTATAATGGGATCGGGAGGAATGATTGTATTGGATGAAGATACTTGTATGGTTGATTTTGCAAGGTACTTTACAAATTTCTTACAAAATGAATCATGTGGTAAATGCTCATCCTGTAGAGAGGGTATTCAGCGTATGTTTGAAATATTAACAGATATAACCGAAGGTAAAGCAAATGATACAAGTATTGAGCTACTTGAAGAGCTTGGTAGTGTAATAAAAGATACTTCTTTGTGCGCCCTTGGTCAAACTGCCCCAAATTCTGTACTCACTTCAATTAGATATTTTAGAAATGAATATATTGCTCATATAAAAGATAAGAAATGTTTCGCAGGAGTCTGTCGGGCATTAATAAGATATAAAATAGATAAAGAGATATGCACTGGTTGTGGTGTATGTAAAATAAATTGTCCTGAGGGAGCAATAGTAGGTGAATTGAAACAGCCACACCTTATTCTTCAAGATAAATGTATTAAATGTGGAATTTGTCATGATAATTGCAATTTTAACGCAATTAATTTGGATGTATAATTTGAGGGATATGAATGCCAAAAATAAAAATTGATGGAATTGAGTTTGATTGTTCAGAAAATTCAACAATACTTGATGTCGCTAAAATATTAGGAATAGATATACCAACTCTCTGCTATCACGAGGGCCTTTCAAGATGGGGTGGCTGTCGTTTATGTATTGTTGAAATAGGAAGAGATGAAAATACTAAACTAGTTTCCTCGTGTACATATCCTGTTCAAGAAGGTCTTATTGTTCGAACTGCAAGTAAAAGGGTTATTAATGCAAGAAAAATGATACTTGAACTTTTAATTGCACAAAATCCAACTTCCAAGGTATTACAAGATCTTGCATCAAAAATAGGTTTAAAAGAGGTCAGATTCAAACCAAAATGGGAAACTTGTATTTACTGTGGTTTGTGTGTAAGGATATGTAAAGAACAGATGATGGCAAATGCTATTGGATTTGTTAATAGAGGAAATAAGTTAAAAATAACTACCCCCTTTGATAAAAATTCGGAGGATTGTCGAAGATGTGGTGCGTGCATGTATATATGCCCAGCATGTACAATAAGATGTGATGGCCCCAATCCAGAAAGCGTGTTATGTAATGGCTGTTACAATGCACTCCAACCTACATGTTTGGAAGTTTATGATAATTTTTCATGTTGGATGGGATTAAAAGGTGAATGTGGAACATGTGTAGATATATCAAAGAATCAAAAAAATAAATGAATAAAAGGAGATATGAAAAATGGTAAACTTTAAAATAAATGCTTCAGCTGCAACTCTGTCAAAGAATAGAACTGAGGATTCAGTTGTGCCTGAAAGTGGAATGTGTGCTACTTGTATAGATGGTTGTATTGGTATGTGTGAAGTTGGAAAATCTGCATATAGAGGTTCAGAAGTACTATATCCAAAACCATTTGGTATGATAACAACTGCAGGTGTAAAAAACTATCATATAAACTTCTCTGATTTTACAATACAAGGTACATGTATAGGAGCATATGGTATTGATGCCGATTCTGATACCGCTTTGTTCACGAATGTGAATTTAGAACAAAAAATAGGTCATGATAAAAAAATAAGGGTAAAACTTCCTATTATTCTTCCAGGACTTGGTTCGACATCTGTAGCGAAAAATAATTGGGAAGGGCTTGCTATTGGAGCAGCACTTTCAGGAATAATTGTTACAGTTGGTGAAAATGTATGTGGTATGGATCCAAATTCAAAAATACAAAATGGAAAGATTGTATATTCAGAAGATCTTAAAAATCGAATTAATCTCTATAAAGAATGGCAACAAGATGGTTATGGCGGTATTGTTGTTCAAGCAAATGTAGAGGATACAAAACTTGGCGTACATGAATATGCAATAGATAAATTAGGAGTTGAAATAGTAGAACTCAAATGGGGGCAAGGAGCTAAAGATATTGGTGGAGAAGTAAAATTAAAAACTTTACAGCATGCCCAAAGACTTAAAGATAGGGGATATATTGTTCTGCCAGATCCATATGATCCAACTGTTATAAATTCATTTGAAAACCATGTTTTTAATGAATTTGAGCGCCATTCAAGGGTAGGTATGGTAAATGAGGAGACATTCTATAAACGAGTAGAAGAATTAAGATCTTTAGGTGCGAAATATATTTTTTTAAAAACAGGAGCATATAGACCTAGAGATTTAGCTCTTGCAGTAAAATGTGCATCTGAAGCGAAGATTGATTTGTTAACAGTAGATGCAGCAGGAGGTGGAACAGGAATGAGTCCATGGAGGATGATGAACGAATGGGGTGTACCCCGTTTTGAGCTTTGGTCATTTCTTTATCAATATATTGATAAATTATCGAAGAAAGGGAAATATGTACCTGATATTGCAATTGCCAGTGGTATTTCTATGGAAGATCAGATAATTAAAGGTTTAGCATTAGGTGCCCCCTATTTTAAAATGATAGGTATGGCTAGAGCACCTCTTGCAGCAGCAATGGTGGGTAAAACAATAGGTAAAAGTATAGATAGTGGTGAATTACCTGTATATATTTCCCGTTTTGGAAGAACAAAAGAAGAAATTTTTATAACAACTCCTGAACTTCAACATAAATTTGGGGCTAAATTCGACTCGATACCTACAGGTGCAATTGGTTTATATACTTATATAACTAGACTTAAGCAAGGACTTCAACAATTGATGTGCGGAGCAAGAAAATTTGCATTAAAATATATTAGAAGAGATGATATTGCTTCATTAACACATGAAGCAGAGGATATAACTGGAATCCCATTTATAATGGATTCAGATAAAGAAGAAGCTGAAAAACTTCTTGATTTCTAATCTATAATTATTCTTTTTTTTAATTATTAGGAGAATTATATAAGCCTAAGAATAAAATCTATTTCAAGAAAAGTATTAAGTTAATTTAGACTATTTTCAACTTTTTCTTTTATAAAAATCCTTTTTTATTTTTTTTTTCTTCACATATTTTAAATCATAATCTTTATTAGCACATGCCTTATTCTATTTTTTAGTTATTCAAAGTCATTCAAGTTAACAAAACATT
>Ga0315549_1004578_pt1 | contig 11589 bp, 18 predicted proteins | sample SalMarSW160200MG_FD_203101 | JGI IMG/M metagenome (GOLD analysis project Ga0315549, IMG submission 203101) | Salt marsh sediment microbial communities from the Plum Island Ecosystem LTER, Massachusetts, United States - Salt Marsh Sediment SW1601-200 ... | reverse complement strand
ATTAAGTGGTTTTAACTTTGATAACTTCGCAGGCTTGCTAAAAGAAGGAGCAATAAAAATTGACATACGCATAGGGAAGTTTGCAGATGGTAGAACTCACGATCATGGAACGGGTTTTAGGATTTTACCCGATAAGTTTGATTTGTGTTTTGAACACAGAAAAAGGTTATTATAATATGAGAAAAGGAGAACAAGAAATGAGAACCATACTATCAATTCTTGCAGTAACAGCTCTTATGTTTTTCTTAATACGTGAACAGGATAAAGATAATAGAGGAGAGTTGCTGATAATATATTAATACTGAAAAGATACAAAATTGAAACAATTAACGAATAGAAATTGGAGGGGATATTGTGAACACTAAAAAGCGGTTAATTTTAGCCTTAATGCTATTTGTTTTTCTTTCCTGCTCTACCACCATCCCCGTTGATCCAGAAATAAAAAAGGAAATAAAGGGTTTAGAAACTAAGGATTACTCTATAAATGAAATAGAGAATAAGGGATCATACTTTTATATAAAAATGGAATTTAAGCATAAACCCTCAGCCGTTGAGGTTAGAGCCGGGGGGCTAGGTCTTTGTGCACAGGTTTTACAGGTGCTTAAAAAACATTCAGTAGAAAACGATATTTGTGTAGCAGTAACAAGCCCTACAAAAGTTAAAGGGCAAGTGTTTTTTTATGGCTTTGCGGAATACTCAAGTGTAACCGGTGAATTTGAATGGAAACCCTATGAAGATTAACTGTCAAAGGGGAGGGATAAAATGAGGCTTTTTATTGTTTTTCTTGTCTCTCTTTCTCTTCTGTTTACAGCTCTACCAGCACAAGAGAAAGAGGAGAAAATAGAAGTTAAGGTTTTGAAAGAACCCCCTAAAGTAACGACAGAAACTCCCTACTATAAAATCTCAATAGAACCGGTGGAAATTGCATTTGCAGGACAAGCTTTACAGAGTTACAAAAACACTCTTCTTATGGGATATACTTCAATCTTTGGGGGTATTGCTATTTCTGCTTTGGGACTTACAATAAAAAACGAAGCAGGAGAGCCTAATTATACGCTTGTTTGGATAGGGGGAGGAGTTACCCTTTTGGGGCAGATACTAAATGTTTTTGCAATTAGTGATCTTGAAAAGAGTGGTAGACATTTAGAGAATGCAGTTAAGTATCACATAAGGGGAGGTGAGAAAAATGAAGAGAAACCTGGAGAGTAGACTTAAGAAGGTAGAGGACAGAGTAAACGTAACAAAGAAAAAACGGAGCATTGCTTTAGTCAGGGTAAACGGTAAAAAATCCCCAGAGGAAGAGAATCTTCTGCGGAGAGAGCGAGCCGGGGAAAAGATAGACTGGGAAATTTACCAAATAGTTGACCTCAGAGACCTCAAGGAATTGAAAAATGACAAAGAAAGAACTTGAGAACAGGCTTAAGAAGCTTGAGAAAGCATTAGAACCAGAGGAAAAAGTAACGTGTGTAACTCCCAGCAAGTATTTGGAGTTAATCGCAAAAGAGAGAACAGGGGAAAAGATAGACTGGGATACCGTTATATTAGTGATATTCCCCGGTATGAAAGACACTGAGAAAGCAAAGAAAGCCCTAAAGGAGAGAAATGAGAAAGAGGGAGTTAAACAAAAGGCTTAAAAGAATTGAAGAAGCAATAGGGCAAGGCAAAGGAAAGATAGGCTTCCCCTGTGATCTAAGCCCCGCTGAGTGTAAGGAATTACTTGAGAAAATACAGAAGGGAAAAGAGATAGATTGGGATAGATACAATTTTACTAAATGCGGAGAGCTCCCAGAGGAAGCGATTAACGAACTCTATGAAAGAACTAAACGGGACTAAAGAGAACATTGAGGGCTTAACTAAAAGGCAAAAAGAGGCTATACCTTTCTTAGCTACTTCCCCTACTTATTCGGAGGGTATGAAAAAGGCAAAGATAGGGAAAACAACCCTCTATAAATGGCTCAAGAACCCAGAATTTTCTAAGGAGCTTGAGACACAAAGGGAAGCTGTGGTAAATGAAGCCCTTGAGACCCTTAAAACAAGCCTTACAAAGGCTGTTACTACCCTATCAAGCCTTCTTGACGGGAACGGAAGCCCAGAGCTCAAGAGAAGGGTATGCAATGACATTATTAACCACGTCTTTAAGATCAAAGAAATGAAAGAAATCAAGGAAATACAGGAGAGACTTGAGGCTGTAGAAAGGATCACGCTTGAGAGAAAGACCTACCGTTAACGAAGGGTTACAATGAAAGAAAAAAATAGAGAGCTGGAGAAAATACGACGTAAGAAAGCCTCCGAAATGACAGGCAAAGATTGGCAGAGGTTTTTTACTGAAACACCGGAAGGGAAAAGAGCTCTTAAGAAACTATCAAGTCTTCTTTCTGAGATTAATAAAAGCTGGAGACCCACACAAAAGGTACTTGAGGAGGAATTCGGCTATAAAGAAGACATATGGACGCTTATAGGGTATTGGGTAAAAGCTCGGGAAAGAGCGGCTTTAGAATCGGGCATACCCCCGGGAACCCCCTGGAGTAAAGTTGATTGGGAAAAAGTTGATACTGTAGCAATAGATTATTTCATAAAAGAGTGCACTGAAAAGCGAACCTTTGCCCTCCCCTCTAATCCTGTTATGTTTACCCTTTTGGCTATGTTCTCAGGTAAGCCCGAAAAAATCCCCAGAAAGCTTTTAGCCAAACCCTACAGAGAGAGAACACCGCAAGAGCAAAAAGAAGCAGAGGAATTTTTAGAGTCTATTTTGGCAAAAGACATACAAACAAGATTTGACGGGGGGCAAGAAACGGAAGAAACTAAAACCTTAGCCATTGTAAGCAATAACCCTATAGTAGAAGCTAATGCTGAGATAGACGTAAACCTATTTAGTCAAGACATAACCTTTAGAGAGGAAGCTTTAGCTATCTATATCAAACGAACCTTTGGAGCTGAAGGGTTAAGACACCTCTTAGGGCTTATAATAGGCTTAGAGGAGAACTATAGAACGGGATATTTTGAATGGGAAGTAAATAAACATCTTAAACGATTGGGGTATAAGAAAAAGCGAAATAGGTCTTTTGACTCAGGGTTAAAAAAGAAAGCTACAGAAATAGTAAAGATATTCTCAAGTCTTTTTCTCACAGCAAGACGCAAAGATAAGGACGGTAAAGAAGTAATACAGGGAGAGAGGCTCTTTAGTATTGACGGTTTTAAGTTAGAAATTTTTAACAAGGATATTATAGATGAAGCTCTTAAACTGAGAGCTACTGACTTCTGGTATAAAAACGCCTTTGACCCCCCCGACGGAAAAGCCCCTATGTATACAAAATTACTCAAGAAAATAGCTATAGAGAACCATAGAAATCACCCCTTAACTATTTACTTAGCCCCTCTCTTAGCAATTTTCTGGAGAATGAAACCGGATCAAAAACTATCAATTGAAAGCCTTATGAAATGGTGCAATATAGACGTTAATGATCCTCACAAGAAAGAGAAAATAAGGGAGATTGAAGCAGAACTCAATTATATGAAAGACAAAGGATATTTAGGAAACTGGACTAATAACGGAGAAAGGGCTTTACCCTCAGAGTGCAAAGAGCCCCTCAAGTGTATTTTAACCTTTATCCCCCCTAAATGGCTTGAGAAAGAAATAAAGGAAATTTCTGACAGGAAAGAAAAATTCTTAGCCATAGCTCCCCAAGAGACCAAAGAACCAGTATTAACAAAAGAGGAGTTTGCAAGACTACTCAATAATACAGGCTATACTCAAAAACAATTTGCTAATCACCTGGGAATTAGTAGGCAAATGGTAAGTTATATCATACACGGAAAGAGAAAACTAACTCCCCAAATATCAAAGAAGGTAAAAGAAATCTTTGGACATATGCTACCGGTTTAACGACCCTATAACCCCCAGTTTACACCTCGGGAGCCATATTTTCCCCAAAAAAAGTAAACATTACTTGATTTATAAGCGTTTACAAAGAATACAATGTAAACAAGTGCGACCCCTCTTAGAGCGTAGTGCGACCCCTCTTAGAGCGTAATGCGACCCCTCTTAGAGCGTAGTGCTTTTTTGCCCTTTCCATAAGTATATAATTACTAATAACCTAAAAGCATAAAAATAGAGTGTAAACAAGCTTAATTATACTCTAATAAGAGTATAAGAGTTTACAGGTTAAAACTCTGTAAACTATGCTCCTTTTCGTTTACACTACAAGGAGCTAAAAACCTATTTCTTTGGGAGTTTTCAGCAACCATAAAAAGAGGGTGAAAGACCCCGAGCTTCCTCAAGATCTCTTTTTTTCCTTTCAGTGAAAAAACGCAAAAAAAATTTAATAATAAGCATTTTTTTCTTGACAAATATAAAAATATGTGCTTTTATAGAAAGTAGAATATAAAAAAGAGGGGTTAATATGGATAACGAAATAGCGGTAAAAGAGCGACAAACCTTGACTGTAGGGGCTGAGCTCAAGACATACCTTGATCAGTTTTTCTTATCCCTTGACGTGAAGGACAGCACAAGGAAGGCTTACAGAAAGAGCCTCAAGCGGTTTATAGAGTGGATCACAGAAAAAGCCATACTTACCCCCACAAGAGAGGATGTTTTAGCCTACAAGGGCTATTTACAGGCTCAGGGGCTCTCTTCTCTGACCCTCTCAAGTTACATTGTAGCAGTAAGGCGTTTTTTTGAATGGGCTGAGGGAGTGAAGCTCTATCCAAACATTGCAAAGGGGATAAAGGGAGCTAAGAGGACTAAGGGATTTAGGAAGGACTCCTTGACGGTTACCCAGGTTAAAAGACTGCTCAGCAAAATAGACCGCTCAAGCCCTCAGGGAAAAAGAGACTATGCTATGCTAAACTTGATTACACGGACAGGACTGAGGACTATTGAGGTTATAATGGCTAATACAGGGGACATAAGACAAAAAGGGGGAGAAGCGGTTTTATGGATACAGGGCAAAGGTAGAGACGCAAAAGATGACTTTGTTTTACTGACAGAGGAGACCTTAAACCCTATTAGAGAGTATTTACAAACACAGGGCAAGACAAAGGACACAGAGCCCCTCTTTTCCTCTTTAAGTGATAGAAACAAAGGCAAGAGATTAACCACACGCTCTATAAGAAGAGTAGTCAAGAGATACCTGAGAGAAATAGGGCTTGATAGCGAAAGACTCACAGCTCACAGTTTAAGACATACAGCTATAACTTTATCCCTACTGGGGGGAGCTACCATACAGGAAGCGAAGGTTTTAGGTAGACATGCAGATATTAACACAACGCTTATTTATGCTCATAACATTGACAGAATCGCTCAAGCCCCGGAGAGAAAAATAGACGCTATCTTAAATATAACAAGTTAAATAAAGGAGGAAGAGTGCCAGACTTTACTGACAAAAGAGACCTTGAAGAAGAGCGAAGAAGAGAATACGAGAAGATGAAAGAAGAAGAAGAAGAGTGGGAGGAAAAACAGAAGAGGAAAAGAGAAGAGGAAGAGGAGAGAAGGAGAGAGGAGGAGGAGCTGGAGAAAAGGATAAGAAAAGTCAAAAAGTAATGTTCAAGAACCCGTAGGTTTATTATGAAAGAGACAGATTATCTTTTATCAGAAATATATTCCTTAATTCAAGAAAGATCAGATATAGCTTTGCCAGAATTTGGGTTTAAGAGAGTGAGTAATGGCTGGGAAGCTACACAAGGAGAAGTAAATGGCTGTAAGGCTAAAGGACATATTTACCATTATGACAATAGCCCCTTTTGTTTTAAGAACCATAAGACTGGAGAGGTTATAACCCTGTGGAATTATATACAAGGGAGCAATGGGCTCACTAATCAGGAGACCCTCATAGAGCTTGCCCGTTTAGCCAATTATACCCTACCGAACCTTAAGGGATACTCTGAGGAAAAAGCAAAAGAAGAGAGAGAAAGGGCTACGCTGTTAGAGACAGCCCTGAACTATTTCAAAAAGCAGCTATGGACAGATCAAGGAAAAGAAACGGTAGACTGTCTTAAGAAGAGGGGTTACACGGAGACAGAAATAAAGGCTATGGAGCTGGGGTTTTATCCCTCTCAAAAAGAGGTAGAGGCTTATCTTGTAAAAAAGAATTACAGTGTAAACAGTATAAACACCTCAGGACTTAAAACCAGGGGTTTTGGGGAAACGCATAAGTTAGCGATCCCCTACAGAGACCCTATAGGAAGGCTCAAGGGCTTTATTATAAGGGCAATAAAGGGAGAGATAGAGTATAAATATCTTTACAGCTCCGGGACAAAGAAGGATAGCCTCTTTAACCTCAACGAAGCACGGGGGGAGAAAACCCTTATAGTAACGGAAGGATACCTTGACGCTCTGATAGCTACACAGAGAGGGATCAAAGGAGTAGTAGCTGTAGGGGGATCAAGCTTAACAGAGACACAGTTAGAGAACGCTCTAAAATACAGGGTTAAAGATTTCATACTTGCCCTTGATAACGATAGCCCCGGGAGAGACGGGACAGAGAGAAGCATAGAGCTAATACACAAAAGGGGCTTAAAGTGTTATGTTACAGCCTTACCGGAAGGCTACGACCCGGATGATCTTATGAGGGAAAAGGGAGTAGACGTTTTTAAGAAGGTTATAAAAGAAGCAAAGAGCGGGGCTAGATGGACAGCTGAGAGGATACTTGAGAAAAATGATATAGGGACAGAGAGCGGAGAGGGGAAAGCTTTAGATCAGGTTTTATCTTTTATGGAGACTCTTGACCCCTATGATCAAGAAAAGGTTAGGGCTGAGATAAGAACAAGGCTTGATATACCCGGGACAGTATTTGACGACATTGAGAGGGAGTTTAAGGAGCAAAGGGCTAAAGAGCGATCAGAAAAGAAGGGTATAGAGCTATACGGACTAAAGGAACTTGAGAGAGACATAACACAAACCCCGGAGGGGCTTAAAACAGGATACGAAAGCATTGACAGTTTGATAAGAATACCTCAGGGGGCTATAACCATAGTAGCAGGTAGACCCTCTCACGGAAAAACCACGCTCCTAATGAATTTTTTAATAAATATGGTTAAGATGTATCAAGATAAGAGATTTTTCTTCTTCTCCTATGAGGAAAGTAGGAGACAGGTAGGGCTTAAACTTCTGAATATATTGAGCGGGAAGGTTATAAGCAGTGAGCAGAATGTTAGACAGCTACAGGGATATATTAAAGCACAGAGTAAAACACATAAAGAGATAGAGGAAGGAAAGGAGAAGTTTACAGAGTTTACAGAAAGTGGTAGGTTATGGATTATAGACCAGAATTTTTATATAGATGACTTAGTGAATACGATAGCATACCTCAGTAAGATACACGATAACATAGGGGCTATTTTTATAGATTATATCCAAAAGGTTAAGATAGAAGGAAGATTTAACACAAGACAAATTGAGATCCAAAAAATATCAGAGAGGCTATTAGAGACGGCTAAAAGTCTCTCCCTGCCTATTATTCTGGGAGCTCAGGTTGGTAGAGTGGTAGAGGGTTTTTCAAAATTGTCTCTTGATACAATGAGAGAAGCGGGGGACATTGAACAAGACGCTAATCTTGTTATAGGTTTGTATAATGAGGCTATGGACAGGACTGAGGACAAGAAGGAGTTGTCAGAACAAGATACCGTAGACCTCAATCTTGTCGTATTGAAAAATAGAAATGGTATAGTAAACAAAGAGTTTGTCTTAAAATTTAATAGACCGATTTTGACCATAAAAGAACCCTCAAGGGATTAGTAAACTAATGTTAACTATTGAACAGAGTAAACACATTAAACAGAGTAAATAGCGTAAACGGTAAATATTAAAAATAAAATTACGGGGGCGAGAAAGATGGAACATAAGAAATGGGAAGCGGACAAAGAAACAGGGGGAACGGTAACCGATTATTTTATTGAGGTGGTAGAAGAGGGATATGCTTCTGGATTAGTTTTTAAGATTTCATATTTTAAGGGGGGAGAGGGATTTATAAGAATAAGGGATATGCAAAAGCTGAAAAATATAAATGATGCTATTGGCGAAGTGTTTGCAAGTGAACATTTAAGAAAAAAGAGGAAATTGTAAACACTGTAAACATAAATTGCAAAAAGATATTATTCTTGAGATGAAAATTTGAAAAAGGAGACGGAACGATGACCAATAATGATATACAAAACATTGAAAGAGAGAATTTTAGGAAGGAATATAAAGTAGAATGCCAATACTTTCCTAAGGAGAAAATATTCACGTATGAGATATATAAAAATACAAGCTCCCAAAATATACCAAACTGGGAAAAAGTGAAGGTAGTAACTGATTTGAATGAAGTAGTAGATTTCTTAGAGAAAATAGAAAAAGAAAAGAAGAACTCTTAATATGAAAATAATAGCTCTTGTTAACCAAAAAGGGGGAGTAGGCAAAACTACCTCTGTAGTGAACATAGGAGCGGGGCTTAGCCTGTTAAAGAAACAGGTGCTAATGGTAGACATAGACCCTCAAGCGAACTTAACCTATAGCCTGGGGATAAGAGCCCACGAATTAGAGAGGGCTATCTATGAGCTCCTAATGGGGGAGACTACCATAGAAAAGACACTAATAGAGAAAGACGGGCTTAAGGTTATACCCTCCACGCTTGCCCTCTCCGGGGCTGAAATGGAGCTATCAAGCTTACCGGGTAGGGAGTTTTTACTCAGGGAAGTATTGAGTAAAGTAAAGGGCTATGATTATATCTTGATAGATTGCCCCCCGAGCTTAGGACTTTTAACCCTTAACGCATTAACCACAGCTCAAGAGGTATATATACCTTTACAAACGGAATTCTTAGCCTTACAGGGCTTAAGTAAACTCCTTGAGACGGTAGAGGTAGTAAAGAAACGATTAAATAGCAATATAGAGGTTACCGGGATTATAGCTACAAGATATGATGGGAGAAAAAACCTCAATAAAGAGGTAGTGGATAAGATCAGAGAATACTTTAAGGGCAAGGTATTTAAGACCCTTATAAGGGAAAACATAAGCTTAGCAGAAGCTCCGAGCTACGGGAAGTCTATCTTTGACTACAGGGCTAACAGCTACGGAGCTGAGGACTACTTTAACCTTTGCAAAGAGATCATAAAGAGGGGGTAAGGTATGGATAAAAAACCCAGGTTAGGGACTGACCCCTTGAGCTGGATAGGGGACTCAAGAAAAAAGAAAGGTAAACAGAGTAAACAGAAATTACAAAGTAAACCCAAAGAGACCCCTTCAGTGAAAAAGGGACTTAAGCCGGGGTATTCACGGGCTACCCTCATAATTAAAGATCAATACCTTGAGAAGCTTAAAGCCTTAGCCTACTGGGAGAGAAAAGATATAAAAGAGGTTATAAACGAAGCTCTGGAGAAATACCTTAAGGGCAAAAAGATTAAGCCTCTCAGGAAGGAGGTAAGCTAAATGCCTATTGAGATAGAAGGGATAAAAGCCTATAGCGTAAACGATCTTTCAAAAATGCTTGACGTTACCCCCTTAACCTTGAGGAAATATATCAAGACGGGCAAGCTACGGGCTCAGAAAATAGGTAGACGGTATATGGTAACCGTTGACAGTCTCAAAGAATTTCTTAACGGGACATACAATAAGCCCCCAAAGGGGGGCAAAAAGTGAAGAGAGCCCTCTATAACAGAGTCAAGAAGTTAGAGGAAAGGTTAAACCTGGAGAATAAGCCCTTGACCCTCCCTAAAGTTTTTGAGCTACTTGAGAGAGAAAGACAAGGAGAAAAGGTAGACTGGGGCTCATACGATCTAACACTAATTAACAGGATTTTACAGGGTAAAAACTAAATGTATGACCGTAAAGATTACATTGCGGACATAGAAATAGAGAGGTAAAATGGGGACAAAAACAAAGAAAAGACTGACCATTAACTATAAAAAAACGTGCTCTTGTTCCGAGAAGCATATAAACTGCCTCTCCGGTAAAGAATGGGTTAAAGGACAAGTGGCAATTTGGGAGTTTTACTATGAGAAAAGGGACATAAGAGATAAAGACATACATCCCGCTGTTTTCCCTATTTCCCTTCCCAAAAAATGTATTGAGCTATTTACTCATAAAGGGGAGCTTGTTCTTGATCCATTTATGGGGATAGGAACCACGCTCTTAGCTTGCCGAGATATAGAAAGAAACTGTGTAGGTTTTGATCTTAATGGGGAATTTGTAAAATACGCAAAAAAAAGACTCTCAGAAACCGCAGAACTATGGGGAGAGACGGAGCAAATAGCAATATGTGATGACGCTATTAACATCCCCCAGTATCTTAAGGAAAATACTGTTTCTTTGGCTGTTACTTCTCCCCCCTATGCGAATATGTTAAATCACAAAAGACTAAACAAGAGCATAAGAAGTGATCTCAGAGGTAATAAGCACTATAAGAAAATACAGCAATACTCTGAAAACCCCAGAGATTTGGGGACAATGAAACCCCGCAAATATGCAAAAACCCTTGCAGAAATTTATAAAGGAATTTTGTCTTTATTGAAGCCACGAGCTCACTGTGTAATTAACCTTAATGACCTATGGGAAAATAACCATAGATACCCCACGCATTGCTACGTTATTGAGGAAATGCAAAAAGCTGGGTATGAATTGCGAAACATAATAATATGGGATAAAAGAAACCTTGTTAACAGAGTAGGTATTTTTGGATACCCGAGTAACTATATCACACTAAGCACTACTTTTGAATATATACTTGATTTTTGGAGACCAGAATGACCTTTTTAGATATAGTAAACAAGCTAAAAGAAATCAAAAATAGTGGATACATTAAAACACACAGAAAGGGACAAACAGGGATAGGAAAAACATTAGAAGACCTCTTAGGAATTGTGGAGAATAATATACCAGGACCTAATGCTTTGGATATTGAGTTAAAATCGCAAAGGAAAAGTGCAAAAAGCATGATTACACTGTTTACAAAATCCCCCTTGCCTCAAAAAGTAAACACTGTTTTACTACAAAGGTTTGGATACCAAACGGGACGAAGGGGAGAAAAAAAGGAATTACATACTACCGTAAACGCTGTGTCTTTCAATACACTAAAGGAAAAAACGGGCTTTAAGGTTGATATAAGGGGAGACAGAATAAACCTTATTACTGAACAGGGAGAGGTAGTTTGCTACTGGGATAGAGAAGCCCTAAAGAAGGCTTTTGAAAGGAAAATGCCAAAGCTTCTATATGTAGAGGCAGAAACAAGAGGCGAGGGCAGTGGTGAGGAGTTTTGGTATAATGAAGCAACTCTATTGAAGGAGGTAAAAAATGCAAAGGATAGTCGGGCTATCGGACAAAGGTTTGAATTACTTTCTGGCAAAGAGACGCAGGCAGTATCAGAAGGAGAAAGACCCAGAACTGAAACAGCAATTGAAAGACAAGATAGACTGGTACCTGGAAGAGCAGAGACTAAGGCGGGAAGAGAAGCAGAAGTAAAACCCCCAGAAGCAAAATCCAAAGTCCCCCCATTAAGTGGTTTTAACTTTGATAACTTCGCAGGCTTGCTAAAAGAAGGAGCAATAAAAATTGACATACGCATAGGGAAGTTTGCAGATGGTAGAACTCACGATCATGGAACGGGTTTTAGGATTTTA
>Ga0315549_1004573_pt1 | contig 11593 bp, 8 predicted proteins | sample SalMarSW160200MG_FD_203101 | JGI IMG/M metagenome (GOLD analysis project Ga0315549, IMG submission 203101) | Salt marsh sediment microbial communities from the Plum Island Ecosystem LTER, Massachusetts, United States - Salt Marsh Sediment SW1601-200 ... | reverse complement strand
CCGTCCAAGAACCTTGAAAGCAATCAAAAAGAGTATGGTGTTCAGAATAAGCATGGAGATGCCTACAGGGAAATTTATGAGGTGGAAAAGTATAGTGGCAATACCACTTACCCCACCTGCAACAAGCTTGTTTGGAACCAGAAATAGATCTAACCCTAAAGCCACAAGAGCAGCTCCTACAGTCATTATAAGATATCTACCAACTATTTTTTTTCTATTTGCCAACTTAACACCTCACTTATTTTCTGTCTATTTTACTAACTTGTTATCGATATTCAAGTTGTTAGAAGTTAGAATTTGGGGATTGGGATATGGTTGAAAAATGCAATAAATTAAGGTCTCTAAGTGTTTTTGATTCTGATTTCTAACCCCTAAATCCAAAATCCTAAATTATGACATCGGACTTCTGACTTCGGACGTCGGACTTTGGACTTCGGACCTTACATCCCATAACTTCCCTATATAACTCCTTGTGAGCTCTCGCGCAATTTCCAAGTGAGAATTTCTTTTTTACAATCTCTCTTGATTTCTCTCCCATTTCCTTCCGAATCTTCGACGATTCAAGTAGATTCAGAACTGCAAGGGCTATTCCCGAAGCGTCCCCCGGTGGAACAAGGATACCGGTCTCCCCTTCAATTATCTGCTCAGGAATACCGCCAACCCTGCTTGCTATAACTGGAACCTTCATAGCCATGGCTTCGAGTATTGAAATTGGGGTTCCTTCTTTAAGAGATGGGAGAATAAAAATATCCATTATAGAAAGAATTTCTGGAATATCTGTCCTCCAACCAAGAAGATGAACATCTCCATCCATTCCAAAGGAAGATGCAAGTTTTTTAAGTTGGCTGCAATATTCTATCTGTGTATCCAGTATCTTTCCCGTAATAAGTAATTTTATTCTTTTATATTTCTGCTTAACAATAGCTACAGCTTCTATTAGATTCTCATATCCTTTAACCCAGCTTAGATTACCAACCGCTCCAAGTATTATTTTATCATTCCCAATACCTAATTCTTTTCTGAGTTTTGCTTTTTGTTTATCATGAATAGAATCCGGGTTAAACACATTTATATCCACTGGCTCGTAAATTATCCTATCTTCAATATCTGAATCAATTAGGTAATATTCTCTGGTAGCGTTTGAAATATTGACTACTTTATCTGCAGAGAATTTTATAAAGGGACGGAGACCCCTAATAAAATAATTTGGGAATAATGTTCCAAGGAGGTGCCAGACCACAGGTCTTCTCATAAATTTTGCTGCAATTGCCCCCTGCAAACAGAGTATACCATTTAGATGGATAATATCAATATTTTCCCTTTCTATAATCTTAATTAGAGAGTGTATAGAGGGTAAAAAATTATATATATAACTAATATTCAACATGAAATCACGAAAATCTTTAATAAAGTGAGGAGTTCCTAATTCACAAGGGTATGCGGTTATTCCTGCATCCTTTGCACATTCATGAGCTTCACCACCACCATCTGGAAGAGCCAGTATATATTCTATATTTTCTTCTTTCAATACCTCTGCTATAGAGAAAATACGTGAATGACTTCCACCAACCCTATCATCCAGTAGAACATGAAGAACCTTTATGGGTGATTTCATTTTATCAAAAGTGGCAATCCCGCTATAATAAACATTACAGTATATGAAAAACCACTCATTAAATCCCCTCTCATAATAAAGAAAACGAACCCGAGGAGAAATGGATAGCAGACAGCAAGGATGTCAGGAGACCTCTCGCTAAAATTTCTCCAGTAATGCTCATCCAACGAGGACAGGAGCCATCCAAAGCCAAATGCAAAAAGAACCAAGCCCAATATTCCAAAGTTTATATAACCCTCAAAGGGAAGCGGGCAGGAAAGATTCGTGTAAGGAATTCTGAAGAAACGAGCAACTACTCCTCCAGAACCCACGGGTTTTCCAGCCCAGAGGGACCTTGGTATCCAGAATAAAAGTGGACCCAGTAGCTGACGTCCATATGTTAGACCCTTCCTTTCAGTATATAAAACAGTATGGACACCCATTTCATATGCGTCAAAACTTGGTGATGTATAGGCAGCTTTAAGGTTGGATATTCTGAACTCTGAGATTGTTTCTGCTGTCTTATTACGCAGTTCATTGCTTAATGGATAAAGAACGAGTATTCCAATAATAATGATTAAGAGCACCCAACCTCTCCTTGCCTTCTTTTTGAAAAATAGAAAAAGAATAAATCCTAATACAACTATGCCAGCCCAGTATCTTGAGGAAGCAAGGGGATTATTGACAAGAAGATTAATAAATATCAACAGACCCGTCAAGAACCACCACTGTTTTTTGCTATCCCATCTTTCCTTTATAGCCAGAAGCCCCATAAGTGAGAGTATTGGGATAGCCTTCAAGAAGTTATCTACAATTATCATAACACAGTGAGGGTGAATACCATAAAGAACCTCCCTGTATGCCCCCCGGATAAGCAAACTCTTAAAACCAAATATTGATAAGAAGGTAATTAGAACTATGATAGAAAGAGATACCGAAACAAAAACTCCTCTCTCCCCTATCTTTAATCGCTCCAGGGGCCAGGATGATTCTGGGCTCCGAATCCTTCTGATATGATAACCAAGAGCATAGAAAGTAGCCCAGGTAATGATAAATAGATTTGTAATTAAGATTGGATATTCCTCTCCTGTGTGAAGCCATAGAGGAAAATGTCCCTCTGTGTATTGAATCAAAGGTGTAAAAAAAAAGAAAACCAGTAAGAAAAACCAGTGCATAAGATAAAGAGAATAAGATCGATCCCCTTCTCTTTTTATAATAAAAAAGAGGCTAAAAAGCCCAATAACTATAAAAGTAAAAATATTACAAAATTGCAACCGTCCACCTTGTTAATCCTTAACTCATACTCCTTAATCCATAATCCATGCACTTATCCCCTGCTATACTCCTAATCCCAAATAACTCTCGACGCTATAAACCCAATGAACTCAACTAACCCAGCACTCCGCACTCCGTCCCTATTGACCTCGGACCTCGGACATTTTACAACTTTCTACCTTTGCTCTCCCACCTACCCCTGAATGTTACCCAGAAAGAAAGAAATATAAATTTGATATCAAGTAGAAAACTCTGTTTTTCCAGATATAATAAATCATATTTAATTTTCCTCTCTATTGAGATATCTTTTATAGCATATACTTGAGCAAGACCTGTAAGACCGGGTTTCATTGAACAACGTTTGTCAAACCCTGGAACATCTTCTAAACTACTATGCTTGCTCCCGTTGATCTTTGTCTCTTCTGGATGGATCGGTCTTGGACCAACAAAACTCATATCCCCAAGGAAAATTGATATCAATTGAGGTAACTCATCCATCGCAGTAGCTCTTAGCAACTTCCCAACCCATGTAACTCTATGTTTTCGTTCTCCAGCATGCTTAACTGGAGATTCTCTATGAGCATTCTTATCCATCGACCTAAATTTCAATATCCTGAATAACTCTTTTCCCTTGCCTATCCTATCCTGCCGTATAAATACAGGACCACCACTCTCCATTATTATCGCAATGGAAGAAAGAGCCCACACGGGAAAGGAAATAATAAGGCCTATACCCGAGAGAAGTATATCAAAGGTTCGTTTTACCATCTTTACCCCTGCTTCTTAGATTGCTCATACTACCTATATAAGTAGAAACATTTTATTCTATTGTCAACACATTATGCCCTTATTCCAATCATTTTTTAAAAGCATATAAAAAGGGAAACCTTCTCCTCTTGACAGAAAAATCAATTATAACAAACTCTCTTAAAATCCCCGGAGCAGTTCAACTATATTTTCCGATCACGTCATATCAAGCTCGTCTAATTCAAACCTAAAGCTTAAAAACCCCTAACTACCTCCATGTTGAGATAAAAGAATTTCTGACATCCTAACGGAACAGTATAACCTTTTTTGAATCAAATATATCATTATATCTAATGGCTATATAATAAATTCCAGAGGGTAGTTTTTCTTTGGTGAATCTATATACACCCTTCTTAAGGCTTATTTCTTTATTACAAACTTCTCTTCCAACAATATCAAAAATGGATATTTCTACACTCCCGTTCACTGGTATTGAATAGTTAATAGACAAAGCCCCCTTCTGAACAGGTAATGCATAAACCGTAAAAGCCCTGTCCATCTCTTCCAATCCTGCATAGAATGCTCGCTCAATTAGACCATAGTTACGGAATAGCTCATAATTACGTGGCTCTACATATACTTCAAGTGTCTCAGATTCTGTATCATAGAATCTGCAGAACGAAACGCCGTTCTGGAATCCTGTAGGATTAGGACTTGTAAAAACAAAGGACCAGGGAGTCGAACCACCGATTTCTGATATATAGTAATTAAATGTATCCTCATAGATTCCGGAATTTATCTTTATCGTGTCGTCGTATACATCCTTCAGTACTACTATAGCTGTATCCTCAAGGTCTTCTTTGTGCGGACCTTTTAGATATTTTTCAAGTTCACAATAAAAAAGGCCTTCTGACCTATTAGGCCGGAGTTCACCCCTTACATCCGCGATGTCAAAGGATATGTATTCAGGCTCACTATCGGAAAACATAACAGAGAATGTTCCATTGGTCACAGGTATACTGTCAGGATTAACAGACTCCAGCGGATAAACACTATTGGTATCTCTTGTATCATCATGGAGGTATACCTCAACATAGCCATTATAATTATCAGCTAAAGTATATTCAGCCGTTAATATCCAGCCGGATAGATGGGCTGTATCGTTTACAGATATTTCACCAAATTTATCCGACATGATATAAGCTCCGGAATCTGGTGGAACAAACATTAAGGTATCCTCATCAGTAGCAAGCCCACCACCTGAAACAGATAGATATACTGTTTCATAGGCAGTATCAGAGACTTCACATACGCCTACCCCATTTTGTAATTCAAGGGTCTGTGGATTCAGTGTGGCATTCCCACTCACACTTAAAACTGCATCGCTGGGGAACATTGGGTCAATATAGCCGCTACCATCCACCGCTGCAACAGTCACATATATTGAATGGCCTGGGGTTGTAATATCAAAATGTTCACTTAGATGCCATCCTGTTGCACTAAGTCCCTGCGGTGTTACCCATACCTCCGGGTTATCTAACAGATTATTCCCCAGATAGGTGAAGATCGGTTCTTGTCCTTCGGCATCCCTGTACACTACACTTATTGTTTCTACTTCTGTATCGTAGAATCCATACCTTGCTACGCCATCCTCTATCTCAAACACATCAGCGAATCCACCAAGTGTATCTACAAAGTTGATAGACCAGGAACCATGACCATCGCTGGCATCGGCAGCCATCCATCCCTGATATGTTGTATCTATATTTTCAAACATGTCCATTGCATAACATTCTGTGTAAAATGTGTCATTCACAGGAATCATTGTTGGAATTTTTCCCTTAAGGATTACTGCCTGCCCTGTATCCTTGAACCCCGTCGCGAAAACAGGAACAAATGGGTAAAGATATGGTGAACCCTGAGATTCGGGGAACATAAATGTAAAACTATCCGTTTCAGTATTATGAACCTTAAAAGAATAGACCCCACCTTCAAGGGTTGTAAAATTTGAAGGCGTTATACTTATACTTTGACTCCCGGATATGTCTCTGGCTCTTAATCTAACTTCAGTTCCGCTATTGGATGGATCAGGACCATCGAGCATTGCCATCAAATAGTATATCTTGTTTGCATTTACATTACCATAAGAGCCTGATATTGACATAGGAAAAAGTTTGGTCGCTTCATTTTCTGCTGTAACGTAGATACTAAATGTGTCGTTTCCAAAATCATTAACCAGGTCAATGTCCTCTGCAACCAGCGTAACAGTCTCAGAGACATCAGTCCAATCATAGAAGAAAAGCCATCCCCTTCCCTTGAACATTGGGACTTTGACTTCTCCTGCATACACCTCATTGATAGGGTCATAGAGATATGCAGTTGAATCAGGGTCATCTATCACTTTTACTCTAACCCTTGTGGTATCCATTACACCACAAAGGGATGTATCCACTAAGCCCGCAGCATCAACTACACTAACATATAATATGTCCTGCATATATAATAGATTGCTTGAGTTCGTAGTGTCCGGACCTTCTATTCTTGCCCTGTCCGGTATATTTGTTGTTGTAGCAGGGTTCACAAAATAGGCAACTGGACCGGATTGTTTAAGAATACCTGCATCATCCGTCACATACACACCCAGTGTCTCTGGTTCCATATTTATGATTACTATAATACCTTCTCCTTTATCAATATGAACTGTATCAGAAGGTATTATCATAGTGTCACCCACTGTAACAAAGGAAAGGGCACTGCCATTAGGATTTGATTCTACTATATGTATGTTTGCGGTTCCTGAATATAAGGTATCTTCTCCCTCTCTTGGAATCATTGCTCTCACCATCATAGTCTCATACCCACCACAATCAGTATAATAACCAATTGGGTCAATTTGTAGACAGGTGGCATTGTGCGGATTTGCTTTTGCGAAAGCTTTCTGCTTTGTGGAAGGTGATTGTGGCATGAAGATTTGAAATGCAAGGATTAAAAGTAACATAACTACCTCCTTTTTTTGCGCTTGGGGGGGGCTGAGCCCTCCGTTAAGTAGTGACCTTGGTTCTCAATTTAATGCACTCACGGACACGGTTAAATAATAATTATTAATTATAGACAAAACTTTTTTAATGTCAAGGGATAAAGTCCGAAAAAACTTATAATTTCTTGACCGAACTCCGACTTTCAACCATAGAGGCTGTGCCATAACCCTCGACTCTTCCTGCAGCTGGAGACCGCTTTATATGAAAAAACTAATATTATCCTCAGGGATTCAGAGGTATTATTATCCAGCCAATCAAATAAGTGATTATCATCGGTGCACCTCCGGTGACAAAGAAGAGGAGAACAAATATCAATCTCAGTAATGTTGGGTCTGCTTCAAGATATTCACCCAATCCCCCACAAATCCCCGCTATTCTTCTATCCTTCTTTGAGCGATACAATTTTTTCTTCATGAGACCTCCTTTGTAAATAGTATAACAAATTAACATATTTATTCAACCAATATTTTAAGGGGCAAATGAATTTAAGGATTCAAGGTTTCGAGGGGTCAAGGTTTCGAGGTTTCAAGTACAAATTAGCCTTAAGTCTATAGTATGTAGTCGAGAGTCGGAAGTCTTGAGTCAGGAGTCAGAATTTAAAATCAGGATTTGGGGATTGGGATTTAGTTAAAGAAATCTCTGTTCTCTCTGCTTGCCCCGTAAGGAGAAAACGACTGTACCGGGATGTCTCTGTGGCTAATATTTGAAACAATTTTCCATCCCCCTGCGTCAAACAAAGAAAAAGGAGGTCTTAAAATGAAATTAAATAAAAGATTCTCAAATTACAAAATCAGATATCAGCCATCAAGTGACTTAGAAACAGTAAGGTAAATAGTAAATTAAGATAAAAAAGGGGCAGATTCACCTGCCCCTTTTTCTTTTTTCAGCACTGGCACTCTGGACTTAGGACATTGCACTTTCTAACACAAACCCAGCTGTTTCACTAAATCCTAAATCCCATATCCCAAATCCTATTCCATACCTCCCACTTGAAGCGCTATCCAGGCGTATGTTCCTCTTATACCTTCCAGCAAATTAACTTCTGGCATCCACCCTAAAATTTCTTTAACACGAGTATTATCTGAATTACGCCCCCTAACACCCTCCGGTTTTGATGTATCGTATTTCTTTTTAATTTTTTTACCTGATTCCTTAATTATAATATCTGCTAATTTGTTTATTGTAACTAACTCATCTGAACCTATATTTATAGGTTCACTGTAGTCTGAATTCATTAATCTAATGGTTCCTTCAATGCAGTCATCAATATAGCAGAAAGAGCGTGTCTGCTTGCCATCACCCCAGACAACAATCTCACCCGGTTCCACTGCTTCAGCAACCTTCCTGCAGAGTGCTGCAGGGGCCTTTTCCCTTCCTCCCTCATATGTACCATATGGGCCAAAGATATTGTGGTATCTAGCCATCCTTACTTCCAGACCGTAATCTCTTCTATACCCCTCACAGAGTTTTTCAGTGAATAATTTTTCCCATCCATAGAATTGGTCAGGCTGGGCAGGAATGGCATCTTCTTCTGCGAGAGCTGTAACCTCTGGGTCAAGTTGTTTATATTCCGGATATACACAGGCTGAGGAAGAGAAAAATAGGCGTTGTACATTATTTTCCATAGATGCATGTAACATATGTATGTTTATTAAAGCATTGTTATGCATTATATCTGCACCTATGGTAGTAATGTATCCTATCCCGCCCATATCAGCTGCGAATTGATAGACATGCTCAATATCCTTTGCCACTTTAATACAATTTTTATACTCTCTTAAGTCAAGTGTAATTTTTTCTGAGTAGTATGGTTCCTCAATAAATCCATCCCATTTTATATCAACTGCACGAACAAAATTCCCTTCCTCATAAAGCTTTTTTGCCATATGACTTCCAATAAAACCACCTGCTCCGCAAACTAAAACTCTCTTACTCATATTTCCTCCCTCAATCTCCAGAAATTTGCACAACGATACCTTATTAAACTCTCACATTTTGTCAAGATTTAGATAATTAGGATTCTAGATTTCAGGTTTTCCAGGTTTCAAGGATTGTCATTGCGAGTTCTTCTTCCCGCTAAACCCCTCGAAGCAATCTCCAACAAACAAACTAACCCACCAACTGACCAACGAAAGTAATCCCGAATCCCATATCATAATGTGTGACCTCGGACCTTTTTACCTACTTTCTCTTATGACTATTCAAAACAGAAAGATATTTTTCCATTATCTTCTTTTTCGTATATTCTTCTTCAAATCCCCTGCGCGCTTTCATCCCCAGGGTCTTACGAAGTTTTTTATTATAATATAGTTCTTTTATTCTTTTAATGAATTCATCGACGTTACCATTATTTACAATATATCCGCAGTTAAATTTTTCTATTGCCCAGGAAATATCGCTGCGAGGTCCAACATAAACAATTGGACTCCCAACTGCCATAATACCATATGTCTTTGAAGGCACCATCATCCCTTTCCAATTATTCCTCATAGTTATAAGCGAAACGTCTGCAAGGTTCAAACCATAATTCAATTGCTCAAATGGTAGATAATCGTATGATAAAATATGGACGTCAGGGTTATTTTTTTTGAATTCCTGAATTTCATTGAATCTAACACCTCCACCTATAAATACAAAATAAATATCATCATACTCTCTACTCAATCTTTTTGCACCTAAAAGCAACGTCTCAAATTCATGCCCATAACCATGATTACCAGAATAAAGGACTACAAATTTATCTTTTAAATTAAATTTTTCTATAAGAGGATTTTCTTTCTTATTCAGCGGATAAAGTTCTTCAAATCCCCAGTTTGGTATTTCAACAACTTTATTGTTGACTTTTACCTTATCTCTTATCTTTTCAGTCATAAAAGGACCAAGGGTAAATATGTTGTCAGCATATCTATATGAAACCTTTGTTGCCCAGTTTAGTAAGCGATATGTCAATCCATTATTTTTTATTATATTATTAGAAACCATTACATCAGGATAAACATCTTTTATGGCAAAGAAATATCTATAGTTTTTAAATGCTTTTATTAACGCTGCGATGAATCCATTGTAAGGTGGAGTAGATATTATTAGTAAACGACTATTTCTGGATGTGGAGTTAATTAATTTCGCAATAAGTGAAATGTAAAATACAGAATGTCTTAAGAATTTTTGAATTAGTGTTTTATTAGAGAAAGCGTCAGGCAATCGATGGATTTCAATACCCTGAATTACTTCGCTTTTTTTAAGTTTATCCTGCAATAATTCAACAAATTTTAAACCTCTCTGGCAAATTACCTGAACATTTTCTCCTCTTTCTGTAAATCCTTTTGCCAGGTCATAAGCAAACTGTGCATCAGCATCTACATCGGGATAGAAGAATTCAACAACTATTTTAAGATTCTTTCCCATATCAAATGTCTTTAATACATTTATTTAATGCTTTTTTAAGATTCTCTTCACAATAGGAATAATCAAATCCCTTAATAATTCTTCTGGACATATTCCCCATCTTAGACATTTTCTCTGTATTTTCAAGCAGTTTTTTTATAAGTTTTGCGATCTCTTTCCAATTTCCGCTTTCAAAAGAAAATCCATTTTTTCCTTCTTTCAATAAATCACCAATGGCACCCACTTTATCAGAAAGAATAATTGGAAGTCCTGATGCCATTGCCTCTGCTACAACAACTCCCCATGGTTCATAATAGGATGGCAATACAAATATATCTGATATCGCGTAATATTTTGGAAGTTTTTTGTTGGGAATAGTTCCGGTAAAATATACATCCTCTATTCTATTATTTTCTACATATCCTATTAATGAATTCTTCAATATTCCATCTCCTACTAAAAGTAAAGCTAAATCTTTATAATTTTTCTTAACTTCTTTAAATGCTTTTAATAATGTAAATAAACCTTTTTCCTTTACTAAGCGACCAATATATATCAAAATGAATTCACTTTCAATCCCTAATTCCCTTTTAATTTCTTTTTTCTTTTTTCGATATTCATCTGACTCCTTTATAAAATATTCAACATCAGGTGTATTTGGAAAATAAAATATTTTCTCGAGGTCAGCACCATAATAAATCAAATATTTACCAGCATACTTTCCTGTTGGGAGATACGAAGAAGCTCTTTTTATAATTTGAGGAAGGAAAAACTTCTTTATAAATGATGTAAGTATATTCCTCTTTGTTAAGAAATGAGATTCTGAATTTATTATATATGGAACACGATGAATCAACGCCCAGAAAATAGCCAAGAGCATTGTAATATGATAATATCCCCCAACAATAACCACATCAAAATTATGGTTGTTTAGTAATTTCCATATTGATGGATTAAGGTAATTTTTTTTCGGAAGATTTGGAATTTTTATTTCGATGCCAGGAATTGACTTATACACATTGCTTTCAGTATGTTGATAATTAAGTTGGGAAGAATATCCATTACAATAAAAAACTGTTAACTCTATATCTCTTCGATTTGCAATCCTTTTTAACAGTGGTGTCCTATAGGGTTCTTTCTGTTTTAAAATAAAAATTATATTTTTCTTTTTTATCATCTATTTCCTGTAAATTTAAGTAATTGTTCTTCATATTGTTTTAAAACAACCTCTTTTGAATACTTTTCAAGGGCTTCTTGTCTGCCGTTTTCACCGAGGGTAGCCCTTAAATTTTCATCTTTCACTAACTTAAGAATGGCATTCCTAACTTCTTCTCCGTCTTGTGGGTCTGCTATTATCCCGCATTCGGCATTTTCAATGATTGTGGCGGTCTCTGATTTGGGATTCACAAGTCCAAGTATTGGCCTGCCGGTAGCCATTATATTATAGACCTTTGAGGGTAATGATGATTCAGATTTATTGGGGTCCAGGGCAACCACAGAGATATCAGCAGAAGCCAAGAGAAAAGGAAGGTCTTCCTGAGGTTGAAAGGGATAG
>Ga0315549_1004571_pt1 | contig 11596 bp, 13 predicted proteins | sample SalMarSW160200MG_FD_203101 | JGI IMG/M metagenome (GOLD analysis project Ga0315549, IMG submission 203101) | Salt marsh sediment microbial communities from the Plum Island Ecosystem LTER, Massachusetts, United States - Salt Marsh Sediment SW1601-200 ... | reverse complement strand
CTTGGCGAAGTTACCATAATAAGCTTTCTAATGGCTGCTCTAATGGGAAACCACGGCTTCAGCGATTTCGTAGGCAGATTTTTCACAAAATCATACATAATTCCGAAGTTTAAGGCAAGTAAATCCGATTAAAGAGCTAAAGATTTCGCTAGTATTTCAGCGTTGATTTCTCCAGCTTTGAAGACACTACCAGTTTTTGCATTGTTCACAATTAATACGGCTGGTGCAAAGAGGTTCGAGTCGATTTTGTAGAAGTTGTAGTTTGCTTCTTTGAAGATTTCTATGAAGGATTTTCCGTAGGCTTCAGAGGCTTTTGATGGAGCCTTACTAACTATTTGCTTTAGTTCTTCTTCATCGTCACACTCCACAACATAGTAGGCTGTTCCTCCATAGAGAATTGCATCGTTTGTTCTCGCCATTGCATGTGTAAACTTTGGATGGATTGGAGGAATTGGCGCACATCCCCAAGCATACAATATTGCTTTGGGATTTAATCCAAGACTGTCAAGTTTGTGAATTCCAGTTTCAACTACTCTGCCTGAAACTTGTGTTGCGCCAGCTATGCTGGCTGTGGGAGTCAAAATCACTGCCAAGTTTTCCGGGGAAACGTTACATTCCTTTTTGAAGCGTTCCAACAGTTTTGTTGGGGGATGTTTATCTGTTTCTAGAACGACGACTGCTTTCTCGAAAACATCGCTGTATCCAATTTTATCGTAGATTTCCTTAGGCTTTAGTGCAAGAGCTCTTGCTGGTCCAGAACCTATTGCGAAATAATCTCCCTCTTTTATTTGCCAGCCTGCATACTGCGAACCCAATGTTGCGATTACTGGATGGTCTGTGTAAACGAATATTGATGGGAGTTCAAGTTTTCCGTATTTTCTGTAGGTTATTTCTGCTTTTGCACAGCCGCCCATGCATATTTCCGTTATGATTTTTCCAGCTTGAAATCCACCTTTAGCCTTTATCCCAGCATCCACAATGGTTGTTCCAGAACTTGTTTTTTCAACAATAATTCCATAATAATCTGGTCTTTCAACCATTTCTTCTAGTAGCTTCCACCCTAAACTGTTTACACTTAATCCATCTTTCAATAGGTTTTCTCTCCAGCTCACCCATTAGAGAAACTTTTCATAACTGCTTAATTGGGGATTTTTCTCTTTTAAGACATAAAGTTTACCTTTTCCATTTTCTGTTAAGTCTCCGAGAAAAAGGTAGAAGGGACCTTTAACGATTTTTTCTTCAATTTTGACCTTCTTTTTGACGCTTTCAATTGTAAAGGTTGGTAGAACTGACTGCAAGAATCCGTCTACAACTATTTTTCCGCCAGTCATGCATGCTCCTGCTCTTCCTTCACAATCTCCTTGAACGAAAATTGTTCCATTGTGCATTCTTAAACCAGCAAATTGGCCTACCTTGCCGTAAATTTTTATTAGGCCCTTCCTCATGTAAGCTCCTGCTTCGTTTCCAACATTTCCATAGACGATTATTTTTCCTCCACGCATGCCTCTGTTGCTTCCGCGGTATGGTGCACCTAGATAGTGGCTGGTGTTTCCGTGAATTTCGATTGTGCCGCCCTTCATCGTTGAGCCAGCCCATCCTGCAACGTTTCCGTGCACAGTTATTTTTCCGCCTTTCATTTCCTCACCGAGATGCATGCCTACGTCTCCGTTAATTGTTATTTCTCCGCGTGTCATGTATACTCCCATTCTTCTAACTCTGCTTACGTCTCCATAGACTGTTATGGTTGTTTCTTGTTCTTTTCTGGTTTCCTCAACCTTGAATAGTTCTCCAAGTCTCTTCTGTTTGTTTCCTTCCAAAATTTCCAGATCTTCTATTTCTTTCTGGTTTTTGTCTTGGAAAACATCTGGGCTTACACACTCAGCTATTATTGGAAACGTAAATTTTCTTAGGGGATAAAGGTTTATCATTTTAAACATCCGCTTTTACGGTTATTGGGTGAGACACTTCAAGATAATTTTCGGTTACTGGGTAATTTTCGTATTCAACTGTCCAGTATTCCCTGAATCTTCTTTTCATTTCATCGGTTATTTCCATGGGGTTGGAGACTTGCACATCAAGCCACATAGTGGTTCCTTTAATGTGCTTTAGTATTTCTCCATTCTTGACAACTATTTCTCCACCTTTAATGGTGTAGGCAGCTTGTTTGAACGCCTTTCTTACAGTCTTGTACTTTCTGGAAGGGTCTATTGTTTCTGGATTCACGTTGTAAATGGCTACGTCCGCGTCTGCACCTACGCCTAAATGACCTTTGTTTTTAAGTCCTAAAGCTTTTGCTTGCCCCGCTCTTGTCACTATTGCAATTTCATAAAAGCCTAATTCACGGTCAATTGACGGAAGAAGACTTCTATTTCTCGCTCGTGGATTAATCCTATTTAAAGCTGCTTCTCTGGCTTTTCTACTCATCAACCAAGCTATAATTCTTGGATAAGAAGTGAATGGACCCGCGTTTGGATGATCTGTTGTCATAAAGATTTTCCACGGATCCTTAATCAGCAAGGCTAGTTCTAAGCCTATGGACCATTGGATTGCGTGAACGTAGCTTTTACGTCTGTAACGGAAAGGCACAATTCCCGAACATGTTTCTGTTTCCACATCATGGTTCACCCACTTGTTTCCGCTCAGTTCATGAAGCGTGTACTGGAACGGGCCGTCAGCAGTCATGGTTGTTGTATCCGTGAATATTACTTGACCCATGTCCAAAGTTACGTGAGAATGGTTGTTGACGTATTTTGCGATTTCCTCTGCTCCAGACTTCAGAGTTCTCCAGTCTGAACCCTTGAAAGCGGAGAACTGGCAATGGGTTATGTGGATGGCTGGCTTATCCTCTAATGCCAGATCCTCAACGCATTTCATTGTGTCCAAAGCTGTGAGATAGTTTCCGGGTTTTCCAAGGTTGTTTGTGTGCACGTGAATTGTGTGGGGCAATTTTAGAAGCTTGTTGACTTTAAGTAATCCGCGAAGGATTTCACGTGGAGTTATGCCGAAATACGGAACTTGGTCGTCTATACTGCTCAAATTACGTCCAGAACCCCAAGCTTCCAGGCCTCCTGGATTGACGATTTTTATGGCGTAACCCTTGGTTGAAGTTATCATCCAAGCCACGTATCTTGCGCATTCCTTGATTTCACCTTTTTTCAGATATTCGAGTACAAACCACCAGTCGCCTAGAAGCGGGTAAGTTCCTTTATCAACCATTGGAGTGTCATTCAACTCTTCATGGGTGTGTTTGGCCTCCAGTGGAGGCATGGCAGGATTCATTATTGTAGTGTAGCCCATTCTGGCGTAACGATAACCCGTCGTGAACGTGGAAGGAACGGAATATCCAACGCCAGACCTTGTTTTAGGAGTTTTCCGCTCAAAATCACGAAAGTGATCCTCAGGCCTTAGAAGCCTACCAGTGTTCACTTCAGAACCAGCAATGTGACAGTGAATGTCCACGCCACCTGGCATGACAATCATTCCAGAAGCATCAACTTTCTCTGCTCTAAGTTCATTCACTTTTTCAACAATTTTTCCATCTCTGATTGCAATGTCCATTTTTTCGCCGTTAACGCCGTTGATAGGGTCGTAGACGAACCCGTTTTTTATTAGAAGCTCCGTTTATGCTGCCTCCACTAGCCGTTTTTCTTTGAGGTTTTTAACCTCTACGAGAATTCTCTTCAGAATTTCCTCGTCTGGAAGAACACCATTAGGCGGGTTAACAACTTTTTTTAGTGGGAGTGGCACGTGGTCCATGCGGTAGGCTGTTCCGTTTGCTTCTATCCCAACGAATGCTGAGGGAAAAACAACATCTGCCATCCGAGTAGTTGCGCTCATATGAGGATCTATAACTATCAACGGGCTCTTAACAAGCTGTTCCACAACTTTCTTTGGGAAGCTTGCAACAGGGTCAGAAGCAACTATTAAGGCTGCATCTGACTCCCCACGTAAAAGAATGTCTATAACGGATGTTTCTCCAGGATTATACTGCGGATAGCCACGTGAAAAGTCTACGGCATAAGGATAGCCCGTCTGCCAAGTGAAAACAGTGTCTGCGCCAGTAACGTTGAAGTGCCCTCTCATAGGCATTATCACAAATTTTGTCCGCATATTCAAATCACGAACCAAACAAAGCGCAGCATCAATATTTCTGAGCTTGCCTTTGCTCATCGATAATCCAACCCCAAAAAATAAGACTCCAAAGCTGCATCCAATCATCAAATCTGCAATTTCTTCAAGGTATTCCACTGGAATCCCTGCAACTTCGTCAACGTCAATTTCTTGTTCGTTGATTAGTGCTCTTAAGGCTTGGAGCAACTCGTAATCCTTGTTTGGCTCAACCTGTATAAACAAGTCAGCTATTTCGGCGGATTTCGTCTTCCTCGCGTCGACAACTATTAATTTTCTCCCTTTCCTAAACATCGTGGGAGGAAGACTTTTTTTAAGCTGCATAGGAGAAGAAGACTTTTTCTTGAAGAAAACTCTTCTGAGAGCGCTTCCGATTTTTTTCTTGACTATAGAAGCTTTAATCTTTGTTAAGTATCCTTTCCAAGCGCTTTTTTGGAACCTTCCTTCTGGAAAGGCTGTGTATCTTTCAATGTGTCTCGGGTGGGCACTCCATGGGTTGCTGCCCCAGTAAAGGATAAGGTCTGCTCTGTGCCTGATCTGTCCGAGTGTACATGATGAAATGCCTACGTCTTGGATGCCTAAAATGGAGGGTCCGTGACAGACTACTGCTGTGTTGTCAATTACTCCTCCAACTTCTTCTGTCAATTCAATGCCTACGCGTGTGGCTTCGCAGCTTGTTGAGCTCCAGCCGTACAAGATTGGATAGTTTGCTTTAGCAAGGATTTCAGCAGCTTTCCGTGTGGCTTCTTCAAGTGAGACTTCGACGAATTCCCCGTTTTTTCTTATCAGTGGCTTCAAAATTCTATGTTCATTTTTATGGCTTAGAAATTTTGATTCGCACATAGCACAGCCGTTTTTTACCTTGACGATTTTTCCGTTTCTTATTGTTAATTCTATGTCGTCGCATAAGCATCCGCAAACTGGACATGTTACAGCCTTAACAACAGCCATTTTCTGTCTAACATACCCCTTTATGATGTTGCTAAACTACTACGTTGGCATTAAATCTTTTCGGCTTTCTGAATAGCATGATACCATTTTTCTCTGTGATGTAGTCGAAGCCTACAGCCAAGAGTACACACTGATGTTTACGAATTTATTCTGTGAAAAATGAATACGTTTTTTTAGTCATTCATCTTTCTTTTAGGATTTCATTGTATAGATTTTCATATCTGGGTACGATCTTGTCTGGCGTGTATTTTTTCAGAACTTTCTGTTTAGCTTTTTTGCCAAATTCTTCCTGTAGCCTTAGGTCTTGCAAAGTCTTAAGTGAGTACTCTGCGAGCGCTTCTACATCTCCAACTTTGATTAGATAACCGTCGACACCGTGAGTGATCAACTCTTTTAGTCCTCCAATGTTGCTTGGATTTATTATTCAACAGTTACAGATGCAAAGGAAGCTTTGAGAGATTTGGAAAGAAGTCTTGAAAATAGTTTTTGGCATTGGTGTAACATTGTTACTCCTTTTCATAACAAGGTTGATATTGGGATAGCATATGATAATCATAACTTTTACCTTGTTCAAGAGTTCGAGAATGATTACATTATATGGGATACCCTAGTCGTCTCCAACAATGAAGTTACAATGAAGGGAGCAATCCAAAAACAAGGGTTATCGCTTGAGCATGTGGCGATCTACTATGACAAGCCAACTGTAAAGACAGTTCAGCAACTGGAGAAATCACCTTATAATGGGAGTTATGATATGGGCACTTTTGTTGGTATGGCTCTTCCTTCAGGTTGGGAATCAATAGGAGGAATCACAATAACAGCAAAAGTATGGATCCAAACAGAGCAGAATTTTGAGATAAAATTCGAGCTTTCAAAAGCACTGATGTCTTATGGCAATGGAGTCTACACCTTGTGCCTTCAGTCAGACTTGGAGAATACCTCTACGGAAGACAACTCTCTCACGAGTTACTCTTTCTGGTATGATGGTTGACGCCATCGCGCGCGCGGTAAACCTAGTCAAAAAGGTCACTTCGGGTTTTACGTAAGATTTTCTTCCATACGCCTCTGGGTTCAAATCCCAGCCACCACACACAAAAACGAAGTTGAAAAAGTTCTGAGTTCTGAAAACTAATAAATCTGGTCGGACTATGGGAGCCATTAGGAGAAAAAAAGATGAAAAGACATGCATACATAGAATTTCGAGAAAAAGTGGAAAAAGCATTACAAGGAGAAAAGGACGGACTCACTTGGGACCAACTTAAGAAGAAGGGTGAAATCGAACAAACTCGTCTATGTTATACTTGGGCTAGACAACTTGAAAATGAAATTGGATTGACTCGGGAGCGACGCGGTCGTAACGTTTATTGGAAATTGAAGAGAAGATAATAGCGCGCGCTTCATGTGTAATAGATTCTTGGGAAATATTAAAAAAAGAAAGGTAGGGGAAGTTTTAGGTTTTGATTCAGCGCTCTTTCTCTACGAGAGAATAACTGATTCCAAGCCAGATGCAACCTGCAATGATTGGTAAAATGCTCCCGACAAGATATAAGGGTTCGCCCCATCCTATGCTGATCTCCGGCTTCACAGGGACATTTGCTAATTTAAGATATTCCTTCATCAGACCTTGTCCCCAGTAAAACGCTTGGAATCCGTACAAAAGAGGTAGTAGCATGACGATCCCGCCGGTTAACTGAAGGATGCCTCCTACAAGATATTGTTTTTTGGGGTTAATGGCTGACGAAAACATTGAGGCCATGACTAAAGCAACCCCAAGCATCAAGGGTGACTGTTGGACAATTAATGAGCCAGGTATTTGAATTTCTTCAGGAAACTCGGGTCCATAGTAGTATTCTGGATATTCAGTTTCTATTTTTATTGTCCCCCACGGGGCAAAGGGCGACACTAGAGCTGTAATAACACCTACAATTCCTAACAAGACAATTGCTTTCACTTATTTCCCTTCTCCTTGAATTTAGGTATGATAGTTTTATTTGTAAATAACTCTTGTGGAGAAATCTTCTAGTCCACGTGTGCTGGTGTTTCTGCACAGTTTAGGCTACCATAACAGACATAAAAACGTGACTTATGAAATCAACATACCCTTAGGTTCAAATGAACCTAGGGTTGACAGTAGTGACGCTAGTGACGCTACTAACGCTATTTTTCAATCTTCTTCTAGGGGATTCAAATCCCTCTAAAAAAGACAAGTAATACTCAAATGGGTAAAACTAGCAACCCTTATGATCTTGTTGCTCTTAGTCCGAGCCTTATGTGTGTGGTTGGGTGATGCCCGTGAATGAACAAACGAATAATAAGCATTTTTGAGTTTAACCTAGCCAGCGAAAGATTATTTGAAGCGGTTCCAAAACGAGAAATAGACCAAGAACGCGAAATTAATGTTTTCTTTTATTTCACACTCCCCCTACTGCATTATATGTTATCCTAAAAGAAGCCTACAGCTTCGAGGAAACATGTTGAGAAATAAAACCTATATTTAATTTCAAACCGTCAACTCGGCAACAAAGAAGCCCAGTTCGGGTTTCTTTTTGTTCCTTCTTAATTAATGTGTGTAGGAGTTTCATGTTCTTAATGTTTTTAATGATGGGTTTAACAGCTTTGTGGTTACGGTTGTAACCTCAAAGTCACGCGCGCGCGCTCGCTAACCATGTATATCTACTTCTGCGCGCGCCTCCTGCACTACTCTTGAAAAGTGTTCAAGAAGTCTTTGAATCGTGACAGGCCAGTTTCCAAGATTTCGGTTTTGCATCCATAGCCAATTCTGACGAATCCTTCCATTTCAAAGCAGTGACTGGGAACAAGAAACACTCCCTTGTCTTGAATAAGGCGCAAGCAAAGGTCTTTCGAGGCAATATTCATTTTGTATCGTAGAAAAGCAGTGCTTCCTGCTTTCGGAGGAACCCAATCGATTAGAGGTTCATCTTCAATCCATTGCGAAAGGATCTGGTGATTAGTGCGTATGATTCTCAGGTTACGTCTGAAGATTCGATTCAGGTGTTTCAGAGCAAGAGAAGCAAGAGCATCAGCAATCATACTATTACTTATGGTCGTGTAGTCTCTGTGAAGCAAACACTCTTTTATTATTTCTCTTCCAGCAGCAATCCATCCTAGACGTAATCCTGTAAGGGAAAACGATTTAGAGAATGATCCCGTGACTATTGCTCTCTCACTGAGGTCAACCGCAGAAGGAACGAAATCGTCTGGTTTGAGATAGAGACCCCTGTAGGACTCATCACACAGCAAATAGGCGTCTGAATCTTCCGCTACAGTACAAATTTTCTGCAGAAGATGAGTGTCAACAAGACTTCCTGTTGGGTTGTGTGGATTGTTGATTACGATAAGCTTGGTTTTGCCATCTACAAGTTCAGACAACTCGTTGACGTTAGGTAGCCATTTATTGTCCTCGCGCAAACGTAGCAGCTTGACATTCGCACCAAATGACTTAGCTGCACTATATAATTGTTGATAAGCGGGAAATATCGATATCACGGTGTCGCCTGGTTCAACGAAGCTGTAGAAAACAAGAAAGTTGGCGCCGATTGCCCCTCCAGCAGCAAGTATATTCTCTGGCTTCAAATGATCATATAGATTTGCAAGTCCTTCAAGAAGACTAGGAGATCCCTTAATAAAGCCATAATTCAGCTTCATCTTCTTAAGCTGATCAAAGAGATCGTCTTGTCCCACCAGAGTCAGAAACTCATTCAACGTGAACGGATCAACGCAAGTTTCAGCTATATTGACTTCAATCCTATGTTCGTAGGTATTCATGAACTGCTCAACTAAAAACGGATCAACTTTCATAGGGCCTCACACTTCATTTTCGTTTTATGCTATATTTGTGTTGCCATTTTGACTCGAGTTTCTAAGTTTCTAATTCTCGCGCGTGCTACGCTAATTTTGATTCCTTCCTTCAACTACTTACTACTACTAACACACTCGCTCTGTCAACTGAACTCCTACGTCGAAAGCTTCTCTCATTCTTTACGCTACCTAACTCGTTGCTGTTGTCTGAGTATAGAATAGTCTCTGCCAATTCTACATTTGCCCACTCAAAGAACCCTTTTGCGGTGGTCTGGGTTGTGTTGAATTCTTAGCGCGCGCTTATTTATTTGGAAGGCGACTGCTCGCAACCACTCACAAAAGAAAACAAACAAATTAACTAAATGAATTCAACATTGGCTTATGGTTTTTTAATAGACCCATAATATACCCATTTTGGCATGGTAAGTTTCGCTTTTGATAAAAATAGCGCGCGCGTGTGCATAAGAAATAAAAATGAGAATGTGATCGTAACGATGTGGTTTGATTTATGGGCTTGAAGAAGGAGTACATTGTCACTGCGATTAGTGCTTCACCGGATGGTTCGCCTTTTGTGGTTATCACCCTTAGAGATCCGTCGGAGGTTCGAGGTCCTCAGAAGACCTCCCCCGCCTCACCTGTAGTGGCCTTTGGCTCTATGAATGACATGTTTAGGAACCTTGGACGTGTGATTTCGAAGCAGATGATGGGTGGTTTTGCTACGGAAATAAAACTTAGCTTGGATGAGTACGAAAAGCTTGATTTCAAGGTTGGAGATCGGGTTTCCGTAGAGATTGACAAAACCCAAATAGGTGTACCGTGATACGTGCACGCAGTTCATAGCTAGATTCGGGCTCTCAAATTGCTTTGAACAGTTTTATGTGTTTGAAAGTTGAATATTGTTGTGGCTGTCTTAGTCGAGAAGGTTTGTGTGTGGGATTAAATTTTAATCCAACCAACCATGGACGACGGGGAAAAGCGACGACCAACGGTTAATGGACAACCAATCATGGGCTTCTAAAAAACGGTTAAAAACTGTATACCCGATTTGGCATATACCTATGGTACAGTGTGGACATTACTGGAATAGGAAGGTAGGAAGTGTAGGAATCGATTATAGGTAGATGTTATCAAAATCGAGTATACACTGTAATAGTACGAGGGGTAAAAAATACACAAAAAGCTACCCCTCGCAACGCGCGCGCTATTGAGGGGAATTTAAAAGAGATTTTTCGGTGAGGAGCATGAAAAGAATTCTGAGAATGAAATGTTCTTATTGCGGTCATTGGAATAAGGTTCCAACAAGCAAGATTTTCATTGAACAAAACACTTTTGATTCTAAAGTTAAGGCTTACATTCGAGTTTACGAGCCTTTAGAAGTTGTTAAATGTAAGAAATGTGAAGTTATAGCTGAACCAGAAGAATTAATCAGAATTGTGAAGGAAAAAATGAGTTAGAAAAAGAGGTTGGTTGGATGTTAGACTGGACAAGAGCGTATGCTATTACAGTTCACGCTCTAAGAGTAAAAGGAGTGTCGAAAGACTGCTCTTTGTCTGAACTAGAAAAAACTATGCAAGACACGAAAACTATTCAGAAGGTATCGAGATCAATGTTTGGGAAGGAACTTACAGAAAAAGAACTTGCTGAACTAAGAGCCGTCCTTCCAGATATTTCTAATCGTTTAAAGGGAATAACACCTTAACTATGAAAGACTGTAGCGCTCTCTCTGTCAGATGGTAGTTCTAGCGGGAAGAAGCCAAGACCTTTTGATAGACCTGAATGTAAGAGCTGCATTTTTAAGGGTGGCAGCTACTGCTGGAACCAATGTCCATACAACATCTGGCGAAGACACTAATCGGTCGTGCGCGAAAAGGTTATATCTTACCTTCTATTTTCAAGTTTTCGATAAAAGAAGTAGGAGTATGATTAGATTTGGCTGAATCTACAGCTTCTGCAGTTCCTGTTCTTGTGTTAAAGGAAGGTTCTGGTCGTTCCCGGGGAGGAGCTGCACAGCGCTCGAATATTATGGCTGCTAAAATTGTTGCTGAGACTGTCAAAAGCGCGTTAGGTCCTAAGGGTATGGATAAAATGCTTGTTGACAGCATGGGCGACGTAACCATAACAAGCGACGGACGCACAATTCTTGACGAGATGGATGTTCAACACCCGGCGGCTAAGATAATGGTTGAAGTCGCTAAGACCCAAGATGAAGAAGTGGGCGACGGAACCACCACGGCAGTCATAGTGGCCGGCGAACTTCTGGGAAAGGCTGAAGACCTGATAAGCAAGAACGTTCATCCAACAATAATCGTTGAGGGATACAATAAAGCAGCTGAGAAAGCTCTCAAAACCCTCGAAAACATAGCAATTCCAATCAACCCTACCGACAAAGAGTTTTTGAAGAAGGTTGCCGAAGTTGCTATGGCCAGTAAACTAGTTTCTGAAAGCAGGGAGGAGCTTGCCGAGATAGCTGTTGAAGCCATTTTACACGTTGCCAGAAAACTCGGAGACAAGTATAGTGTTGACTTAGATGACATAATGGTGGAGAAGAAGCGCGGCGAATCTGTAACTGATACCAAGCTGATTGAAGGGTTGGTTCTCGGCAAAGAAGTTGTTCACTCAGGCATGCCTAAACGAGTTGAAAAAGCAAAGATAGCGCTATTGGAAAGCGCACTTGAAGTCAAAAAGACAGAGTTTGATG
>Ga0315549_1004566_pt1 | contig 11605 bp, 9 predicted proteins | sample SalMarSW160200MG_FD_203101 | JGI IMG/M metagenome (GOLD analysis project Ga0315549, IMG submission 203101) | Salt marsh sediment microbial communities from the Plum Island Ecosystem LTER, Massachusetts, United States - Salt Marsh Sediment SW1601-200 ... | reverse complement strand
GATCAGCAACGGGATGCCCAGCAGGATCAGAAGCAAAACACCTATGAACTTACCCATGTATAGTCCCCTCTCGTCGGAAGTGGCGCCGGAAAACAGACGCCGATTTCCCTGGAGTATACCGTAAATTCGTGCCTGTATATTTTTTAAACCCGGAGAACAATCATGGCAAACTTCGAACAATGCAAGAATGGCAGCCGCCCGCTTGCGCTGATTACCGGGGCTTCTTCAGGCATCGGGGAAAGGTTCGCCCGTCGACTGGCCCGCGACGGATATGACTTGATCCTGGTGGCCCGGCGCAAGGAGCGCCTGGCGGAAATCGGCAGTGAACTCGAGACCAAACACGGAATCAGGGCCGAAGTGCAAGCGGCCGATCTGGCCCGGGACCAGGACGTCGAACGGCTAGTGAACGTTATCCAGGGCGGTCCGGCCCTGGATTTGCTGATTAATGGCGCCGGCTTTGGTACCCGCGGACACTTTGCCGAGGTGGATGCCGAAAAATCCGAGAAAATGGTCAGGGTCCACGTCCTGGCCAGCGTGCGGCTGGTCCGGGCGGCTCTGCCCGCCATGATTGGACGGGGTTGTGGGGCTCTGATCAACATCTCGTCCCTGGGCGCGTTCTTCACAACCGTCCATTACACCACCTACTCGGCCACCAAGTCGTATCTGAACGTGTTCAGCGAGGGCCTGGCCGCGGAACTGGCCGGCACCGGGTTGAAGGTGCAGGCACTCTGCCCGGGGCTCACCCGAACCGGATTCATGTTCACCCCGGAATACACGGATTTCCACTACGAGAAGATCCCCAAATTCGCCTGGATGAACCCGGAACGGGTGGTAGATCAGTCGTTATCCGCACTGGAGAACGGCCCGGTGGTGTTCATACCCGGTGTTTTCAACCGCATGTTCGTCAGAATCATGAAAGCCCCGCTGGCCGGACGCCTGGTGGGCGGGGCCATCAACCTGCTCAGCCGCGGCAAGCAGGCCTGGTAGTCCGTTGTTCTTTATTGGGTCGGAGTTAATTGATGTTGCTGCAACAGAAACCAATCATCGAACAGCTTGCCAGACGTCACAAGCGGAATGCTTTCAGATGCGGGGTGCCGGCGCTAGATCGATATATTAGAAAGCAAGCATCGCAAGACTCCAGGCGAAAGGTTGCGCGGATATTCGTTGCCGCACTGGATAATCCGGTTGTCATTGCTGGTTTCTACACGCTCAGCGCCGCCAGTGTCGATCTGCAAGATTTGCCGGACAAGCTGAAGAAAAAACTCCCCCGCTATCCGATCCCCGTCGCAAGGATAGGTCGCCTGGCAGTTGACGAGAGATTCCAGGGCAAGGGCCTGGGGAGTTATCTGCTCTCAGATGCTCTCAACAGGGTAGTGGCTGCAAGTGAAGTCGTTGCTATGCAGGCGGTCATCGTGGAAGCGTTGGATGATGCGACGCTGACTTTCTACGCGAAATATGGGTTCCGATCTTTGGCGTCTACACCCCTGAGAATGTATTTGCCGCTTAGTACGTTTGAAAAAATGGGTTATTGACATGTACGCCGATTAGGCGTACAGTCAAAATAAGAGGGAGTTGCCCGTGCCACAAGCGAAGTTAAAGGAAGAACGTATTCATCTGCGTTTGAATACCTTGACGAAAAAGAAGATCGAGCGAGCCGCGGAACTCAGCGGGGCCACCATTACGGATTTTGTAATCTCCACTGCGGTCAGCAAGGCTGACCAGGTGATTGGCGAGCAGGAGCGTATTACTTTGTACGGGCGTGACAGGGATGCCTTCTTGCAAGCAGTCCTCAATCCCGAGAAGCCCACAAAAGCTCTCATTGAAGCGATGGCCCATCACCGTAGGCTAAACCGTAAACCTGCTCGAAAAAAGAAGTGATGAAATGCAAGGGACACGAACCCAGCAAGCCTTCTCGCGCAACTTAGCCTTGGCGAGCCGCAGCTTCAGTTTGCGTTCCTGGCGTGAAGTCCGGTGGCGAAAATCGGAATAGACCAAGGCTTCAAGGCAAGGTTCTTACTGGGCGGAATCCATAGCGGCTCTTGCGTGCTTCCGGCTCGTTGTAGGCTCTCGCGGCCGCTCGGGCGTATTTGAGGATCTTTCCCTGCAGTTGTTCGGAATTTCCTAATAACTGAATTTTCTTCCAACTCCCCGTTGGCAAATGACTGCCGGAGATTCTCCTTGTTACCACTTGCAGCCGGCCAGGCGGGTAAATGCCTCCTGGTGCTCTTCGGGAACCGGTTCCCGGCATTCTATCAGGCTGCAAACTGTCCTGGTGAAGAGCTCGGGGTTCAGGATTTGAACCAGGTTATCCTTGCGCCAGGAAGGGGGCATCTCGCGGGACCAGGGGCCGAGGGGGATCCGGCGGCTGAGCCGGTCTGCATTGCGGGAGATCGTCGCCGCTACCGTCTCGGGCTCCAGGTTCTTAGGCAGCACCGGCCGTGCTCCTCCCACCACGGTGCAGAAGGGGTTGCCTTGTTGGGGCTTGGGGCCCGGCAGGTCTTCGAGCAGCGCCTCTAGCAGCGAACTCCAGGCGCTGCCCAGGAAGTGGAAGACGGCCGAGCGGCCATCCGGAAGTCGGACCACCGGGGCACTGCCGGGCTCGAGGCCCGCGAAGGCCGCGAAGTCTTCGGACAGCCTGCGGGAGGTCGTCGGTCCCGCGGCTCCCCATACCTTGAAGTCGGCCGGACCGGCCGTGTCGGTCACCAGGACTCGATCCCGCCGTACGCTCTTTACCTTCAGCCTTCGGCCTCCCAGTAGGAATTTTCCCTCCGAGGCGGCCTCCTTGTGCAGGACGCCCAGCACCTTGCGGGTCTCCATGTCCACCACCTGGAGCTGGCCGGCCCGGTCCTGGATGTTGGTGTGGATCCGGCCCCGCTCGAAGGCATCCTCCAGACGGTCGCCCACCCGGTAGCGGCCGCCCGCGGACACGAGCCAGCCCCCGTCGCCCAGGTGATCGAGGAGCTCCGGCAGGCGGTCGACCCATTGCCCCTTGGCAATCCAGGACGGCAGGCGGGAGGCCAGTGCCCTGGCGTCTATCCATCCGCCCGGGGTCTGGAGGAGGAGGCTCAGGCACTGCTGTACCAGCACCGACGGGTGAAAGCGGTGGGGATCGGCGAGCAGGCGGCCATCCCCTGCGGCGTGCAGCAGGTGGCGGTATCTCAGCTCCTGGCCCGCGTCGGCGGCCAGGCACAGGACGCGGGCCAGCCCCGTGCGCCGGCTCCCGCGTCCCATGCGCTGGAGCAGCGAGGTCACGCCGGCAGGGGGCGCGGTCAGGACCACCAGGTCCACGTCGCCTATGTCTATTCCCACCTCCAGGGTCGTGGTGGAAAAGCACAGGGAGGCCTGGCCGGCCAGCATGCGTCTCTCGACCGCCTCTCTCGCGGAGCGCGCCAGGCTGCCGTGGTGCAGGAAGACCGAATCGCCGAAGGGCGGCCGCCCCTTGAAGATGGAGCAGAACTTCTCGGCGTCGCTGCGGCGGTTGACGAAGGCCAGCACCTTGCGGACCCCGGCGCCGCCGGCGACGAGATTGAGCAGGGCCTTGGAAAGAGCACTCGCGCTTCCGCGGGCGAAGACGGGCTCGATCGGGCGCACACCCGGGATGCATACCTTTTGGTAACTATCTCCGAGATAGCGCCGGGCCAGCCCGTCCGGGTCGTCCACGGTGGCGGAAGATGCCACAACCTGCAGCTTACGTGCGATCCGACTTGCCCGGGAGACCAGGCAGGCGAGCTGGTCACCGCGGGGCGAGGTGTCCAGCATGTGGATCTCGTCGAGAACCAGGTGCCGCATGCTTTCGAAAATCTTCGGAGAGCGGGTCAGCAGCGAGTCAAGCGACTCCGGGGTGGTCAGGACCACGTCGGGCGGGTTGCCGGCGGGGATCTCGCGGTGCTCGCCCGTCCGGCGCCCGAGCCGCAGGCCCAGGGTTCTCAACGGGGGTTCCAGGCGCCGGGCCAGGTCGTTGACCAGTGCCCTGGTGGGGCACACGACCCAGGCCCGCAGGTGCCCGGGCCCGGGGTCCGCCAGTATGCTTTCCGCCACTGGGGCGGCAAAGGCCTCGGTCTTGCCGCTGGCCGTGGGCGCGACCAGCAGGGTGGGGCGGCCCGACAGGAGCGCCGGGACGGCCTGGAGTTGTACAGGGGTGGGTCTGCCGAAGCGGGCCAGGAAGGCGTGCCAGGTTCGGGGGAGAAGTTCCCTGAGCCTCGATATGTCCCGCGGGTCGTACATGGCGGCTCAGGCTTGTTTGAGCTGTTTCTCTATATCGGAAAGGACGGGACGGATGCTTTCCGGGCGATGGCGGGTCAGGTCCACCAGCTCGGTTATAAACTTGTGGGCCTGGCGAGGGTTCTCGATCAGTCCCCGGCGGTGGCATGGCTCGATCACCCTCGCCATGAGCGCGGCCAGCTCCGGTCCCAGGGAGAACTCCAGCCCGGCGATCCGGTAGAGGACCAGAACCCGCTCGGCGAGCGTCCGGTACTCTTCGGGTCTGAAGGGCCGAAGCTCGATGAAGCACTCGGGCGGAACGCTCGTCGCCAGAACCTGCTTGCCCTCGGGGTCGTAGGTCAAGGCGAAGATGCAGTAGAGCGGCTGCGGGTTCCTGAAGCGGTACGAGAAGCTCCTGTGCACTGCCTGGCCGCCCCTTGGCAATGTCCCGGGATCGAAGCGCAGCCTGGACTTGGGCAGGCAGGCGGCGGCAAAGGTTCTGAAGAGCACCTCGGCAAAGGCGCGGTCCCTGCCGTGAAGCACGCTGTAGAACTCGGCCTCGTCCAGCGTGATCACCAGGCCCCGATAGCCAACCTGGCGGGCCAGCTCGGCGATGCCTCCGAGAACGAGGGTGTAAAGGTGGGTGACCGTGCGGTGATCCAAAAGCGCGTACATCCGCGCCCGGGTGCCGGTGGCGCGGCGCAGCCTCTTGTCGAGATCCATGTTGCCGGCCACCTCGGACCCCTCGATCCAGTCCAGCAGGCACTCGTCGAGATCCTTCGGGCCGCCGACCTCGGACAGGGCCGCGTGGTAGGCCAGTACCGGTCCCAGGTAGGGGTGCCGGTCGATCCCGTGCCTGCCGCTCCAGCGCAGCACCAGCTTTTTGTCGGCCGCGGCCTTTTCGATCAAAGGCATCAGGCCGCGGGGCTCGAAAGAAGGATCGTCCGGGTAGCGCAGGCCGCCGGCGAGCTGCTGGAAGATGCGCCGGGGCCTGCTGGGCAGCACCTCCCGGCTGTCCAGGGTGGCCCTGGCGGCCAGGAATCCCTTGCCGAGCGCCAGGCGCTCGGCCATCTCCAGGAAGTGGGTCTTTCCCGTCCCGTAGTCTCCCAGCACCACCCTCAGTCCGCCCCTGCGCTGTACCTGATCGAGATCCCGCCGCACCAGGGCGAGCTCGGCCTCCCGGCCCACCGTGTAGGTCTCGAGATGGGTGGAGGGCACCACGCCGAGCCGCAGCGCCTCCAGGGCCTGGCGCGCGGAGCGCGAGTCTGCGTCGCCGGGCTCTTCGGGAAAGGGGGATGGGATCGCGGGCTTGCGGCGACGCTTTTTCGTTTTCTTTCCCCCGGGCGGCTTCCCCGGAGAGATCTCGTGGACGCGCAACTCCTCCTGCGGAACCTCCCAGGGAACCTTCGGCATCTCGTCGAACTCCACCCTGACTATCCGCCCGCCCCGCAGCAGGCCGAGCACCCTGCCGGGCCCCAGCTCGGGGTGCAGGATCCGGTCTCCCTCCCGGGCCGGGCGATGACTAGGCATCCAGGAACTCCTCGCCGTCTTCGGTATCCAGGCTCGTGTAGCTTCCCTGGACCATGGAGCTGGCTTGCTCAGCGGTGATCTTCCGCTGCCCCTCGGCCTTCTGCCGGTAAAGGAAGTCGAGGTAGGACTTCACGAACAGCCGGCGATGGCTCACCTCGAAGGTGTAGGAGACCATCGTGTCGGCTATCAGGCTGCGGTTTTCGGCCTGGAGATCGATCTCGGCCTTCCACCCCGTGGCCGTCTCGAAGATGACCTGAAGCTTTTCGCCGATGGCCGTAAGAAGAGCGACGGGCTCGAGGTCCAGGCGCTCCAGGTCTATGACGGCCGCCTGGGGGCTGCGCTCGCAAAGGGGAACGGGGCTTTTCAGGCGCTGGTCCAGGGCGGGGTAGTCGGGGACCACGTTGCGCAAAAACTCCGGGGGCACGGCATAGAGAAAAAAGGTGCCCGGTAGGCGGGCCTGGCCGCACAGATCGATCACCTGCCTGAGATTGTCGCCCACCGCATACATCTTCCGGCCCGAAAGGGACATGTTGCGGTCCACCTCGTCGAACATCAGGACGGCGCCGGGCAGGCCGTAACCGGAGATGACCTGGCACAGGCTCCTGAGCATCTTGAACCCCGTGGCCGACTCGATGGCCTCGAACACACCCAGGGGCCGGGTCTCCGACTGGGGCACGGGCTCGCCCAGGAGCCAGGGCTCCAGGATCGCCTCGCGCTCCCTGTGCCCCTGGAGGTAGGCGGCCATGAACTCCGCGGCCGCCCTGCGGAAGGAGTGGCTCTCCGCATTCACCCGGGCCGCGGTGTTTGCGATCCAGGCCTTTGCCCTCTCGTCGCCCATGCTGCGTCGCCGGTCGTCGGCCAGGTCCCGAAGCACGTTCGTCAGCGAGCGCGTGGGCTCGGCCCCTTCTTCCACGGGCGGGCCGGCCAGTGTCGAGGCCACGCCGGAGTAGACCTTCACGGGGTCGTCGTAGGGACACTCCTTCGGCGACAGGTTCACCAGCGAGGTGAGAAAACCGTGCTTCCAAGCCAGATCTCTTACGCAGTAGAGAAAGTGAGTCTTGCCGCCGCCGTAGTAGCCCTGCACCAGCTTGAAGCTCGATCCCCTGGGGTTGTGCTTCAGCCGCTGCAGGTACTCCCGATCGAGGATGTCGAGGTAGCTGTGATTGCCGACGTTCAGGTGGGAGATACCCTGCTCGGGAGGCTGTCCCGATTCTCCCACCCTTTGCAGGATGTGCCTGGCCAACTCGGGGGTGAGGGATTCGTTGGAGCTCATTGCTTTTTATCCTCCAGTGACAGCTGGGTTTCTCTCCCGGAGCTTGCTTCCGGCGGGGAGCCTTCGGGGGAGAACCAGGCGCTCAGGTAGTACTGTCCCCGACCCACACTCTCCTCGATGTAGATCACGTCCTGCTTGCGGCGAGTGGAGGAGCCGGTGGCGGTGCCCAGGTTGAGGCGCAGGCCGTCGCGCGAAAGCAGCCCGACTTTCCTGAGGCGGGCCAGATCGTATGCGAAGCGTACCCGTCCGTAGGCGCGGTAGTTGACGGCCACGGGATCGGTACGGAACTTGTTGCCCTGGAAGGCCAGGGCGACCTGGCCCAGCAGATCCGCCAGGCGAACCCTTTCGCCCCGGCGAACTCCTTCATGCAGCAACTGGACGCGATAGGCCCGCAGCAGGGCATCGAAGAACTGCTCCGCGGTCCAGCCGGCCTCCAGGCGCTCGTGGTTCTTGCTGTGCGCATCGACAATGCGTGCCGGCTGGGCCTGGAGTTCCTGAAGGACCAGCCTGGCATAGCGCAACTCGGCGCGGTTCTCGGCCAGGTCCACGGTCAGGGTAAAGGGCGGCAGCGCGAACTCCATCGGATCCGCAGTCACGAGTTCGCAGGCGATACCCGAGGCCCGTGCCTCCCCGGTCATGACGCGCCCGAACTCCACCTTCCTCCCGGCGGCGCGCCGGGCCTGGTCGGCGTCCAGGGCATCGAAAAGCTCGCTGAAGTCGAGCCGCAAGTCGAGGGAGCCGGGCTCGATGGACGTAAGCTCCCTCGACGCCTCCAAGACCTTGCGGGGCGAATCCAGTGTCTCCATGCCGGCGAGCTTCTTGAGCGCCCCCACCACCCTGGAAAGCTTCTTGCTCTTGTCCGCGGCATTCGCGAGCAGCCGGCCGGCCAGATCCTCGACTCTCCTCTCGTTCATTTCTCAGGCTCCCTTGTCTTCAAGGTCCACCCGCTCGATCACCTCGGCCAGGCGGGAGGGAGGGCGTCCGCCCGAACAGCGCGGACAATCCCGCAGGCCCCGGCCTCCGCATCGAGACAGGCAGTCCGCACACAGCAGATGCAGCTTCCGATCGCAGAAGCCGAGCTTGTAGCTGTCGGCGCCGCAGGCCTCGCAGGCAAGCGGCTCGAAGCGTTTGGACAGCAGGTTGTAAACCGCGCCGATACGTCGCTCACTCTTGCGGCGCTTGACCAGCAGCTCGCAGTAATTCACCGGCAAGCGGGCCAGCAGGAGGGCCCACGGTCGTATCGTGACCCGCAGCCTGTACTTCTCATCGAGGAGTGACAGCTTGCGGGACTCCTCCCTGGAGAGCTGGGCCTGTTTCTCCCTTCTTATCTGCAGCGCCTCTCCCTCGAGAGAGTGCCTGTGGATCTCCTCCTCCATCTCGCGGCGCAGATCCTCGAAGTAGGCCTTGATGCTGCGGATGTCGCGCCCGTGGCGTCGAGCCACACCCTGGGCGAACTCCGGCAGCTCTTGCCGCAGCCTTCTCAGTGCCCGGTCCGCCGCCACCAGGTACAGGGCGCCGAGATCCTTTCCGGGCCGGTCGTCCGCCTCGGGCTGCAGTTCCTCGAAGTCGGGTGCCTGGCCGAGGATGAGAGGCACAAGCCCCGGACACTCCACCCGGTTGGAGGAGACACACACGTGGTATTGCCCCTCGCGCCGCTCGTCCGCCTCGGCCGCCGTGGTAAACGACCAGATCCAGTAGTCGCAAAAGCCTTCCTGCATCCCCCCGGCCTGGAAGGTCGCGTTCAGCGCCTCGTAGTGACGGGCAAGATCCGAGCCGACCTGCTTTTTCCTCGTCACGGGCGGCATACGCACCGCGGCGGTCCGACCCCGCTGCATGGCCATTCTCGTCGCTCGTTCCAGCAGGGCGGTGCCGAACCCCACCGGGAAGGTATTCCGTTCTTCGTCCGCGGCCGTCCCATCCCGGATGGTGACGAGCCGGTCGGGCAGCTCGAGTTCTTTTCGGATCTCCTCCGGCAACAGGGCCTGAAAGCCGTCCGAAGCGGGATGCCACTCCACCTCCCCGCCGCTCTCCTCGATCAGCCTGTCTGCGAACCTCAGCGGTGTGCTCATGATCTCTTTCCCGTCTACATCTCGTAGTCATTGGAGAAGATCGCGTCGTCGAGCTGCTTTATCTTTTCATATCGCTGCCTGGCCGTGAGAAGCTCGTCCCCCAGCCGCTCGAAGGCGCGGCCCACGTCGTTTTCGTCCCGGCTTTTCCCGTAGATGGCCAGTATGCGCTCGTCGAACTCGCTCTCGTCTTTCATCTGGCCGAGGATCAAATCCACCTCCCCGATGACCAGCTCGAACATGTTGATGCGCCTGTCCAGCACTTCCAGTATGTGGTGCTCCGCGGTGTCTCGAGCGCACAGGTTGTACACGTATACGGGCCGGGTCTGTCCGATGCGATGGATGCGACCGATGCGCTGCTCGATCTTCATGGGGCTCCAGGGGAGATCGAAGTTGACCATGGTGGAACAGAACTGGAGGTTGCGACCCTCCCCTCCGATCTCCGAGCAGAGCATCACGCCGACGCCGTCTCGCAAGGCCGCAACGGCGGCGTCTTTCTCGGCAGAGCTCATACCGCCGGTGAACGAGGAGAAGGCAACGCCCGCCTTGGTGAGACTCTGTGCGAGCTCCTCCAGCGTGGCCGTGAAACGCGAGAAGACCAGCACCTTGTCCCGGCTGGCCCGCAGCAGATCGAGCAGGCGGGCCGTCTTGGCGGTGTCCGGAGCGTAGTCGCAGAGCTTGGCCAGCTTGGCCATCCGGTCCGCAAGGCCGGAGTCGATCTCGGGGCGCCGGGCCATCTTGAGCAGCGTCCGCCGAACGGCGCGGGGGCTGGATCCGGCCTCCTGAAGAAGCAGCCCCAGGGAGAGCCTGGATAGGTCTCGCCTGTAGCATTCCCTGACCAGATCCGCAAGGCGCCTGTATATCTCGCGCTCCGAAGGCTTGCCTTCCACCAGCACCGTGGTGGCGTGGCGGGGAGGCAGCTTGATGTCGGCCAGGGCGCGCGTGTTCCTGATAATCACCTCTCCCGTAAGCTGCCTGAGACGCTCCCGGTTGCGGGGCTGGGTGGGATCGCCTCGCAGGACGAACTCGCGCTTGAAGGAGGCCCTGGTGCGGAGCTGACCGGGTTTGAGCAGGGTCACCAGGTTGTACAGGTCCATCAGGTTGTTTTCCACCGGGGTTGCGGTGATAAGCAGCAGGAACCGACTCCGCAGATCGTCGACCAGCTTCCAGCCGGCCGTGAGGTGGTTCTTAACGTGGTGGGCCTCGTCCACGATCACGAGATCGAACCCGGTCCGGCTCAAGATGGGTCTGTGGCGCTTGTTTCGGGCCAGCGCCAGGGAGGCCACGATGAGATCGTGTCCCTTCCAGAAGCCCTCGGGATCCCGGCGTAGTTCGGGATGATCGCTGGAGACCGGCGCCAGCGAGAACTTGGAGTTGAGCTCCTCGCACCACTGGTTGACCAGGGCCGGCGGCGTCAAGATCAGGGCTTTTTTCACCATGCCTCGGAGAATATACTCCCTGAGCACCATGCCGGCCTCGATGGTCTTGCCCAGGCCGACCTCGTCGGCCAGCAGCACCCTGCCCCTGAACGAGCGCAGAACCTTGCGCACGGTCTCGACCTGGTAGGAGTAACGCGTAACATCGTGCAGCCCGCTCAAGCAGAGCAAGCTCTCGAAGCGCTCGGCCTGGTTGATCTCGCTCGCCTCCCGGGCCAGAAGGTACATCGAGAGCCTGGAGACGCTCCCCGTGGCAAAGCCGCCGACGAGCTCGGATGGATCCTCAATGAGCGTGGACATGACTATCCGGGGAGTCTCCTCGGGCGCTCCGGGCCGCCTGGAGGGCTCGTCCGCCCGCTTGCCGGCAGCGGAAGGTACGGCCTTTTTTTCCACCTTCGCGGGCCGTGCTTTCTTCTCGGCAGGTTTTTCCAGGAGGACCAGCCTGTCCAGGTTCTCGCGGCAGATGGAGGCAAATCCCTCGATGACCTCGGGGTCATGGCCCCACTCTTCCAGCAGATCGGGCTGCAGCGACAGTGCCTGATCGAGGAGAGGAAGTGCCTTTTGGAAGTTGCCCAGCTTGCACTCCTCGATCCCCATCTGAAGCCTGTTCTTGGGCCCGAGGCGTACGATTTTATTCATTTGCTTCAAGACCCAGAGCACGTCCGCCGGGTGGTAGTTTTCCTCCAGCATGATACGGAGCATGAGGTGATGGGCAGGCTCGTACTTGGGAAAATTATAGATGGCCGCATGCAGGGTACCCAGGGCTTCCTCGATCTCACCGTTTTCCCAGAGGGACTGGGCCGACTCCATGGCATGGCGCAAAAGCTCCTTGCCCTCCCTGGGAATGCCCCTCAGGCTGCTGCCCCTGGCAGGCCGGGCCTTCCTGTTTTTTTTCCTCTTCAACGCGGGACAGAGGATAGGGCAAAGATGGCATCGAGTAAACAAGGAATTTCGATTGCCGGTGGGGGTCCCGTCACCGGGCTGGCGGATTTTACGCCAAGCGGAGAACACATGGATCCGGTGGCCACAACTGTGGTAAAAATACTCCATGATCTACAAGTCTCCGCGGTGGATCCTGATCGGGACTCTGTTTCTGTGGG
>Ga0315549_1004565_pt1 | contig 11605 bp, 9 predicted proteins | sample SalMarSW160200MG_FD_203101 | JGI IMG/M metagenome (GOLD analysis project Ga0315549, IMG submission 203101) | Salt marsh sediment microbial communities from the Plum Island Ecosystem LTER, Massachusetts, United States - Salt Marsh Sediment SW1601-200 ... | reverse complement strand
CTGTAAAGGGTTATGAATTTTTTTTCGTCAAATTTAACCATAAGAGCGTTTCCGTTAATAATAAACTCGGAGAAAAAAGAAAGTAAATATGCCGTACCGATAATCAGGAGGGAATAATATCCTCTTTTAAAACTCCTGAATTTTTTTAATCTTTTAATAAATAAGGGAGAGAAAAAGGCTTTTCGCGTTTTTTTCATTGTACCTTCAATCAAGCCTTATCCGGGGGTCAATTACACAGTATAGAAAATCCGAAAAGATATTGCCAAGCATATAGAGAATGGATGAAAAAACCAGAATTCCGAGCATCACAGGGTAATCCCTATCCAAAATGGAATTATAACCGAGAAGTCCGAATCCGTGTATATTAAAAACTTTTTCGATTAATAAAGAACCGGATATTACAATAGAAAAAACGCTCCCAAGACCGGTGGCGATTGGGATTAAAGAATTACGCAGTGTGTGTTTAAAAATGACTGTTTTTTCGGATAAACCTTTTGCAAAAGCGGTCCTGACGTAATCTTTGCCGAGATTTTCAATCAATGAATTTTTCATTAAAATAGTCAAAGAAGCAAAAGAGCCGAGAGTATAACAGAAAACCGGTAGAATCATGTGATAAACATTATCCCACATTTTACTCCATAAAGATAGGGTTTCATAATCCATGGAATGGATTCCTCCCAGGGGAAAAACATTGAAAAACGAACCTCCCCCTAAAAGAACAAGAAGAACAATCCCGGCGACCCATCCCGGAATAGCATAACCTATGAAAACAACAGCAGAACTTGTAAAATCAAAAGTGGAACCGTGCTTAATTGCTTTTAACACTCCGAGGGGAATACAAACCAAATATGCTAATAGAAACCCCGCGATCCCAAACCGTAGAGAAATAGGAAAGCGGTCCTTTATTACGTGCCAGACGGGTTTTGAATAAGTATAGGAATCCCCTAAATCAAATTGGACGACATTTCCAAGCCAGATTAGATAGGAGATGTAGAAAGGTTTATCAAACCCGTATATTCTCTTCAATTTTTCTACCATTTCCTCAGATATTGCTGTACCGTGAGTTCCCATTGCCCCACCTCCACCTTCCATTTGCATCTGTTTATATCTGAGGATTGCCATCTCAACGGGTCCTCCGGGAGCAAATCTTGTGATTGTGAAAACGATAAATGTAACGCCTAAAAAGGTTGGAATTATCATTAAGAGCCGGCGGATAAAATAGTTAATCATTATTGATGCCCCTCTTTCAGCTCTTCCCATGCCTTAAGCTCGGCAGGTCTTCCCGGTAGCATTATTTCTTTATCTTTGGCTTCTTTTAGTTTTTCCTGGAGGGCTTCATCGATCCACCAGAAAGCTATTATTGGCCAGTAAGGTTCATGAGTTATTAGTCCGTTATAGTCAGTCTCTGAGAGTTCGAACTGGGGCATTCCGAATTTATTCCAGTATAATATTTTCATATTATCTTCATACCATAGCAGAGCTGTCATATATTTACTAACAAGTATGGAATCAATGCTCTGAAGTATTTTTGTCCTCTTTTGTAAATCGTATTCCTGGTAATACCAGTCCAGTAATTCATCGACTTTTTTATCCTTGAGACCCCAGATATTAAAGGAAGCTTTCTTATCGGCAAATTTTGAGTGGAAAAGAAGTTCGGGATTTGGGAATATCTCATTTGTGAAACGGAGCCCTATCATTTTGAAATTAAATTCATCAAGATCCTTTAAGGTTGTAGCCCAGGTAACCTTCTTTAGATTGAGTTTAATCCCGACTTTCTTAAAATCTTCCTGGAGCAAAGTTTCTACCCGTGTATCGTCGGTTCTGTAAAAGTTCAATGTTATTTCAAAGACTTTTCCATCTTTAACAATATACCCATCAGCGTTCAAGTTTTTCTGAGAATAACCAGCCTCTTCCAATAAAGTTATAGCTTCTTCCTGATTATATCTTATTTTAGTATTATTTGTGTTTTCGTAGGGAAGTCCTGCAAAGTACGAATCCATATATTCGAATTCGTTATAGTAAAACTTTTCGAGAATCAGTTTTCTGTTAAAGAGTAAGAATAAGGCTTTTCTTACTCTTATATCATTGAAAGGCTCTTCCCTCATATTGAGAAAAAATCCGTTTATATGAGGTCGGTTTATATAGACACGTTGTTTTATGATATGATTATACTTTATCTCAGGCATTTTATCCGGAGTATATTCTTCTCCCCATTTCTTGAGAAGAGGTCTTTCGACAAGTATTGCGTCCACATCTCCCTTTTTAAATTTTTCACCCATAACTGTTTCCTCGGGATAAAAAAGAAAGCGAACCTTCTCGAAGTTGAAAAGGTATATATTAAGAGGTAAGGCTTTTGCCCACCATGAAGTATTTCTTTTTAAGATGATAAATTCATTCGGATTGGCTTTTTCAAAAATATATGGGCCTGAGCCAAGAACCATCTTATTGTTATAGTCTTTTATGTAATCAGAAGGAGGTATTCTTCCTATTATTTGTTCAGGCAATATGTAAAATTCTTCTGTGCTGATATTAAAAAAAGCTCTCCATGAAGGCTCGACGGGCTGTATCATCACAATTTCTTTAGAAAGAGCGACGGGGCGTTTAAATTTTAAAAACATTCCCTGCCATACAGGTTCCCTTAGATCATCATGTACAACAAGGTCCCATGTAGCAACAACATCAAAAGCAGTAACTTCTTTGGCGTCCTGCCATCGTGCTTCGGGATTTATATGATAAAAATAGTTTTTTTTATCCGTAGTTATACACCACCTGTCCGCAAGAGAAGGAAGATATTCAAGTGTTACAGGATCTATCTTAAGGAGTGTTTCGTATACAAGGGATCGTAAGATTGAGTTTAAAAGATAAGTACAGTTTTGCCCATAGCTTCTTAAAGTTACGGGATAACCAAAACTCCCGAAATTTAATGTACCGCCTTTTTTTGCGTGTTTGTCCCCAAGAATAATCCCTTTATTGTTTGTTGTCCATTTAATTGATTTGATAATACTGTCAACTTTTTCTTCTGTAAAATCTTTTGAGCCGTATTTTTCCATTAATTCTTCTTCGTTTATAGTAGTTTTCGCACCAGCAGAAGAAGTTTTTTTATCGCAGCAGGAAAGAAAGAATATAGAAAAGAGAGAAATAAAGGAAAAGAAAAGAATCCTTGTTGATAACCCTTTAGAAGCCATCATGAAGAAGTTTTCTCCTTAAAGAATATCAATCCTTTCATTACGCAATATTATGTTTTTTGAGTGAATCGTCAACCCACCCCCATTATTAGCCACGAAGGCAAATATAACAGTCATAAGTCACTAGTCTTTAGTGATGGGTCAAAACAAAACCCATCACACAACACCAGATTAATCTCACGGAGGCACAGAGAACACAGAGAAAAAAGAATTTATTTTAACTACGAAACACCACTAGCTCTTTTGAATTTGTGTTTAAAAAACTCTCCCACGCGCAGACACGTTCGCTGAATTTTAGAGTACAGGCACGCAATTGAAGAACATTTTAATTGCTGTCCTTATCTTTTTACTTCCATAGACCATATAAGGAATAACTAAAGGAAATAGAACAAGACAGGGTGTTTGCCGTTCCGTCAACATTATCTCGTGAGAAACTTATACGGTTGTAGAAAATCCGGTTTTCCACACTCCATCCATGTGCAAATTCATAGCCTATACCTATTATTCCACCGTAACCTAAATACCCCTCTGAAGGGCCAGAACCAATCTCTTTTGGATTAATTGTAGCTGTCCAAGATGCAATGCCTATACCTATATCGAAAAAAATAGAAGGATGTGTTTCTTTCAAGTAGTAGCTGATCCCCACAGCGCCTATTATATTACTTAGAGCTACCGTTTCGGAATAAACTTTTTTCATAAAAATATTACTCGCGCTCAAAAAAACAAACATTAATTGATTGTTGGGCGCATATCCAAATTTCCCTCCTATTGAACCGCCTCCTTTAATTCTGTTCTCGTGAGATTCAGGAGAACTCCAAGGCTGGAGATCTTCCGTATATTTAGTGACTGCGATTCCGACATCAGGACTAAAGATCCATCCCTGGCGCTCACCTCCTCTTAGTAACAGAGATTTCGAGAAAAAGAATATCAAAAACAATATTAGGATTCTCGAAAGATATCTTTTTTGCCAAGAAAACATTAAATCTTTCATTTTTCTTCTCCTTTTTTTCTAAAATTCACCTATATTTCTCCCAATATCTGACTTCAGTGGGTTTTGGCGGTAGAGGAAGGTCGTTTTTTATCGCATTTTGTAACGCTTTGTCAGCTTCTTCGTCATACCACCAGAAGGCAATAGATGATTGGACTTCTCTATCGGTTACTCTGCCATCATAAAAAATACTAGGGAAGACAAACTCGGGCATTCCGAATTTATTCCAGTATAAAATTCTAGAATTATCGCTATAAAAGTATAGTATTGTAGTATATTGATTTGTAACTATTGAATCGAGTTCTTGAATAAGTTTTATTCTTTCCTTCAAATTGTATTCCTTATTGTATTCTTCGCATATCTGGTCCACTCTCTTATTTTTAAAGCCCCATATGTTGTTAGTATTCTTTTTGTCCGCGAATTTCGAATGATAATGCTCTTCCGGAGGAGGAAAAGGAGTTGAGGTGAACCCGATTCCTCCCATAACTTTAAAATTTCTTTCGTCTAAATCTTTAATGTGTTGTGCCCACGTGACTTTTTTTAGATTAACCTTTATTCCGACAGCTTTAAGTTCTTCCTGAAATAAGGTTTCTAACCTTGAATCACTACTCGAGATAACATTAAAATCGAATTCAAAAACCTTACCATCTTTTACAATATAACCTTCATCGTTTAAGTTCTTCTGAGAATAACCTGCTTCCTCGAGCAATTTAATTGCTTCTGTAGGATTATATCTTATTTTAGGGTTGTTTTTATTTTCATAAGGAGAATTGGGAAAGTGAGAATCCTGAAATTTATATTCATTGAAAAACAGTTTTTCTATCATTGCTTCTCTATTATATAGCATACAAAGTGCCTTTCTAACCCTTATATCGTTGAAAGGCTCTTCTCTTAAATTGAAATAATATCCCGAGAGACCCTGGGGAGCGTTAATAAAGATTCTCTGTTTTATTATATGATTATTTTTGATTTCGGGAATTTTCTCAGGAACAAAATCTCTAACCCACTTACGTGCCATTCTAACGAGAATGATGTCAATATCTCCTCTTTTAAATTTTTCATCCATGACAGTTTCTTCCGTATAGAAGATATATTCAATTCTATCGAAATTATACAATCCCCGATTAACAGGCAAATCTGCGCCCCACCAGTTAGGATTTCTTTTTAAAACAATGTCTTGATTTGGAGTAGCTTTTTCGAATTCGTAGGGACCAGAACCTAACAGCAATTTATCGTTAAAATTTCTCAAATACTGTTCATGATTTAAATTTTGTAATATATGTTGAGGTAAAACTAAAAATTCTATAGCGCTGAAATTTAAAAATTCCTGCCATCCAATCTTTTTTGGCTTAACCATTACTATATTTTTTGTGAGCGTTACAGGGCGTTCAAATTTTTTCATCAGATCTTGAGTAAAAGGATCCTTAAGTTTATCGTCACCCAAAAAATCCCATGTAGCTACAATATCGAAAGCGGTAACCGGTTCTCCATCCTGCCATCTGGCGCGTCCATCAATATGAAAGAAAAAAGTTTTTTTATCATTAGTAACAAACCATTTATCGGCAAGCCCGGAAATGTATTCTAAAGTTACAGGATCGGTTCGGAGAAGTGTTTCGTGTACGATCTGGTTAATATAGTGGTTTATAACGTAATTGGAATTAGGTCCGTAAGCTCGTAGATTAGTTGGATATAACGCGCTCCCCAATCGTAAAGTTCCTCCTTTTTTCGCATGTTTGCTGCCAAGAATAGAAGGATTTTTATTTGTTGTCCATTTAATCGATTTGATAATACTATCAACTTTTTCTTCCGTTAAATCTTTTGAGCCGTATTTTTTCATCAATTCTTCTTCGTTTAAAGTTTTTATTTGGGTGTTACCTACCGGGTCTTCCGGATTACAGCAGGAAATAATAGAGAAAAGAGAAATTAAAAATATACATGAAAGAAATTTCTTCATCTTAACCTCCTTTTAGTTTAACCGCAGAGACGCAAAGAACGCAGAATCACAACCACACCCCTCCAAGTTTTATTTTTTTATTTATACAAAAAAAACACACAAAGATCACAAGGGTTTTGGTTTTTTTATTCTCAGCGCCTCTGTGTCTATGTGTGATATTTAAACTTTTCAATCGTAAACGAAAGTCAGCCAGTTATGGTGGTCTTCTTTTTCGCCTTTTATAATGCCGAAGAACTCATCTTGCAGTTTCTTTGTGATTGGTCCTCTTTTCCCGTCTCCGATTTCGATATTGTCAACTTTCGTAACAGGTGTTATCTCTGCCGCCGTACCTGAAAAGAATATTTCGTCTGCTATATATAGTGACTCTCGCGGCATGAGGTGTTTCTCGATTCGTAAATCAAGGTCTCTTGCGAGAGTGAAAACACTGTGGCGTGTAATACCCGGAAGTATAGCCGAGCTTGAAGGTGGCGTATAGATAACATTGTTTCTGACAACAAATATATTTTCGCCCGAACCTTCGGAAACATATCCGAATGTATCCAGAGCTATTCCTTCATCAAAACCATTCATAGCCGCTTCCATTTTAATCAACTGGGAATTGAGATAATTGCCGCCGGCTTTTGCAAGAAAAGGCATCGTATTTGGGGCAAAACGGTTCCATGAAGAAACCTGGACGGATATCCCTTTTTCGAGAACCCCTTCACCGAGGTAAGTTCCCCATTCCCAAACCGCGATCGCGCAAACAACCGGATTCTTTAGAGGGTTAACTCCCATGGGTCCATAACCTCTGAACGCAAAGGGTCTTATGTAACATTCTTTTTGTTTGTTTATTCTGATGGTCTCGATAATGGCTTTTCCGAATTCCTCTTGCGTGTAAGGAATTTTCATCCGATATATTTTTGCGGAATCATAAAATCTTCTAATATGTTCATTATGTCGGAAAATGGCAGAGCCTTTCTTTGTGTTATAACATCGGGTTCCCTCAAAGATGCTCGACCCATAATGTATAACGTGAGAGAGGACGTGAATTTTTGCGTCGTCCCAATCGACGAACTTGCCATCAATCCATATTTTCCCTTTACCGGAACTCATAAGACCCTCCTCGGACCTACAGTTTTAATAATTATTGTTTATCCGTGTAATTCTAATAAAAAAAAGCTAAAAATCAACCCATTTCCTTATTATTGCCACGAAGACACTAAGACACCAAGCCCACCACATCCCCAATTTTATTTTGTTGATTTAAAACCCAACCCACAACCCAAAAATTATATCACACAAAGACACAGAGCACACAGAGTTTATTTTTTGTCTTTAGATTTTGAATTAACAAAACTTTCTTTGTGACTTGGTGCCTTAGTGGCTATACATTTGAATCTTTTCGTTGACTTTTATCTCTTGGGAGTTATTTTTGAGTTATGAAGGATTTTTTTGAAGAAGTGTTCGAAGGTATAGGAAAAGAAGAAATCAAAGAATTAAAAAGACTCTTTGAAGACGTTACTTTTCAAAAAGACCAAATCATAGTTAAGGAAGATGAATATGGTGAAGAAATATATATCTTAAAGAAGGGCCACGCCCTGGTGACAAAAAGAGGAAATGTTTTGGCAGAGCTTACAGTAGGTGATATTATAGGAGAGATGTCTCTTGAAGGGACTGCCCACTCTGCTACTGTTGTTCCTGTTGAAGAAACAATTCTTGCCAAAAGCGATGGAAAAGCATTTTATAAACTGCTTTCCGAACATCCGAAAATTTCTATTTGCCTTCTTAAAACGGTTTCAAGCAGGCTTCGTAAGATTGATGATAAGGTTGTAGAAAAAGCTCTTCAGGAAGAACGTCTTGCAATTTTGGGGAAACTTGGTTCTACTATAATCCACGATTTAAAATCGCCTCTTTCCGCCATTAAAGGATACGCGAACATTCTGGAAGGAGCGGAAGAGAATGAAAAACTTAAAAAGTACGCAAAATCGATTAGTAAATCGGTTGATTTTACTTTTGGAATGATAGAAGATATTCTCGAATTCGGCAGAGACACAACTACATTGGATATACGTATGGTGAATATTTCACAATTTTTTAGAGAAGTTATTGAGCTGTTCGGCGAAGGTACTGATAATAAAGAAATAGAAATAAAAATTTTGCCCTGTGATGGTTTGTATTTTGAGCTCGATCGCTTTAAGATGAAAAGAGTTTTTTTGAATCTTATGAAAAATGCGAGGGAAGCAATCGAAAAAAAGGGAAAAATCGAGATTGGAGCAGAAAAAACTAAAAGTGGCATAAAATTATTTGTTCGAGATAACGGTGTTGGGATGCCGGGGGAAGTTGCATGCAGGATTTTTGAGCCGTTTTTTACTCATGGTAAGAGAGGTACCGGTTTAGGAATGACAGTGGTACGAAAGATAATAGATGACCTTAAAGGAGAAATAAAAATAGAAAGTGCCAAAGGCAAAGGAACAACTTTTAATATATTATTAAAAAATAAACCGGATATGATTAAAATTTGAGGAGGTAAGGGATGATAAAGGGTCTGATAAAAAAGAACAGAAGTATCCGTCGTTTTAAGAAAGGAGTTAGAATAACAAAAAAAACGTTGATAGAATTAGTCGAACTTGCACGCCTATCGGCTTCGGCTGCAAATCTTCAGCCTTTGAAATATTTGCTTTCCTATGATTCCGAGAAAAACAATAAGATATTTCCTCACACAAAATGGGCAGGTTATCTGAGCGATTGGGATGGTCCCTTGATGAGTGAACGACCTTCGGCTTATATATTGATTCTCGGAGATACCACAATTACAAAATCGTTCGGCTGTGACCATGGGATCGCCGCTCAGAATATCCTGCTTGGTGCCGTGGAAAAAGGGTTGGGTGGATGTATCTTGGGAGCTCTAAACAGAAAAGGTCTTCACGATAGTCTTAATATTCCTTCCCGATATGAAATCCTTCTTGCTGTTGCGCTCGGCAAACCGGATGAAAAAGTTATTATTGAAACCGCCTGCGATGATAATATCAAGTACTGGCGAGATGAAAAAGATGTTCTGCACGTCCCCAAAAGACCTCTGGAGGAATTGATACTGGAACTATGATTGATTGGACACAGATTAAAAAGTATTTATTTGTTTGATTTTTTAACCCAATACCTAAGACCTAAAGAGGCTTTGCCTCTACTATAGAATTTTTAGATTTTTAAGTACGATTTTCAGCTTTTTCTTGTTTTCCGCGCTCATTTCACACATGGGGAGTCGGAAAACTTCTTTTATCATTCCCTTCATCGCAAGAGCTGTTTTTATTGGTATTGGATTTGTTTCGATAAACTCAACTTTGAAGAAAGGCAAAAGTTCGTAATGTAATTTTCTCATTTCTTCAAAGTTTCCGTTTAACCCTGCTCTTACCATTGCGCTCATTCTGTCAGGAATAATATTACTTGCGACACTTATAACACCCTTTCCGCCTGCTGCCATTAAGGGAAGAGTTAAATTATCGTCTCCTGAAAGTACAATAAAATCATCAGGAGTTCTATATATAACATCCATCATCTGAGGAAGGCTGCCTGATGCCTCTTTTACGCCTATGATATTGGGATGTTCGGCTAATCTTACTATTGTATCGGTTTCGATATTTTTACCCGTTCTCCCGGGTATGTTGTAGATTATCATGGGTAGGTCAACTTCATCGGCAATTGCTTTGAAGTGAAGGTAGAACCCTTCCTGGGTTGGTTTGTTGTAGTAAGGAGCTACCTGAAGACTTGCGTCCGCTCCCAAATCTTTAGCTCTGGAAGTCATAAATAGAGCTTCTTTTGTAGAATTCGAACCGGTTCCGGCTATAACCGGTACTCTTTTATTGAGATGTTTGCAAACTATTTCTATTACCTGTATGTGTTCATCATGGTTAAGAGTAGGGGACTCCCCTGTGGTTCCCATAGGGACTATACCCGATACTCCGTTTTCAACATTGAAATCTATTAATTTTTTAAGGTCTTCTTCGTTTATACTTTTATCTGCATTAAATGGTGTAACAATTGCCGTAAAAACACCCTGAAACATTTTAACCTCCTATAATTTCATTCATCACATCTTCAATACTATAAAAACCTTTCTTGCCGTTTATCCATTCGGCAGCTTTTAACGCTCCCACGGCAAGCCCTTTTCGGCTTCTTGCTGTGTGTTTTAGTTCAATGGTGTCGACTTCGCTATCGAAGGCTACCACATGGGTTCCGGGGACATCGCCTCCCCTAATCGAAGCAAGATGTATTTCTTCTTCTGAAATTTTCCTGTCGAGTTTTTCCGTTATGAGTTTTTTCTTATTTTTAATATTTTCAAGAAGAATCTTGCCAATCATATTCATAGTCCCTGAAGGACTGTCTTTCTTTCTGTTGTGATGAATTTCATATCCCATTACATCATATAATGTAAAATTGCTCATTAAACCGGCACTTTGTTTTATTATTCGGAAGAAAAGATTAACTCCAATCGAAAAATTGCCTGACCAGATAAGCCCTATTTCGCTTTTCGAAACTTTTTCTTTAACTTCTTCTAAATGTTCGTACCAGCCGGTAGTACCAATTACTGCATTTATGCCATATTTTATATATTTATCGATATTTTGAAGAACAATACCCGGGACAGTAAAATCGATAACAACATCGGCGCAACAGAGAGCTTCTTCGTTTAGCTCTTTGAATTTTGCCGATTTCTCGATAGGATCAATTGTTGAAACAATTTCATGACCGTTTTCCAAAGCCAGTTGTTCTGTAATTTGCCCCATTTTACCATATCCGGTTATTGCTATTTTCATGACTTATTCTCCTCTTTCTTAAGTATATTAATTGTTATACATTAACAAGTCAAGATAGTTTACAATGAGAGATATTTTTCGATTTCGTAATCGGTTACGTGGATTCTATAGTTTTCCCACTCTGCTTTTTTGTTCTGAATGTATTTCTTAAAAAATTTCTCCCCGAAGAGATTCCTGACCATTTTACTTTGTTCTGTTTCCATTATTGCTGTGTAAAGCGAATCAGGGAGTATTTCTATATTCAGTTTTTCTTTTCTTTCCTTAGACATTGTGTAAATATCTTCTTCAATTGGATTCCCCAAATCTAATTTATCTTTTATCCCGGCCAATCCGGCACCAAGCATAGCCGAGAGAGACAAGTAAGGATTTGTTGCAGGGTCCGGAGTTCTATATTCTACCCGGCATGAGGTTGCGTTTTTAAATGATGGTACCCTTAGTAGAGCTGACCTGTTTTGTCTTCCCCATGAAACATAAACAGGTGCTTCATACCCGGGAACCAGTCTCTTGTATGAATTTACCCATTGATTTGTTATAGAAGTTATTTCTTTTGCGTATTTAAGTAGTCCTGCAGTATAATACTTGGCAAGAGCCGAAAGATGATAATTATCTTTTTTATCGTAGAAAATATTTTCTCCGCCGGAAAAGAAAGATTGATGAATGTGGAGACCGGACCCATTAAGTCCGAAAA
>Ga0315549_1004564_pt1 | contig 11608 bp, 14 predicted proteins | sample SalMarSW160200MG_FD_203101 | JGI IMG/M metagenome (GOLD analysis project Ga0315549, IMG submission 203101) | Salt marsh sediment microbial communities from the Plum Island Ecosystem LTER, Massachusetts, United States - Salt Marsh Sediment SW1601-200 ... | reverse complement strand
AGGATATCTGGTGGGAAAACCGGATTTGCTTCCTCCAACCAGATCTGAACTTGTCTTGGGCACTAAGCTCTTGAAACGGGCTATCGGAACCAAAGAGCTGGTGCAAGTTGACCAGATAATAAAGGGGGAACTTCTCCTCCTCGATGTTGGAACAACTATAACCCTTGGAAATGTTGAATCCGCAAAGAAAGACTCTGCTACTCTCAAGTTGGTTAGACCCATCTGCGCCGAAGAAGGCGCCAGAGCGGCTATAAGCAGAAAAATTGCGAACCGGTGGCGTCTCATAGGATACGGAATAATCCAAAGTTAGCTTAGCGTTCTTATGAGCTCGAATAGAATAGTCTCTTTCTGCTCACTATAGCAAATAACGTGGCAACTAGGAACAATGGCAGAATTATACATGCTGGAGATTCTTTGACTAAAAAGATGCTGTGAGCCTCCTAGTTTTTTGTCAAAGTTTCTTGACAAGAAAAAGAGAAGGGGTTCAATAGGACACAAAGCTTACGTATTATCTTTAACCATAAAGCTGTGGGGTCGAAACGTGCCTGATCCAGAAGAAGAGCCGGTTAAAGTTGTTTTAGACGCAAACTTCTTTTTTGTTCCCTCACAGTTTAATGTTGACATCTTCGAAGAACTGGCAAACCTGTTAAATCAACGGTTTGAACCCATTCTCCTTTCCTCGACGCAAAAGGAGCTTCAAGGACTCGCCGAATCAAGTTCTCAAAAGATTAGGAAACGAGCCGAATTAGGTCTTAGATTGGCTGAAAAATGTCGCTTTGTTTCTGTTGGAAAGCGTTCAATGGAGACATATGATGACGTGATTGTTAGAGTGGCAGCAGAGTGGAAGTCTCCTGTTGCCACAAATGACCGAGAACTCAGGAAAAGATTGAGAAGTATTGGGGTGCCAGTTATTTTTTTGAGGCAGAAACATCGTTTGGAGTTGGAAGGCGCAGTATAGGCTTATAAATGGGGGCTGTCTTTTATTTGGAGGCGAAAGTTCCACGTATGTAATAGAAGGTACTTTCGCATAAGTCATCAATTTAAGATGGGTGAGAATAAGTGTTCAAACTTGTAACTCTAGAGGATGCAATTCGGATACCACCGGAAAGATTTGGAGAAGACATCGATAATGTAGGTTACGAACAGCTAAAAATGAAGTATGATGGCATGGTAGATGAAGAGCTTGGTTATGTCATAGCCGTTACACAAATCAAAGTTAATCCCTTCGGAAAAATCATCCCCGGAGACGGGGCAACCTTCCACAAAGTCGAATTCTCTCTTCTCACGTTCTTTCCGAAGATTCAGGAAGTTATTGAGGGGGAAGTTGTAGAAATAGCGGAGTTCGGGGCATTCATCCGTATAGGACCCGTTGACGCCCTCCTTCACGTATCTCAGCTAATGGACGACTACATTTCCTATGACGAACGACAAGGAGTTCTTATGGGCAAAGAAACGAAAAGGAAACTCAAGACCGGAGACCGCGTGCGAGTTCGCATAACAGCTGTTTCTTTAGGTCGCAGCGGAGGTTCAGGGAAGATAGGGGTAACTGCTAGGCAGCCTTTCCTTGGGAAGATTGAGTGGATCCGGAAGGAAGTGGAAAAGATAGAGGGAGCCGGTGCAGAAGAGTCAGGGGATTCCAAGACAGCAGGAGAATCAGAGAAATGACAGATAAAGCGTGTCGAGAATGCCACTTCATATCTTATGGTTCTATATGTCCTAACTGCAAGGCCAGCAACCTAAGCGACGACTTCTCTGGTGTAGTGGTGATCATTGATCCTGAGGGCTCGGCTATAGCTCGCGCCATGAAAGTGAAGGAGAAAGGACACTACGCGCTTCGAGTAAGGTAGGTAACCAGAATTCGTCTCCTAACTAATGAACTACGTAAGGAATTGAAGAAGCCTCAGGGACTGCTGATTGACGGTCCCTTAGAAAAAACCATGAAGAGGCTGAAAGAGGTTATCGAGAAGGAAAAACCCTCAACGGTCATTTCTGTGGGCGATGTAGTGTCCCGCAGCATGATTGAATATGGTGTCTCTTTGAATGTGTTAATAGTCGACAACAAAGTTATGAGAAAACCCATCCAACCGATAACGGTGGACACTGACCAAACGTTGTATACAAAGAATCCTCCGGGAGCCATAACTGACGAGGCTTGGACGGTAATAAGAAGCGCTATTGAGCAAAAGGGACGAACAAGGGTGATGGTTGACGGCGAGGAAGATTTACTTGCCCTCGTAGCGGTGCTGTCTGCGCCCGAGCATGCCCTCGTTGTTTATGGGCAACCTCACGTAGGTATTGTCGTAGTCAAGGTTACAGAAGAAACAAGAGAAAATATGCAGCGTATCGTGGATGCCATGGAGGAATCTTCGAAAAGCTAAAGTAAGGGGGATGTGTCAAATCATCAACCTGCGGAAGTGTAGTGATGAAGCTTAAGATCGTCTCGAAAGAGCAGAATCCTCTAATGAAAAGAAAGGAAGTAACCTTTAGCGTTGAACATGCCCAGACTGGGGGTACTCCAACCCGCGTTGAGGTTAGGAAACAGCTTGCAACTTTGCTGAAAACAAAGCTTGAGTTGGTTTACGTTAAACAGGTAGAAACGAAAACAGGCACAATGGTTGCCGTTGGCGAAGCTAACGCTTACGACTCCATTGAACAAGCTAAACTCATGGAACCCAAACACATAATCGCCAGAAACGCAACCCCAGAAAAGACTGAGGAGGCACAAACCCCAGAAGAACCAACAGAGAAAAAGGAGGAAGATTAGATGTCGAAAAAAGAAGCTGGAGCGAAAAAGGCAAAAAAGAAACGAAGTGGAATAGCTTCATACTACAAAATTGAGGAACAAGGACTCAAGAGATTGCGTCCCAACTGTGAACGGTGCGGACCCGGATACTTCATGGCTGACCATGGTGACCGTTACACGTGCGGACATTGCGGTTTAACTCGATACAAACAACAAGGTTAAACTAGCCAAGTTTTAATAGTAAAGCTTGGAATACACCGGTTGGATGTGCGATCTGAAAGATGGTTAATGTAAGAGTTTTTGTGAAAAACATTTCCGCTGAGAGTTTCTGGGATATCGGAAAGCCTATTCCGCCTGTTCAGATAGCCACCAATCTTAACGTGGTTGGAATCAACAAGAAAGGTGAAGACCTGCTGGAGGTTCCTTTTGTTTTCACCATAAATTACACTCCAGGAGTGGCTCAAATCAGCTTGAAGGGAAAGAGTCACGTGAAAGGGTCAAAAGATGAAATTCAGAAAATTCTTAAGGACCATAAGGAAAAGAAGCCTCCTCCACCCATTATCCTCCAATCTATATCCAATATTGTTTTCTTAGAGTCAGTGATCATATGTCGAAGCCTAAACATTCCACCGCCTATTCCACTCCCAAAAATTTCTCCAGTCCCAAAAAAGAAACGGTCTGAACCAACATACAGAGCCTAAGCTAGCAACTTTACTTTTATCTCTCTTAGATTTTACAGAAAAAGACTGTTTTCAACAATGAACTATTATTAGTCTCCTAATATGAATGCTAGCAGCTTTTTTGTGTCAAGTTTATGCTTCCAGAATTTTCAGAAAAAACACTGTTTTCAACAATTTACATCTATTAGACTCCTAATACACTTTTGGGGTGCAGAAGGCAGAGAGCTTTCTTGCTCGGAAAAGAAGAAAAAATTTGCCTATTTTGATTTAGACTAGGATTTAATACATAAATAATAAAAACATAGCTTATTACTTTCTTAATAGGAGTATGAAGACAACAATGAAGTATCACAAAATCTTTTTGTTAATCTTTGTTGTTGTAATTACTTCGAGTTTAATCCCCAATTCGTTTTGTCAAGAACCTTCCAATAGCCTTAGAGTGAGTGGATACGTCAATATTGACAAAATCTATTACGAAGAAGGCAAGTTATCTCAGAACCATTTTCATCTTACTTTAGATGTAAACAGTAGCTTTGGAATCGTGATTTTTTCACCTACATTAGAGTATTCTTCACAATGGGATAACCGAACATCGTTTTCGGAAGGCTGGCATTATCTTTCGCAAGACTATTTTCCGAGAGATTTAGAATTAGGATTTAGTTATGATGAATTGCTTTTTGACAAAGAAATATTAGAATATGGAATATTGTTTGGCATTAACGTCACAACTCAAGATATGAATGAAAATTCTCGACAAGTTTCAGCCTCTATTGATTCATCGTTACGTGCTATGTGGGAAATTGAGGGAACAATTGAAGAGGTAACAAAAGAAGAGGGTGCAAAATATGTGGCTTATGGAATTTCTTTGATAGATAAGAGAGTGGAAACTTACAACATAAAACAACTGTTTCTTCTTAGGATTCAGCTTACCCGAAAATACGATTGTGAACAAAAGATACTTGTTATTCCACCTGTGTTCATGCTTGGATTACTAATAGTCTCCATTTTATTGATTTGGAAAAATCAGTTGTCTGATTCGCTAAAAGTCTATTTGGCAGTTGCTTTTCCGTCTATAACATATCTGACTTATCTAAAAGAAAATACTCCACCCGTAATGACTTTCGTAGAAAACCTAACGTTATTTGTTATGATAATGTGTTTTCTTTTTGCAATCGCCGCTGTCTTATGCTCCATAATAAAGAGTGGGAAAAAAGACACAGAAACAAAAAAACAGCAAGCAGATAATGCTGAAGATAAAAAAAGCGGTAATGAACCAAAAATAGCAAGACATAGCGACCCGAAAAAAAATGAAGAAAAACCCCCTGAAGACCAGATTCTTTCGCTTATTCGTTTTGTTGACTGCAAGGAATTTGTGCTTTTCAAAGATTTTGATGTATTCAAGGGCGTATGGGGCATTACCTTTGCCTCTTTAATTGCGATATTCATTCTTCTTTTAATTGATGTTGTCGTAGAAGGCATAATTCTTAAAACAATGCCCATTCTTAACCAAATAACTTTGTCACTAACGACACTGGGACTTTTCTTCACTTATTTCGCTCTAACTACAAAAATTGGAGAAAAGCAGGTAATTGACATTCGTTTCAAAAGAGCTACAGGTCTAAAGCACTTCACTGAAGATGAAAAACCTATTCTTAAAGCACTAATCAAGTTGAGAAGTAGAAATCCTAAAATGGATTTAGAACGAATTTCTAAAATGCATCCAGAGATGTTTACAAAAGAAAAACTATTGGAAACCCTGTATTCTGATACGGTCTTTTGATAAACTTAGCTTAAGACTAAACTTTACAATATCTCATGAATGTATCACGCTAAAATTTTTATATTGTTAATATGCGAAAAATCATAAAAGCTAAAAAACCAAGTAAACTAGAGGGGGACGCTGATTGAGTAAGAAACAAACAGATTTCAGTTTTGATGATGCTAAAAAAATAGCATGTAGTCAACTTTCAGAGGTAGTCAAATTCATGGAAAGTCTTCATGATACGCTTCCTAATAAAGTGCCCATAGATTGGGCAATTTTGATAAGAACTTTCGAAATGAGAGTAAGTCACGCTTCAAGTCCATGTTTATTCGAAAAAGATGTGCGAGCAATATTTGAATTAGCTCAACAACTAATCAATGCAAACCCCGACATTGCTCAGCAACTTACATTATTTTGGCATTTATATGATGAAGCTTTTGCTATTCTGAAATCCAACCCAAAAATTACTAAATATTCTCCAAGTGCGATAATAAATAATAATTTGGCACGAATTAAAAATGCAGATTTACTTGCGGAAAACTTAGTATCGGAAGTTAAAGGAAACCCTTCAACTTTTGCTTTTCCCTTGGCGTTTCTACTTGCTCATGTTGTAAGAGCGGAGACTATAGGGTATGCCATCTGGAAACAACTCAATGATGTTGTTGAAAAATTTGAAAAGCTAGGTTTAAAAAAATATGATGTAGAACTAATTTGCTCTGTTCAAAATACAGTTATGAAAAAAAAGGATAAAAGAACTAAACAGAATGAACTGAGGTCAGACGTAAAAGCAATTCGAGATTCAATTGCACATGGACATTTTTTAATTCGGAAAAATATAGATGGATATGAAATAGAATTTAATAATGATGAATACCCTTTTCATAGACTTTTCTCTAAGAGGGAGTTTGAAAAATTTTTTGATTTATACACGCTTCTGTACAAGTTTCAACTTATTTTGTTAAATTTAATTGAATTACTCCCTATTCTATCAACCCATCTTTGCATGGACTCATAAATTAAGTGACACCTACAAAAAAAGTAGCTCATATGTTGAATTTATGGACTTTTGCTAATCGAAAAAATTCTTGATTCCATTAACTACTTAATTTTTATGTTCTATTGTCTAAAATAAAACATTGGTTTTTATCCGAGTAAAATACTGTTTTCAACAATCCACTGTTATTAGTCTCCTAATATGCTAGCAACCTTAATTTTTTAGAAAAAAGTTTCCGGAGCGTTGACCCATAAAGTGTGGGTCAGGCTTCGGTATCAACAAAAAGTAAAGTTGGGGGATTGTTTTGCACGGTCTAGGTTCTTACTTGAGTGGCACATACATTGATGATCTTGATGCGCCGATACCTGGAGATCCATGTCTCACGGGTTTGTTGGTGATGGAGAATTCTCCCAGATAGCAGCCGATCATTTCTGGCACTATTTCCACTGCTGTGAACTCTTTTCCGTTGTGAACTAGAAGGGTGGCGCCTACCATTTCTGGGAGGATTATCATGTCGCGGGCGTGGGTTTTGGTGACTGCATTTTCTCCTTCACTTTGACCTTTTTGGGCTCTTCTGATGTTTTCTAGGAGTGTCCTCTGTCCCGGATTGAGTCCCCGTTGTAGGCTTCGACGTTGCCGCGACGGGAGCAACTTGATGAACTCGTCCATGGACATGCCTTGCAGTTCCTCAATTGTATGACCGCGATACGTGAATTCTTTCTTGGGCAATTTCTGTTCACTCATCCCCTCTTGCGTAACTGGATTTATTAAACATTTCTAACGCGGATTCATTCAGAACATGACAGCGAAAATAGGCGCTGATGATTTTCCCTATTTGACGCCTAATAACAGTGCATTGTTGAAAAACAGCTTTTTTTCTGGAAAACATAAGCAACAAAAGCTATTCACGTTTTCGTTTGGTTCTGCCAAACCTTTTAATGTTTGCTTGTTTTGTTCAATGTTGCCAGATGTTGAAGTTGATGTTAGTGTTTGTGGTAGATGGCTAGGAATTTTTTCTTTTCTGTTGATAATAGATGATAGCAGAGCATCCCTTCGAAGTTGTTGTTTTTGTGTGTTGTTTTGTTGTTGAGTTTGACAAGTGTGATGGCGGCTTCTTAAATGGAGTTTGGGTTTATTCTGTAGAGGCTTCTTCTGTGGTTGCGGGGGTCTTTCTCTTTCACCACTATTCTTCCTAAAGTTCTAATCACGTTCAGTATCTGTCTTTCGGTCAAATCTTTATTGTAGTATTTTTTTAGCCCAGCTTTGATTTGCCGGATGGAGGCGGCTGCAATTGTTTGATTCAGCTTTCGTGATTTCTTGATGATAACGGATAACACTGCAAGTTTAGTTTCAGATTTACTCCGGTTAAGGGGGTCCTCCTCAGGTTTCTGGTTCAGCACGTTTTTTTCATTCTGTTCCATGTTAATCAAACTCGATAAGTGATATAATAAGATATATAACTTACTAACAAAGATTACAGATACATATTTATCAAATTTTCCCCTCCCCCATGGACACCAGCACTGTCACACGTTTCATCCATTTCCTCAATCCATGTTAATTGATGAAGAAACTCATGTCAAAGACTTCAGCAATCCATTAATAGACAGACCACAAATTCTCTAACGCACTCTATAGCAGTGCAAAAAAAGTAAAAAGAAGGAAAAACAATGAAGAAAAACACTGCAATATCTGTTGGAACGATACTTCTGCTTTCACTCACTTTCTCAATACCACAACTGATTGGAATAAAAACAGCTAATGGGGCTGAAGCCAGCATTATCTGGGCAGTTAATTGCAATATGAATGAATTCGAGAGAGCGGCAACCAACTACACTGCCGAGGTAATTTATGACCATTTTGACGACAATGGTGTTTATGAACGACTTGAAAACAACTATGTCGGAGACACTCAAGTAGCTGCCTTTTATGCTGAAGTTGAAACTTGCGAGGACGATTACGGCTATGCAACTGTTTTTTACAAAGGACATAGCTGTTTGCCCTGGGGTCCTTGTTATGAAGGTGGTAGTAGCCATTATCATTATCGCTTAGTGGATAACGATGGATTCGGTGACGACGAAAATTATATTTGGGATAACTTGATCCATGATAAACTGAATAATCTCGTACACGGTTTCGTGTTCATCTGGTCATGTTGGACAGATGAGATGGGAGAAGTGGTTAATTTTGATCACGCCTATGGATTTCCCGCTTCCTTTTTTAATAGGAGCGACTTGAGCGAAGATGCCTATCCCTACTACGGCTCTGATAACAGTGATGTCTGCTATATAGGATTTGCAAATGTTTCAAAGGATTTTGTTGAAACAACCGGTTACGGCGACCCCGAATACAACTATGGCGACTTCTGTAGGTATTTCTACAACTATGCGACAGATTCACTTACTTATACAATACGCTTATCTCTCTACTACGCATCTTACGATACAATTGGATGTTCCTACTCGCTCAGCGACCTTTATCAAGGATATACCGTTTGGAAAAATGGTGTCCCTTACCCTAGCAGGCAAGTTGTCTACGGTGACGCACATGAGGATCTCCCTGATTAATAAGGGTGAATGATGAATGAAGTCGATTAAAAAGCTTCAACTATCTTTCAGTCTTGTGGTATTTTTAGCTCTTCTGGTTTTGCAAGTCACTATGGTATACTCAGCAGAATGGTCTGCTCCAAATGAGGCTTTAGCTTTCTTAGAAGAAGTAGTTAATCTTGAAATGAATAACTACAATGCAGTATTAGACATATACGATGTTCGCTATCCACCTCATCTACATGGTCTGGCTCAAGAGAATGTTGTGTACATCCTCGAATCTAACGAAAGCAAAATCCAAGCAGCTTTTGCTTTTGTAAACAAGACTTTCTATCATTGTGCTCTGTTTATGCTTGAGGGCGAACCTATATATTCTCAATCCCAATCCAAAAACGTCCTTGATGTGGCAGATGGTGTTCTTCAAAGGTTCCAGACGTATTCAAAAGCTTCTGGTATGGCAGATATGAGAGACTTTGAAGGAATGAAGAACATATTGAATACTGTTAACAAAACTGAGAATATGGAAACCAGATCAGGTAACATGAAACTTGAAGTAATAACAGGCGAAAGTGATTTTACGGCTTTTAAGTGGATGTTCACCAAGAATGATGTTGATTTTCCAGGAATAACAATGGAGTTTCAAAAAGGAACCTTTTGTGGCTTAGGTGACAATTGGCGCATTTACAAGGTAGGAAGTACTGATGTAAAAGTCTCTAGGGAAGAAGCTGTACAAATAGCAATGGATTACGTAGAAGATTTCTCTTGGAAAGCAAGCGCAGACAACGGGACCACAATAGAAGTAACAGATTTCGAGGTAGTGGAAGAACCGTTACCTGTAGAATTAGTTACAACTAGGGGCAGAGAACCTTTAACCTTACATCCTTGTTGGCAAATCGAACTATACCTCGACGATGTTTATCCAGGTCTTGTGAATCGTATTTCGTTAGCTATCTGGGCAGACACTGGCGAGGTAAATTCTTGTGTTCCGTTGAGTTTTGGCGGAGGAGTATCACAGTTAGACCAAACTGCAGAACATTCACCACAGCCAGCGTATAGCACAATACCACCGCTAGAAATAGTCATTCTTATTGCAACTGCAACTATGATAACAATAGCACTTGTAACAGTAGTCATCAAGAAACAACATCACTAACTTCCCTCTTTTTTTGAAATGCCGAAATAATTTAATAACACTAAAAACAAAATGATGTACAAGCATCTAATTCAAAGAAAAAATACCAAAGAGCAAAATTAGAAGAAATAATGGTTTATGCTACTGATGTTGAATATGAATCGTTTTGCATCAAGATTCAATTCATTTTTGGTTATTGTATTTGCTGTTTCCGTTTCTTTATCAACTTTTCCATTGCCCAGTGTTGTAGCAACTGAAGATTCTTGGACTACCTTGGAGCCGATGCCTACAGCAGAGGCTGGTTTAGGCGCCGCTGTTGTAAAGAGCAAAATTTACGTTGTTGCTGAAGAGGTAAATTATGAGTATGATCCAGATGCAGATACTTGGACCCCAAGAACTCCCATGCCAACACCGAGAGCTGGTTTTGGAGTAGCTGTTTGCCAAGACAAAATCTACTGCATAGGCGGATACACCAGCGACGGGGAAACTGACGTAAACAAAGTTTATGACCCTTCAACAGACACTTGGGAAACCAGAACTTCGATGCCAACAAGCAGAACCCAAGTAGTCGCCAACGAAGTGGACGAAAAAATCTATGTCATGGCAGGCTACACCTTTCCCCACCCCTCTTTCCCAACTCTATGCAACAAAACAGAAGTTTATGACCCAGCCACCGACTCATGGACCGAAAAAGCGCAGATGCCAAATTATCAAGGCATCGCCATGTCAGATGATGTGTCTGCAGTTGTCGACAACAAAATATACATATTCGGATGTTCACAACGTGAGTCCAACACTCTTTTCACCCAAATCTATGACCCAGAAACAGACACATGGAGTTCTGGGACAATCATGCCCACTGAAATATACCATGCATCTGGGGCTGCAACCACCGGCGAATTCGCACCAAAAAGAATCCACGTAATGGGAAGAACCGAACATCAAATTTATGATCCAGAAACAGACAGCTGGAGTAACGGAACTTCAATGCCAACTCCTCGCCAGAGTTTGGGTTTAGCAGTAATAAACGATACACTATTTGCTATAGGAGGAAGCGTAGGTGACCCATTGGGCAGCCCCCCAAGCAGCTATGAGCCAACTAGTACAAATGAACAGTACATACCCGTCGGATACATCCCCGAATTTCCCTCATGGATTATTCTGCCTCTGCTAATTACCCTAACCTTCGCAGCAATATTTTATAAAAAGAGACTAACCAACAAAAACTAAGCCGCCAACAGAATTCATTCATATTAGTCTCCTAATAACAGTGTATTGTTGAAAACAAGTCTTTTCCTGAAAATCTGCAGTATATCTTTCTCATTCTTTAACGGCATGAAAGAAGTTTTGTAATCTTTGTTGCTGTTAAGAGGAGGCAATCACGGTTAGAGTTGTTGTGTTTCTGCTGCTTATTCCGTGGTCATCTACGACGGTTAGTCTAACGGTATAATATCCATCGGAGGTATAAGTGTGATTGATGTTTGTTCCTGTTCCTTTGTTTCCGTCTCCGAAATCCCAAACATACTTAACTATTGTTCCATCAGGGTCAAAGCTGTCTGTTGCATCAAAGGTTATTGGTTGTCCAACTCCTACCGGTTGTTCTGGAGTCATAGTGAATGTGGCGATTGGAGGCGCCAGAAACGGAGTGATGAACAGGACCCAGCAGAAAATAAACGTGAGAGCATAAATGCCATATCCCATTGTAAGAATCTTGGTCGGCTTCTCCACCTTATTAGCAAACTGGAATTTGA